>WNFD01007724.1_pt1 | contig 10620 bp, 14 predicted proteins | sample 5400491 | NCBI WGS metagenome assembly WNFD01 (sample SAMN13153343, study PRJNA577476) | soil metagenome | isolation source: 120 cm saprolite under Douglas fir tree site 2 hole 2 replicate 2 | place: USA:California | collected 2015-04-18 | reverse complement strand
CTGGAGATCCGCAGCCGCATCCTGCTCGCGTTCGAGCGCGCGGAGCGCGAGCCCGATGCGGCGCGCCGCCTGCCGTGGCTCACCTTCGTGGTGATCGGCGCCGGCGCCACCGGCGTCGAGCTCGCCGGCACGCTGGCGGAGATCGCGCGGCACACCCTGCGCGGCGAGTTCAGGCACTTCGATCCGCGCAATGCGCGGGTGGTGCTCGTGGAAGGCACCGACCGCGTGCTGCCACTCTATCCGCCCGAGCTGTCGGAAAAGGCGCGCCTGCAGCTGGAGCGCCTGGGCGTGACCGTCTGGCTCGGCCGGCGCGTCACCGAGGTCGATGCCGGCGGCGTAACGTTAAGTAACGACCGCATCGGCGCCAAGACCGTCATCTGGGCGGCGGGAGTGGCCAGCTCGCCGCTCGCGCTCGCGCTCGGTGCGCCGCTCGACCGCAGCGGGCGGGTGGAAGTCGAGCCGGATCTCTCCGTGCCCGGGCATCCGGAAATTTTCGTCGTCGGCGATCTCGCGGCCGTGGACGCCGTTCCCGGCATTGCGCCGGCGGCGAAGCAGATGGGCCGCCATGCCGCTCTCAACGTCCTGACTCAACTGAAGGGGAAACCCGCCAAGCCCTTCCGTTACCACGACTACGGCCAGCTCGCGACCATCGGCCGAAATGCCGCCGTGGCGATGATCGGCCGCCTGCATCTGTCGGGTTTCCCCGCCTGGCTGGTCTGGCTGGTCGCGCACATCTATTTCCTCATCAACTTCCGCAGCCGCCTCATGGTGATGTTCGACCTGACCTGGGCGTACTGGACGTCTCAGCGCTCTGCGCGCATCGTCTTCTTCAAGCCGCCTGCTTCACCTCGATGACGCCCACAGCCAGGCCGCGCCCCGCACGCCGCTCGAGTCCCCATGGGCGTGCCGCGCCAGGCGGGTCGTTACCCGGTCCGAGAATACGTGCTGTCCCCAGAGCCGCGGTACTTCGCCGTACAGCCGCTCGACGTTGGACATTCCCCCGCCGAGCACGATGACCTCCGGGTCGAGCAGGTTGATCACCGTAGCCAGGGCGCGCGCGAGGCGCTCCTCGTACCGCTTCAGACTTTCGCCCTGGAGAGAAACAATTTCCTCCGCAGCCAAGCGCTTGCCCGTCAGCTGTTCGTGGTCGCGCGCGAGGCCCGGTCCCGACAGGTAGGTCTCGATACAGCCGACGCGGCCGCAATAGCAGGGCGGCAGCGGCAAGTCCGTACCGCTCGGCAGCGGCAACGGGTTGTGTCCCCACTCGCCCGCGATCGCGTTCTGACCAGTGAGCACGCGCCCTTCGACAACGATGCCACCGCCCACGCCGGTGCCGAGGATCACGCCGAACACCACCCGCGCGCCCTGCCCTGCGCCATCGATCGCCTCGGAAAGGGCGAAGCAATTGGCGTCGTTCTCGAGACGCACCTCGCGGCCGATGGCTCTTTCAAGGTCCTGCTTGAGCGCTCGGCCGATCAGCCAGGTCGAATTGGCGTTCTTCACCAGCCCCGTCGCGCGCGACAGCGCGCCCGGAATGCCGATGCCGACGGTTCCATCGCCGATCTCTTTTACCAGACCGGCAACTGCGGCGAGCGTCGCGGCGTAATCCCCCCGCGGCGTGGGAATTCTTTTGCGAAAGACTTCGCGCCCTGCCGGGTCCAGCGCGAGCGCCTCGATCTTCGTGCCGCCGATGTCAACGCCTATCCTTAAATTGCTGTACACGCCCCGGCCAAGCGACTGTGAAAAGCGACCCATGGTAACTGATCAACAGGTCGTCGCTTCATCGCCGAGCATCAAAAGTACCGTGCCCGGGCGCGTTACAGCATGGAGGAGATGTCCGAAGCTCCGGTGGGGTAAGCGAACAGGGTGGACTTCAGGTCATCGGCGGTCAGTCCTTTGCGGATGGCGAGCGCGAAAATGTTGATGACCTCGTCCGCGTGCGGGCCGACGAGATGGGCGCCGAGAATTCTCTGGCTGCCCTCCTCGATCAGCACCTTGAAGCCGTAAACCGGTTCGGCTGCCTGCCGCGCCGTGAACCAGTCGGGTGCTCTTTTGCAGTTGGCGCGGAACTGCAGGCCGCGCCTGCGCGCATCCGCTTCGCTTAAACCGACCGCGGCGATCGGAGGAACGGTGAAAACGACGCTGGGTACGCCGGTGTAGTCGGGCTTGCGCCGGTTTCCTTTGAGCAGGTTCTCCGCCACCACCTCAGCGTCGTGGGCGGAAACCGGGGTGAGCGGCGGACCGTTCTGAGCCGTGTCGCCCGCCGCATAGATTGTGGGATTCGACACGCTTTGCAGGTAATCATTGAGCTCGAGCTTTCCGTCCTTCACAGCGACGCTCGCTGCGCCGAGATTGAGCGCCTGGAGGTCGGGCTTGCGGCCCGCGGCGTGCACGACCAGATCGGCCTCGAACTGCGCCGACTTTCCGTCTGCAGAAGCGCGCACCGAAAAGCCGTTGTCCGTTTTCTCGACGGCTTCGACCTTGGTCCGGGTGCGGACGTCGATGCCGACGGTGCGGAACTTGTCCAGCAGGAAGTCCACCAGGTCCGCATCGAAGCGCGTCAGCATGCGCTCGCCGCGCTGCAGCACGGTCACTTTCGCGCCGGCGCGCGCCGCGATGTGCGAGAACTCGGCCGCGATATAGCCGCCGCCGACGAGGACGATGCGCGCGGGCAGCGCATCGAGCTCGAGAAACTGCTCGTTCGTCGCGAGATGCTCTTCGCCCGGAATATTGAGCCTCACCGGCTCGGCTCCCGCAGCGATCAGCACGTAGCGGCTTTCGAGCTGCGCGCCGCCCACCTCGATGCTGTTGCGGCCGATAAAGCGAGCGCGACCATGGTAAGTATCGATACCTTTGCCCGCGTACATGTCCTCGTGCTTCTTCGGTATCGGATCGGTGAAGGATCGCTTGAACGCCATCAGCTCGCGCCAGTCGATGCGCACCTCGCCGGCGATGCCTTTCCCGCGCATGCGGCGGGCATGGTCGAGCGCGGCTACGCCACCGACGAGCATTTTCTTCGGATCGCAGCCGCGCAGTGCGCACGTGCCGCCGAAGGGGCGGAAGTCGACGATCGCCACCGTCCACCCAGCGCTGCGCACCCGCATCGCCGCGACCATCGCCGCGGTCCCGGTTCCAATGATGACCAGGTCGTATCGCTTCATCGCCTTTTCCTGTACATCGCGTAGATCGTCAGGCCGACAAAGAAGACTAGGGCCGGCACTAGCACGTAATCGAGATAGCCGGTGAGCGCGCCCAGTCCGACTGCTCCGAGCAGCAGCAAGAGTAGCGGCGTGAAGCAGCACAAGGCGGCGATGACGGCGCCGATAATGCCGAAGCGAAGCAACGTGCGGTCGTCGCGCTCGGAGCTAGCCACAGCAGGAGCCCTCCGCCTGCATCGGCGGGCACTTCACCGAGCCGAAGGAGCAGAACACGCAGCAGTCGCCCGGATTCGGCCGCAGCAGCGCGCCGCAGCGCGTGCATTTGTAGTAGAACTGGCAGGCGTCGGTCGGCATCGACTCGGCCTTGGCGAAGCCGCACTTCGGGCAGGTCAGCACCGATTCGAGGGTCGGCGCGCTCATTGCTTCGGCGTCGACGGATAGCCGGCGTTCGCGGTCGCCTTCGTCAAGGCCTCGACAGTCGTTTTGCTGTCGTCGTAAGTCACGACCGCTTCCTTTTTCTCGTAGCTCGCCGAAACCCTGGAGACGCCGGGCACTCTCGAAATCGCCTTTTTCACCGTTATCGGACATGTCTCGCAGTACATGCTCGGCAGCGACAGCGTAACGGTCTTCACCTCGGCCCGTGCCGCCCAAGAGGCGAAGGCGAGCGCCGCCATGAGCACGGCATTGCGAAGGTTCCTCATTGTCATCTCCTTTCAGTAGAAGTACGGGGTGAAGTACGGGTAGGCGAGCATGAAAGCCAGCAGCAACGCGACGGCCCAGAAGCCGATCTTGTACGCGCGCCTGACGCGCGGAAGCGCGCACACCTCGCCGGGCTCGCACTCTACGGCCGGCCGATAGATACGCCGCCACGAGAACGCCAGCGCGACGAGCGCCAGCGCGATAAAAAAGGGGCGGTACGGCTCCAGCCGCTGAAAGTTGGCAAGCCATGCTCCGCCCACGCCAATGCTGACGAGGACGAGAGGGCCGAGGCAGCACGCGCCCGCGAGCAGCGCGGCAACGCCGCCCGCCGCGAGGGCGGTGGATTCCCTGATAGGTTGAGGCATTCGACATCCTTTCCAGCCGCATGCGGGAACCGTAAGCATATTTCCGTAGTCAACTACGGACTCAAGCCATGAAAATAGGTGATCTGGCCGCGCAAGGCGGCGTCCACGTCGAGACGATCCGGTACTATCAGGACCTCGGCCTCATGCCGCGGCCCGCACGCGCCCGCGGGTCGGTGCGCCGATACGGGCAAGACGCCGTCGACAGGCTGCGCTTCATCAAGCGCGCACAGGCGCTCGGCTTCTCGCTCGAGGAGGTGAAGATGCTCCTTGGACTCGCGGCCGGCGAGCACTGCGCCGAAACGCGCACGCTGGCTAGGCAGAAGCTCGGCCTGGTCGAGAAAAAAATATCCGACCTGCGGCGAATCCAGCACGCACTGAGCAAGCTGGTGCGCGCGTGCGCTAACGGCAAGCGCGGCCGCGGCTGCCCGATCATCGAGACGATGTCCGCGACCGAACCGGCAGGCAAGCGCTGAGCCGCAGGCCTATGTCGGCTTCAGGCTGAGCCGGCGCCACAGCAGTCGGTCGATGGAGAGCGCCCCTGCGCCGCGGCAAAGCAGCACCAGCATCATCGCCGCCCACTGCAGGTGAGTCGGCCACGCCTCCGGGTAGACGAAGATCTGGATCACCGCGGTCATGCCGAGAAGCACGAGCACAGCAAGGCGGGTGAAAAGCCCGAGCACCAGCAAAATCGGACAAGCGATCTCGATCGAGAGCGCCATCGCCGCGGCGATCTCGGGCGGGAGCAGCGGCACGCGGTATTCCTCGGCGAAAAGCTCGATCGTGCGCTGCCAGTTGATGAGCTTCACCTGCGCCGAGCTCCAGAAGATCCACGCCACGCCGAGGCGCAGCGGGATGGCGAGCACTGAATACGGCACCGCCTCGAGCCAGGCAACAATTTTCCTCAGGAATGACATGCGGTGAGGCGGCCCTTGCCGAGCTGCTCGGCAAGCAACTGCGGCGCGTCTGCCGGCGCCGACTCGAGCAGCCTGCCCAACGCCTCGCCCGCGCACAGACGCGACACGAACTCATAGGCGCCCGGCTCGAGGCGCTCGGCCTCGACACCGTCGGGGCCGCGATGCACGACGAGCCTCACTGGTCCGCTCGACAGGTCGACTTGCGCCATCGCCGCCTCGTCGCCGGCGAGCACCGCATCGGCGATCTGGTCGGCCGGATAGGCCAAGCTGAGGAAGCTCACCGAGGGGTGAGGCTCGAAACGCAGCGCCGCGTGGCCTTGCGGATCGACCGCAGCCACTGTGAGCGGGTCGAGGAACGGTGCGTCTGCCGCATTCGCGGCCACGCCGAGCGCCCATTCGAAGCGCGCGACGTCGGCGAGATAGGGAAGCTCGCTCGCCGTCCCGAACGCGGCCAGGAACTCCGGAAACTCGCCGCCGTACTCGTTCAGGTAGCCGCTTTGCGGCGGATGCGTGGCCGCGTAACGGGCCGCCGCCATGTCGAGAAAATCGCGCCCGACGAGCCGCTCGACCGCGGGATAGGTCATGCGCAGCGCTTCGATCAGGCTCGAGCGACAGGTGTTGCGATAGATGCGCAGCCGCTCGGCTGCCGCGAATCCGTCGTCGACGACGGCACCGCAAACGGCGTCGTCCTCCTCGTGCAGCATCGAGGCCGCGAACGCGCGCTGCAGCTCAAGCAAGGCGGGCATGCGTGCGCTCCTCGCTCATCATGCACTGCGCCTGCGCCGCTTCGTCGAGCAGCACCGCGAGCGGCGGCACGTTGGTGTCCCATTCGATGAGCGTCGGCACGCGGCCGAAGAGTGCCAGCGCCTCGGCGTAGAGCGCCCACACCTCGCGCGAGACGCGCGAGCCGTGGTCGTCGATGCGGATCGAGCGCCGGTCCTCGAAGTTGCGCACCTGGTGACCCGCGAGGTGGATCTCGCTGACGCGCTCCGCCGGCAGGGCGTGCAGATAGCGCCGCGGATCGAAGCCGTGGTTGCAGGCGCTCACGAAGATGTTGTTGACGTCGCACAGGATGCCGCATCCGGTGCGCCCGGCGAGCGCCGCGACGAATTCCCATTCGGGGATCGTCGAATGACGGTAGCGCAGATACGACGAGGCGTTCTCGACGAGGATCCAGCGCCGGAGAAAATCCTGCGCGACCTCGACGTTGCGGCAAACGATCGCGAGCGACTCCTCGGTGAGGGGCAGCGGCAGGAGATCGGCGAAGTGCGCGCCGCCGGTCGCGCTCCAGGAAAGATGCTCGGAAACGAGCCCGGGCTCGACGCGCTGCGCCAGGTTTCTCAGCCGGGCGAGGTGCCGCTCGTTGAGCCCATCGGCGCTGCCGAGCGAAAGCCCGACGCCATGCAGCGAAACTGGGTAGTCGCGCCGGATCGCGTCGAGAACCATGAGCGGCTTTCCGCCGCCCATGTAGTTCTCGGCGTGCACTTCGAGCCACGCCGCGGCCGGCTTCTCCTCCAGCACGGCGCGGTGATGCGGGAACCGCAGACCGATTCCCGCCGCTGCCGGGATCACGAGGCTTTGGTTTTGCCGCCCGCCAATTTCTGGCAGTCTCCTTTCGGAACGAGCACGAACGAATCCGGCTCGCGGTCGCGCGTCGCCTGGCCGACGCAGGAGTGAGCGCCCTCGGCGCAGTCGTTCTTGCCGCGCGCGGCGACCCCGTAGCACATCTCGAGGTTGTTCTTCACCATGCGCTCCATCGTCATCTTCTGTTCCTTGGTCATGGGCTTGCCGCTCTGCTGCTGGGCCTGGGCGGTGCCGGCCAGGGCAAGCCCGAGGGCGGCGGCGAGCGTAGCGGTCGCGAACGAACGATTCATCGGTGGTCTCCAAAAAGGTTGTTGAGAGCTGCATGCATTAGACCGCCCGACCCCCATCTTCCTTACAGCGAGGCAACATGTAAGGATTGCGGCGCGAGCCGGGTCTAATGCGCATCAGCCACCATCGCCAAAACTTCGAGCAGACCGTGCGCGCCTACAGCGCGGACCTGTACCGCTATGCCTATTGGCTCTGCCGCGACCGCCATCTCGCCGAGGACATCGTGCAGGAGGCTTTCGCCCGCGCGTGGAAGGCCTGGGGCGAGTTGCGCGACTTGGCGCAGGCGAAGGCCTGGCTCTTCACCATCGTGCGCAACGAATACACGCGTACGTTTTCGCGCAGCCGGATCGAGACTCTTGACCTCGACGAGGTCGATCTGCCGGCCCTGCCGTCGTTCGAGCAGGGGCTGGAAACGGCACAGCTCGTCGCCCTGCTGCCCGAAACCTACCGCGAGCCGCTGCTGCTTCAGGTGCTGGGCGGTTTCAGCTGCGCCGAGATCGCGACAATGCTCGGCACGAGCGAAGGCGCCGTGATGACCCGCCTTACGCGCGCGCGCCAGGCGCTGCGCCAGCAATTCAGCGACGCCGGCAAGCGGCGGAGCGCCAGATGAACTGCCTCGAATTCCATCGCGAAAAGCTCGCCGATCCGCGCCGCCTTTCTGCCGAAGCGCAAGCGCACGCGCACGCCTGCGCGAGCTGCGCCGCCTTCGCACGCAGCGTCGACGAAAGCGACCAGCGTCTTGAGGAGGCTCTGGCGAGCCCGGTGCCCGACGGGCTCGCAGACCGCATCATCCTTCGTTCGCGTACGAAAAACCGGGCGTGGCGCGCCTGGGCGCTGGCAGCGAGCGTCGTCCTCGCTGTTGCAGTGGCTTTCTCCCTCGTGAGGGGGCCGAAGAACGCTGCGGATCAGTATGCGCGCCTCGCGATCGAGCACGTCATGATGGAGCCAGAGTCGCTCACCACGGTCCGCAACGCCGACCCGCCGGCGTTACGCACGATCGTGCAGGAATTCGGCGGCACACTCAAGGCGCTGCCCGGAACGATCCGTTATATCCGGCTCTGCCCGGTCGAAGACGGCACGGGCTGGCATATCGTTTTCGAAACGCCCGAAGGCCTTGCGACGCTGATCCTCGTTCCCGGAAAGCCGATGCGCGCGACGCAATCGGCGTTGGCTGACGGCTGGAACGCGATGGCGCGGCCGGCCGGTCGCGGCTATTACGCCATCGTCACAGCCTCTGCTGCCGCGACCTCGCGCTTCGAGCGCATCGTCGAGGAGCGCATCGACTGGAACAGGAGTGAGCGATCCTGATGGAACACAAAGTGAAGTCTTCGCCGCGCCTGGAGCCGCTGGCCGCTTCGCACAGTCCCGAGCTGAAAGAGAACTTCGAAGCGGTCGCGAAGAACCTCGGCTTCGTGCCGAACAGCCTGCTCATCATGCAGAGAAAGCCCAAGCTGGTGAAGGCGCTGTCGCAGCTGCTCGGCGCGATCTGGGATCCGCAGGGCGAAGTGGACCGCGGCTTCAAGCGCCTCGTCGCGCACGTCGCGAGCCGTACCGCCGGCTGCCAGTACTGCATGGCGCACACCGCCGAGGGCGCGCTGCATTTCGGCGTCGACGAGAAGAAGCTCGCCGCGGTATGGGAGTTCCGCACCAGCCCGCTCTTTTCGGAAGGCGAGCGCGTCGCGCTCGATTTCGCCATCGCCGCAGCGTCCGTGCCGAACGGCGTCAGCGACGACATGTTCGCGTCGCTGCGCAAGCACTGGAGCGAGAACCAGATCGTCGAAATCGTCGCCGTGATCGCCACCTTCGGCTTTCTCAACCGCTGGAACGACACCATGGGTACGCCGCTCGAGGCAGAGCCGATGGCGGTCGGCGAGCAGTTCCTTGCGCCGCGCGGCTGGAGCGCCGGAAAGCATGCGTCATAAACGCGAGAGGCCGGCAAAGGCCGGCCTCTCGGGCGAAGCGATGGAGCGATGTCCTACTGCTCGTCAGTCGTCGTCCTCCCCGCCCTCGAACCGCAGCAGGTTCGCTTCCGCCCTGCCGGAGAAGTTCTCGATCCCGACCACCATCACGCCGAGCGCTGGCGTGGCGGCAAACTCGGTCGGATTGATCGTCAGCGGCACCGAGGCGCGGGAGCGCGGCCCCACCACGGCGAACGCACCGGTGCTGACCGCATTGTTGAACGCGTTGAACCTGCCGGCGTCTGCCGCGATGGTGCCGTCCGCGTTCTCACCGAGGAAGTCGAAGTCGTCGGTGAACCCGTCGAACCCCTGGGCGGCATAGGCGAAGCGCGGGCTCGACGCCTTGACGCCCACATCCGCAGCCACGATGGGCAGCAGGATCGTCGACTCGTTGTTAGGCGCCGTGGCATTGAAGACCACGGTCTGCTTCACCTGAACCGCCGGGCGCTTCGACAGGTCGAAGATGTTGACGCGCACGCGGCCGCTCGCCAAGCCGACGCTCACGACCGCGAAGTCGAACTTCCCGTCGCCGTTCACATCGAGGAGGATGTCGTACTCGTTCTGGACGGGCGTGGTCCAGGGATGGAAGACGTTCACTGCGAAGACCAGGAGCTTGCCCACGGACGCCGGCAGCCCCACGTCTTGAGCATTGATCGATTGCACCCCGACGGCGCGCAGGCCCGCCGTCGCGGCCTTCCGGTTCTTCCCGCGCAGGCCCCAGGCGTAGAAGTCGGCCGTCCCGGTCACCGCGGGTGAGTGGTTGCGAACCTCCGCCTTCGTGCTCGGTCTCGCGGGGCCGAAATCGCCTGACGCGAACCTCGCTTCCACCTCCGACCGGGCCCGCGCGACGAGGAAGTACGGCACGGCGAGCGAGGCGCCGCCGTTCCCATTCGCGGTCGTCGGGCTGAACGTGACGAGCCCGGATGCCTGGCGGAAGGCTCCGGACCCGGCAGGTCCGGAAGGCCCGGATGCGCTGCCGGCGGTCGCGGCCGGGACGTGCAACCGGACGCGCACCTCGGCGCTCTCACCTCGCTGCAGCGTGACGGTCGACGGGGAGACCGTGACCGAATGGGGCGAGTTCAGCGAGGTAGCGGGGTTCGTCGTGCTAGCCCCCTGAATGACCGACGCCGCGAACGTCTGCGTTGAGGACCCGAGGTTCCGCACCCGGATATGCTCCTCGCCGGTGAACCCGCGAGAGAACTCGGCCACGCCGAAGCTGACGTTGCCGGCGTCCCTCGTCCCGCGCGCGACCACCGACGTGCGCGTGGCGGCGAACGGCTGGACGAGCCCGGAGCCGCCGAGTTTCGCCTGGAAGCCGCCGAGCTGCGACGCATCGGCCGTGTTGGCGATCGCCAGCCGGACGTCCTCCGCATCCCAGTCCGGGTGAGACTGAAGCGCCAGCGCCGCCACCCCGCTCACGTGCGGCGTCGCCATGGACGTGCCGGAAAGGCGCTCGCCGAGATTGCCGGTGCCGATCGCCGTGGACAGGACGCTCACGCCGGGCGCGGTCACGTCCGGCTTGAGGAAGCTGTCCAGGTTGCGCGGACCTCCCGAGGTGAACCCTGCGAACCGCTTGAAGCCCGGGTTCGCGATCTCGACGGCCCCGAGCGTCGTGCTGGCGGCGGCGATCACGGCGCGCGCGTCGGCGCTGAGC
>WNFD01007723.1_pt1 | contig 10621 bp, 8 predicted proteins | sample 5400491 | NCBI WGS metagenome assembly WNFD01 (sample SAMN13153343, study PRJNA577476) | soil metagenome | isolation source: 120 cm saprolite under Douglas fir tree site 2 hole 2 replicate 2 | place: USA:California | collected 2015-04-18 | reverse complement strand
TTGTGTACAAACCGTCTCCAGAACAAATTGGCTTCTATGCTTACCACCGTTGGGCGATTGACCCTTGTGAGTTCGTTACCAACTCAGTAATCGAGCGCCTTCGCGCCAGCGGACACTTTGCCCATGTCAAGGCTTACGACGGCCGCCCTGGCATTGAATACGTGCTCAGTGGACGATTGGACAAGCTCGAGGAAGTCGACTACGACGGCGCCGTCAAGGTCGAAGTCGCAATCAGCGCACAGATGACAAATCTTGCCACGGGCGCGACCGTGTGGACCAACGCTGTCTCTGAAGTAGGAGAAGTAAATAAGCGCGATGTCCCAACGGTGGTTTCCGGAATGAACCGAACCATGGAACGAGCGATTAATAAGCTGCTTAGTCCAATACCTGCGGATGTGGCGACTGGCTCCAAGGCAGCTGCGCGAAACTGAGCTTTCGATGGATCGGCGAGTCCCGCGACTCGACCGCGAAGGCACGATCGCTTCAAGCAACTTCGCTGGAGTCGGAGGTTCTTTTCTCTGCGTATTCCTCTTTGTGCCGATCAATCCCACAAATTGGTGGCGACTGGTTCAGACGTTGGTAAGGCCGGAATTCCGAGAAGACCAATTTGCAGAGCAGAATCTAGTGGCACCCGGTGTCAAGTGTCACGTGACATGGCACGTTATGGAAATGCAGCGCGCCGTCGGTATTTTCACAAGAAGAAAACAATTTGGTCCAATTGCAACATAAACCTGCGATTCGGGTGACTTTGTGTTCGTCGTCTTGAGTGGAACTGTAGTTGCTCCCATTGAGTCATGCGAACTCTCGCTCTTCGAGATTCCTTGACACTCAAGGAGCAAACTTAATGTCCACTTCGCCAGTATCCGCCGGATCCGCAGCGCCGGTCGGGAAACCGCAGCCCGATACCGATAGCGAGAAGGCCACTCCTCGACGAGGCGCGAGTTGGCAGAAGTACGTAACACCTATTCTTGTAGTGGTTCTCGCTCTGGCAATCTTAATCACCATCACGCGTAACTGGAACTCCTGGGAAGGCAATAAGGTCAACCAAGTGACCGACGATGCTTATGTTCGCGGCGACCTCACTCCGCTCAGTACGAAGGTTGCAGGTATCGTGCGGATGGTGAATGTAACGGACTACCAACGGGTGCATCAGGGCGACCTCCTTGTCGAACTGCAGGACGATGACTACCGAGCGCAGGTGGATCAAGCCAAAGCGGCAGTTGAGGCTGCCCACGCGAGCATCGAGGGAAATCTCCGGCAGCGCGAGTTGCAGGATTCGCGCATTGCGAAAGCGCTGGCGGGTATTGATCAGGCCAAGGCACAGATCGCAGCCGCCCAGGCTGGCAAGGAAGCCGTTCAGGCTGAATTGATTCGCGCGCGCTCAGAACGTAAGCGCCAGGAAGGGCTGTATCAGAGTCACGCGACGACCGATCAGAGCCTCGAGGCGGCTGTCGCCGGTGAAGGAAATATCTCCGCCCAATTTTCCAGCCGTGAAGCGGACCTCAATCAGGCGCAAACTATGCTGCGTAGCAGTGAAATCTCTGTCGAGGCCGAGCGACGCAGCAAAGCTGTTCTGGAATCGCAGGATGCGCAACTTCAGGCCGACCTGCACGCCAAGCAGGCGAATCTTGCTGCTGTCGAGGTGAATCTCGGCTACACCAAGATTTACGCTCCGGCTGAAGGTACCGTGGGTGAACGGCAGGTTCGGCCCGGGCAACTGGTCTCTCCCGGCACACAAGTGATCTTGTTCGTTGCCCTCACAAAGTGGGTACAAGCCAACTATCGCGAAACGCAGTTGACCAACGTGAAGGTCGGCGACCCGGCCGAACTTCAGCTTGATGCATACCCCGGTGAACGAATTCGCGGCAAGGTGATGGAGATTGCGCCTGCCAGCGGATCCCAATTTGCACTGTTGCCGCCCGACAATGCGACAGGCAACTACACCAAAGTCGTGCAGCGTATTCCCGTGAAGATCGCACTGGACGATCCGACTGTCGCGACGAAACTACGTCCCGGACTTTCCGTGGTGGCGACCGTCCGCACCAAACAGTGACCGGCCCTATGGCAGCTTCGACCATCGGCGTTCGTCCATCTGCGGGAGAGATCGCGCGGGCAACAGCCGCGGCCATTCCGTCAGAAGTATCGACACGTCCCCTCCTCGGCATTCTGGGGGTGGTCACCGGCGCCGGCCTGGTGACTCTTGCGGGCCGCATGCTTAGTCTCGGTCTTGGCGATTTGAGAGGCCACGTTGGAATAAGTCTCGATGACGGAGCGTGGCTTGACAGTGCCTACAATGCATCGCTGATGTTTATCGGCCCGTTTACTGTGTACCTCGGAGGGCTGCTGGGGCCGCGGCGAATACTACTATTCGCCGCAGGAGTGTTTACTCTCACTTCTATTGTCCTACCCGGCATCCACAGCTACAGCATCCTTATTATTGCGCTTATCCTTGCCGGGCTGACGTCGGGCACTTTCTATCCGCTCACCCTGACGTTCGCACTGCGCAACATCCCGCTGCGCTACCTTCCCTTCACGATCGCCTTCTACGCGGTCTTTGTGGACGGGGCAGTGAACGTCGCGCCTTCGCTCTACGGTTGGTACAGAGACCATCTGTCTTGGCACTGGATGTTCTGGAATTCTGCTTTGATTGCGCCGGCGATGATGGTTTGTATCTACTTCGGCATACCGGCGGCGCCACCGCGTAAGAAAAGTGCTCCGGCCCCCGGTTTCGCCGGGTTCTTCTACCTGAGTGCCGGACTAGCTCTGATTTTCGCTGCCCTTCAACAAGGCCAGAGACTCGACTGGTGGCGTTCGGGCGAGTTCAATGCCTGGTTTTGGTCCGGGTTTTTCTTCCTGGTATGTGCGCTGGTTCGAAGGCTGCGCGGGCCCAACTCTCTCGTGGCGCTTCCTTATTTGCTGAAGTGGAGCACCATATTGCTTGGCTGCCTGCTGTTCTGGTTTCGCTTCACACTCTGTACGACGATCATCCTCGTTCCACAGTCACTGGCGATTCGTGGTTTCGAGGCCGACCAGATTGGGCCCGCCATCATCTGGAGCGCAGTGCCGCTCATTCCAGTTGGATTTACGGCAGCGCTCTTGCTACTACGCAAATTTGATCCCCGCCTCCTCTTCGCGATCGGTCTGGCTTGCACCGCCTTTGCTGCCTGGCTAAATTCTCAGTACAGCAGCACGTGGGCGGCCGAGAACTTTTATCGTACCGAGTTGCTGACGGGCGTCGGGCAATCTTTCGCTTTCATTGGACTGGTCGGCTGCGTCGTGCTCCAGGCAATATTCGCCGGGGCTTTGGCCAAGCCTGAATGGGTGCTAACCTTTGCGGCTTTCTTACACACCATCCGTATATTTGGCGGCACCGCAGGCGCCCTCTACATGGGCCACTTCGTCGCTCAGAGGGAGAAACTCCACTCGAACCTCCTGGGACTACATGTCGCCAGTGGCAACTGGATCACTGATCAAAACATTCAAGCCTTGACGGCGGGAATGTATGCGAAGACATCCGGGATGGCGGCCGCAGGCGCGCGCGCGATTGGTTTAGTCGCGGCCCGGCTGCGTCTGCAGGCGTACAGCTTGAGCCTGGGTGAAGGATTTCTGCTTATCTCCTGGAGTTGCGTATGCGCTTTGATCCTTGTGGCTCTGCTGCGCCGACCACCTTTGACCTATGGCGACCTTAGCGAGATGCAGGAGATACCTGCAGTCGAGAAGGAGTCGAAATGATGAGACCTAACGCGGCATTACTCCTACTCGTAGCGATGACCTTCTCCGTGTGCAATGTGCCGGCCCAGGAGACAGGCCGCTCCGCTCCCGCACGTCATCTCACGCTGCAGGAAGCAGTTCAGTTGGCCCTCAAGCATAATCACGATATTCGCATCAGCGGATACACGGTCGAGCAGAAAGAACATGCCAAGCAGGCGGAGAAGAGCCGGTATTTTCCATCTATTAAGAATGACAGCAACTTTCTGCATGTGACGGACACTCAGTTGATTGAGATCAGGTCCGGTAGTCTCGGCGTCGCTGGGGGAACGCCGATTCCGTCTGTGAATACGATCATCAACCAGGGCGGTAAAAACTTTACGACCAGCGGGACCGTGCTCAGCCAGCCGTTGACGACACTTCTAAAGATCAAAAGGGAAAACGAGTTGGCTCAAGCCGAGTTAGTCGCCTCGCGTGAGAAGGCCCAGCTTGTTGGAAATGACGTGGCGCTCGCGGTGCACCAAACCTATTACAAGCTCCTGATCGCGCAGGTCCACCATCGCGCCACCGAGGAGCGGGTAAAAGCTTCCGAGGCCCTTCAAAGCGAGCGACTGCAGCAGGTGAAATTTGGCAGCGCACTGGAGCAGGAGTCGATCGAAAGCCGGGCACAATTGCTGCAAGCGCAGCAGGAAATGCTGACGACCGATCTACAGCTATCGGACCTCAAGTTGGAACTCAACGACTTGATCGGCCTGCCATTGAACACCGCTCTGGATCTCGATTCTGCCGTTACGGAGGTTCAGGATACTTGCCGGCGCGAGGAATGTGTCACTGCCGCCGAGGCCTCACATCCGGAAATCCTTGCTGCCCGTGCCGACGTGCAGAAAGCTGAGGCTGCAATTCGCCTGGTGAAGACCGATATGTGGGTCCCTGATATCGACGCCTTCGCCCGCTACGGCTACGCAAACAACGTCCCCTTCCTGGCGCGCAACTCCGGTACGTTTGGCGTTCATTTCAGCTTTGACTTGTTCGACTCCGGCCGGAAGAAGGCCATATTGCGTGAACGCCAGGCGCAGATGTCTCAAGCGAAGGAGAACCTCGCGAAGGTGACGGATGCAGTCGAGCTGCTAGTCGAACGAGCGTACAACAAGCTTGAGCGGACGGAGCAGATGTTGAAGGTGTCAGAAGAAGTCGTGACTCTGCGCAACGAGTCCAACCGCATAATGCAGCAGAGACTGTTGCAGGGGGCCGCGCTGAATTCGCAGGCTGCCACCACAACTGCTCAACAATACGATGCTAAGGCGCTTCTATTGCAGTCACAGCTGGACTTCTTGCAAGCGCACGATGAGCTCCTGAATGCGATTGGCCGTATACCCGAATAACTTTACTTACGTGCCACATCAGTTGCCGGAAGGGTGATGGAAAAGAAATTGCAGTGGGTGAGAGATGAGACGAGTGATTACGGCATACCGAAACAGCATGGATACGAACGCGCAACATCGCGGAATCCGTCGAGTGGCCTCCACTCGCCTGCCTACGGTTATTGGCGTTTTCGAACTGATCGGTTTTGAACGAGCAAACAAAGTCCGCGGGGAACGTGAAACAGCTTTGGTGATGACGATTGGCGATTTGCAAGACCGGATACCTTTGCTACGCATTCATTCGCAGTGTCTCACCGGTGAAGTGCTTGGATCTCTGCGCTGTGATTGCCGAGGTCAGTTGGAAGTCGCGATGTCCACCATTGTCGAGCAAGGATCCGGTCTGGTCATCTATTTACATCAAGAGGGGCGTGGCATCGGCCTGATGGCGAAGCTACAAGCATACGCCTTGCAGGACAAGGGCCTCGACACGATCGAAGCGAACGAAGCTCTGGGTTTTGAAGCGGACTGCCGTGATTTCAGTCTGGCGGCGGCTGTCCTGCATGAACTGAAGGTCTCGCAGGTGCGACTCATGTCAAACAACCCGCAAAAAGTCGAAGCATTGACAAAGGGTGGAATCGAAGTCGCCGAACTGCTTGCCTGCGAAGCACCGCCAAGCCCTTATGCGCGGTCGTACCTGCGCACCAAAAAGCAAAAGATGGGGCATTCGCTCACTATCATGTGAGGGATTGGAGAAAGCTACGATGCACAACAATTCACATACCGGAGACCGGAGATAAGTGACATTATTGCGGAGCGCTCGGCAAACATCCTTAGCATCCAACTGAATCGTCCAGCAAAGAAGAACGCCATGACCTTGAGCATGTACGTCACAATGGCGGAACTACTCAACGGAGCTGCAAAAGACGATCAGATACACGTCGTGCTTTGGCATGCCACGGGAGGTTCGTTTAGCGCGGGCAATGATATCGAGGACTTTATGAAGAACCCGCCGGCACCGGGCGAGAGTCCTCAGGCTCAATTGATCCATGCGTTGATCGACTTCGAGAAGCCGCGCCCTGACTGCGAAGTCCCCCGCGGCAATTCAAGCTTCCAAGCGCCTAATGAAAAATCCTTTACGCGAACAAGTGGAGCAAGCAGTTAAACTTGAGAACAAAGTATTCGCGGAGCGGGTGAGGTCTGATGATGCGAAGCAATCGTTCCAGGCATTTTTCACAAGGCGCCAGTCGGCGTAATACACGCAATGAACCTTCTCGATTAAATTGGCTTGGTACTTTTTAGACTTCACGAATGTGACCCGCCTCTTCTCGTAGTCTCGCCCTCACCGCCTGGACCGACGGTGAGGGAATTCCACACATTGAGATCTTGCTCTTTTCTCGTGCTAGCACACAGCGAGATCAGAAACAGTGCGAGCGCGAACGCGATTGTCGCGCATCCCATACCAGCTCGCGGTTTGTGGCATTGCCAGTGCAATTGCCGAGTCCTTCCCTGGCGCGAGCAGATCCTGAGTGTCACTACCATTTGACACTGATCTATTCATGACACCGAATCATTGATCAACGATTCCCTTGAGACCGCAAACTCACTTCTTTTCAGCAGGTAATTTCCGAACGGGTTTGGCGGCCTACTTGCTTTGCATGAAGTAGCGCGAGCAGCGAGACATGAACCATTAAGAGGAGAGTTTTTAATGGCAAGCCCGGTAAAAGAAAAAAGGCCTGTGCAGTTACCCGCCCCCAATAGCGACTTCTATGGACTTGTCGAGACCTTGCCGGACAACGAGTTGGCGGTTGTGAAACGAGTGCGCGCTTTCATGGAGACCAAGATCGCGCCCATCATCACAAGGTACTGGGTTGAAGACGCCTTCCCGTTCGAAATCCTGCCCGCGCTGAAGGAACTCAACATTGGCGGCATCGCCATGCAAGGCTATGGCTGCGCTGGCGGAAGTGCGCAGCTGTTTGGCTTGATCGCCATGGAGATGGCGCGCTTCGATTCATCAATCGCGACGTTCTTCGGTGTGCACAACGGTTTGGCGATGGGATCGATCTACCTGGGCGGGTCAGAAGAACAAAAACAGAAATGGCTGCCACCGATGGCGCGCTGGGAAAAAATCGGCTGCTTCGGCCTGACGGAACCACTTGTCGGGTCCGGAACTGCCGGCGGGATGTTGACGACTGCGAAACGTGATGGCGATACCTGGATCATCAATGGTGAGAAGAAGTGGATCGGCAATGCTCCCTGGTGTGACATATCCATCATTTGGGCGCGCGACCTAGCGGACAACCAGGTGAAAGCGTTCATCGTCGAGAACAAGACTACGCCTGGCTTCAAAGTCGAAAAGATTCAGAACAAGATTGCGCTCAAGGTGGTGCAAAACGGTCACATCACTATGGAGGACTGCAGGATTCCCGAGGAGAATCGGCTCCAACAAGACCAGTCGTTTCGCGACACCGCCCGCGTTTTGAAGATGACACGGTTCATGGTTGGTTGGGAAGCCACCGGATGTGCTATGGGCGCTTATGAGAACGCGCTCAAGTACTGTCAGGAACGCATGCAATTCGGAAAGCCAATCGCATCATTCCAGATGGTGCAGGACCTCCTCGCCCGGATGATTGGTAACATCACCGCTTCTCAATGTCTGTTAGTCCGCATGGCGCAGTTGCAAGCCGAAGGCAAGCTGACGGACGTGCATGCGGCCGTTGCAAAGGCGTTTACCACGTCCAAGTGCCGCGAGACGGTCGCATGGGCGCGAGAGTTGTGCGGCGGCAATGGCATCGCCGCCGACTATAACGTGGGCCGCTTCTTCGCGGATGCGGAAGCTCTTTATTCCTACGAGGGCACGTTCCAGATGCAGAACCTGATTGTCGGCAAAGCGATAACCGGCTTCAGCGCCTTCGTCTAGCAGAATGGAAGCGAACCGCGATTTCATACCCAAGCCAAGTTTCAAAGTTGAATCGATAAAGGAGTGAACGGATCTCATGGCTCTTCAAACTTCTAAGTCAAACATCGCAAAAACGGCAACACAAGCCAAGAAAGCTCAACTGTTCTTTCTCAGTGCGAGCAGCGGTCAGGTATTTTCCGCCAATCCTGACGGCTCCGATCTGAAGGTCATTGTGAGCGAAGGAAGGCGGCTTCCTGACGGCATCGTTGTGGACGTCGAAGCAGGTCACCTCTACTGGACCAACATGGGGAACCCCACCGCCAACGACGGCTCCATCGAGCGTTCGGATTTTGACGGAAGCAACGTCACCCACATTGTTCCCCCGGGCGCCACCTTCACTCCCAAGCAGCTTCAACTCGACGAGAAGAACCGCAAGCTTTACTGGTGCGATCGCGAGGGCATGCGGATCATGCGCGCGAACCTGGATGGTTCCAATATCGAAACGCTCATCGATACGGGCGAAGGCGAGGCACGTCCCGGGAAAGACATAAAGAAATGGTGCGTGGGAATCGCGCTCGACGTCGAAGGTGGACAACTTTATTGGACTCAGAAAGGTTCGGACAATGCTGGCCAGGGACGCATCTTTCGCGCCAATCTCAAAATTCCCAAGGGCCAAAGTCCTGCCAATCGCAAAGACATCGAACTCCTCTACGGTGGCCTGCCCGAACCGATTGACCTCGAACTGGATCTTGCCAACCGGACGATCTACTGGACGGACCGAGGCGATCCTCCACGTGGCAACACGGTGAACCGCGCGCCTATGGATCCGGCTCAAGGAAATGGCAAAAAAGAGCCGGTAGTTATTTTCGACCATTTGATGGAAGGAATCGGTATCGCCCTGGATCTCAAAGGCGGCCGCATGTTTCTGACCGACCTGGGTGGATCGGTGTACAGCGCGAATCTCGACGGGTCTAACAAGAAAACAATACTGGCGGCGGAAGGAAACCTGACCGGCATCGTGTATGCCGAGATTTAAGGCACTAGATAACGCCGCTGTAAATCTGGCTATTAACAAGGAGAAGGAATGAGCTCGTCAGTTTCTGCCCTAACACTCGAGAACGTCATCTATGACAAGAAAGGTTCCATTGCGTATGTGACATTGAATCGGCCCAAGGTCATGAACGCGCTGAACAAGGCCACGATCAACGAACTGCGCGCAGCGTTCGAGGACGCGCGTGACGATTCAGCGGTCCGCGGCGTCATTCTCACGGGCTCCGGCGAAAAAGCATTTGCTGCCGGCGCCGACATCGGGGAGGTCGCCAACAATACAGCTGTAGAAGCAGAAGAGGCGACTCGCCGGGGGCAGGCATTGACCGACCTCATCGAGAACCTTGGCAAGCCGGTCATTGCCGCGGTCAACGGTTTTGCCCTGGGTGGTGGATGCGAGCTAGCGATGTCTTGCACTATCAGGATCGCTGCTGAGAGCGCGAAATTCGGTCAACCAGAAGTAAAGCTCGGGGTGATGCCCGGCTATGGGGGCACACAGCGCATGCCTCGTCTGGTCGGAAGAGGCCGAGCTCTCAAGCTCATTCTCTCAGGCGACATCATCGATGCAACAGAAGCCTATCGCATTGGCTTGGTGGACGAATTGGTGCCAGCCCCGCAAGTAATCGAACGCGCCGAAACTGTGTTGAAGAAGATCATTGCAAACGCGCCGCTTAGCCTGAAGTACTCGCTTGAAGCAGTGAACAAAGGGTTGGAAACGAGCGTGGCCGAAGGCCTGCTGATCGAAGCCTCGCTGTTCGCAGTCTGCGCCTCGACGGACGACAAGAAAGAAGGGACGTCGGCGTTCCTCGAGAAACGCGCGCCGAAGTTTCAAGGGAAGTAGAACCTGCGCGCTACTTCGAAGTTTCAAATGACTCGCTGCCCTACGCGGCCATCGTGAAGAAGGAGATGAAAATGACAGAAGGGAACATATTCTCCGGATTGAAGGTTGTGGAGCTAGCCAGCTTCATTGCCGGGCCGGGCGCCGCAACCATCTTGTCTGATTTTGGCGCCGACGTCGTCAAAGTCGAACCGCCCGAGGGAGAACTGTGGAGAATCGGGCAGAAGATCCCGCCCCAGCCGCATTCGGAAGAGCCTTATCCCTTCCACCTGGCGAATCGAAACAAGCGTGGCGTTGCACTCAATCTAAAGGCTGCGAGTGCGCAACAGGTGCTCGAGCGGTTAGCCAAGTGGGCCGATGTGTTCATCGTCAACACACCGCACTCCGCGCGCGCGAAATTGAAACTCGAATATGACGATATCGCGCAGTGGAATCCTCGCCTGATCTATGCGGACCTCACCGGCTTTGGCGAGAAAGGTCCGGACGCCGCTCTTCCGGGATTCGACCTTACGGCCTTCTGGGCGCGAAGCGGCTTGTTATTCATGACGCGCGATGCCGGAGAGCCGCCGACCTGGCCCGTGGCGGGTAGCGGCGACAACGCAACCGCAGTCTGCATCTATGCCGCAATCACGACCGCGCTTTATCGTCGCGAACGCACCGGTAAAGGATCCTACGTCACGACTTCGCTGCTCGCCGCAGGTATCTGGTCGGCCAGTGTTTTTATCCAGGCCGCTCTATGCGGTGCGAATTTCTATGGGCTGCATGATCGAA
>WNFD01007721.1_pt1 | contig 10621 bp, 9 predicted proteins | sample 5400491 | NCBI WGS metagenome assembly WNFD01 (sample SAMN13153343, study PRJNA577476) | soil metagenome | isolation source: 120 cm saprolite under Douglas fir tree site 2 hole 2 replicate 2 | place: USA:California | collected 2015-04-18 | reverse complement strand
CACGGTGCTGTTCGTCCTCATCGCTGTAGTCCGCTTCGGGCTGCCCCTCGGCGGGCTGATCCAGACGATCGTGGCCGGTGTCATCGGCTACCTGGTCCCGAGCCTCTACGTGAAGTACAGGATCAATAAGCGCCTCAAGGCTTTCAACAACCAGCTCGGCGACACGCTGACGTTGCTTTCGAACGCGATCAAAGCCGGTTACTCGTTCGCCCAGGCGATCGACACGGTCGCGAAGAACGCGGTGGCGCCGATTGCCGACGAGTTCGGGCGCGCCGTTCGCGAGATGAACCTCGGCGGCTCTCCCGACGAGGCCCTGCAGAACATCACCAAGCGCATCTCAAGCGCGGACTTCGACCTGGTCGCCACCGCGTACTCGATCCACCGCACTGTGGGTGGAAACCTCGCTGAGATTCTCGACAACATCGCCTATACGATCCGGGAGCGGGTCCGAATCAAGGGCGAGATCGCGACGCTGACCGCTCAGGCACGCGCGTCAGGAACGTTGATCACGTTCCTCCCGATCGTGCTGGCCGCATTCATGTATTTCGTCACCCCGACGTACTTCCGGCCGATGTTCGAGAGCATCGTCGGCTGGATCCTGCTGGTTATCGGAGGATTCATGATCTTCGTCGGCAACCTGATCATCCGGCGAGTGGTCGCCATCGAGGTATGACCAGATGAGCACCACCCTTCTCCTGGCAATTGTTGTCGGCCTCGGAATCCTGATGATCTTCATCGGCCTCGCCCGCACGCCCTCGACGAACACCGCCGCGATGGTGCAGCAACGACTCTCCGTGTACGGAGGCGAGAAGCCGCTGACCCTGGAAGAGGTCGAGCTGCAGAGGCCCTTCAGCGAGCGCTTCCTGCGGCCCGCGATCGAGCGCCTCGGCTCGCTGATGTCGCGTTCGACACCTCAGAAGGCCCGGCAGAACCTCATGAACAGGCTCGACCTGGCCGGACGGCCGGGCAACCTGACGCCTGAGGACTTCGCTGCCGTGCGCATCGTGGCTGCAGCCGTGATGGCGGCGGTCGGCCTGGGGCTCGGCCTTCTGCTTGGCAGCGTGGTCTACCTGGTCATCTCCCTGGCTGTGGGCGCCATCCTGGGCTTCTACCTGCCCGTGCTCTGGCTGAAGCAAAAGGTCGACGCCCGCCGATCCGAGATCCAGAAGGGCCTCCCGGACGCGATGGACCTGCTCGTGATCGCGGTCGACGCGGGCCTGGGCTTCGACGCCGCGCTCGCGAGAGTCACCGACAAGTACAAGAACGCACTGTCTGACGAGTTCGCCAAGGTGCTGCGTGAGGTCAGCCTCGGCCGGCCTCGCCTCGAGGCCATGGATGAGATGGGACGGAGCAGTGGGGTCGAGGACCTTCACAACTTCATCCAGGCCATCATCCAGTCCGAGCAGTTCGGCACCGGCATCGGCAAGATCCTGCGCATCCAGGCGGACGAGATGCGCCGCAAGCGCCGCCAGCGAGCGCAGGAGAAGGCGGCCCAGGCGACCTTGAAGATGATGCTGCCCATGGTGGGCTGCATCTTCCCAACGCTGTGGATCGTGCTGCTCGGACCGGCTGCGCTCATTCTCATGAAACCGAGGTCGTAAGGCACGCCTTCTTGGCTGCTGCCGAGCATCCCTTCGTGGGAGCTCGTGCTTCGTGCAGTCCTCATCTATGCAGGGCTGCTGATCGCGCTCCGGATATTCGGCAAGCGTGAGGTCGGACAGTTCACGCTGTACGACCTCGTCTTCATCCTGCTGGTCGCCAACGCGCTGCAGCCGGCGATCACCGGGCCGGATACATCGTTGGGCGGTGGCTTCGTCCTGATCATCGTGCTTGTCGGCACGAATTACCTGGTCGGCAAGCTGGACAACATGCCGCGGTTCCACCGCTTTTTCACCGCGCAGCCGGCCGTGATCGTCAGGGACGGCAAATGCATCCCCGAGGTGATGGAGAGGGAGGGGGTCGACCAGGAGGAGGTCGAGATGTCCATGCGCGAGCACGGCATCATGGATCTCAAGGACGTGCAGCTGGCGGTGCTGGAACCTGACGGCACGATCTCGATCGTGCCCGCCGGGACGGCCATGACGAGGACGAAACACCGGATCCGCTACCACCACCGAGCGGGCTAGCGAGGGCCTTAACAGGCAGGGTTGGAGCAGCCCTGGCTTCGCGCTAACCTCAAGCGCAGTTGGTGTGAAGGAGCTGGGGGAGGGGCTCCGATGGAGGAGGGAGGGCCCTAGGAGGGGTCTGCCTGGGCTCGTACGGGTTTTCCCGCCGGGCGCAAACCCGCATATGTGGGCGCATGCGGGTTTCCGGCTGGGCGCAAACCCGCATATTCGACCACTTGCGGGGAATCGGCGCCCGCTGTGACTACTCGTCCGACAGGAACTCGATCGCCGCTTGCTTGAACTCCCGCGCCGGCACCGCGCCCATGTGGTCCCGGCCGGCAATCACCACCAGGTGCGACGACGGGATCAGCTCCACCAGCTCCGGCGCGTCGGGCGCGAGCTCATCGCGATCGCCGGCCACGACGAGGATCGGCGTGTGGATCGCGGAGACCTTCGCCGGGTCCCACTTCGGCTGGAGTCCGGTTATGCACGCGGCGAGCGCTTTCAAGTCGTTGGTCGGACGGGCTGACGCGAAGCGGTAGAAGGTCTGCGCGATCGGATCGTCGGTGGGCTCGCCTCGAAGAAACGCCTCAGCTATCGCAGGCGCGCTCCGAATGGATCCCGAGGCGCCGATGCCGCCAAGGACCGCCCGCTGCACCCGCTTGGGAGAATCCATCACGACCTGCAGCCCGATGCGCGCGCCCATCGAGTAGCCCAGGTAACCCGCGGACGGCACCTCCAGGTGGTCGAGCAGGCGAGTGACATCGCGGCCCATGATGCCGATCGCGTAAGCGGCGGAGTCGTGAGGTTTTTCGCTGTGACCGTGGCCGCGGCAGTCGAGACCGAGCACTCGGAAACCTGCAGCGGTGAGCGCCTCCTGCCACCGCGTGCCGACCCAGTTCAATCGGTAATCCGAGGCGAAGCCGTGCACCACGACAAGAGGGGCGCCTCGCTCCGGCCCATGTACTTCGTAATGCAGTCGGACGCCATCGCTGTCGAAATCCATGCAGGCCCAGCTAGGCTAGTCGATCGTCATGACGGGACGGCGCGCCGTACACGAGCGGACTGGGCAGGTCTTGGCGGAAGACCTGGAAAAGGCCACGTCGCTATTCGCTCTGACAGCGGGTCTGATGTTCCGCCGAACGCTGGAACCTGGACGCGGCCTGTGGCTCAATCCGTGCAACGGCATCCACATGATGTTCATGCGATTCCCGATCGACGCTGTCTTCCTCGACAGCCACGAACGGGTGAGGAAGGTCTACCGCGACCTGCCCCAGTGGTGGGGCGTGGTGTGGCTCGTGTGGGGCGCCCACAGCGTTCTGGAGTTGCCCGCTGGCTCTACCAGGGACATCGACCTAAACCGCGGCGACCAGGTCGTGATCAACTGACCGTCTGTTAAGAAAGGCTTGACTTGGTATGTAGCCTCGAGTCGTGCTCGACCTCTTCCTCCCGCCGAGGTGCGGTGGATGCCGCATGGTCGGCTCGTGGCTCTGCGCCCGGTGCCGTGCGCGTATCAGGCGCCTCGAGGAACCGCTGTGCCGCCGCTGCGGAGCGGAGGTCGAGTCGGCGCGCAAGGAGTGCGGCTGCAGGGCGCGCCTGAAGTCGCTCGCGAGGCTGCGGTCGGCCGCCGCTTATGAGGGCCCCCTGGAGCTCGCCCTGCAGCGCTTTAAATACCGCGGCTGGCGGCGCCTGGCCGGGCCGCTTGCGCAGCTCATGGCGGAGCGCCTGGTCGTAGAGGGCCTCTCGGCCCCGTGGGCGGTCGCCGTGCCGCTGCACAGCTCCCGACTGAAACAGCGTGGATTCAACCAGTCCGAGCTCCTGGTGTGTGAGCTCCGTCGCCGGCTGTCGCTCTCAAAACCGCCTGGTGAGCTCGTGCGCACCCGCGCCACGCCGCCCCAGGTGGGACACGACCGCCGCTGGCGCCTCGACAACGTCCTTGGCGCGTTTGAGTGGCGCGGAGCGCCCCTCGAGGCCCGTTCGATCCTGCTCATCGATGACGTGGCCACGACCGGGGCCACCCTCGAAGCCTGCGCCGCGGCTTTGAGGGCCGGTGGATCTGGGCCCGTAATGGGGGTCTCAGTGGCGAGGGTTAACGTATAGTTGGCAGCCGGTTCAATTCCGAAGCGGAGGCTAGCGAATGGCAGTTCGGATCCCCGGTATCAACATCGATGAGTACTACCAACAGCTAGGGCCGATCGAGCCCCTCATTCGCGACGACCGCGTGACCGAGATCATGGTCAACGGCGCAGACCATGTTTACGTGGAAATGGCCGGCAAAGTCGTGTTGACGAACATCAAGTTCGTCGACGAGGACGCCCTGCTCAACGTCATCCAGTTCATCGTGCGCACCGTGGGCCGCCGCATCGACGAGCGCAGCCCGCTCTGCGATGCCCGACTCGCGGACGGCTCTCGTGTCAACGCAGTCATCCGCCCCCTCGCTTTGAACGGGCCGCTGCTAACGATCCGCAAGTTTTCGCGCGACCCGTTCCAGGTCGAGGACCTCATCCGCTTCGGCAGCTGCAACGAGGCCGGCTTCGGCTTCCTCAAGGCCGCGGTGCTGGCCAAGGCAAACATCATCATCTCCGGCGGCACTGGCACCGGAAAGACGACGTTCCTCAACGTGCTGTCCGGCTTTATCCCGGTCGAGGACCGCATCGTGACCATCGAGGACGCGGCCGAGCTGCAGCTCCACCAGGAGCATGTGTGCCGGCTCGAGACTCGGCCGAGGGACATCAACGGCGAGGGCGAGGTCACGATCCAGCGTCTCGTGATCAACGCGCTGCGCATGCGTCCCGAGCGCATCGTGGTCGGTGAGTGTCGTGGTGGCGAAGCGCTCGACATGCTGCAGGCCATGAACACCGGCCACGACGGTTCGATGACCACGTTGCATGCCAACACACCACGCGACGCTCTGGCCCGGCTCGAGACACTCGTTCTCATGGCCGGCGTCGACCTGCCGGTGCGGGCAATCCGCCAGCAGGTGGGCAGCGGCATCAACCTCATCTGCCAGCTGAACCGTCTTCGTGACGGCTCTCGCAAGGTGACCGCGATCAGCGAGATCGTGGGCATGGAGCAGGACATCATCACGATGCAGGACATCTTCATCCTGGAGCAGAAGGGCGCCACGCCTGATGGAAAGGTGATCGCCGAGTTCAAGCCCAGCGGGCTCAGGCCGAAAATCCTGGACCGGATCTTCGCCCAGGGAATTCCCCTGCCGAAGGAGATCACGATGCTGTTCCCGCCGCCGCCCGGATACAAGCCCTCGGCCCGCTAACCGGGCTCGCGCGGGGCGGCGGTTGAGTCATATACTCGGGCTGTGAAGGTCGTCCTGCACGACCGCACCGACGGTCTTGGGCAGGAGGTGCGTGAGAACGCTGAGCGCAAGCTGGCCAGGCTCGCGCGCCATTTCGGCAAGGTCGCAGACGCCGACGTGGATTTCTCCGAGGAGCGCAAGCGAAGCGGCCTCGCGACGTTCGTGTGCCGGATCAACATCCACCTCGACGGGCGCCGCACGCCGGTGCTCTCCGCGCACGAGCGCGGAGCCGACGCACTCTCCGCGTTGGACTTGGCTCTCGACAAGATCGACCGGCAGGTCGTCAAGTACAAAGAGAAGGTCACCCACCGCAAGAAGCCGCTCTCCGCGGTCCGCGTGCCTCCGCAGGATGGGGAGGAGGAGGAGGAGGCCCGATCGCCTGAGCCCGAGCGGATCAGGTTGAGAGTGCGCCCGATGACCGTCTCCGAAGCGGTCGCCGAGCTCGAAGCTGACGGCCAGGCGTTTTACGTCTATCAAGACGAGGACTCCGGGGCGATCCAGATCGTGGCGCGGCGGGCGGACGGCACGGTTGCCGTGATCGAGCCAATCCTGACTTAGATTCGGATTCTCCCGGTCCGGGTACCCTAGATTCGTGCTTTCCCCTCTCACCAAGCTGCTCGACCCGAACGAGCGCGAGGTCAAACGCCATCTGGTCGTGGCCACCGCGATCAACGCCCTGGAGCCCGAGCTCAAGGCGCTGGACGACGCCGGACTGCGTGCGCGGTCGGACGAGCTCCGAGAGCGGGCGGGCCAGGGCCACGATCTCGACGACCTCTTGATCGAGGCTTTTGCCCTCTGTCGCGAGGCGAGCCGGCGCGCGATCGGGCTCCGCCATTTCGACGTCCAGCTCGTAGGAGGCCTCGTCCTGCACCAGGGGAAGATCGCCGAGATGAAGACCGGCGAGGGCAAGACGTTGGTTGCCAGCCTCGCCCTGTACCTCAACTCGCTGGCCGGTAAAGGCGTTCACCTGGTCACCGTCAACGACTACCTCGCCCGCCGTGACGCCGGCTGGATGGCCCCCATCTACAACCTCCTCGGGATGAGCGTGGGCGTCAACGTCGGCACGGCCGGCACGTTCATCTACGACCCCGAGTTCGTCGACGAGACCCATCCCGACCCTCGCCTCCAACACCTGCGGCCCGTGACCAAGCGCGAGGCGTACATGGCGGACATCACGTACGCGACCAACTCCGAGCTTGCTTTCGACTACCTGCGTGACAACATGGCACGCGACCTGGCGCAGTGCAGCCAGCGCCCGCTCAGCTACGCGATCGTCGACGAGGTGGACTCGATCCTCATCGACGAGGCGCGTACGCCTCACATCATTTCCGGCCAGTCGGATGAGTCGACCGAGAAGTACTACGAGTTCGCCCGCTGGGCGGCTCGCCTCAACGAGGGCGAGGACTACGAGGTCGACCTCAAGCACAAGTCGGCCTCGCTCACCGAGGCGGGCATTGCGAAGATGGAGCGCTGGACCGGCATTCGCAACATCTACGACCTGGAAAACGTGATCGAGGCACACCAGATCAACCAGGCTCTGAAGGCCAAGGCGCTGTTTCACCGGGACCAGGAGTACCTGGTCAAGGACGGCGAGGTGATCATCGTCGATGAGTTCACCGGTCGCACGATGCCGGGACGCCGCTGGTCGGACGGGCTTCACCAGGCGGTGGAGGCGAAAGAAGGCGTCAAGGTCCAGCAGGAGCAGAAGACGATCGCGACGATCACCGTGCAGAACTACTTCCGGCAGTACGACAAGTTGGCGGGCATGACCGGAACGGCGCTGACCGAAGCAGAAGAGTTTCACAAGATCTACGGGCTGGACGTGGTCGTAATTCCGACCAACAAGTCGATGGTCCGCTCGGACAGCCCAGACGTGATCTACAAGACCGAGCAGTCGAAGTTCGAGGCTGTGATCGACCAGATCGTCGAGATGAACAAGGCTCGGCGTCCGGTGCTCGTTGGCACGGTGTCGGTTGAGAAGTCCGAACGACTGGCGCGGATGCTCGAGAAGCGCGGAGTCAAGCACAATGTCCTGAACGCGAAGCAGCACGAGCGCGAGGCGGGCATCATCGCCGAGGCTGGTCAGCCGGGCGCCGTCACGATCGCGACGAACATGGCCGGACGGGGCACCGACATCGTGTTGGGTCCAGGCGTCACAGATGTCGGCGGCCTGCACATCATCGGCACAGAACGCCATGAGAGCCGTCGTATCGACAACCAGCTCCGCGGTCGTGCGGGACGTCAGGGCGATCCGGGTTCCAGCCGGTTCTTCATCTCGCTCGAAGACGACCTGATGAAGATCTTCGGCCCAGCCGCCGATCGGATCGGCCGCCTGATGGACAGCCTCGAAGTCGAACCGATCGAGCATCCATGGGTCGCGCGATCGATCGCGGGTGCACAGAAGAAGGTCGAGGGCATGCACTTCGATGCCCGAAAGCACGTGGTTGAGTACGACGACGTGATGAACAAGCAGCGCCAGATCGTCTACGAGGAGCGCAGAAAGGTGCTCGAGGGCGCGGACGCGCGCGGCAACATCCTCGGCTATGCGAAGGACATCATCACCAAGGGCGTCGAGCAGCACTGCCAGAGCAGGCACCCGGAGAACTGGGACCTGGACGGGCTCGTCAAGTACCTCAACGCCTACCTGCCCATCGCCATGGATTCGCAAATTCCGGACGAAGCGCTGAGCCACGGCCCTGACGGGCTCGTCGAGCATCTCTTTGCCGCAGCCTCGGACACGTACGACAAGAAAGTCGAAGAGGTCGGGGCCGACCTGATGCCGTTGGTCGAGCGCGACGTGATGCTGCAGACCGTCGACTGGCAGTGGATGGAGTATCTGACCCAGATGGAGCATTTCCGCGAAGGGATCGGGCTCCGCGCGTACGGCCAGCGCGACCCCCTCGTCGAGTACAAGAACGAAGCCTTCGAGATGTTCAACGAGCTGCGCGAGCGGATTCAGGCGTCGATCGTGGCGCGGATCTTCAGGGTGCAGGTGCAGCGCAACGTGCCGCCGCCTCCGCCATCGCCGCTCGTGAGGCAGGTGCTCGAGAGCGGGCCGGGCGAGCCCGACGGCACCGGCAGCAACGGCGCTCCGAAACAGCGGCGGGCAGCGCCAGCGATGGCGGGCCAGGCGGCGGCCGGAGCGGGCGCCCAGGGTAAGATCGGCCGCAACGATCCGTGTTGGTGCGGGTCAGGAAAAAAGTACAAGAGGTGTCATGGACGCTGAACTAAACCCTAAAGAGCTACTGGAGCGGATCGTGCAGCTGAAGGAGCACCTTTGACCTTCCAGCGAAACGCAAGCGCGCCGATGAGCTCGACGCCCAGCTGGTGCAGCCAGGCGTGTGGGATGACCCAGCTCGCGCGGGTCAGATGGCTCGCGAGTCTGCCGAGCTCCGTCAGCTGGTCGGTTCCTGGGACCGGCTGGAGAAGCGCGCCCTCGACCTGATCGAGCTCGACGAGCTCGCGCGTGGCGATCCGGACCTGCAACGGCAGCTTGACGAAGAACGAGCCGCGATCTCCAATGACCTGCGTGCGCGGGAGCTCGACCTGCTGTTCACCGATCCATACGCCAGCCACAACGCCGTGGTCACGCTGTCCGTCGGCCAAGGTGGGGTGGAGGCGCAGGACTGGGTTGAGATGCTGATGCGCATGTACCTCAAGTGGGCGGAGCGCAGGGGCTTCGAGACCGAAATCATCGATACGTCGCCGGGCGAGGAGGCGGGGCTGAAGAGCGCCACCTTCATGGTGCGCGGCCCACGAGCTTACGGCCTGTTGCGCTCGGAGCATGGCGTCCACAGGCTGGTGCGCATCTCGCCGTTCGACCAGAACCATCGCCGGCATACGTCCTTCGCGCTCGTCGAGATCATGCCTGAGCTCGAGAGCTCGGATGAGAACGCGGTCGTAATCAACCCTCAGGACCTGCGTATCGACACCTACCGCTCGACCGGCGCGGGCGGCCAGCACGTCAACAAGACAGACTCGGCGGTGCGCATCACACACCTGCCCACGGGGATCGTCGTGACCTGCCAGAACGAGCGTTCGCAAATGAAGAACCGCGAGATGGCGATGAAGGTCCTCAAGGCACGCCTGTTTCAGCGCCAGCAGCAGGAGGCTGCCGCGCAGCTCGACCAGATCCGGGGCCAGGTCATGCCGGCCGAGTTCGGATCGCAGATCCGGAACTACGTGCTGCAACCGTACACGCTGGTCAAGGACGTGCGCACGGGCCTAGAGGTGGGTAACGCTCAAGCCGTGCTGGACGGGGAGATCGACCCGTTCATCGAGGCCTGGCTGCGCTGGCGCCTGGGCCAGAACGCGGCTGTCGCAAGCAACTCGAAACAGGCCCGTTAACCCCCATGTTTGGCACGCTGGGAAGGGGTTGGACTATCAGGGGGCATCGGGTATACTGCCCGAGACCTAGCCACACGCGCCCTCTGGCGCGGAACGTCACAGCAAGAGTCGCACCTGATGGTACTGACACCAGATTTCGATACACGGCCCGTAATCAGCTTCCAGCACGTCTTCAAGACGTATCCCACTGGAACTGAAGCTCTCCGCGACGTCAATCTCGTCGTCCCGGAAGGGGATTTCGTATTCCTCGTCGGTCCGTCGGGCGCCGGCAAGTCCACACTCGTCCGGCTGCTCATCCGGGAGGAGAAGCCCAGCAAGGGCAAGATCTTCGTCGACGGTGTAGAGCTGGGCCGGATGAAGCGGCGTCAGCTTCCCCGCTACAGGCGGAAGGTCGGCCTGGTTTTCCAGGATTTCAAGCTGCTGCCCAACCTCACGATCTATGAGAACGTTGCCTTTGCCCTTCGAGTGCATGGCGAGTCTGAGCACACGATCGGCGCGCGCGTCCCCGAGGCGCTAGACACGGTCGGGCTGTCAGGCAAAGAGAACACTTACCCAGCCAATCTTTCCGGTGGCGAGCAGCAGCGGGTCGCGATTGCTCGCGCGCTCGTCCACGCGCCGCGTTTCATCATCGCCGACGAACCAACCGGAAACCTGGACCCGGCCACAGCCTGGGAGATCATGCAGCTCTTTCTGCGCATCAACGCGCGTGGAGCGACCGTCGTGATGGCGACCCACAACCGAGAGATCGTCGACCTGCTGCGCCGGCGCGTCATCGCCATCGACGCCGGGCAGGTGGCCAGGGACGATCGTTCAGGCCGATACCACGATGATTTATCGAAACCTCAGATTCGCGCTC
>WNFD01009367.1_pt1 | contig 10622 bp, 10 predicted proteins | sample 5400491 | NCBI WGS metagenome assembly WNFD01 (sample SAMN13153343, study PRJNA577476) | soil metagenome | isolation source: 120 cm saprolite under Douglas fir tree site 2 hole 2 replicate 2 | place: USA:California | collected 2015-04-18 | reverse complement strand
TGCTATCGCCCTGGCGCAGCGCTACAACCTGGACTCGCGCGACGAGGGTGCGCACGAGCGGATGGACGTGCTGTCCACCACCGAGGGGGTGTGGGGCTGCACCTTCGTCGGAGAGTGCACGACGGCATGCCCGAAGGGCGTGGACCCCGCCGGCGCCATCCAGCGCTACAAGCTCACCGCGGCGGCCGAGTCGCTCAGGTCGTTCCTGCTGCCGTGGAGGTCGGCATGAGCGTCAGGTACACCGAGTTCCATCCCCGCTGGCACCGCCCCCGCATGCCGGTGTTCTGGTGGGTCGGCCGCCGCTCCTATCTCGTCTTCGTCCTCCGCGAGCTGAGCAGCGTCTTCGTGGCATGGTCCGTGGTGTTCCTGCTGCTGCTGGTCCACGCGGTCAGCCAGGGCGGCAAGCAGTATCAGCAGTTCCTCAACCTGAGCAGCAACCCGTGGATTCTGGCGCTGAACGTCGTCACGCTGGCCTTCCTCGTGTTCCACGCCATCACCTGGTTCAACCTGGCACCGCAGGCGATGGTCGTCCGGATACGCGGCAAACGGGTGCCGCGATCGGCGATCGCTGGTGCACACTACGCCGGCTGGGCGCTGCTGTCGGCGCTCGCAGCCTGGCTGATCGTGGGGTGAGATCATGGCGAAACGGCGAGCCGAACCCCTGGTGTGGTTGCTGTTCACCTCCGGCGGCCTGGCGGCGGCGCTGCTGCTCCCGATCCTTCTGGTGCTCTTCGGCTTGGTGTTCCCCGCGGGCTGGGCGTCGGCACCCGCCCAGGCGCACCTGCTGTCGGTAGCGCGCAACCCGCTCACCCGCATCGTCCTGCTCGGCCTGTGCGTTCTGGCGCTCTTCCACTGGGCGCACAGGTTCCGCTACACGCTCTACGAGGGACTCCAGCTCAAGCACCTCAGCAAGCTGATCATTGTCGGCTGCTACGGCGGCGCGCTGGTGGGCTCGGCCCTAGCGGTCTACATCTTGCTGGTCGGCCTATAAACCATGGCAGGCTCCCGGCCGGAGGGAAGCGCGCTGCGCCCGAGCCGGGCATAGCAACTACGGATCCCACGATCCTCCGCGAGCGCCCAGAATGGGCTGATCTGCATTCAGCCGCAGGTACGGTCGATGCAGTTGCAGCCGATCCGATTTGGCAGGGAGATCTGCGCTGCTCAGCGTACGGGCATTGGCTAATGGCCTTGGCGAGTAGCCGTTCCGCCAGACACGCTCATCTAGCGTGTGTGCGCGTGACGGCCGGGCCAGCACGGACGCTGGTGCACCCGGTGAGACGTCCGGGCTATCCGCCCGGCGATCGGACGCGGGTGTGACCAGGAGTTTGGTCACAAGTAGCAGAAAACGGCCCCGGAAACGATGCTCCCGAGGCCGTTGTGCCTGGTAGCGGGGGAGGGATTTGAACCCTCGACCTCTGGGTTATGAGCACTACGACGTGCGTCTCCCCCGTCTCCGGCGTCCCGGCGCGTCTCGCTGACCTGCCGGTGCGCTCTGCGACCGTCGCCAGCGTCTCAGGCCGTCTCCCCCGTCCCGACGAGTCTCGTTAGCAAATCCGTTAGCAGAGAGGGGCGGTGACCTGCATGAGTACTCCGTTGGCAAGCTGTCACCCGCCAGCGGCATGGGACCAGTGGTTCGCCATGACCTTGGGACCACCTAGCCGGGTTGCGTGAGCATCATGGCGTGGCTGGGGCGGTGCCGTCAACCGGGGGTGGGGCGGGGCGCTGGCGGCGGCGGTAGGAGTCGCCTTCGACGATGAGCTCGTGGCAGGTGGAGGTGAGCCGGTCGATGGCGGACTGGGCGAGCAGCGGGTCGGTCATGAGCGGGAGCCATTCGCTGGCGTCGCGGTTGGAGGTGACCACGGTGGAGGCTTTGCGGTGTCGTTCGGTGATGATCTCGTAGAAGTCGGTGGTCTGGGCGGGGGTGAGGGGCTGGAGCGCGAAGTCGTCGATGATGAGCAGCTCGACGGTGGTCAGGCGTCGGTATTCGTAGTCCAGGGTGTTGTCCAGGCGGGCGGCGGTCAGGCGTTTGAACAGCTTGTCGGCGCGGGCCATGTGAACGGTGCGGCGGCGGCGGACGGCGATGTGGCCCAGGGCGGTGGCCAGGTGCGTTTTCCCGACGCCGACGGGCCCCAGGATCAGGGCGCCGTGGGGGCCGTCGAGGAACCGCAGGGAGACCAGTTCGTTCCAGAGCTGCTGGTTGTAGCGGATGGCGGCGGCGGGGTCCCAGGTTTCGGTGCGCATGGCGGGGTCCAGGCCGGCGTTCCTGGCGCGCAGGGCGATGGATCCGGCTTCGCGGCGGGCGACTTCGTCGGACAAGATGAGCTGGAGGAAGTCGGCGTGGGGCATGTCAGTCTGGCGGGCCAGGGTGAGGCGCTCGGGCAGGGTGGCGGTGAGCTTGCCGAGCTTGAGGGCGCGCAGGGTGGCGGTGAGGTCGGGGCCGAGCGGGTCGGTCAGCGATGACATGGCGTGGTCCTTCCGGTGGCAGGTGGGCGGGCGAGGGCAGGGGGTCAGGGCTGGCCGCCGGCGGTGGTCCTGGCGGAGGCTGGCCGGGTGGTGGCGGGGGCTGCGGGCGCGCTGTCGCCGTTGCCGCTGGCGGCGGTGCTGGGCTGGGCTGCCAGGCGGCGCTGGTGGTCGCGTTCGAGGTCGAGTTGCTGTTCGGCGTGCTCGGCGCGGGCGCGCCAGGTGTCGGCCAGGGCCTGGATGGCGTGCAGCTGGGCGGTGCAGGCGGCGGCCTGGGCGTCGCGTTCGCGGGCGGCGTCGGCGCGACCTGTTGACCGCACTACCGGCGTGTCCCCTCTCGTTCCCGTGCTGGCTGCGGAAAGCTCCAGCCCGGATGTGATCACCGGGACGGGGGACTATGGAGGAGCAGGAGGCGGCTGCCGGCCGGGACGTGGCGGCGCTGCGAGTGGCGAGGGCAGGCGCGGTGCGCGCGACCACCGATCCGGTGCTGCCGTGGATCGTCGCGGACGGGGCCGGTCAGCCCGCCGACCCGGTCAGTGACTTCCTGAAGCATCTGCTGGCGTCGGGGAACAGCGCCGCATCATGCCGGTCATACGCCTACGACCTGCTCCGCTGGCTGCGGTTCCTGGCCGCGGCCGGTGTGCGGTGGGACCGGGCCCAGCGCGGCGAGGTCCGCGACTTCGTGCTGTGGCTGCGGGTGGCGCGCAACCCGGCCCGGGACCGGCGCCGGCCCGGCGCGCCCGCACCGGGCCAGGTGAACCCGCGCACCGGCAAGCCGTCGCTGCAGGCCGGATACGCGCCGGCGACGATCAATCACGCGGTGGCGGTGCTCGCCGCGTTCTACGACTACCACGCCGCCACCGGCCGGGGACCGGTGGTGTCCCCGGTGCCGCCGCCGTCGCGGGACGGGCGCCGTGTCAGCGCCCACCACAATCCGCTGGAGCCGTTCGCGCAGCACCGGCGGGGCGCCTACCGGCAGAAACAGCCGGACCGGCCGCCGCGGGCAGTGCCGGACGACGTGCTGGATGACTTGTTCGCCCGGCTGGAGTGCCACCGGGACCGGGCGCTGTTCCACATGTTCCTGGCCAGCGGCGCAAGGGCCGCGGAGATGCTCGGCATGACGGTCGCCGATGCCCGCCCCGGGGATGGCCGGATCTTCGTGCAGACCAAGGGCCTGGGCGGGATCAAGCAGGCATGCCCGTGCTCGCCGGAAGGATTCTCCTGGCTGGCGCTGTATCTGCGTGAGCTGGCTGACGAGCACGGGCACCAGCCGGGGCCGGGCGAGCCGCTGTGGTGGACACGCCGACGGCCGCTGCGCCCGCTCAGCTATACCGCGCTGCGGGCGGTGCTGAACCGGATCAACGAGCAGATCGGCGCCAACGTCACCGTTCACGACCTGCGGCACACGCTGTGCCTGCAGCTGGTCGCCGATCCGGCGATCACGCTGGTGGATGCGCAGCAGGTGATGCGGCACGCCCAGATCACCACCACCGGCCGGTACTTGCGTCCGCGCCCGGATGAAGTGATCGCGAAGATGCACGAGCACTACACGCGGCCCAAGCCGGCGCCGGTGCGGCTTCGCGGCTGGGACTATGATCCCGGCGATCTGGCCGACCTGTTCGGGCAGGGCTGATGGCCGCCCGGCACGGCCGCGTCGCCCGGCTTCCGGTCAGCCAGGGCGAGGCCGTCAGCGCGGCGATGCCACCGGATCCGCCGCGGCCCGCCGCGGCGCCGGTCCCCGGCCGCGAGCACGCCTCCCGTGCGGAACTGATGAGCCTGGCCGTGGAACTGCCCGGGACGTCTTCCCGGCAGGCGCGCTGGCGGCGCGCGGAAGCGGTGACCTTCGCGCTGGACTGGCTGGAGGGTTTCCCTGGTGACAGCTGGCAGGACCGGTGGCTGCTCAGCGGCGCCGCTGAGCAGGGCCGCTCGTGGGTGCCGGCGGGGCTGACCACGCGGTGGCACAGCCGGCTCAGCGCCGGAATGAGCATGCTGGTCGTGCTGCGCGCCGTCCGGCCCGGCTATGGGTGGCTGTCGGGGACCCGGCTGCGGGGCATATATGACAGGTACCGGCAGTACAACCAGGCCCAGGCGTTCGCCGAGCTGACCCGGCTCGCCGGGCAGCATGGTCTTGGCCAGCACGAGGCCGAGGCGCTCAGCGTGCTGACCCGCATCGTCATCGTCACCGGCAAAGACCTGCGGGCATTGAGCATGGATGACCTGGCTGGGTATGCCGCGGCGCGCCGCGAGTGCGGCCGGGACGCGGCCAGCCTCCCGATGGCCTATGAGCTGCTGAAGAGGATCGGCGGCCTGCCCGGCGCCCCGCCCACCTGGCAGCAGGCCCGCTCTCGCGGCCAGATGACGGTCGCCGAGCTGGTCGACCGCTACCCGATCACCTGCCGGCCCGTCCGGGATGTCATAGTGCACTACCTGACCGAGCGGGCCGCCGCGCTCGACTACTGCTCGCTGCACAATCAGGCGCAGATGCTGGCCAGCTTGTTCTGGGCCGACCTCGAACACCACCACCCCGGCATCAGCGCCCTGCAGCTCCCGGCCGAGGTCGCGCACGGATGGAAACAGCGGGTCCGCCTGCTGCCCGGCGGGCAGCCGCGCCGCAACTTCCACGCCGTGCTCTTCGCCGTCCGCTCCTTCTACCTCGACTTGCTGCAATGGTCTCTGGAAGACCCCGCCCGGTGGGCGCAGTGGGCGGCGCCCTGCCCGGTCAGCGAGGCCGACGTCCGCGATTACGCCAAGGAGACCCGGCGGCGGCACGCCCGGATGGCCGAGCGCACCCGCGCCCTGGCACCGGTCCTGCCGCAGCTCGTCACGGCAGCCGGGCAGGAGCTCGACCAGGCGACCCGGGTGCTGCACGCCGCCAGGGCCACCCTGCCGGGCGGGGAATTCACCATCGACGGCATCAGCTACCTGCGGACCGGATCCCCGCGGTACTGGCCGGACCCGCAAGCACGGGTGCTCGCGCGGCGGGCCGGCGAGCCCGGCAAGCGGCTCGACGTCGAGGCCGCCGAGGACGCGGCGTTCTGGACCTGGGCGGTGATCGAGGTGCTGCGCCGCAGCGGGGTGCGCATCGAGGAACTGCTGGAGCTGACCCACCTCAGCTTGCGCCAGTACCAGGCACCGACCGGGGAGATGATCCCGCTGCTGCAGGTCAGCCCGTCCAAGACCGACACCGAGCGGGTCATCCCCGCCGACCCTGAGCTAGTCGCGGTGCTGGCCCGCATCATCCGCCGGGTCAGGGACGACAACGGGCGGGTACCGCTGCTGTCCCGCTACGACCCCTACGAGCGCACCTGGGGGCCGCCGCTGCCGCACCTGTTCCAGAGCATCAGCCTCCGCCAGCAGCAGGTGCTCACCGCCGGGCGGGTCCGCGGCATGCTCGGCAACCTCGCTGCTGCCGCGAGCATCGCCGACATCGACGGGACACCGCTTCGGTTCACCCCGCACGATTTCCGCCGCGTCTTTTCCACCGAGACCGTCAACAGCGGCCTGCCCATCCACATCGCCGCCCGTCTCCTCGGGCATCTCGATCTGAACACCACCCAGGGATATGTCGCGGTTTACCCCGAAGAGGTGATCCGGCACTACCGGCAGTTCATCGCCGACCGCCGCAGCCAGCGGCCCAGCGAAGAATACCGTGAGCCCAGCGACTCCGAGTGGGCCGAGTTCCGCGACCATTTTTCCTTGCGCAAGGTCGCCCTCGGCACCTGCCACCGCCCATACGGCACGCCGTGTCAGCATGAACACGCTTGCGTCAGATGCCCGATGCTCCGGCTGTCCCTCGACCAGGTCCCCCGGCTACTGCAGATCGAGGCGAACACCCGCGAACGGCTCGAGGAAGCCCGCCGCATGCACTGGCTCGGCGAGGTCGCCGCCCTGGAAGAAAGCCTTCACCACATCGCCGGCAAGAAACACCAGGCCGGCCGCCTGGCCACCCAGGCCGGGCACGACGCCTGCGCACTGGCCTGAGCCGCTTGAGAAGAGGAACGATGACCGAACCGTCCCTGGCCGCCGCGCTGCGAGCCTCCGCCGTCGGCTTCTATCCCTTCGAGGCGGCCTGCGAGCTGCTCATCACCACGTGCTGGCCGCCTCGCGGCGACTTCGCGCCCTTCATCACCGCCGCCGTCAGCATCAGCGACGGCATCACGCCGATGGCCGCCGTCGACTGGGCCAGCGCCGTCAGCGCCCTGGACGCCGGGATCCTGCCGTGTTCGGGAGCCGAGCGGCGCCTGCTCCGGCTGGCCGCCAGCCTCGGCGACGGCGTCCCCGTCGACCTGCAAGACGCCGTCACCGGGCTGGACAAGGCGAACATCACCCGCGTGACCACAGCCATCCGCCATGCCGCGGGACACCGGCGCCCTGGGCACACGTGCTGATCGGCGCCGGCCACATCGCGCGGACCCGGGCGCCAGCCTGACCGGAGATGCCCGAAATGCCTAGTGCAGAGAAGGACGTGGTCGTTTTCGGCGCGGGCGTCGGCTTCGGCTTGCCGGGCCCGGCTGATCTCGGTGTCGGCGTGGTGGCGGTCCTGGGCGGCAGCGGCCGTCGCGGCGTCCCGGTCAGCGCGGGCGGCGCTGGCCTGGGCGCGGGCCTCGGCGAGGGCGGTGCCGGCGTCCTGGCGGATCTCGGTGATCTGGGTGTCTGCCTGGTCGCGGATGGCCTGTGCGCGGGTGTCGGCGGCGTCGGCGTCGGCGCGGGCGGCGTCGGCGGCCTCCAGCGCGGCCTGGGCGTCGTGCCGGGCGGCGTGCATAGCGGCGGTGGCGGCCTGTTCGGCCTGGACGGCCCCGGCGGCCTGGGCGAGGGCGACGGCGGTTTCGGCCTGGGCCTGGCGGCGGGCGGCGTCAGCGGCGGCCAGGGTGGCGGTGACCCGGCCGGGGTCGGCGGCGGCCAGCTGGGCGGCGGCGGCACCGGCCAGGTCAGCGGCCTGGGCGAGCAGCTGCTGCAGGCCGGCTAGCGGTCCGGCCGCCACGGCGGCCTGCTGCTGCCCGGCGGCGCCGGGGGCCAGGCGGTTCTCGTTGTGCCACTTGCGTGAGCATGCCGGGCCGCAGAACAGGCGGGGTGCGCCGCGCCCGGTGGCGGCCGGCAGCCCGGCGCCGCATCCGGGCTGCTTGCAGCGGCGCGCGTCGCCGGCGGCGGGCGCCGCTGCGGCGGGCGGGGCGGGCAGCGGTATCTGGTCAGGGATCTGGCTGGTCATGGCAGGGGCCTTTCTTTTTCTTTTCCGTGCGGAGAAGAAAAGGAATAAAAAGAAATCGGGGATGAAATAAATCAGGGGGATGAAATGACGGGCCGCGGCGCGCGCCCGGGCGGGCGGCGTGCTTTTGCGGCCGCGTGCAGCTGGCGGGGCGGGTCAGGATCCGGCGTCGGCGGTGTCGCTGCCGCCGTCGAGGACCTGCAGCCGTATCCCGGTCGCGGTGGCGTACTCGGCCGCGTCCCGGGCGAACCGGCCAGGCCCGGCGCCAGCCGCCGCGGCCAGGCCCGCTGCCGGGGTGTTCTCGGTGGCGTTCTTCAGCATCGACTCGATCTTGGAGACGTTGATGACGTCGACGTCCAGGGCCCGCGCGCAGGCCGCCTCAGCGGCCGGCGGGCCGTAGCGTTTCGCCAGCCCGATCAGCCGGTAGACCGACCGCATCATCATCCACGGCGCGTCGCCGTCCAGCAGCCGCCGCGCGTAGATCCCGGTGGCCGGGCCGTAGCCGGCGGCCTGGGCGACGATGCGGTCCACGGTGCGGGTGGCATACCCCTCCACCCCCGGCGGCATGTCCGCGGCATCGGTGGACCGCCCGCCGGGCTGCTTGCGCGGGTGGGTCTTGATCAGCTGGTCCCGCAGGTACACCTTCACCAGGTGCTCATCGGCGCGGGCCATCACCCGCGCCCCGACGTGCCGCCACGGCACCGAGTACAGCGCCCGGGCCACCTGAATGTGGTAATCGACGTGGACTTTCACCTCCGCCCAGTACGGCACCTGGTACCGCTGCGCCGGGCCCGGCAGCAGGCACGGCGCCTCCTGCCCGGTGAATACCACCGCGGGCACCTGCCGGGTGGTGCCGTGCACCCGGGCGTTCGCCGTCCCTAGCCACGCGGTCATCTTGGACCGCGCGTCGGCCAGGTCCAGGAAGGCTTCCCCGGCGAAGAAATTTCCCTGGACGAACTTCACGCCGGCTTCGACCCTGGGCTTATCCCGGGGATGACGGACCCGGGCCGGGTCGGTGACGAACCCCCGCGCCTGGGCATACTCCAGCCACTCCCGGGTCAGCCGCGGATTGACCGCGTCCGCCTTCGCCACGACCGGGCTCATATTGTCCGGGACGACCACACGGAACACCCCGCCGAAAAACTCCCAGGCGTCCTCGCACCCGGCGATGACTTCCTCCAGTGTCATCGAGAACGTCAGGTACACGAACAGGTACCGGGAAAAACACGCGGTGAACACCAGCGCGTGCAGCTTGCGGCGCCTGCCCTCACCCGCCGGGATCAGCCCCAGATACCCGAAATCGACCTGCAGCTCACCGCCCGGCGGCCCGTCATCGACCGGCGTGGTCACCTTGCTGCCGCCCGCCCCGCACCGCTCGGCCGCGAACCGGTGCAGCGTCCGCTCCGCGACCACCACGCCCTGCCGCCCCAGCAAGATCCCGATCTTCACCACCGGCACCTCGCCCGCCACCCACGCGGTGATCTCCTCGCGGCGGGCCTCCAGCTCCGCCCACCCCGCGCCGTGCCCGTCCGGGCGCACCGGCCGCACCACCGACACGACCTGCCCGATCAGCTCATCGGTGAGCTGCTCCTCACCTCCCGCCCGGGACAGGCCAGCCGCCACCGCGACCGCCACATACCGTCTGCTCGTCTTGCGGTCCACGCCGGCCTGCGCGGCCACCGCCCGCTCGCTCTTGCCCGCGAGCCAGGCCCGCAGCACCTCACGGATCTCGATCACTGACACCTCCCGGAACACCATCCCGGCGACCTCCGACTGGCGAAGATCAAACCGGGATGACACCGGACAAGCGACGCACCACGCCGCTGGTCCAGTTACTGGCGACCGGGTGGTCCCATGCTCATGGCGGAAAACCCCTCAACGTGGTCCCATGCCGCTGGCGGATGACACTCAGCGCGCCGATCACACGGTCTTCTGTCAGCGGTGGTTCGCTCCGTTACCCGCCAGGGTGACGGCACGAGCGAGGGACGGGGACGTTCCAGCTGTGCGCCGCTCAAAGGTCCGAAGGTTCTTTACATGGGGTTCGCACGGAACTAGCATATAACTAAATCAAACTTTACCAAGCTTTACCTAGGAGGGCCGCATGGGGGACGGTGCGCTCGCATCCGAGCTTGACCAGGTGACGGCCGAGCTCGCCGCAGCCAGGATCGAGTACGCCAGCCTCGGGGCCAGGATCGCCGGCCTGCAGGCTCGCCACGCCGCGCTGAGCAGAGCAGTTTCCGGAGCGGGTCAGCAAAGCCGACCGTCCGCCAGCGCAGCTCCGGGGTATCGGACCGACGCGATCGTCGCAATCCTGGAGGCGGCTGGAACCGAGATGTCCATCAACGACGTCGTGGGGGCACTCCGCCAAGCCGGGCGCGACCATGAGACCTACGACAACGTCGGAGTCGATCTGGCCTATCTCGCCGAGCGCGGCCGCATCATCAGGGCAAGGCGCGGTATCTACGCGTCAGCCTCTGGCTGACCCACCTCGTTGCCGCGGCACGGCCTACAGGCCATCGGGCAGAACTCTGGAAAAGTTCCCGCCCAGGCGCGGTAAACCATTAAGGAGAGGGAGCTATGGCAGAGACTAAGCGCCGCGCCCGGGGCGAAGACTCGATCTACTACGACCGGATCCGAGACCGCTGGACCGGGGCGATCACAGTCGGCTGGAAGCCAGACGGCCGCCGGGACCGGATCACCGTTCGCGGCAGGACCAAGACCGAGGTCAAGGACAAGCTGCGCACCAAGCACCAGGAACTGGCCGCGGGCATCCGCACACCCGCCCATTACACCATCGAGCAGTGCCTGAAGGATTGGCTAGAGACCCTGAACACGCAGGCGGAAAGCACGCTAACGGGCTACAGGATCATGGCCAGGCACCTGATCGGGCTGATCGGCAACGTCAAGCTCACTGAGCTGAAGGTGCGGGACGTCGACTTCGCGCTCGGCACGCTGGCTG
>WNFD01021211.1_pt1 | contig 10623 bp, 14 predicted proteins | sample 5400491 | NCBI WGS metagenome assembly WNFD01 (sample SAMN13153343, study PRJNA577476) | soil metagenome | isolation source: 120 cm saprolite under Douglas fir tree site 2 hole 2 replicate 2 | place: USA:California | collected 2015-04-18 | reverse complement strand
ATAAGATACCCCAAATTCAATTTACTATTACACGCATTGACTCTGAATCTAAGTACATGTGTTATTCCTTACAAGAACTTCTCCGGCATATGTATCTACCATAAGTAATGTACCCTCTGCGAGCCCAACTATGATCTGATGTGAGATTATAGCCTAAATAGAGCCCATGGAGGCATATCAGTGATAGAGACAACAAGAGAATGGGAGGTAATGCACCTCATCTGCCTTTGTTAGTCTCTCCTCAGGTGGGCCAGTGATACAGCAAGAAGGCCATCCCACACGGTGTAGCTGTGTCTCCTTGTATAACTTGTCATATGCCTAGATGTACACATGTAAGCACTGGCCTGTGAGAATAAAAATAATGCTTACCTCCTGTTCTTCCTAGCTAAGGTCTGCCCAATATCAATTGAATTCACCAAGTGATCCTTCTGGATTCACAGCACACCAGTCCCATGCACAGACCAACCTGCAGAGAATTAGTACCGTCATTGTAATATGAAAGAAACATTCATTACCTTCCTTCTGAGGCATAGCCTGAGGCAGGCTTTATCTTCTATAGGTGTGTAAACCTCCTTTCCTGCAACTCCTTAAGTTTTTTCCAGAAGGACATGGATCTGGGCATGGTTGTGGTTGTAGCAATTGCTTTTCCAGACTTGGATAGCACATTGGAGTCCAAGCACAGAGCTCCATCCAAGTCCAAGTCTAAGACAGTCTAAGGAATGTATGCAATCATTTTGCTACCTTTAAGCCCTAGTGTCGCATCTGTGGTACATGTAGAATCGAGTGAGTCCTGTATGATGGGAAACTCAGATAGAATGCCCTCAACTAGGGTTGTTGCAATTGAGACACCTGAGTCATAGGAGAAGGGGAAATCATCCAGCAAGGAGAGATCGTTGGCTGACTCGCCAGAAGCCTCCAAGAGCTGTGATGTGTTCAGGTTAGAACTGTCTAGCATAACCAGGGACAGTGAATTCTCTTGGTACAAAACAAGTTTAAGGTTATTGGGGGTCATATGAAAGTGAGGGCATTTGAGAAAAAACCTGTATATAGGATTGCTATTTCTATAAACGAAAACCTAAATGCCTTAATGACTTGTGCACCCACACAACAGAACATTCCAGGCCTTCCAAGGTCTGGGCAGCCCAATCAGGCCAATCATCACTGCAGCATATCTAAGGCATGTATGCTATAAGGCCTAAATGTGCTTAACTTAGTACACCACACCATGGTGAATATCATTTATTTTACATCACCCATATCTGTCACCAATGCTACCATCTAAGTGCCTGGGCTACCAACAGGTGTTTGAAGACCCATGTGGGTTTGCAAATTACAAGCGACAATGCCATGAAGTCAAAGGGGCTACAGCATGACACCTTAAACAATTTCAGGCTAGAAATGACAAAGGTAACAGGATTCCAACACATGCAACACAAACAGGAGATGGCAGATCGCATATAGAGGAGGGACAAGATGGGTTAGCCAGCATAACAGTGGATGGCATGCCTTTGGTGTGTCTGGATCCCCTCTTGGCCCTAGCCTAATCTCATCTTAATGCAATCAGGACAAAGTGCCCTACACCCCAACCCCCAAGCTGCATCCATCTGGCCAACCTAATCAAAAGATTCACCTTTCAAAGTGCTATCAGGATAAGCTTCCACCACATCCTCCTTCCCTACCTTACCAGGCATATCACCTTTATCCTAGCCAATCTAGTGATGAGAAGGACATCATCTTTAGAGACTCTGAAGAAATACTTGGATCTATGCCTCCCACCTCTGAGTCGTCGGCACACCGCACCTGTCCTAATTCCTATGGGGTCTATCAAATATATCCAGACAGCAAACCATCTTACTCCCTAGATGAAATCTATACTCTGAACTCAGTATTTGATGAATCTCTGGCAATAGCCAAGGACTTAGAAGAGCACTCAGACTCCTGTCCTTGGTAGGCTGCTGCTCTGTCCTTAGACAAAAAGAAGAGCTACTATGCTCCTTTCCTAACCATAACTCACTTCTGCTTAATAAACTGGTTCTATAATGGTTTAACTTCAAAGACCCTCTCAAGTCTAGATGATCTAGTGCAAAATGTCCTTCTTGCCTCTGATTTCAAGCGAGAAGATTTAGTAGGCTTCCATGCAGCATGCAAGGCCGAGCACTTGGACCAGTCTTGTCACACACAATCTCACTTCTCTGCTAACAATGGCTAGATCAAGAGTAGCATTGAGATCAGTCTGCCTGCCAAGGGAGTCAAACATGGATTCAAGAGGCTTGCACCCAAGTTCAAAGTTCCTGGGCTAGTTCATCACCAGCTACTCCATGTAATCAAGGCAGCTCTTCAGAAGACTTTGATAAAGCACTTTTATCTCTTCCCCTATCAAGAGTTCTGGCAGCCTTCATCTGGATCCCCTCCTGAGTGTGTTTACTCAGAATTATACATATCTAAGGCTTTTCTTATGGAACATGACAAGATATGCACCAACTGTAATGGGTAAGATTCTGGATTACAGATGGAGAACATCATAATTGCGATTACGCTGTGGTCAGACTCAACGCATCTTACTAGCTTTGGAAATGCATCTCTCTGGCCCATCTACGTATATGTGGGGAACCTATCCAAATATATACAATCAAAGCTGACATCAAACTCTGCCCACCACCTCATGTATATTCCTAAGGTAAATTATCCATACTTTCTATTATTTCAAAAGCTAATGTGAACTAGTTAATTGATACCATACAAGACATCTACTGAAAGGAGTTCAGCAAGCCTGCAACCACTGCAGTTCTAACTCACTGCAAGCGTGAACTAATGCATGCCATTTGGAACCACTTGCTAGATGAAGAGTTTATGGAAGCCTATGTCCACAGAATGCAAGTTGAATGCACTGACAGAATTATTCATCATTTCTTCCCATGGATCTTTACATACTCCACAGATTACCCTGAAAAGTACAAAAGTCTTCTCTTGTACTTTCATATGCCATCTGAGCCTATGACAGGATGCTTCATGCATGTATCAAGAACCTTAGAACCTTGCCATGCCCACAATGCCTTGTAACCAAAGCGGAGATTCTAGCACTTGGTACAGAACTGAATATGCAAAAGAGACAAAGCATAGAAGGTATCCACATGGACGACGATGCACAGAAGCATCGGGTTGAGTGTGCACAGAAAGTGGTTTATATCAAGGGAAAGCCTATTGCAAGCAAGCATGTTAACAATCTACTTGGTGACGAATCTTTAGTTCCCACTCAAGTAAGTCCCATACACTTGATATCTAACAAAGATGCTTAGAATTCTAGAATACATTCTCAACAAAACTTGGACCACACAGATTTGACTTCTACAAGCTTTTTGTTCTGGATCTATTACATGAATTTGATCTGGGCATTTGAAAGGCAGTATTTACCCATTTGATATGGGTTTTGTATGCTGTGGGTGGTGATGCTATCCAGGTGTTGAACAAATAGTAAGTAATCTTAATATCTATGCATTGGGCAAGTTTATCTGATTTACATTTCACTAGATATTGTCAAGTTCCGACATTTGGGGCAGACACAATCTGTAAATTTAGCAACAATGCCTCAGGAATGAAGCAGCTTATGGGATGAGACTTTGAGGACCTTCTTCAGGTATGTAACATGAGAGTAACTACACCAGTTCCTCTTACATGAAGGATCAGTGCACAATCTCCATCTTCAAAGGACTCCTTCCAAAGGAGCATGATAAAGCAGTCTTAGATCTATTATTTGAACTTGGAACATGGCACATGCTGGCAAGTTTACAACTACACACAGACTCGACACTTTGTGCCCTTAAGGACTCCATGACCTGACTAGGCCAGTTGCTTCAGCATTTTCAATCCACCATGTGTACTGCATATGAAACCTACAAGTTACCATCAGAGGAGGCAGCTAGAGGCCATCGAACAGCAACTACAGGAGCAAGGACACACCACTATGGTCCATCTGAAGATGCTGAAAATCCAGCAAAGAAAGTGAAAAGGCAGCAGCTCCAAAAGGTATTTAACCTGTCTACGTACAAGGTACATGCACTCAGTAACTACGCTCAAGCAATCTGATTGTTCGGTACCACAGACAGGTTCACCACATGGGTGGTAAGTACTCCTGTTCAAGTGACGATAACCAGTTAATCACAATAACCCCATGCCAGGGAGAATCAGAGCATCACCAAGTGAAACACCAATATCAACAGGTCTACAAAGAAAGGTTTACATGTGGCATTGCAAACCAGCAACACCAAGAGCGACAGTTGGCACAGATGGGTGAGGCTGCACCCAAGAACAGCATCACATCTAGCCAGACACATAAGAATAATCACCTTAATAATCTCAGGCAGGACCAAGACAAATCTAATCCCTCTAAAGATGATAAACTTGGAGAACTACCACCATTTCATATCACCAAGTGTCCAACACAAGGTTTAACTTTCCACATGGCTCAGTGAAAACTAAGAGGACCCTACACTCAAGGTTAGAGCATATTATCTGTCAGATAGACAGTTCTGAGCCACTTCCCAGACCTTTCTTCCCCAACTCAAAGATCACTTCCCAGACCTTTCTTCCCCAACTCAAAGATCACTTGCTTAGCCAATTACTTAGATGTGATTACAATGGCAACAAACACTTATTCTCTGCACAGAAATGACTCAGTCTTAGGTTTTTACACTATCAAATATATAAACACAACACATTTCACCTAAACTACACCACATATAATATGTTTTACACTTAAGACATGCTAAACCCAAGAATGTACACTGATTTCATGACACTGTCCCATGAAGATAATGAAGAGTCTGAGACCAAATTCCCCTATTGGTTTAGGCAGATAGTTGGTATCTTCCATGCTATGGTTGTCTATACTAGTCCTAGTTCTTGCTCTATCAAACCACAGCACATGGAGTTTCTTTTTGTGCAGTGGTTTGGTTATGATCTGGGACATTAGGGGGGATGGAACACTAAGCACCTATATTGAATTGGCTTTGTTGATGGAGCTGACAAGGCCACATTCAGTTTCTTTGACCCAAAAGAGGTCATTTGAGGGATCCACCTAATCCCAGCATTCCACTATGGTCGGACACATGATCTATTACCCCTGTAAGCATGGTAGGTACTGTACTAGCAAGTTCAAGAAGAAATGAGAACCAAACCTAGATATGAAGATCTAAGCCTGGGCAGAGAGGGCAGTAGGGTGTGTGAGGAGTGTGCAAGACATAAGGTCTGAAGACCAAGGGTTGAGGCTGAGGTGTAAGGTCGAAAGACCTGAGAGCAGAGACGGAGGTGAGCCAAATGCAGCAAGCCCTAAGATGTGAGTGAATGAGAGGGTATGGCAATAGCGGTGCCCATTAGAGAAGTGTCATAAAGGTGTCAACTAAGAGGACTAACCATGTGCAGCAGCACAATGGCTTGGTTTGGTGGAAGTGGTCTTGAAGTTGATGAGAGATAAGAAGTGCCTGCATTTGGGCCTTTGAAGCACATGAGAAAAGAGAGAGAAGGGGGCACCTGCAAAGGTTCACTAGCTCTCAATGGGGCCGGTGTATGTGTATTTATATAGTCCAGAGGACAAGTACACTAAGATGAATTAAGGATGGTTAGAAGGTGAAATGGGGTGCAATCGAAGAGTAAAAGAGCAAGAGTAATACCAGCAACATGCCATGTGGCAGTAGTTATAAACAATGAGCTAGGATCAAGGGTGAGGGGTAGGAATAAATGGTGGAGAGAGCAGGTGGTGTAAGATGTGAGGGTGCAAAAGTATCTAAAACTAGAAAAAGTTGGGTGGAATGAAGTAAGCAAAGATATGAATGGAGAGATCAAGGATGAGACACAGTGGGGACCTGGAGTTATCTATGAAAGTGGTTAAACATGACAATTTTCAAGGGGGCTTGGTGTCCTTAGTCTGTATTGCGAGGCAACGATGGCAAGGTGGGTATTGGTGGTGCTAACAGTGCAGCTGGGCAGAGGTGTGGCAAGATGGAGGTAGAAATGAAGAGGGAGAGATGAGGGGTGAAATAGTGTATGGTGAAGAGGTGGCAAAGGTGGTGATGGTTGGGCATGCTTGATAGCGTGCTCGCTGGGAGTGGCAGTGGTGGCAGTGAGGGCAATGTGGTGGTGGAAGAGTAAAGGGTGCATGGTGGTGCAGGAAGAATGAAAGAAAGGCACTTGAGGCACAGTGTCTTGGCTCAGAGTTCATAGAGGCACATGGTCGGTACACTGGCCCATTTCCAAGCCTAGCACACGATCCCACCTTACACCCCCAAGTTGCATTGCTCATCCTAGATAAGATAATGACAAAGACTGGCAGTTTTTCTATGTTAACCAGTAAGTCCATGTAGTATACTGTCATTTTGCTTGCCAGGAGATGACCTTGCTATAGTTTTGTCAATCACAATATGGGGATGTGATTTTTTGATGGTGGTGTTGGCTACAAATCCATGTGTGCAGCCATGGATTACTTTCTGAGGGACTATGATTACTTGGACATTGGCATTGACAGATAACATGACTCCATTAACAACCTCATGGACTGTGAAGACAAAGTGGCTGACAGCCCCATCACAGAAGGAAGTGTTCTCAATGGCAATGATGACTATGGGTATGGTGACTCACTGGACAAACTAGAAGACATCATATCAGATGACCCAGAAGATGATGACAGAGGCAGCAAAAAGGATGGGGCCCTGGAAGGTAGTTCTTAGTTTCCATGCACTGGGTAGGGCATTCAGTTGGACTTGCAAGATAGTCTGGATCCTGGGCCTGGACAGGTGACTTTGAGTTTAATGACTTGGATAAATAAGTGAATTGATACACTTTTATTCACAAGTTCATTAGTAAATCAGTGTGCAGCATGAAAGGGACTAGTAATTGGCCAATCTCAATGATAAATTTAAATTGAATCTATGCATTGTGCTGACATATAATCAGACTATAGTGTAAGGTGGCATTTTCTGACCTCTCAACTAGCTGAACTTTATTTTGGCTACTCCTCCCTCAAAACTCATCCAATCATTAAGAAATAAAGTGCATTATTATCACATTTAGTAGTAGAACAAAATGTACTCATTAGTTTTCTGAAAACATCTAGTGCCTAACTTTTTTGACCCAAATTTGAAACAAAATATGAAATATCCATTTTCTCATACTAAAAACCACTGTGTGACTATGAAAACACAATTTATAAGTATTTAAGATCATTCTGAGTCATCTTTAGCAACAAGAGAAGCAGTTATATCACTTGGGAGGCCAACCCTTCTATGAGACTTGTATTTTTATTTGTGAATGCGGCCTGATGTGTATTGAGTCCTTTTCTGGAAGTCACATTATCTAACCAATCTAACCGAACACATACACATACACATATGTGCACATGCATGAGAACACTTACTTATATGTGTTAATATATCTCTATGTCTTCTGGAAGAACCTGCATATTGTAATGAGATTGCAAGCATCAAGGCACTGTGGGACAAGGCCCTTTGCAGTGACGAATCTTCTGTCCACAGAACCACGATATCCTAGATAGCTGGCTAGTTGAGGGTGCAACGCACATGAGAATTATAAGGTGTGCACGCACGGTACTTTGCATAACCCCAAAGCATCTTGATGGCATTCAATTTGCAATGGAATCACAGCAGGAATAGACACACATGCCCAGCATTCTCGATGACAGTTTGAATAAGTGGCCACTCTGACTGGAAGTCTGCCTGCAAGGCAAGGACATGGTACATGCAGCACCACAGATCTTCAGTGATTGATGGTGCCTCCGTATTAGCTTGTGTGACATTCTCATGCAGGACTCCATCATCCTGCCCCATAGACTCTGCCAGGGCAATATGATGTTCGGCATCCTTGTGCACTTGTGACTTTGCACAAGATGAGCATTTGCCCACCATCTTCTTCATCTTGTGTGCATTACATTCTGATGTAAACTTGTTCCAGACCAACTTCCATTTCTGTAAGACCACTTTCACACCCTTTGCTTGCCCATGGAGCTTTGGGTCACTGTGATCATCGGGGAAGCACATTCTCTGCAACTGGCCACATGTGTCCTCTTTGCCAGGAGCTGGGTCCAGATTGCCAAGTGGAATGATTGTATCATGCATCTTCCTCTGTTTTCCACCTGGGTTAATGTTCATATTGCTAATATTGAGTGCATCCTCTGCATAACCCTCATGTGCTAAGGACCTGTCGAATACAAAGACTGCCATGCAATTTGGATGGGTGTACTCAAAGATTGCAATCATGTTCTTAAGTTGTTTGATCAGCTGGGCAAGGTCCCACCAACTGTCAAACCCCTTTCTAGGGTATGTAATCTTCTGTGCCTCAAACACAGGGAGATGGAGTGCATCAGGAAGGTTGAGCTAATCTTTGATCTGCTCCTTGGAAAGTCTGATCAGCCCGATCGTCTCACAAATGAAATCAGACATGTGGATCACTCACCTAGACCCCTTCTTCCGGATGGGCTGCTGATCTTATACGAGCCACACACGCAAGCAGTATTCATTGGTGTGGAAGACTATTTCATCCTGTACCACCAATACATGCTCTTTTTCCCTGCTTTGAAGCACCAGTGGGATGCGCTTGAGCATTTTATCATCATAGCTTGCCATCAAACTGACCAACATATTGTACAATCAGCCTCCAAGGCTTGGAACATTGAATGCGTCCCACATACCATTCATATCTATTAGAGATCTGCTCAATGAAGTCATTCCTCTCCTTAATAACATCTGGGTGTTCATGCCCACCCACATACAGTCCCTTCTTTGACTCTTTGCACTGGTACCCCAACTTGAATCTGAGCCAATGCTGGGCAGTTGACTCCAAGACCATGCCTTTGATCTGGAGCATGGGAAGGATCACTTCATTAATGTGCTGACTCATTGCGCGGGGGGTGACAGTGCCCAGAGCTTGGGCTGCGAGATACATGCACACATCATGCAAAATGCATTCATTGTCGAGGAGCATGTGATGGGTGTGCTTGGTGAACTTTTTGGGTGGAGGAAGGTGCTGATATCACTTTAGATACAGTTCAAGCTGCCTGATCTGATAAGTGAAGTAAGGGCCTTTGTCCATGGAGCATGCAATGGCAATGCTCGCAGCAAGGCATGGCCATTTGCATGCCTTGTGCTTCTTGTACCAGGCGCAAAGTAGTATATACTCGGATACTGCAGTGAGCTTGCAAAGAGTCTTTATTGCATGTTGAGAATTGCACTTTTTAACATCCTTGAGGCAAGAACATATTATTGCTGTTATGTCTTCACTCTCCGGAGCAAACAATGCCTGCACATCCTCAAGAGCATGCCCTTCCAATGGAAGGGACTTCTGTTCTGAGTCTCATGTGAGATCTGGTCGATCTCCTTCAGTCTCCTCCACAGTGATCATTGCGATCTGTGTGCGTGCATCATGCATTAGGTCATGTTGCTTACATCAGTGCTTATCTCACACCTTCACATCCATCTCTTCACTCCTATTGCTCACGCTTGCATTTGCACTGCCTTCCAAGTGTTCAAGACATAACACAGTGAGCTGCTCTGTCAGGTGCTCTATTGTGTCATTGATTACACTGTCTGGATGGGCTGCAGCCTAAGCAACTTGGAGACCTGCAATTGATTGCAATAACACTTCCCCTGCATCCTCAGTTGAAGTGTTCTCAGCAAGATTCACTGCCGATCGCACTAATACTTCCCCTGTATCCTCAATTGAAGCACTCCAGTGGGGTGCAGCTAGAGCTGCAGCTGATCACTCTAACAACCCCAGAGATCATAGCATAGGGAGGTTGTTTGCCAATACTGGTACTGTAGCATTGTCTGAGACCCTTGTTCCTGCAATGTCTGCCATTCACACTGCCACTTGGCATGCCTCAAGATGTGCTACTGGTGGCTCTATAAGACTTGCACACCCTTCTGCCACTTTCACCTGGGCCACATTTCTTCTCTAGGCTGTCGTCCGTGACTCTCCAGTGTTTATAGGTGGTCTTCTAGATATCTTGCCACACTTGTCTTGCATCTTTGCCTCCAGGCACAAGTAGAGAGGCAAAAACACTAAGTAGAGACATTGCAGAGCTTTCACAGATGCCTCCACAGTCTCTACTTTATCGTTTCTCTCCTTGTCATTGCTACTGTTGACATATATCGTTGATGCCTCTGATTCACTGTCTAAGACATAAATATCTGAGCTCTCAGGGCTTGGTGCATGCATGGGGAGGGCTTCAAAGGCTTGGGCATGCATATTCTCATGTTGCTGCTGGGCAGTCCTTGAATGCTTGCTTCTACAGGGCATGCTAGGGTTATCCCAAAAAGCTGGTGGTGCTGAGGGGGCACTAAAATGCGAGACAAGGGTGATGCTTTGGATTGCAAGACTCTAGGCTGATTAACTACATGTCTGAGATGATGCACGCTGCCTATACAACACTGCCATGACCCAATTTAGCAAGAGAAGATCCTAGCCAAGGTAAATCAGGCTAGACTTAGGGCACATATACACGATGAGCAGTGTAATCCGACTGAACGTGCCGCATGTGGGGGGTGAAACTGCATTGAGGGTTGACACGAGGCATTGATCGAGGGTGTTCACTGTGGCAAGGGGCATCGGCACGAGGTA
>WNFD01014107.1_pt1 | contig 10623 bp, 11 predicted proteins | sample 5400491 | NCBI WGS metagenome assembly WNFD01 (sample SAMN13153343, study PRJNA577476) | soil metagenome | isolation source: 120 cm saprolite under Douglas fir tree site 2 hole 2 replicate 2 | place: USA:California | collected 2015-04-18 | reverse complement strand
GGAACGGCGTGTACAGCAGGTAGTGCAGGTCCTCGAACCCGGTGGGCACCGGAAGCTTGGCGCGCCGGTCGATCAGCTCCTCCAGGACCTGCTGCTCGGCGTCGGAATCGACCAGCTTGCGGGTCGAGTTCCGGAACTGGGCCTCGACCACGCGGCAGAAGCGGCCGCGCAGCGGGCGGACCTCAGAGGGTCCCGCGCATCGCGTCCAGATACTCTGCGACACGGACCAGCCCCGGAGTGGAGGCGAGCAGCGCCCGCGGCGGCTGGCCTCCGAGGTGCGTGTTGGGCGCCTCGAGCCAGCGGCGCGCCTTCTCTTCGTCGCCCCCGACCAGCGTGTCCAGGCTGCGGAAGAGGCGCAGGAAGAGGAGCGCGTGCCGGCCCTCTGCCGAGTCGGGGACCACGGGACGCTCGCCGGCGAAGGTGCGCGACACGCTCGCCGCGCTGGTGCCGAGCACCCCGGCCAGCTCGGCCTGGGACACGCCGAGCCGCTGCGCCGCGCGCACCAACGCTTTGGCGACCACCGCTTCCGCGGGCGGCTTCCGCTGCAGCTGCCGGACCGCCATGTCGCGCGCTCCTTTCATTTGCAATCATAGATGCGTTCCCTTCCTTTTGCAACGCGCCTCTAGAACCGGTACCCGGCGCCCAGGGTCAGGATTCCTGTGCGCGAGATCGCGCCGCTCGGGTCCTCGTCGCGCTGGCCGGTGGCGCTGATCCACATCCGGAAGAACCTGGAGAACCTGTACTGCGCCTTGGCGCCCAACGCCGCGGTCCCCTGCCCGGCTTCGGACACGTACCGACCAGCCTGCCCCCACGCTTTGAGGGAGAAGGCGCCGAAGCGGTGCGTCAGGGAGGGCCGCACCAGATACCGCAGAGGCGCGATCGGCGCGCTCGTCCCGAATCTGCCCGTCGTCGCGGTGGTGAAGAGCCCCACGTTGGCGGGGTCGTCGGCGTAGCCATAGTAGTCGAGGCTCACGCCGACGTCGGTGTCGCGACGCACGGTTGCCAGCGCGCCCGCGGAGACCCGCGCGTACCGCAGCACGCCGGAGAGCCCGTCGATCGCGGGCAGCAGCGCGCGGCAACCCGAGCCGACGGGCGTGCACCTCGTCCGCAGCTCCGCGGGGCTGACGCTCGTCCCGTCCTCGTGCGTCGCATCGGCGTGCTGCCGGGTCTCCAGGCGGCTCAAGGCGACGCCGGCGGTGAAGGACCACTCGAGGTCGGAGCTACCGGCGGTGTCGTATCCCGCGAGCGTCTCCAGCGACGCGATCGAGCTCGTCGACTGCACGAGGACGTCGATGGGGTTCTGCCCCCTCAGCCGGGCATCGCTCCCGATGGTGCTCTCCGGAGAGACGTCCAGCGTGATGCCGAAGGTCCAGTTGTCGTCCGCGTCCCAGTCGACACCGCCGCTGAAGTCCGTCACCGTGCCGCCCCGGTCGGGGAAAGCACCCGCGGGGGCGGGCGTCGGGGCCTCCACCGTCACCTGCGCACTGGCATTCACCGTCCAGCTCTCGCCAACGTCCACGCTGGCGCTGAGCAGGTTCGACACGCTCCCCGCGCGCGGGTTCTGCGGAGTGCTCTGCGTGCCAGCGATGGTGATCTCGTCGCTCACGCTGCTCGCGCGCGCCGCCGCGGCCACCAGCAGCAGCGATGCGAGACGGACGAGCCGCAATCGCTCTACTCCCACTCGATGGTGGCGGGCGGCTTGGAGGACACGTCGTAGACGACCCGGTTGATGCCGCGCACCTCGTTGGTGATGCGCCCGGAGATCGTCGCCACCAGGTCGTACGGGAGGCGCGCCCAGTCCGCGGTCATCCCGTCGAGGCTCTCCACCGCGCGCACCGGCAGGAGCACCGCGAACGCCTGCCAGAGCCGCTCCCGCAGGCCGGCGTTGGCGACCTCCTCCTGCACGATGGCGTCGGCTTTGCGCACGAGCTGCAGCCGGTCCTCGGTGACCTCGCCGAGCACCCGGATGGCGAGGCCCGGCCCAGGGAAGGGCTGGCGCGCGACGATCGCCTCGGGCAGGCCCAGCTCGCGCCCCAGCGCGCGCACCTCGTCCTTGAACAGCTCCCGGAGCGGCTCGATCAGCTGCATGCGCATCCGCTCCGGCAGCCCGCCCACGTTGTGGTGGCTCTTGATCACCTGGCTGGGGCCCTTGAAGGAGACGCTCTCGATCACGTCCGGGTACAGCGTCCCCTGGGCGAGGAACCGCGCGTCGCCGTGCTCGGACCGGTCGCGCTCCACCTCCTGCTCGAAGACGGCGATGAACTCGTTGCCGATGATCTTGCGCTTGCGCTCGGGATCGGTCACGCCGCGCAGCTTCGCCAGGAAGCGGGCCCGCGCGTCGACCGTGCGCAGCGGCAGGTGGAACCGGCCGGCGAACGTCTGCTGCACCTGCTCGGCCTCGCCCTCGCGGAGCAGGCCGTTGTCCACGAAGATGCATTGGAGCTGCAGGCCGATGGCCCGGTGGAGGAGCAGCGCCACCACCGCGCTGTCCACCCCGCCCGACAGGGCGCAGATGACGCGCTCCTTCCCCACCCGCTCGCGGATGCGGGCCGTCGCGTCCTCGATGAACGCGCCCATGCGGAAGCTGAAGCTGACCCCGCACTCCTCGAGGAACGCCTCGTACAGCTCGCGGCCGCGGGGCGTGTGGGCCACCTCGGGGTGGAACTGGATGGCGTACAGCCGCTTCTCCGGGTTCGCGACCGCGCAGAACGGCGAGTTGTCGCTGCGCCCGATGACGCGGAACCCGCGCGGCGGCGCGGAGACCTTGTCGCCGTGGCTCATCCAGACGTCCAGGTGCTCCCCGGGGCGCATCTCGCGGAAGGGCCCGACCGGCTCCAGCACCTCGAGGCGGGCGTGGCCGTACTCCCGGTGCGCGGTGCGATCGATGGCGCCGCCGAGCAGCTTGGCCATCAACTGGAGGCCGTAGCAGACGCCCAGCACCGGGACGCCCATCTCGAAGACCGCGCGGTCCACCAGCGGCGCGCCGGGCTGCTCCACGCTGTACGGGCTGCCGGAGAGGATGATGCCCCGGGGTGCGAAGGCGCGGATCTGCTCGATGGGCATCGTGCAGGGGTGGATCTCGCAGTAGACGTGCAGCTCGCGCACGCGCCGGGCGATGAGCTGCGTGTACTGCGACCCGAAATCGAGGATGAGGATCTTCTCTGCGTGCAGGTCGGCCACGTGCGGCCCTCCAGCGCGGGGGGCGCACTGTAACGCGGCGCGCCTGGGTGCGCACGCGGAGATTACTTCGCGAGCGCCTTGAGCCCCGCCTCCGCGCAGTCGAGGTCCTGCTCGGGCTTCCCGCCGGAGACGCCGACTGCGCCGAGGACCGCGCCGTCGCGTCGGACCAGCGTGGACCCGAGGCCCGGGATGATGGGGACGCGGACCATCTGGGCGACGGCGTTGAAGAACCCAGGGCGCTCCTGATGGACCTGGGCCAGCGAGGCCCCATCGCGGTGCCAGACCGCCGCGCCCACCGCCTTGGCCTCCGCGATCTGCGACGAAAGGGGCGGCGCGCCGTCCATGCGCGCGAGCGCCTGCAGGAGGCCCCCCTCGTCGACCACCGCCACCGTGACGCGGATGCCGATCTGCCGGGCCCGGTCGTGTGCAGCGCCGACCAGCCGCAACGCTTCTTCGCAGGACAAGGGCATGGCCGGCAGTATAGATCGGCGCCGGAGGTTCAAATGGCCGAGGCGGCCCTGTCCGGGATCCGGGTGCTCGAGGTGGGCAACTTCATGGCCGCCCCGTTCTGCACCCTGCAGCTCGCGGACCTCGGGGCGGACGTCATCAAGATCGAGAACCCCGACGGCGGCGACCAGACGCGCGCCAGCGGACCGTTCCTCGAGGGCGAGTCGTCGAGCTTCCTGCGGCTGAACCGGAACAAGCGCTCCGTCGCACTCGATCTCAAGGCGCCGCGCGGGAAGGAGGTCTTCCGCACGCTGGCCGCGCGCGCGGACGTGCTGGTCGAGAACCTCCGGCCCGGCACCATGAAGGACCTGGAGCTCGACTACCCTCGCCTCTCGGAGATCAACCCGCGCCTGGTCTACGTGGCGGCCTCGGGCTGGGGACAGGACGGCCCGTACGCCCAGCGCCCCGGCCTCGACATCATGGCCCAGGGGATGAGCGGCCTGATGTCCATCACCGGCGAGGAGGGAGGGCGAAGCCCGGTCAAGGTGGGGGTGCCGGTGACCGACCTCACCTGCGGGCTGTACGCCGCGCTCGCCGCCCTGGCCGCCCTGCGCGTCCGGGAGCGCACCGGCCGCGGGCAGTTCATCGACGTGTGCCTGTTCGAGTCCGGCGTGTCGCTCGCCGTCTGGGAGGCCGGCCGGTATTTCGCCACTGGCGAGATCCCCAAGCCGCTTGGATCCGCGCACCAGACCTCCGCGCCGTACCAGGCGCTGCGCGCCTCCGACGGGTTCTTCACGCTGGGCGCCACCACCGCGCGCAACTGGGAGGCGTGCTGCGACGTCTTCGGGCTCGCGGAGCTGAAGCAGGACCCCCGCTTCGCCAAGAACCACCTGCGGCACCAGAACCGGCGCGAGCTGATCCCGCTCCTCGAGGTCGTGAGCGAGAAGCGGCCCGCGAAGCACTGGGTCGACGCGCTCACCCAGGCGGGCGTCCCTTGCGGGCTGCTGCAGACGTACGACCAGGTCTTCAACGACCCGCACCTCGCATCGCGAGGGTTCTTCCCGGACGCGCCGCACTCGAAGCTCGGCCCGGTCAAGCAGATCGGATCGCCGATGCGCCTTTCCGACACGCCGCCGCGCATGGTGCGCGCGGGTCCGCTGCTCGGGGAGCATTCGGCCCAGGTGCTCGTAGAGCTGGGCTACTCGCAGGAGGAGATCCGCCGGCTGGCCACGGACGGCGTGATCCGCATGCCATGACCGCGACCGACGAGATCCTCTACGAGGTGAAGCAAGGCGGCATCGCCTGGCTCACCTTCAACCGCCCCGACGCCCGCAACGCGATGACGTTCGGCATGTACGACCGCCTCGGCGAGATCTGCAGGCAGATCAACTCCGACGAGTCGGTGAAAGCGCTCGTCCTGCGCGGCGCCGGCGACAAGGCGTTCGTCTCCGGCACCGACATCTCGCAGTTCCGCGGGTTCTCGACCCCGCAACACTCCATCGACTACGAGGCGCGCATGGACCGCGTCTTCGACGCGCTGGAGGACGTGCGCGTGCCCACCATCGCGGCCATCCAGGGCGCGTGCACGGGCGGTGGCGCGGGCATCGCGGCGGCCTGCGATCTGCGGGTCGGGGCGCCGAGCGCGAAGTTCGGCTTCCCCATCGCGCGGACGCTCGGGAACACGCTCTCGACGCGCAACTACGCGCGCCTGGCGGCGCTGATCGGCGTGGCCCGCACCAAGGACATCATCCTGCTGGCGCGGCTGATGGACGCGGAGGAGATGCGCGCGATCGGCCTCTTGAACGAGCTGGCCACGGAGGAAGGCGTGTACGCGCGGGCCGGGGAGATGGCGCGGACCGCCGCCTCGCACGCGCCCCTCACGGTCCGCACCGCCAAGCAGGAGCTGAACCGGATCGTGCGCCACTGGGCGCCGGCGGCGAGCCGCGACCACGTCGTGCAGGCATACATGAGCGAGGACTTCCGCGAAGGGATCGACGCGTTCCTGGCGAAGCGCAAGCCGCGCTGGAGGGGCAAGTGATGGCGCATCCGAGCGGACGGCATTTCCTGCAGATCCCCGGACCCACCAACGTGCCCGACCGGGTGCTGCGCGCGATCGACCGGCCCACCATCGATCACCGGGGACCGGAGTTCGCCAAGCTCGGCAAGGAGGTGCTCGCCGGGCTGCGCAAGGTGTTCCGCACCTCGCAGCCCGTGGTGATCTACCCCGCTTCCGGCACTGGCGCCTGGGAGGCGGCGATGGTGAACACGCTCTCGCCGGGCGACCGCGTGCTGATGTTCGAGACGGGCCATTTCGCGACGCTCTGGCACGAGATGGCGCGGCGCCTCGACCTGCGGGCGGACTTCGTCCCCGGCGACTGGCGCCGCGGCGTCGATCCGGCGGCCGTGGAGCAGAAGCTGCGGGGGGACGCGCAGCACGAGATCCGCGCGGTGTGCGTGGTGCACAACGAGACCTCGACCGGCGTGGCTTCGCGGATCCCGGAGATCCGCGCCGCCATCGATCGCGCGAAGCATCCCGCACTGTTCCTCGTGGACACCATCTCGTCACTCGGGTCCATGGACTACCGGCACGACGAGTGGAAGGTCGACGTCACCGTCGCGGGCTCCCAGAAGGGCCTGATGCTCCCGCCCGGCCTGTCCTTCAATGCCGTGTCGCAGAAGGCGCTGGAGGCCTCGGCCAATGCCAAGCTGCGCCGTTCCTACTGGGACTGGCAGCCGATGCTCCAGGCCAACGAGAGCGGCTTCTTCCCCTACACGCCCGCCACCAACCTGCTCTACGGCTTGCGCGAGGCCCTGCGCATGCTCGAGGAAGAGGGCCTTCCCAACGTGTTCCGGCGGCACGCCAGGCACGGCGAGGCGACCCGCCGCGCGGTGCGCGGCTGGGGGCTCGAGGTGAATTGCGCGGACGATCGCGAGCACTCCAGCTCGCTCACCGGGATCCGGGTGCCCGACGGCCACGACGCCGACAAGCTGCGCGCGATCATCCTCGACCGCTTCGACATGTCCCTCGGCCAGGGCCTGGGAAAGCTGAAGGGCAAGTTGTTCCGGATCGGGCACCTGGGCTCGTTCAACGACCTCAGCCTGTGCGGCACGCTCGCCGGGGTGGAGATGGGGCTGCGCCTTTCCAGCATTCCGCACCGGCCGGGCGGAATCGCCGCCGCGCTGGATTACCTCTCGCTACCCGGCGGTCCGACCTGAAGCTCCGGGCACCCACCGGGCCCCCTCCGCCAGCCTTGCGCCCCTACCCCGCGCCCTTGCTACCTCCAGAGGTGGGAGGGTGGACCATGACGCACGAGGAAGAGATGCGTTCGCTCGCTCGGGGGGCGGTGATCGCGATCCTGGCCGTGATCGGCGCCCTGGTGCTGCACCTGCGCGCCGGCGACGCGCCGGCCGATCGCCGCGCGGTGGCCATGAAGTCGGCCAAGAAACCCGCGCCCCAGGTGGCGGAAGTGCCGCAGCCCTGAATCAGCCCCTCCGCCGCGAGCGCCATTTCAAGAGCGGCGGCGTCAGCAGGGTGGTGACCATCACCATGATCACCACCGCCGAGAAGGTGGCGGAATCGATCATCGGCTCCCCGCGCACGCTCAGTTGCTGCCCGATGCTCGCGACCACCAGGCCTACCTCCCCGCGCGGGATCATGCCGAGCCCCACGAACACGCGGTCCACGCCCTTCTCCAGCACGGCCAGGCCGCAGATCTGCTTTCCGACGATGGCCGCCAGCGTGATCGCGGCGGCGAGTCCCAGGATCTGCGGCTTGGCCAACGCGAAAAGGTCAGTCCGGACGCCCATCAGCACGAAAAAGATGGGCACCAGGAAGTGCGAAATGGGCTCGATCAGCTGATCCAGCGCGCGCTCGCCGCGTCCGGTGAACTCGCGCGAATGGACCTCCTCCAGCACCAGCCCGGCGGCGAAAGCGCCGACGATCGGCGCGAGCCCCACCTCGTCCGCGAGCCAGGAGAGGACGAAGCAGAAGCCCAGCCCGACGGCGACCAGCACGCCGCGGGCCCGTAGCCGGGAGGCGATGCGGAACAGGCGGGGCGAGAGCAGCCTGCCCAGCGCGATGGCGCCGACCACGAAGACGACCGCCTTCGTCACGGTCACGCCGATCTCGATGCCCGACAGCGCCTTGCCCCGGTCGGCCGCGGTGGCCACCGCCGCGACGACCGCGAGCACGAGGAGCCCGAGGACGTCGTCGATCACCGCGGCGCCGAGCACGATGCGGGCTTCCTGCGTCTGGACCCGGCCCAGATCCTTGAACACCCGCGCGGTGATGCCGACGCTGGTGGCGCACAGGACCGTCCCGATGAACGCGTGCTCGTAAGCGGACGAGCCGGGCAGCAGCCACTCCGCCACGCCGTATCCGAGGACGAACGGGCCGACGACTCCCACCGTCGCGACCAGGAGCGACGAGACACCCACGCGCAGCATCTGGGCGACCGTCGACTCGAGCCCCACCTCGAACAGCAGGATGAGCGCCCCGATGCGGCCCAGCATGTCCAGCGTCGGATCGCTCTTCAGGCGCTCCATCAGCGAATGACCGAAGAGAGGCACGTTCCCTAGCAGGATCCCGCCGAGCAGCTCTCCCAGCACCGCGGGCTGCCCGACCCGCGCAGCGAGATCCCCTCCCAGCTTGGCGACGAGGAGGATCAGCGCCAGCGCCAGGACCAGGCCCGCGACCGGATCGCCCTGCGCGCTGCCCGCGGCGAGGAGGAAGGCCGGCATGGATCGCGGCACACTAGCGCGCCGCGGCCCCCCTTGACCAACGGCGGAGTCCTGCGCTTTATCCAGCCCTCATGAAAACCTTCTTCGCCGCGCTCGCGCTCTGCGGCACCGCCGCCGCCGCCCAGCCGCTCGAGCTGAAGCTCGGACACGTCGGCTCGCCCGGCTCCCTCTTCGACCTCTCCGCCCAGGAGTTCGCCAAGCGCGTCCAGCAGAAGCTGGGCGGCAAGGTGGTCGTCCAGCTCTACGGCTCGAGCCAGCTGGGCGACGACACCGAGATGATGCAGAAGGTGAAGCTGGGCACGCTCGACTTCACGCTCCCCTCCACCGTCATGTCCTCGGTGGTGCCGGCGTTCGGGCTCTTCGAGATGCCCTACCTGGTGCGCGACCGCGAGCACATGAAGCGGATCGAGAAGGAGATCGTCTGGCCCGCGCTGGCGCCGCTTTCGGAGAAGGCCGGCTACCAGATGATCGCGGTCTGGGAGAACGGCTTCCGCCAGATCACCAACAACGCGCATCCGATCAAGACCCCGGAGGACTTGAAGGGGATCAAGCTGCGCGTCCCGAAGGGGAAGTGGCGCATCAAGATGTTCCAGGCGTACGGCGCCAGCCCCTCCGCGATGGGCCTCTCCGAGGTGTTCGTCGCCTTGCAGACCGGGGTCATGGACGGCGAGGAGAACCCACTCACCCAGATCTACACCTCGAAGTTCCAGGAGGTGCAGAAGTACCTGTCGATGACCGACCACGTGTACACGCCGGCCTACCTGGTCAGCTCGGTGCGGCGCTGGACCGCGCTCCCCGCCGATGTGCGCAAGGGCCTGGAGGAGGCGGCGCGCGAGACGCAGGCCTTCGTTTACAAGACCGGGGCGCAGCAGGACGAGGAGCTGCTCGGCAAGCTGAAGCAGTCCGGCATGAAGGTCAACGACGCGGACAAGGCCGCCTTCCGCGCCGCCAGCAAGCCCATCTACGACGAGTTCGCCAAGGAGACGCCGAACGGCAAGGAGATGATCGACAAGGCCGCGTCGCTCGGATCTGCGAAGTGAAAGAGGTCGCCTCGGTGATGCTCGCCTGGCTCACCTACTACGCCAGCGCGCTCGCCGCCCTGAAGAAATCGCACATCGGTTTCCCGGGCCTGGTCAACGCCCTCCCCCGCGGCGGCCGCATCGTCGCTCTCGTGGTGCGCGAGGTCGCGGTGATCGGCTTCTTCGTCGTGCTGGCGGTATGGGGAGTGCACGTCCTGCAGATGCTCGGCGGCGAGACCCTGGTCACGGTAGACGTGCCCGTGCGCTTCACCCAGTCGGTCATCCCCATCGGCGCGGCCCTGTTCGTGCTGGCGGAGCTGCTCAATCTGCCGGACCACATCGCCTGGGCGCAGGGAAAGGCCACCGCCCCGGCCGGCGGGGCCTCCGAAGCGGCCAAGGAGCTGAGCCACTGATGGAGATGCTCGCCCTCTTCGGCGCCGTGATGGTGCTGGTCCTGTTCGGCATCCCGATCGCGGTGGCGCTGGCGGTGGTCGCGCTGGTCGCCATCGTGCAGACGGGCGGAGTCGGGCAGCTCGCCAACGTGCCCATCGTGATGTACACGGGCGCCACCAGCTTCCCGCTGATCGCCATCCCGCTGTTCGTGTTCGCCGGCGCGATCATGAATGCGCTGGCGCAGGTGACCATCGTCACCTCCATGTTCTTCGCCGAGATCTCCGGGTCGGCGGTCGCCGATGCCGCCGCGCTGGGGTCGATCCTCATCCCGGCGATGAAGAGCAAGGGCTACAGCAAGGAGTTCTCCGCCGCGGTGCTCTCCTCCTCCGCGACGCTCGCCGTCATCATCCCGCCGTCGATCCCGATGATCCTCTACGCGGCGATGGCCGACACCTCGGTCGTGAAGCTGTTCGTCGGCGGGGTCGTCCCCGGCGTGCTCGGCGGCCTCCTGATGATGGTGATCGCGTACCGGTTCGCGCGCAAGTACAACTTCCCGGTCGAGGAGAAGTTCTCCTGGGCGCGGGTCTGGGTGGCGCTGAAGGAGGCGTCGTGGGCGCTGGTGCTGCCGGCGATCATCCTGGGCGGCATCTTCGGCGGCTGGGTGACCGCGACGGAAGGAGCCGCGCTGGCGGTGCTGGCAGCCATCTTCATCGGCGTCGTCGTCTACCGCGAGTTGAACTGGAAGGAGCTCTACAACGCGATGATCGACGGCTCGGTGCAGACTGCGGTGGTGATGCTGCTGGTCGCCGCCTCCGCGCTGCTCGGCGTGCACCTCACCGAGATC
>WNFD01026730.1_pt1 | contig 10625 bp, 16 predicted proteins | sample 5400491 | NCBI WGS metagenome assembly WNFD01 (sample SAMN13153343, study PRJNA577476) | soil metagenome | isolation source: 120 cm saprolite under Douglas fir tree site 2 hole 2 replicate 2 | place: USA:California | collected 2015-04-18 | reverse complement strand
GTCGGCAGCATGGGTGCTCCGAGGCGCTTATAGATATCGGCAAGTTGCTGTCCCGAGCCTTTTTCATGCTGCAAGCCGTCGTGCGGCCAGGCGATAGGTATCCGCAATCCGTGGCACATGCCGGCAAGGCGCTTGACGTGATAGAACGCCTCCGCCCGCTCCATTCGAAATCCGTCGACGACGAAAAATTCCTCGGTGTCGTTCACCCAAGCGCACAAGGCGGCGGCGAATGGATGCCCATAGCCGAAGTCGATGCCGACGACCCACCGGGCCCATGATTTGATATCGGTGTTCGGATCAAAGGTTCCGACCAACGTTTCAATCGGAAACGGAAACACTCTCGCAATACCAAGTTGCGGAATGCCGTGAATCCGGGCCTCGCGTTCGTGGGGAAGATAGTTTTCCTCCAACTGCGCACGACGTTCGGCGCTGATGTGCTTCGCCTGATGCGCCTCGATGCGCGTGTCGGATCGATCAGCGGAATATTCGTTGAGGAAACGATATGTCAGTTCGCCGCCACCTTTGAGTGGCGTGTATGACATGAACAGAATGCCGTCGGTCGCGGTGGTGCGGGCGAGCAGTTCGGAATAGACGTCCTCGGGACAGCGTTCGTCGATCCAGATCCAATCGACCGATTCCGATTGCATCTTGGTGGCGCCTTGCTCAAACGACTTGAAGGTCGCCGTCGAGACGCCGTCACGCACGCCGTCGGCGTGATGTGCGACGCTGAGGGTGTCAATCGAGCCGGTGCCGCCGGGCACCATGACCGGCTTCGAAGAAAACGATGCCAGCGGGATCGTGCCGCTGCCGAATTCACCTTGCCGCGATACCAGCTGCCGCTGTGGACCGTCGCGCACGAGCTGGGAGGTAACGCCAACGATCCAGCCACGCGTCGGCTTGTCAAACTTCTTTCCCGGCCACCATTTTGGATATTGACCGCTCATATGCAGCGAGGCTTCGAACGCGGCCGAAAAGCTCTTGCCGACCTGGTTGCCGCCGCGTAACAGCCGCTGATGATGCGTCTTGCCTTCGGCGAAAAACTTCAGCTGCGGTTCGTAGAACTCCGCGGGCCCATAAAAATCGGCAAGATGAAATTTCTTCCGATACTCCGACGACGTCAGCGCCTGTTTTGCAAGGCGCATGATTTTCGCTGGATCAGGTGCGTCTTCAATCGTCATCCGGCGGCCTGCATCTCGACAACTTTACCTTCGATCACCTTGGCGGAATCCGCACGACGAGATGTATCGGCCGCCTCAAGTGCTTCGATGCGATCGAGACCATTATGTCCGAACAGGGAGAGCAGCTTTTCGCGCGGCGTTCCGAGATGGCGAAGCGCGCGCAGCTCCTCGAGCGCCTCGCGGTCGGGATCGATCGTCCGATGCAGGACTTCGATATTATGCCGAGAGTGGGACTCGATCGGGTCCGAGCGGTTCAAGATCGCATCCACAGCGCGCATGTGATCGCGCGCCGTCGGATCGCGCACCAGCGCCAGTACCGCAGCAACCGCTTCTGGATGACCGATCCGTAAAACCTTCTTTGACTCTTCTGCAACGGCCGCAATCAGCCTTACGTCCTGGGCCATCCGCCAAGCCATTTTCGCAAGATTGGTCGGTGTTGATTTTTTGCCAAACCCGGCGGCGCGGGCCGCGCGCGTCAATGCTCCATGCCCGGGCTTTTGCGTTACTAGGTGATAACAGAATTCTCTCCAGCCCTGGTTCGGCAAATTTTGCATCGCCGGGCCGAGCTGTCCCCAATCTTTTCGCGCGCGTCGTTTGCGGAGTGCTGCGGTCATGAGAGCAGGATCATCTCGGGCGGCTCGGTGTGAAGAAATCCCTTCGGAACTTCTCGATAGGCGTGGTTGAGCGCATAGGCCTGCGCCAACAAAGCAGCGTCACCGCCGCGGATGGCTTCGACGGATTTGACCTGTTCCGCCGTCAAGGCGACGGGGACAGTCTTGCATTCTCCGGTGTCACGGTGCTGGAAGCTGCAGCTGAAGCGCATGGTTTCAATCCTCCATGGCAGCGGCAGCCCGCTTCAGCTTGTCTTCGGCGGCCGCGCGATCGAGGGTCGCGAGCGCCATTCGATAGCGCTTGAGTGCGTCGGGATCCTGCATTTGAGGCGCATGCAAACCGCCCTTGCGCGGATGGGCGCAGTAGAACTGGCCGGAGATCACACAACCATCGACGTTGCAGTCATCGCAGCAGCTTGTTTCGGTCATGCCGGCGAAAATTGTCGTGGTCATCACGCTTGCTCCTTGATGCCGCCGGTGAGGACGAAGTTGGCGCTATCGTACTGCAGGCGAGCCTCGCTGTTCCCGCTCATTAATTTCTTGACCCATTCGGGATCGCTCATCGCGTCCTTTTTCCAACGCGCGGTCGCGTCGTACAATTCCCTCGGCGTAACCGTTTTGCCGCTCAAATTGTCCCTGATGACGGCGTCGGGAATGCCCCGCTCCCGCCACATCGCCGCCGCCGCCCTCATCTCGACCATCCCGCTGTCCTGGACGATGCTGTCCGGCATCACACCAGACATCGCCAGATCGATGGTATCGCCCTTGGCAACGAGCTCGTGCAGTTCATGGAAGGTGCGGGTCTGCACAGGGCCGCCGGACATCAGTGCCTTGGTCCATGCCGGGTCGGCTTTCAGTTGATCGAGCCGGGTCGCAGCCTCGGCCGGCGTCGAGGGATCAGCGCCGGATATCACTGTGGTGTCGATCATCGGTAAACTCCCAGCTTTTGCGCCGCAGCCTTGTGCAACCGGCGCACCGCCGGATCACTCTGGTGACGCGGATTAAGATTTGAGCCAGCTTTCAGGGGGTGTGCGCACTCGGCTCCGGTGATCACGCAGCCGGAATGCTCATGGCAGCGGCTGCTGCATTCCGTCTTTGTGAGGCCTTCGATGGCCTCTTCGGGGGGCATCGCGTGGACCTCTTTCCACCAATCGGCGACCGCGGCCTTGTCGGCCTGGATGGCATAGGCGTGCGCGGCATCGTTACAATCGACCAAAAACCGAGCCGATTGAATTCGGACGTGCAGAGCAGCCAGAGCCTCAACACCGCCTTTACCAGAGACGGCCGCCGCATACGCGGTCTCGCCAATCAGCGCTTCCAGCGCCACCAGCTCGCGTTCCTTCGCGGCGCGCTGTCCGAGCACCGCGCCGGCCGTCGGCGCCGGCGGATGGTCAGGCACAGCCCCGGGGTTGAGTTTGACGACGGTCGTGCTCATGCGGCGCTCCGCTGCTCGGTGACCGCGGCCCGCCGCGCCGCCAGCGCGTCCGTGATGAGGTTCGCTAAAAACTGGCCCGGCCGGCGCCGCTCTCGCGCAGCCAATTCCTTGATCTCGTCCGCAACCTCCGGATCAACCCGGCACGACATGTTCGGTTTTGTCATCACCGCCTCCTGTGACTGCACAGTCGGAGAAGTCGCTGATGTCAGCAACGCACCAGCGTCCGTCAGGCGCGTTTTCTTTTCGTTGCCTCGCCGCGCAGCGCCGCCTCACGCTCCACGTCGACAGAAACCCTCTGCGAGAGCCCCAGCGCCGCGCACAGACGATCGCGCGTCTCGCCCGTGGCTTTCCTGTCCCCGCATAAAATTTTCGACGTGTGGCCGCCGCTGAGTCCGGCAAGCCCGTCCACCTCCCGGTGCGTCAACTCAAGCTCAGCCATCCGACCTCGCCATAGCGCGATCCAGTCAGCCGATGATCGGATCAGAGCTTCAGTCATCGACGTCTGCAATGTTGACGAAGGTGCTGGATTGGCCGCCGTATAGGGATCGGGCACGTAGATATCCTGGCGGGCGGCCGGATTTCCCCCACGGGGGGTCTTTTTGAGAAAACGGGGTCGATCCCCGGGAAAGTTGCGCCAGCGGCCTGGGTTTCGCGAGCGGTTCGAGGGCGCAGACCGCGGCGGATGTTACCCCGATGCTACCCGCATTTCGATGGACGCTAGTAACCCATTGATAATACTCAAGGGGCACATCGTGCGTAGCTAGATGCTCTCGCAAATGCCGGGGCTGATGATAGCCGAGGCGAGCCGTTGACCGAGGCTGAGATCGGGGAAGGCGAATATCTATCAGTTGAGGGACAGACGAGGGGACAGACGAGGGCTTTGCGGGGGCAATCCTATCCCCTGCCAGAAGATTCCAAGCCGGGTCCGTTCCGCCACTGCCAGTTGCCAGTCCTATAAGGGACTGGCGGAACTGGCGGACTGGCGGAAAACACCGGACCTTGAAGCAGACTGACCCGCCAGTTGTCCGCCAGTTGTCCGCCAGTTCACTATTCGTCATCGGAATAGGCCAGCGGGGAGATGGTGGGCGGTGCGGGTTTGAATGATCCGGGGATGATGAAGCTGCGGTTTTTGTGTTCGTCGTCCTTGCGCTCCTCGATTTCCAAGACCTTATTATTCAACCAAGTTTTCATGATTGATTGGACGCGGGCGAGGTCCTTCGGTTCGGTGTCACCTGCGTGCGATACCTTCAAATTGAACTGCTTGGCGAGCGCGTAGCCGAACCATTTTGGCGAGCGCTTGTCGGCCCGGTATCCGCCAGTTCCCGCCAGTGTTCGCGCCAGTTCCATGTCTGCTGTGGTGACATTTTCGAAAGGGTCGGGCGGGCTCCACGGACTGGCGACGGCGACATGGTCTCCGTTGATCAAATCTTCGACCACCAGCTTCATCCATTTGGCCTTGCCGAGCGGGCCCATGTTGGCCTTTCCGTTGGCGATCCGGATGTGCAGCTTGCGATCGTCTTCGGTCATACCGAGCTTTGCCGCTTCGTCCGGCGTCATGAAGTTGAACACGCGCGCGGAGCGCACGGCCCAAAGGATTGCCGAGGCGCCGCGGCCATCTTCGACGGACGTATCGGGCTGGCCGGGCTTTGCCTTTCCGGGATGGTGAAACATCTCGCCGGCTGAATTTGTGCTGTTGGCGATGGCGCCGAAGCCTTCCTTGATCACCAGGTCCATGTGACCGTTGTCGTTCTCCATTACGCCATGGAACGACACCAGCGGATCCAGCATGAAGACGTCGATGCCGTTATCCGTGATGAAGTCGGTCATGTATTTCAGAACTGCCTGATCGATGACCGGCCGGTTGTTCACCAGCGTCGCGATCCGCAGCGGGTTGTCGCGGACCGACTGGACGAACAGGCGGCCGCCGAGGTCATAGACGCCGCGGGTGGTCTTGGCTCGGCCGCCGGCGCCGACGGTGGCGCCGATCGCGCGGCGAATGTAATGGCCGTCGTACAGGCTCCGGCGCGGTGGAATCGTCGCCGGGTCGCGCCACCAGGATACTGGCGCCTTGCGCACCTTCGGCTTTTCCGGCTCGTCGGTGCCGGTGGACTCGGTGGTGACGTCGAGCTCGACGTCGGTGCCGCGGCCGGCATCTGCCGATAAACCATAATCTTCGAGGCCATTCGGCGACTGATAGTTCTTGTCCAGCGGCGCTTCTTCCCGTTCGGCCGGCTGGCAGCGAATGCCCATCTCCGCGGCGGCGCGCTTGGCGATTTGGATTGCGTCGGCCTGCATCACTTGGTTTCCAGGAGTTTGAGCAAAAACGGCGCGTCTTTCGGCCGATCGGCGAGCCAGGCCTTGAACCGCTCGGGATCACGGAGGCTGACCACGTACCAAAAGGCATCGACGGTTGAGGCAGCGGGGCGGTAGGGCTCAGGCTCACGGGGCGGCGGCGGATTGGAGGGGCGGCCCATCGCATCCATCCGGGCCAGGATGGCCGCGACCTCTTCCTGTCGCCGCAACTCCGCGCGCCGCTCCAATTCCGGCAGCGTCATCTCGTCCGGCGAAACATCGGCGCAGTAGAATTCCGGGCCCTCGCCGTGATCGACCATTTCGTGACGGTCGATGGTCAGGCCGCACAGATCGCAAGACCGCGGATCGATCAGCAGCGGTTCGGGTTCGCGCCCGGGGCTGATGCTGACCGCATCGTCGCGCCCGGCCGGCATGACCATTGCGGCGAACCAAGCCGGGGCGTGATCGCAAACATCACTCATGGACGCGCGCTCCTGCGGAAAGCGGCGGGCGGCCCGATTTCGCTAACGGCTTTGGTGAATTGCCGCGCGGTCCATCGGGCATCTTTCAGGCAGGAAGTATGCAGGGCGATAAAAAGCCGATCCTCGAACGGTATGACGTGATAGCGAAACCGTCCTAGAAAACGCCGCGCGACAATGCGGCCCCGTGGCGCCGGTGCCGCAGATACAATTTTGCTCATGTCTCGCCCCCGTCGTCGGGCAGCAAACCGAGTTCTTTGGCTTTCGCCAGCGCCTTGGTGACGGCCTTCGCCAGCTCGGGCAGCCGCAAAATCACCATGGCAACGCCTTTTGGCGTCGGTAGAAGCCGGCCCTTTTTCATCGCGTGCATGCGAACGTCGACGATGTTTTTGCCCTCGTAAGTCGAGAGCGAAACCACGATCGCGTCGTGCCGGCGGTTCTTCCAGAATTTTGCGATCTCTACGGGCTCGGGCAGTGTGACGCGCGCGCTCATGGGATTTTGTCCAGCGCGGCGCCGATCGGGGATGCGGCTTCGCCGCGGATGTCGCGCTTGAGGGCGTGGCGGATATCGTCGAGCGGGCAGCCATACTGCAAGGCGAGGCTTGCGAGGATCGCGGCGTCGGACATGAGAAAATCCAACAGGCTGTTGGCACGATCGGCGGACAAAAAGATTTCACCCGCCCGACCGTCGGGATAATAGCCCGCGGTCATCTCGAAGCGGGCGCCGTCGCGTTCAAAACTGGTCGAGATGGCCGGGCGCCGATTCGGAAGGCGCTGGCGGGGCGCCTGGTCGGGCTTGTGCGCGGGGCCGGATTGGCTTATGTCCATGAAGCTGACCTACTGTCGTGCCGGGTGACATCGGCATGTTGTTATGGTGGAGGCGATCGGACTCGAACCGACCGGAGACTTGGACTTGCTACGCCCGCTCCGGCGAACCTGCCGCCCCCTTAGAAATGATTGCGGCCCGTTCTCGGAATCCGAGGGATCCGATGGCGGGCCGTTTCGTTTAGAGGGCGTTGGTGGCCTTGCGGTTTGCGTAGCGCTGCGGCGCGTTCAGCGTCTCAAATGGAATGAATCCGCGCGGTCGCGACTTGATCCAAGCGTCGACCTCTTCCTCGATCCAGCCGACCGAGTTCGGGCCGAGCTGAACCGGCTGCGGGAAGGTGCCGGCCTGGATTTGCCGATAGATGGTGGGATAGCTCTGGCCGGTCTTTGCCAGCATCGCAGGCTTGCGCAGGATTTTCATGGGATCTGACATCCTTGGTCGGATGCCGTTCCATCTATGGACTGACATCCTCGTTAATCGGATGTCTGCCCATCTATCCTATGTTCGTCCGAACTCAGTGGGACACTCAGGCGCTATTTTCGCCGTCGAGTGTCCCGGTCCCGACGCCTTCTGAATTTAAGCGCGTTGCGCACATCGTCAGTCGTAAATTCACCGCCGAACGCGATCTCGGTGATTACGCCCACGATCTTGTCGGCCGGTTTGCCGGAATGCTCTCGAAAATGGTCGCTCCAAAGCTCAACGAATCTTCTTTTCCACGCGCCGTCCCTCTCGCGACCGAGCAAGTCGTTAATACCGCGGTCGCCGTGAGTAAGCAGTTCCTTCGCGACGCCGGCCCGAATAAAATCTCCGCCGGCCGCATTCCACTCTCGCTCAATGTAGGCGGCAGCGTCCTTTTTCAGTTGGGGAAAACTTTTGGTTGCTCGCTTGAACTGTTCTGTATCCCTTCGCGATTGAATGACGGCGTAAATAAAAAAGCCACCCGGTGGACGGAGTGGCAAAAGTGCGCCCATGCTTTCCCATATCTCTTCGACGTCGTCGCGCTTCTCCCAATTGTCTAAAATCTTGAGGATCAGCGCGCGCTGATCGTCGTCGGGGCCCTGCTCAATGAGCTTACGATACGTCGCGAGATCGGCACGGAATGACGGCGAGGGGGCACGCATGGCTAAGCCCGGAGCGCAACGACGTTGCTGGGCGGCGGATCGACAATGAGTTTGAGGCGGGCGGCCCACAGCTCCAGCGCTTCGCGCTTCTCATCGAGGTACGCATATTGATCATAAATCTTGTGCAAGCCCTGCTTGGCGTGGGCGAGGATGAGTTCGCGCACCAGCTCCGGGACGGGCAGGGCGGACAGATGCGTGCGGACCGTTCGCCTTACGTCGTGGATTACAAATGGGTCCAACGTGATCTTCTCAGAAACCTCGCCGCGCTGCTCGGCGATTTTTTGGAGTTCCTCCAGCATCAGCTTGTCGAGCCGGCTCTTCATCTTGCTGAAGCCAGATACTGGCCGCTTTCCGTCTCCGGTCGTGAAGAGAAAATCACCGCCCTCGAACCGCGGCAGGGCCTCGATGATCACTAACATCTCAGTGTTAAGCGGCACGACATGCGGTCCGCTGTCGTCGTCTTCACCTTTCATGCGCTCGGCCGGGATTGTCCAAAGCTTGCGCTCTAAATCAAACTCTGATCGGCCAGCGTCTGCGACTTCGCCGCGGCGCAGCGCTGTCAGCATCAGCATCCTGATCATCGGCCCGAACGGAGAACCAGCACGGCCCGAGGCATGCCAAAGCGCACGGAGTTCGTCATTGGTCAGGACACGCTTCCGCTTCGTCTTTTTTCCGATCAGCTCGCCCGGCTTCATTCGATCCGCTGGCGAGCGCTCGAGCTTGTAGGACGGCCTGGCAATCGCCCAATTGAAGATGCGCCGAATGATTTCAAACAGACGGCGAGCGGCTTCCGGCTTTTCGGCATCGACCAGGGTCTCGACGCGCTCTTGAACGTCGATGGCGGTGATGGCGCCGATCGGCTTGTCACCCCAATGCGGGATCAACTCGCGCTCGATGATCCGCTTCACTTCCCAGCCGCGCCGGTTCTTTGTGAGGTCGCGCTTGTCGTACAGATCGACCACCGCGCGAAAGGTGCGGCCTTCCGCCGCTTGCGCCTCGGTGATCACCGCCGCCCTGGTGGTTACACGCTCGTCGGCCGGATCGTGCCCATCGCGGACCATACGGCGCAGATCATTGGCTTTGGCCCGGGCCTGCTCGAGGTCGAGCGTTGTCTCGCCATCGGGAACCTTGAAATCGACGATGCCGATGGTGTACCGGCGCCGCTTCCGTTGGGTCGGCGAGGTGTAGACGAAGATCCAGGATCGCGACCCCTCCGCGGTGACGCGCACCCCAAAGCCCGGCACGGCCGCGTCGTACCGCTCAGCGCGGGCCGCTTTAGATGCCGGCGGCTTGATCTTCTGGACGGTGAGAGCGGTAAGTGCGGTGCGCGCCATGACGAAATGCCCATTCGGGGTAACACCGGGTAGCAAAAAGATGCGACTATTGGTGTGTTACCCTGAAATGCAGTGATACGCAGCAAGAGACTAAAGGCAAGGAAAATCAGAGGTTATGCACAATGCGATGCTCTTGGGTGAAATGCCCTGAAACAGGTCGCTCTCTCGTTTACACCGAGAGGGTCGGCGGTTCGAATCCGTCGCCGCCTACCAGCCTTCGCTCCTGCGAGCTTCGGCCAGGCGAGTGAGTGGCGGCGCGGTGGCTCCGCAAAGTTGCCCAAGAGCGGATGACGCGCCAGCGCCATCCATCCCGGAATCATTGAGTCGAGACCGGTGCCTTTGACCGGAGCCCTGACGTCCCATCGAGCCGCCTGTGTCACCCGCGCAACAGATTTTCTGTTCCTCTGGTGGAACAGACTTTTGGACTCCTCTCGCTGGCGGGCGAGGGATACGCTGAAAGTACCGGGGCTGGGTTGCGTTTCAATTCCAAGTGATTTTGAGCCCGGAAGGCCGCTGGACATATTACAGCGGCCTTTTTCACAGCCCAGCGCGGTGGGAGCGTCGCGCCTGCGGCCCACCCCGAAGCCCCACCCAAATACCAAGAAGCCCAAGCATGGCGTCCCGGATCGGTCTGCCCGGTCCCCCGCTTATAGTGAGCAATATTGCTCATGTGAATTAGGCCAGAGCGGCAGATTGAGTGGTCCGCTCGAGATGTAGCATCGCTGATTTCCTGAGCAATACGGAGCAGCGTGGCGACAGCCAAGCGTGCATACTGCGCATATCATCGCTCTGCTCTGGGCCTATTTCGGTGACAGAGAGTATCGTGCTCCCGCCTGACGCCAATTTGGCTTGTGCCAGAGGAGGTTCGGATGGGGATTCCAGCAAAAGGGGCGTTCGACGCCAAGGACTTTCTTGCCAAGGTTGGCGCCGGCAAGATCATCCGTAATTTTCAAAAGAATGAAACCGTGTTCGTGCAAGGCGACGCGGCCGACACCGTCTGTTACATTCAAACGGGCAAGATCAAGGTCACGGTGATCTCCAAGCATGAGAAGGAGGCCGTGGTCGGGATTATGGGGCCGGGGCAATTCTTCGGCGAAGGCTGCATGAACGGTCATGCGCTGCGGATCTCCACCACGACCGCCATGGAAGACTGCGTCATCACGTCGATTACCAAACAAGCCATGAAGGCCGTGCTTCGCGATCAGCCGGTGTTTTCCGAGCTGTTCGTGGCGTATCTTCTGACCCGGAACAGCCGGATTGAAGAAGACCTGATCGACCAGCTTTTCAATTCGAGCGAGCGGCGGCTCGCCCGCATGCTGCTGCTGCTCTCGCACTTTGGCAAGGAAGGT
>WNFD01007717.1_pt1 | contig 10625 bp, 9 predicted proteins | sample 5400491 | NCBI WGS metagenome assembly WNFD01 (sample SAMN13153343, study PRJNA577476) | soil metagenome | isolation source: 120 cm saprolite under Douglas fir tree site 2 hole 2 replicate 2 | place: USA:California | collected 2015-04-18 | reverse complement strand
AGCGCGGCCTGCAATCGCTCGTCGCCGGCGCGCTTCGGCGCCAGCAGCAGGACCGCATCATAGGGCGGGATCGCGTGTTTGGGATCGTCCAGCACGACGAGATCATATTTCTTGATCAGTCCATCGCTGGTATAGCCCGCGATCACGTCGACCTCGCCGGAGGCCACCGCCGCATACATGAAGTCGGGCTGCATCTGCCGCTGCGCGCGGAACGACAACCCATAGGCCTTCTGCAGGCCGGCCCATTCCGGCCGCGAAAAGAATTCGTAGTCGCCCGCGATCGACAGCGTTCCGGCGCGCGAGACGAGATCGGCGATCGAGCGGATGCCGAGCTGGTCGGCGCGCGCCTTCGGCATCACCAGCGCATAGGCGTTCTCGAAACCGAGCTCGCCGAGCAACGTGATGTTCTGCTTGGCGAGCGTCTCTTTCAGTTCGCCAAGCACTTCCTCGCGCGGCTTGACGTCGGTGTGGTGGAATTGATTGGCCCACAGCGTGCCGGAATAATCGACATAGACGTCGATGTCGTTGGAGGCCAGCGCATCGAAGATCACGTTGGAGCCGAGCCCCTCGCGCGAGGTCGCGGAAAGTCCCTCGCTGCGCAGCCGCTCCGCGATCAGCACCGACAGCACATATTGCTCGGTGAAGGTCTTGGCCCCGACGATGTAATTCGACGGCGAGTGTGCCACGGCCGGCACCAGCGTGGCCGCGACCAGGGCGGCGATGCCGGCGCCGCCGAGCGCCGTGCGGAGGCGGCTGCGGTTGCGGATGCCGTTCTCGACCAGCGCCAGCAATTGATCGACTGCGAGCGCCAGCACCGCGGATGCGAAACAGCCGAACAGCACGAATACCCAGTTCTGGGTCTGCAGCCCTGCGAAGATGTAGTTGCCGAGGCTGGTCTGGCCGATCGGCGTCGACAATGTTGCGGTGCCGATCACCCAGACCGCCGCAGTGCGGATGCCCGCCATGATCACCGGCAGCGCCAGCGGCAATTCGACCGACACCAGGGACTGCCGCGGCGTCATGCCGACGCCCTGGGCGGCCTCCAGAAGCGCGGGATCGACGCCGTTGAGGCCCGTGATGGTGTTGCGCAGCACCGGCAGCATCGAATAGAGCGCGAGCGCCAGGACCGCCGGGAGGAAGCCGAAGGCGGAAAAGCCGAAGCCGAACCAGCCCAGCGTCAATGACGCCAGCGCCAGCAGCAGCGGATAGAACAGCGCCAGCAGCGCCAGGCCCGGCACGGTCTGCACGATGCTGGCGAGCCCGAGCAGCACGCCGCGCGACAGCGGACGGTTGCGCGCGGCGATTGCCAGGGGAAAGCTGACCGCAAGCCCCAGCGCCAGCGCGGTGACGCTGACCCTGACATGATTGCCGAGATAATCGGGCAGGTGCGTCCACGCCTCGCCCCAGCGCGGATCGGTGAAAATACTCATGCCGCGCCGTCCCGCGGCAGCAGCGCGCCGAGCCGCTCGGCCTGCCGCCGCGGCGTGCGCAGCAGTTCCATGACGTAGGCGTCCGTACTCTCGGACAGCTCCGCCGGTGTGCCCTGCGCCAGCAGCCGGCCTGCGCGCATCACCGCGATGCGGTCGGCGAGCAGGATGGCCTCGGTCATGTCATGGGTGATCATGACCGTGGTCAGCCCGAGCTTATGGTGCAGGGCGCGGTAGTCGTCGCCGAGCGCGTCGCGGGTGAGGGGGTCGAGCGCGCCGAACGGCTCGTCCATCAGCACGATGCGCGGCTTGGCCGCCAGCGCCCGCGCCACGCCGACCCGCTGGCGCTGGCCGCCGGACAATTCCTGCGGCAGGCGGTCGCGGTGCTGGGCGCGGTCGAGCCGCACCAAATCGAGCAGTTCGTCCACCCGCGCGGCGATCTCCGCAGATGGCGTGCCGAGCAGCTTCGGCGTGATCCCGATATTGCCGGCGACGCTGATATGGGGAAACAGCGCGCCGCTCTGGAAGACGTAGCCGATGCGGCGGCGCAACCCGACCGGATCGGCCGCGCGCACGTCCTCGCCCTCGATCGTGATGCGGCCGGTGTCGGCGTCGATCAGCCGGTTGGCGAGCCGCAGCAGCGTGGTCTTGCCGGAGCCGGAGCCGCCGACGATGGCGAGAAACTCGCCGTCGGCGACCGCGAGCGATACGTCGTCGACGGCGACAACGCGTTTCCCGCCCTGGCCGCCGTCGAAGCTCTTGCCGACATGGTCATAGGCGATCATGGGCGCGATTGGCATTTGCGGTGTCGATCCCTCTTGTCGGCCGCTTATCGGTTCCTTATCGACCTCTTATCGGTCCCTTGGCAGCGCGATCCGACCCTGCTCCGGAGAGTGAGGTGTTGCAGTAGCACGTCGCAGCGCTTCGTTGAACTTGTCCCCTTAAGACGCTAAGCAGACACCGGAATTGGGAGGGAACCTGGGTGGACATGGCAGCGCCGATGGCGGTCGCGCTCGAGGACGCGACGGTGGCATTTCGCGTGGCGGATGCGCGTGTTTATACCGCGGTTGAACGGGCCAGGCTCGCGGTCGCCCAGGGCGAGTTCGTCGCCATCGTCGGTCCCACCGGATGCGGAAAATCGACATTGCTGAACGTCGCCGCCGGGCTCTTGAAGCCGGCCGCGGGATCGGTCCGGATCTTCGACCGCCCGCTCATGGGTCTCAATCAGGACGCCGGCTATCTCTTTCAGGCTGATGCGCTATTTCCCTGGAAGACCGCGATCGACAATGTCGCGATCGGGCTCGAGATTGCCGGCGCGCCGCGTGCACAGGCATTGGAGCGGGCGCGAGGCTGGCTCGCCTCCGTCGGGCTTGCCGCCTTCGCGGGCCGCTACCCCCACATGCTCTCGGGCGGCCAGCGCAAGCGCGTCGGGCTCGCGCAGGTCCTGATCCGCGATCCAAAAATCCTGCTGATGGACGAGCCGTTCGGGCCGCTCGACGCCCAGACCCGGCAGATCATGGGTAATCTGCTGTTGGAATTGTGGACCGCCGACCGCAAGGCGGTGCTGTTCGTCACCCACGATCTGGAGGAGGCGATCGCGCTGGCCGACCGGGTGGTGATCATGTCGGCGGGGCCTGGCGCCCGCATCATCGGCGACTGGCGCGTGCCGCTGCCGCGCCCGCGCGACATTTTCGAGGCCCGGCTCGACAAGGAATTCCATGCGCTGCACCGCGAGATATGGAGTGTTTTGAAGGCCGAGGTGTTGAAGGGTTACGCGCAGTCGGCAACCGGCTGATTCCGGTTGTTCCCGACACGCTGGCAATGCAATGCAAAACGACAGAGGAGATGTCATGTCTGGACGTTGGTTGATACGCGTGGGTGCGATGGCGGCGGTTGCCATCCTTGGCGCGCACGGAGCGAAGGCGGAAGGGCCCTTCACGCTGTCCTCGCCGAGCTTCAAGGACGGCGAACGGTTGGCGGTGAAAAACGCCGGCAACATCAAATCCAACCCGAATTGCGTCGGCGAAAACGTGTCGCCGGCGTTGACCTGGTCGAACCCGCCCGAGGGGACCAAGAGCTATGCGCTCCTGATGTTCGATCCCGAAGGCCGTCCGCCCGGCGGCGTCAGTCACTGGGTGGCCTACGGCATCCCGATTGCCGTGACCGGTTTCGCCGAGGGCGAGGTCTCGAAGCCCAGCGACAAATATGTCGGCGGCCAGAGCACGATGAAACTGTCGAACTATTTCGGGCCCTGCACGCCGCCCGGCGCGCCGCACCACTACATGTTCACGCTGATCGCGACCGACCTCGAGCCGGCCGCGCTGAAGGAAGGAATGACGCGGGACGAGGTGATCAAGGCGCTGGACGGCCATGCTAAGGGCGCGACCGGCCTGATCGGCACATTTTCCAAGCCTTGAACTTCAAGCCGTAACTGCCAATGAAGATGAGAGGATCTTGAGCATGTCGAGGGTCGGGCTCCTCTCGCTTCAACTGCTGGTCGCCATCGTCGGGCTGGGGCTGTGGCAGTTGTTCGCCACCGTGCCGGTGTTCGGCAAGGTGCTGCTGCCGCCGTTCTTCTTCTCCAATCCGGTCGACGTTTTCGGCCAGATCCTCACCTGGTTTGCGAGCGGGGTGATCTGGAAGCATCTCGTCATCACGCTGTGGGAATCGATCCTGGCGTTCGCGATCGGCTCACTCGCAGGCGTGATGGTCGGCTTCTGGTTCGCCCGCCAGCCGACCGTTGCCGCCGTGTTCGACCCTTATGTGAAGATGGTCAACGCGCTGCCGCGCGTGGTGCTGGCGCCGATCTTCACGCTGTGGCTGGGCTTGGGCATCTGGTCCAAGGTGGCGCTGGGTGTGACGCTCGTCTTCTTCATCGTGTTCTTTAACGTCTATCAGGGCGTCAAGGAGGTCAGCCGGACCGTGCTCGACAATGGCCGCATGCTCGGCATGAGCGAGCGGCAGTTGATGTGGCACGTCTACTGGCCTTCGGCGCTGTCGTGGATGTTCTCCTCGCTGCACACCTCGGTCGGCTTCGCCGTGGTGGGGGCGGTGGTCGGCGAATATCTCGGCTCGGCGGCGGGCCTCGGCTACCTGATCCAGCAGGCCGAGGGCGTGTTCGACGTCGCCGGCGTGTTCGCCGGCATGTTCGTGTTGTCCGCCTTCGTCATCCTGATCGACATGGGCGTGACCCTGGTCGAGCGGCGGCTCCTGGTCTGGCGGCCGGCCGCGGCCGAGGGGCGGGACTGAGCAGGCCGTCACGCGTGCTGGTTTGTTACAGCCGCCCGGGCGATTGTTATTCGCCTTCCGCTGGCCCAAGGCCCAAGATCAAGGCCCAAGATCAAGGCCCATGATGAAGCCAGGCCGTGCAGCGAAGCGGCTTCGACCCGCGCAGCGGCCGGATGCAATGATTCCCGCGCAATGATTCCCGCCAAGGACATGAGCCCGTCCGATGAGACGTCGCCGCGCTATGCCGGCTGGCGGGTCGTGCTCGCCTGCTTCCTGATGGCGCTGTTTCTGTTCGGCTTCGGCCTTTACGGCCAGGGCGTCTATCTTGCCGAGCTTCAGCGCCTGAACGGCTGGCCGGCAACCCTGATCTCGGGCGCGAGCACGCTGTCCTTCCTGCTCTGCAACATCCTTGCGACCTTCACCAACGAACTCGTGGCCCGGCTCGGCCCAAAGCGGCTCGTCCTGCTGGGACTTGCGGCGCTGGCGGCCTCGACCATCCTGCTTGCATCGGCGACCACGCCGTTCCGGCTCTATATCGCCTTCATCCTGATGTCGCTCGGGTGGATCGGCATGGGGACGATCGTGATCGCGACCGTCGTGAGCCTCTGGTTCGTGCGCCGTCGCGGGCTCGCCATCAGCCTTGCATTCACCGGCGCGAGTTTTGGCGGGGTCGTCGTGACGCCCTTGCTCGTGCTCCTTGTCGAACGGCTCGGCTTTCGGTCTGCGATGCTGATCGGGACAGCGGTCATGGTTGCCGTTCTCGTCCCCCGTAGCCGTCGGCTGGATCGGACCGCCGTCGGCAGGCGGCCCTGACAAGGAAAGCATTGATGATGATTCGCCGCGAGCCCAGCCGTCTTCCTTCACGGGCGAGATGTCGCGCGGAAAACTCCTGCGCAACCCCGCGTTCTGGACCATCTCGATCCCGTTTGCGCTTGCCCTGGTGGCACAGATCGGTTTCATCGTGCACCAGATCGCATTGCTTGAGCCCAGGATCGGCCGCGCCAGCGCGGGGATCGCGGTGTCCGTGATGTCGTTCATGGCGATCGCCGGACGCCTCGGCCTCGGCATGGTTGTCGACCGGCTCGATCCGCGGCTCGTCACCGCCATATCGCTCGTCAGTCAGGCGGCCGCGCTTCTGGTCATCCTGCAGAGCGATACAGCACCAATTGTCCTGGCTGCTTGCGCAGTCTTTGGCTTTTCGGTCGGCAATCTCATCACCTTGCCGCCGCTGATCATTCATCGCGAGTTCAATGCCGCGAGCTTTGTCGCCGTGATGGGACTGTCGAATGCGATCAGCGGGACCGTGGGCGCGCTTGGTCCGGGGCTTGCCGGGCTCGTTCACGGCTGGAGCGGCGGCTATGATGCGGTCCTTGCGCTCTGCATCGCCCTGGAGCTGACCGCCGCGGCGCTCGTGCTCCAGCGCGGTCTGTTGCGTTGGCGGCCGCTGTCGTCGGGCGCCGCTTCGCGCCGATCTGTTGGCTCCCAATGACGGGCTGCGCGCCCTTCTCAAGCAGTCCGCGCTGCTCTATCCTGCCGGCCTGCGAATGGAGGAGACGATGAAAAGCATGTTTGGCAGGCTCGCAGCGACCGCATTCGCGCTGGTCCTGATGTCGCCGCTCGCCGCGGCGCAAAGCAAGATCACGATCGCCGTCGGCGGCGGCGCTTGCCTGTGCTATCTGCCGACCGTGCTGGCCAGGCAGCTCGGCGAGTTCGAGAAGGCGGGCCTTGCCGTCGACCTGGTCGACCTGAAAGGCGGCTCGGATGCGCTCAAGGCCGTGCTCGGCGGCAGCGCCGACGTGGTCTCCGGCTACTTCGATCATTGCGTGAACCTCGCGGCGAAGAAGCAGGAGCTGCAAGCCTTTGTGGTCTATGACCGCTATCCTGGGTTGGTGCTGGTGGTCTCGCCCTCGCACACCGGCGAAATCAATTCGATCAAGGATCTGGCCGGCAAGAAGGTCGGCGTCAGCGCGCCGGGCTCCTCGACCGATTTCTTCCTGAAGTACATGTTGAAGAAGAACGGCCTCGATCCGGCGAGCGCCGCCGTGATCGGCGTCGGCCTCGGCGCCACCGCGGTTGCGGCCATGGAGCAGGGCCAGATCGATGCCGCCGTGATGCTGGATCCGTCCGTCACCGTGCTGCAGGGCAAGCACGCCGACCTGAAGATTCTCAGCGACACCCGCACGCAAAAGGACACGCTCGCGGTGTTCGGCGGCGAATATCCGGGCGGCGCGCTCTACTCTACCGCGGCCTGGGTCTCCTCGCATGAGAAGGAGGTGCAGGCGCTGACCAATGCGATCGTGAACACGCTGTCCTGGATTCATTCGCATTCGCCGGAAGAGATCATGGCGAAGATGCCGGAGGAAACGGTCGGCAAGGACAAGGCGCTCTATCTCGCGGCGCTGAAGAACACCATCCCGATGTATTCGGAGACCGGCAAGATGGACCCGAAGGGCGCGGACGCCGTGCTTGCGGTGTTCAGCGAAGGCTCGCCGGAGGTCGCCAAAGCCAATATCGACGTCAGCAAGACCTTCACCAACAAGTACGTCGATCAGGTCAAGAAAACGACGGGAATGAATGCGAAATAGCGCGGCATGACGCTCCCACGCATCCATCGCGTCACAACGCTTGATCTCAAATTCGAGCCCTCGGACTGGCCGTTCGCGCAACAACGGCGCGCCGAGATCGACGCGCATTTCGCGCTCAAGCAGGCCGAGAAGCCCAATCTCTGGAACGGGCGCGTGCTGCTCGGCCGCGATCCGGAATTCGCGGGCGAGCGGTTCGCGGCGCGTTATTTCGAGACCGATTTCGCGAGCTTTCTGGCCTGGCGCGATTGGGGGTTCCCGGACAAGAATGTGTTCAACGGGTTCGGCATGGGCGCGCTGCGCTGCGCCGACGGCGCCTTCGTGATGGGCGAGATGGGCGCGCATACCGCCAATGCCGGACGGATCTATTTTCCGTCCGGCACGCCCGACCTGGACGATATCAGGGGCGACACCGTCGATATCGCCGGCAGCGTGGAGCGCGAGGTCGGCGAGGAAACCGGATTGACGTCGGCGGATTATCAATTGGGCGCGCATTGGGATTGCGTGGTCGTGGGCCCGTCGATCGCGATGATGCGGCTATTGCATGTCGCGATCTCGGGCGAGGCGATGCGGGCGCGGATCGAGGCCAACCTCGCGCGCCAGGCGGAGCCGGAACTGGCCGCGATCCACCTGGTGCGCGGCCTCGGTGATCTCACCGCCGCGATGCCGCGTTTCGTGACGGCGTTTGTCGAGAGGCAACTCGCCTAGCCGTCATTGCGAGGAGCAGAGCTACGAAGCAATCCGGCCCGGTCGCCAACTGGAACAGCCTTCATGAGCAAAAAACATTCGCAGACGCTTGCGGCCGAGCTCGATCGCTTCATTTCGCCGTTCCGCGTCGACGGCTCGAAACCCTTTCATCTCAAATCGCACAAGACCGATGAAAAGGGCGGCCTCGACAAGGCGGCGGCGGAGGACATCCTCGACGCCAACCGCAAGCGGCTAAGCGATTTCCAGGAGAAACTCTATGCCCAGGACCGCTGGTCGCTGCTTCTGATCTTCCAGGGCATGGACGCTGCCGGCAAGGACTCTGCGATCAAGGCGATCTTCGAGGGCGTCAACCCGCAGGGCTGCGAGGTCACGTCGTTCAAGCAGCCGACGTCCCACGAACTCGACCACGATTTCATGTGGCGCAGCATGATCGCGCTGCCGGAGCGCGGCCGGATCGGAATCTTCAACCGCTCCTACTATGAAGAATGCCTGGTGACGCGGGTGCATCCGGAACTGCTCGTGAAGGAGAAGCTGCCGCCGAAACTGATCACGAAGAACATCTGGCGCGAGCGCTTCGAGGACATTTCCGCCTTCGAGCGCTATCTCGCGCGCAACGGCACCGTGATCCTGAAATTCTTCCTCAATATCTCGAAGAAAGAGCAGCGCGAACGCTTCCTCGACCGGCTGGAGCAGCCGGCGAAGAACTGGAAGTTCTCGATGAACGACATCACCGAGCGCGCGCGCTGGCCGAGATACATGGCGGTGTATCAGGACATCGTCCGGCACACCTCGACGGCGGTGGCACCGTGGTTCGTGGTGCCGGCGGACCATAAATGGTTCGCGCGGGTGCTGATCGGCTCTGCCATCGTCAGCACGCTTGACGCGCTCAATCTCCATTTCCCGCGCGTCGACAAGGACTCCAAGCGCGAGTTCGAGGCCGTGCGCAAGGCGCTGGAGCATGAAGGGAAGGGCGGGGCGGGGAAAAACAAGCGGGACGCGCCGTAGCGATCGATGACCGCTTTCGCACTTACGCGATCGGACGATGGTGCGGTTGGAACAGGCGGCCCTTTTCCGTGACGATGACGACCGCGAGGGCCGCCAGCGTGCAGAGCAGAAACCCGCTCGCAAAAGGCACCAGCGTGCCATCGAAATGCTGGCCGATGACCGTGCCGGCCCCGATGCCCAGCAAGGTGGTGATGGACCCGTACAGCGACGATGCCGTGCCGGCGTTCTGGCGTTGCGGCTCCATCGCGAGCGCCGTGAAATTCGCAAACGTCAGGCCGAACGAAAACATCATCAGGGCCGACAAGGCCATGAACAGCGGCAGCGGCAGGACGTCCATCCTCGCCGCCGCGAAGGTGAGCAGGGCGACCACGAGCGAGCCGACCAGCGCGCCATGCGAGATCACGCGCATGCCGATGCGGCCGACCAGCCGCGCATTCAGGAATCCCGCGACCGCGATGGCCGCCGCGATCGCCGCGAACGCCAGCGGAAAATAGTGCCCTAGCCTGTAGACGCCGGTGAACACCTGCTGCGAGGAGAACACGTAGCCGAACAGCGAGCCCTGGATGCCGCCGGTCGCCAGCGCATAGCCGAGCGTCTGCCGGTTCGTCAGGGTCCGCCGGAAGGCATCGAGCACCGCGCCGACCGCGAATGGCCGGCGCTCGGAGACCGGCAGCGTCTCCGGCAGGCGCAGCGCACTCCAGAGCAGGGCCAGCGTGCCGTAGAGCATCAGCACCACGAAGATGCCGCGCCATTGCGTCAGCAGCATCACGGCCTGGCCGAACGACGGCGCGACCACCGGCACCGCGATGAAGACCATCATCGCCAGCGACACCACGCTCGCCATGCGGCGGCCGGCGTAGCAGTCGCGGACGACGGAGGTCGCGATCACGCGGGTGGCCGCCGTCCCAAGACCTTCCAATGCACGGGCCAGCAACAACGTCTCGAACGAGGGCGCCGCGATCGCGAGCAGGCTCGCAAAGCAGTAGAGGATCATGCCGCCGAGCAGCACCGGACGGCGTCCGAAGCTGTCGGACAACGGTCCGATGACGAATTGGCCGACGCCGAAGCCGATCAGGAACGCCGACAGCACCATTTGCAGGCGGTTGGCGACATCGATATGGAATGCCGAACCGATCTCCGGAAGCGCCGGCAGCATCATGTCCATCGCCAGCGGATTGAGCGACATGATGGTCGCGATCGCCACGACAAATTCCGCAAAACCCATTGGACGGTGTCTGGATACCTCCATATATTCAGCATCGACATCCGCCACGCAGGTCACCTTTCATTGTCCGCAATTGTGTTTGTATTCAAAAGGGTTTTACCGCCCGTGCTGCGCTGCACAACCCCCGTTTCGGGATGGCTGCTGGGCGGCTTGCGGCATCGTGGGAGGCCTGCTTTCCGTGCCTTTGGGCTCCGCGATCGATTCGCGGGCGGTCGGTTCGCTGTGGTTTTCGCAACTGGTTGGACATTTGAAATCGATGACACATCGCGCAATGAGAATGGTGTTCGCAGCGTCGCTATTGATGGCGTCCGTGCATTCGGCCCTGGCGGGTTCACCCGCCGAACTGATCTCGAGCTTCCGGCTTCAGCACGGCGAGATCCGCGTCACCTCGGACGCGACCCTCAACCGCATCGCATTGGAGCAGGCGCGCGCGATGGCGGCGAAGGAGAA
>WNFD01007716.1_pt1 | contig 10626 bp, 7 predicted proteins | sample 5400491 | NCBI WGS metagenome assembly WNFD01 (sample SAMN13153343, study PRJNA577476) | soil metagenome | isolation source: 120 cm saprolite under Douglas fir tree site 2 hole 2 replicate 2 | place: USA:California | collected 2015-04-18 | reverse complement strand
CTGTCCGGACTCTGCCGTAGCCGCCGGGCCGCAGAATATTTCCAGGATTCGGGAACAGCGCAGCGATGCGAATCGCGCCCGTGCTCTGATTCACCTGGCGGTCCGCAAAGTAGAATGCGCCGTCACGTGGATAGGTCGAGCCGTCGGCCAAAATCAATTCCAGGCGCAGCTTCTTGTCAGCGGCAACCCGAGTCGTCTCCGTCGGGAACCGTTTGTTCCAATCGAGATACTCTGTTTCGCTCACCGTAAAATAGACCTTGATGGGGTCGACGGTGGACACCGACGTCACAGGCCCGCTGCTCGGATTGACCAGGGCGCCTACTTGAAGCTGAGCCTGCCCAGCGATGCCGTCTATGGGTGCAATGAGGCGCGTAAAATCCAGGTTGATCTTTGCCGTTTCGACGGCAGCCTCTGCCGACTTAATTTGAGCTTCGGCCGTTGCCACCGTTGCCTTCGCCGCCATGTTGTTCTGGACGGCGTTGTCCAGATCCTGCTGGCTAGCGGCTAGCTCCCTCGCCAGAGGGGTGTAGCGGTTGACATCAAGTTCGGTCCTGCCTTGCACTGCCTGCGCGTTGGCAAGCGCGGCCTTGGCCTGCGCCAACTGCCCTTCGGCTTGATCGAGCGCTGCCTGGAACGGCCGCGGGTCAATCTCGAAAAGCAGCTGCCCCTTCCTGACGAATGCGCCTTCTTGGTAGCCCTGCCGCAGTAGGTAGCCCGTGACCTGTGCCCTGACGTCGGCATTTGTCATTCCGTCGAGCGTGCCGATCCACTCGCCAAAAATCGGAACATCCTTCTGCTCAACCTGCACCACTTCAACGTCCGGCGAACCGCCCGGCTGCGCTCCCGATACATGCTTTGGGCGCAACGCCCCAACAACCACGCTGAGAACCACCAGGGAGAGCACTCCGGCTATCCACAGGTTGCGTTTTGAAATCCTGTACATGTGCCCCTCCAACAGTGAGACCTTATTCCTGGAATCGAGATTCCATGTGCCATCTCGCGCGGAATTGAATAAGTTGATGCTCCGCCTGACGACGAGGGTACAACAATCCTTCCAAACTGACGAGAGCGCTCAGCCCACGGACAGCTTCCGCGGAGTGTCTCCTCTGTACTGAAAAGCCGAAGGCCGCAAACTCGTTTGGCTTCCCTCTCCACGTTTGCTAAAATTTCTTTGCTGCTCGTGGGCGAGTAGCTCAGCTGGGAGAGCGCCTCGTTCGCAACGAGGAGGCCGCCGGTTCGATCCCGGTCTCGTCCACCAAACTACTTTGCGAAAGCCGGATGCTCCATCCGGCTTTCGGCGTTATGAGACCGGAAGAGTTGGTCTTTATTCTAGCGAAATTCCGCAAGGCGTGGGATTCGCGACCCGCCGGTCGTCGATTCCATCCGGAAGCTCAGGGAAAGCGATCTTCCCCCGCAGCCGTTGTCCATCCCGGCGAGCAGGACGCTCGATGATTCGTGTTGCGGTTGAAGCGAGGGCACCCCAACTGCTCTGGCACTTCATGCAGGGCAGAAACTGCTGTAGTCGCAGCTAAGGTAGGGCGGCGACCTTGAACTGCCTAACGTATTGCATCCGACGGCGCAAATAGAGTTCTCGTTCTTGGAGAGCTATTTCAATCCTTAAAGATCCGTAAACCCAGTTTGAATCAACCACAGCATGACACCAAAGATCATCGCGGTCGAAACCCCGAACAGAAGCGTTCCATTCGCCGTTTCGAGCGGCCCAAGCAATCTCCAGGAAGGCGTCATGATGAAATCACCGCAACCTAAGGAGGTGTAATTGACCGCGGAGTGGTAAAAGGCGGTTCCGAAGTCTGTAAATTCTCCGCAGATTATGAACAACACCGCCCACAATGCGATCTCTACGAGGTGCGCCAGGGACGCGTAAAATACTGCCCGACCAAAAATACCCAGATCAGTCCAGGGCATGCCGACATGACCCAGACCTTTTTCTCGGCGAATAAGGTTGACCGTGGCCCTGACTGGCACCAGGTAGATAATGATCGTGCAGGCTTGGGCGACCACGCCAACGGCGAGCGGAGCCAGGATCGAGATGGAATGAATTTGTATCACTCTACTTCCGATTGCTCTCTTGAGGTCGCCGACGCGCCTTAATCACTCAACTAGGCGTTTCTGGGCTGCTGTCGGAACGTTCATCCACGTCTCTCGCATTCCAAAGGAGGCTCACGACGCCACTCGGTTTGTCAGTGTCATGGAAAGTGCGCGCGCCTCGATCCAATCTTTTCTTTTTTGTTTAGAAGCCAAGCGGGCCACTGATCGCTATAGGCTACGTCCAAAGAATTCCTCAAGTTTCGCAACCGCCTTCCCTACTGCAGCTTCATCATCATAGAGGCGATGATGTGTCGCCCCAGGAATTTCAAACCACTCCTTTGGTTGCGCTGCCTCTTCATATCCAGCCTTGCTCATGAAAATCGTGGCAGCTTCCGTCCCGATTATGAACAATATCGGGCGCGGCGCGATGCCTTCGATTCGAGCGTAGTAGTTGAAGTCCATGAGGCGCGCAAAATCAGTAAAGACGAACACGCTGCGAGAGGTGTGGTGCTGCGCTCTTGGAGTCCTGTAATAGTCATAGGATTCCTTTATGATCTCGGGTGCGCCTTCCGGAACCTTTTTCGGGATGCCGTCGTCCCGTCTGACCGTAAGACCACGCGCCTCCGCAGTGCGTTGCTTTCCGATTTCCACCAGCACGCTGGTTCTGTCGTACTGTGGCGCCGGCCACCCCTCTCGCGCGGTCACGCGAAGATCCCAAAGACTAACTGAAGCGATGGCCTTAGCGCGCATCTCGGTAGGTGCGACCGCCATGACATACGACCCTCCAGCGCAAACGCCGAGAAGTCCGACGCGGTCCTCATCCACGATTGGGAGGGTCGTTAGGTAGTCGATAGCGCAGCGGATGTCCTCCATACGCTCGGCTGGGTTCTCAGTGTCCCGCGGGTATCCGCCACTTTCGCCCTGGTGACTGGCGTCGAAAGCCAATGTCACATACCCTTTCTCGGCCATTTTTCTCGCGTAAATTCCAGCAGTCTGCTCCTTGACTCCGCCAAATGGATGGGCAACAGCCAATGCCGGATATTTTTTCGTTTTATCCATATTGGGAGGAGCAAACAAACTTCCAGCCATACTCGTAAATTGGTTGGGAAAGGTTACCTTCGTGGCTTGAATGGTTACGCTTGTGCTCATAACAGTTCTCCTTTTCCCTCTGTTCTTGGACGACGGCGTCAATCACAGCCGGTCGGAATGTCTCAGCCCAGCGCAACCTTGTCTACGATGAGGAATTTGGGCTTATTGTTGGAAAACTGGTGGCGGACCGCTGACACGGCGCCACTTCAGTCGAACATTTACCTCTACGCGATTGGCGATCTTGATGAAAGGGATGCCGCTGGTCATGCCGTAGTCTTTCCGATCAAAAGCCATGGTGCCGTCGAGACTCCCGGTGGGCGTTCCTTTGCTATCGCTCGTGAGAGTGAGTTTCTCCGTCTTGGTAACGCCGCGAATGGTGAAGTTACCCTCAATGTCAAAGGTGTTTGGGCCGGTCTGAACGATTTTGGTCGATTTGAAAGTGATCAAGGGAGATTCTTTGACGTTAAAGAAATCCTTACCCTTCAACTTGTTGTCCTTCATATGGCTTCCGCTATTAACGCTGCCGGCTTCAATCTCGATGTCTAAAACAGCGTCCCTGACATCCCTCGACGAAAACTTAATGCTTGCGTTCCACTTCTCAAAGATGCCTTTGATCGAAACGGAAGAATCGACGCCAAATTTGATACTGCTTTCTGTAGGCGTAACTTCGTAGGTCGGAACCTGTGCATAACTTGCTCCCGGTGACGCGAGAAAAGCCATCAGGCACGCGGCGGACGCAAGCACGTAGCGAATTAGTGTGCTCCGGCGACTTCGCTCATTGCCTATGCGTGACCAACTCTCGTTTGCTGTAAACATATATGGACTCGGTCGTTCACTCTTCTCGGTAAGAACGGGTCATTCAAGGATGGCTTTTGGCTCAAGAAACGCCTCAATGCCGTATTTGCCATATTCGCGGCCGACGCCGGAGTATTTGAATCCGCCCCAGGGCGCATCAGGGTCGTCCGTCATGTTGTTGATCACGACTCGGCCAGCCCGTAGCTGAGAAGCTACGCGGCGGGCACGCTGAAGGTCAGTTCCAATGACGGCCGAGTGAAGACCGAATTTGGAGTCGTTGGCAACGCGGATCGCTTCGTCCTCAGAGTCGTAGGCGATCACACTGAGCACGGGGCCGAAAATCTCTTCCTGGGCGATTGCCATGTCGTTCTTCACATTGACAAACACCGTGGGCTTAACGTAGTAACCCGCTTCGAGACCTTTCGGATGACCTTCTCCGCCGACCAGCACTTCGGCGCCTTCTTCAATGCCTTTGCGAATGTAGGATTCCACGCGCTCGTACTGCTTCTGCGACACCATTGGTCCAACCATTACGTTGGGATCGGCTGGATCGCCGACCCTGAAGGCCTGCATCGCATCCCGTATCGCACGCTTCACCTCGTCTAGTCGGCTCTTAGGCACAAGAAGCCGCGTGCCAGCGGCGCAAGCTTGGCCACTATTCATAAAGGCCAAAGTGAGAGCCGACGGGATGGCCTTGTCGAGCGCAGCGTCATCGAGCAGTATTGTGGGAGATTTCCCGCCCAGTTCGAGCGTGACACGCTTCATCGTCGCGGCGCCATCGCGCATGATCTGTTGTCCGACGGCAACTGAACCTGTGAACGATATCTTCGCGACGTCGGGATTGCGCACCATCTCAGCGCCGACGACAGTACCGAGGCCTGCCACCACGTTGAAAACACCTTTGGGTAGCTCGGCAGCATTCAGAGCCTCAACCATCACCCGGGTCTGCAGCGAGCTCATCTCGCTCGGCTTGATGACGACCGTACAACCAGCCGCCACTGCCGAAGCCAGCTTGAGGCAAATGAACAGCGCGTTCGCGTTCCAAGCTGTAATCAGACCGGCAACGCCGACCGGCTCCAGGGTGACTGTCGTTTTGCCCCTGCTTTCTCGCAACGGCAGCTCTTGGAGTGCGCTCTCGGTCGCCGCGAAGGCGTTGACGCCCGACTCCACAATAAGCCGGGCGAACCGGGCGACTCCGCCGTACTCCTCAATCATGACAGCCGTTAAATCGTCGATGCGGGCTGAGACAGCCTCCTGTAGCTGGCGCAAGTAGCGCGAGCGCTCTTCCTTCGTTGTCCGCCCGAAACTGGCGAATGCGCGCTTAGCCGCAGCAATAGCGCGTCGCGTATCTTCCTCGTCTCCCAGCATGACGCGGCCGATCACTTGCCCGTTGGTCGGCTTGATGACGTCCATGACCTCGCGGCCATGGGATTCAACGAATGCTCCATCGATGTAGTGCGTCGTGATCGTTTTAATCTTCTCGCTCTTCATGATTGCTTTCATCGCGTTTTCTCCTTGTGTGAGAATCTCAGTCAAAACGAAGTGACGGCCACGCGCGTGCGCGAGCTCTACGTCAACAATGCAAGCGCAGTTCCAGGGCAATCTCCGGCCACTGCGCTAAATCACTACATAACTGGCACTTATTGAGGGAGAGAATTTGTTTATGCGTGACGTGGAATCGACACTGTCCATTCGCTGACAGCTCAGCGGGATTGTCCATGGCCCTGTATCCGCGGCCTTCCCGTACGAGGTTGAGTCGCGGAGCCTTCACACACGGGTGAACAGGAGCACCGGCGCAAGTTAAGCTAAAGACGGCTGTTGCGTTGCAAGCTGCGAACGAGGAGTAGGCGGACGCTTCACCTTGAAGGCGAAAAGCCGACGGGATAAGTTATTCGATGCTTAGTCGGAAAGACCCTGAGGTTCTCACCATGGCGAATGAGGATGTGCAAAGGACACTGGAAGAGCTATCACGCAACTTACAGGAAAACAAAGCCTGGCTTGAAGAAGCCCAACGCGTCGCCCATGTCGGCTACTGGGTATGGGACCTTCAGACGAATCGCGTGATCTGGGCCGACGAAACCTATCGCATCTTTGGGCTGACGCCGCAGGAAGGCCAGATTGATTTGGCGAAGGTGCGAGAGAGTATCCACCCGGACGACCGGGAGGAGGTATTTCGGATCGCGGAAGAGTCCGTTCGTTCCGGAGAGCGCGTGGACAGTGAACACCGGGTCATTCGTCCCAGCGGGGAAATCCGTGTCGTACACAGTCTGGGCGATTTGAAAAAAGACTCATCGGGACGGCCTTACCAAATGTTCGGTACGACCCAGGACATCACTGACCGCAAGCGTGCAGAGGAAGCTCTGCGGCGAATGTCACACAGCGTACAAGAAAGCAACGCCAGGCTTGAAGAAGCCCAGCGCATCGCCCACGTCGGACACTGGGAGTGGAAGATCGAGACGGGTAGGCTTACCTGGTCTGACGAGACCTATCGTATTTATGGGATGGCGCCGCAGGAACGTCCAATCGACATAGCGATACTTCGAGAAATGATCCACCCTGAAGATCGAGAATCTATGTTCCGGAAGGCAGAGGAGTCCCTTCTTTCCGGAGTGCGTGCAGACGCAGAACATCGGATTGTTCGTCCGAGCGGAGAAGTGCGCACTGTGCACAGTCGGGCCGATGCGAAGAGAGACGCATCGGGACGGCCCTACCAAATGTTCGGCACGGTCCAGGACATCACTGAGCGCAAGCGTGCAGAGGAAGCACTGCAGCAAACGCAGATTTATCTTCGCGAAGGGCAACGACTAGCTCGAATGGGGAGCTGGGCATTCAACGATGCAGGTCTCTATTGGTCTGACGAGCTGTACCAAATTTTTGGCCTGGACCCGGAGAAAGGGGCCCCCGAGATTGGGCAGTATCTGACCCTCATTCACCCACAAGACCAAGCCTCGATGGCTGAAACGATTAAAACGATGTTTCAAGAACACTGCGGCTGCGACGTAACGAAGAGAATTGTTCGACCCGACGGGCAGGTGCGCTACGTTCGCTGCGTGGCTAGCCCCGTCATCGAACAAGAAGTCTTCAAAGGATTTCTTGGCACGGCCATGGACGTCACCGAGCAGGAGTTGCTTACGCAGGAGTTGCGGCGGGAGCAAGCATACCTCGCGGAAGCGCAAAGCCTGGCCCACATCGGCAGCTGGGCGACGAATTTCGCCACCAGGCAAAACTTTCATTTATCGAACGAAACGTATCGCATACACGGCTTCGATCCACGCCAAGGTCCTCCTGGACTCGAACGCTTTTGGGCCACTCTCCATCCACAGGACGAGCCGCTCGTAAGGGCAACTCTTGAAGATGCAGTCCGCGCAGGAACGGACTACGATATCCGCGACTTTCGCATTTGTCGTGCCGACGACGGCCAGATCCGATTCCTACGTACCATAGGACATCGCAATCCAGTTGGCGAAATCGGAGAGTACGTCGGTATCACGATGGATATAACCGAGCTAAAGCGTGCTGAGGAGGAACGCGAAAGGTTGCGGCAGCTTGAGGCTGATTTGGCGCACATCAATCGCGTCAATATGCTGGGGGAGCTCTCCGCCGCATTGGCCCACGAAATAAAGCAGCCTATAGCCGCCTCAATCACCAGCGCCAACGCGTGTTTGCGCTGGCTTGCGCGTGATCCACCGGACCTCGAAAGGGCGCGAGCGGCAGCAGCTAGAATTGAGCAGGACGGGAACCGTGCGGCGGACGTTATCAACCGCTTGCGGTCCTTCTACAAAAAGGGCTCGCCGCCGAAGCGCGAGATGGTCGACGTAAGAGAGATTATTCAAGAGATGACCGCTCTGCTCAGGACCGAAGCTTTTCGGCACTCCGTAAGAATCCATTCCGAACTGCATGAAGAGAGGCCTCACGTCCTCGCTGACCGGGTGCAACTGCAACAGGTATTCATGAACCTGATGCTGAACGCGATCGAGGCCATGGAAGACAGCGGAGGCGAATTGACGATTACGTCGCGACTGAATCCTGAAGGTCAGCTCGTCGTTTCGATCAGCGATACCGGCGTGGGATTGCCAGCGGATAGTGCTGAACGGATTTTCGATGCATTCCATACCACGAAACCACAGGGCACGGGCATGGGTTTGGCCATTTCCCGCTCGATCGTGGAGGCTCATGGCGGCCGAGTGTGGGCCACCGCCAATCAGGAGGCAGGCGCAACTTTTCATTTCACCCTTCCCGCCAAAGCCGAGGAACACGCATGACATCCGAGGCACTCCCCACGGTTTTCATCGTCGACGACGACCGCGGCATGCGTCAGGCGATCCAGGATCTCGTCGAGTCCGTTGGACTGCGCGCCGAATCGTTTGCAAGCGGCGAGGAGTTTCTTCGCAAGAAACACAACAGCCGCCCGAGCTGTTTAGTCCTCGATGTAAGACTGCCTCAGATGAGTGGACTCGATATTCAGCGTCGGTTGGGCGAGACCGGCATGCATATTCCCATCATCTTCGTAACAGCGCACGGAGACATTCCCATGTCTGTCCGAGCGTTAAAGTCGGGTGCCGTGGAATTTCTGACAAAGCCTTTCAGGGATCAGGATCTGCTGGACGCCATTCAGCAGGCTCTCCAGCATGACCGCGCTGCGCAGGAACACCAGGCCGAGATCCACGACCTGCAGGAGCGCTATCACGCTTTGACTGTGCGAGAGCGGGAGGTAATGACCCTAGTGGTCTCTGGAATGCTCAATAAGCAGATTGCTTCTGAAATTGGAGCCAGTGAGGCAACCGTAAAAGTCCACCGAGGCCACGTCATGCAGAAGATGCAGGCTGCGTCGGTGGTTGACTTGGTGCGTATGGCCGACAAGCTCAAACTCTCTCCTTCCAAGTAGCCAATTCTGATCTAGAGCCCATCCGGCTATTCCGGCGCATTCGCTTCTAGTCGACTACCACCAAAGTGGTAGAGCGCACGACTAAGAGCCAATTGCGCAGCCGTTGCGAATACCGTTAGGCTTCGCACATGAGCAGCGAGCAAAGCTCAAGATTCATAGCCATCGTCGACGACGATAAGTGGCTCCATCAAGTGGGAAGCGTTCTCGAAACGCTCAACCAGGGCGTCGTCATCAGTGACGAGGATAGACGCATCGTTTTTGCGAACTCCATGTTTTTGGAAATGTCCAAAATGTCGGCGGAGGAAGTTCTGGGGCGGTCGGTGATGGATTTATATCCGCCGGACGATGTTGCCAGGTTGCAAGAGTTCATCGCGCGCCGTGAAGCCCAGGGACGGGCTCGATATGAATTTTACATACCGCAAGCCGATGGCGGGCGCCTGCCCGTCGCGGTAACGTCCCGCCTCGTGCATGGCGGCGATGGCCGAGCTTACGGAGTTGTTACCGCCACCGACATCAGCGACCAGAAGCGGTCCCAAATGGAATTAAGCCAGACCAATGCTTTACTGCTGGAGCGCCACCGCCAAATGGAGCAAGAACTGCAACTCGCTGAACGGGTACAACAGAGTCTCGCGCCGAAGGGTCTTACGTGGGGCGGAGTTTCCGTCGAAGCGCATTACCAGCCGGCGTCATCCATTGGGGGAGACTACGGCCTCGTCATTCCGAGCGACGATCGTCTGGATGTCGTTGTCTGCGACGTTTCGGGTCACGGCATCAGTTCGGCCCTCGTCGCCAATCGCATCTACTCCGAAACAATGGCGCAGATTGAGCGCGGTGCGGAGCTTGGGTCGATGCTGCGGCATCTGAATCATTTCGCCGTTCAGAATCTCGCCAGTTCAAACTTTTTCTTCACCGTAGCAGCCGTGCGCCTCTACCACGCTCGCGGCCGTTTGCAATTTGCTGGAGCAGGCCATCCGCCGGCAATCCTTATTCACCGAGGACAATCTCCACGGCTCTTGGAATCAACGAATATGGTGCTCGGCTTGTTCGAGGATGCAGTGGACACCGAATCGAGCGTCGAAACCGTTTTGCAGAGGGGTGACCGCGTGGCCATCTACACGGATGGGTTGACTGAGAATTTTAATTCCCAACGCGAAATGCTCGGCGTGGACGGCCTGAAAGAGATTCTCACCGAAGCTTCAACATTGCCTTTGGACGAAATGAAGTCGCAGATTCTCAATCGAGTCGCTACCTGGCGCAACGGTCCAGCCGCGGACGATGTTTCCCTCGTGCTGCTGGAAATTCTCTGACTTTTCTTCGCGTTTACAGACTCGACCCAACCCTGCAACGATTATGCGCGATCAGATTACGTAGCTCTGGACTAACTAGGCTCATGGCAAGGAACATCTATCTTTCGTCCGACCTGCCTCCAGACAAGAAACTGAGAATCTGGGCCCATAGCTTCCGGCTTGCTCGTCATCCGACCACAATCTGATGGGAGCCTCCGCTGGCCAGTGCCCCTGCGGTGAGCAGATTTGGCGGTATAGTTCTGTCACAGTGTGCCGCGGCGTGTGTCTAACTTATCAGAGGAGACACAAACATGAGCGTGAAGGAACTCCAAGCCTTAACACAGAAGTTCGCCGATGCCTTCGATCAGCGCGACCTCCAGCCCATCCTGGACATGCTTTCCGAGGATGTGGAAGTATTTGACCACGTTCCCTACCGGTTCGATGGCAAAGCGCTCTTTGCCAAGTATCTCAACGAGGTCATCGCGAGCCTTGCCTCCGCCAGCTTCGGCTTCCGGCAACCAT
>WNFD01007715.1_pt1 | contig 10627 bp, 8 predicted proteins | sample 5400491 | NCBI WGS metagenome assembly WNFD01 (sample SAMN13153343, study PRJNA577476) | soil metagenome | isolation source: 120 cm saprolite under Douglas fir tree site 2 hole 2 replicate 2 | place: USA:California | collected 2015-04-18 | reverse complement strand
ATGGGTCCCAGGGCTTTCCTCGTTCCAGTCGGAACGAAGAAAGCCCTGGCTTTTCGTTCTGACGCGTTTTTTTCGCGGGTTCCACCCCGGATCAAGTCCGGGGCAAGCTTCGCTTGAAAACGCTTCTGACCGGGAGCGGCGGACGTATAAAAGGGAAGCGCGAACCCGTCAAGGTTTCAACGCCCGAAAAACCCCGCGCGAACGCCTTTTCGGAAGGCATTTCCGGGCCTTAGGCACCATATAAACGGCGTATTCGGCCGCGACAAGAGAGCTCGCCTTAAGGTGGCGTGCGGTGGACCGCGTCGCGACAGCGCCGCGTTTTCCGGGAACCTGAGTTGTTTGCCGGAATTTTCTGATTAGATGATGACGCGATCGCGAAACAGCAGGACTGCTCCGCATTGACCACCCCGGCCACGATTTCGCTGCGGACACGCGCGATCCCGACTCTCGCCATTTTCATGGTCAGCCTGTCGACGATGGCCGCCGTACCGCGCTCGGGCGCCGCGCAGGGCAAGCTCGACGCGCAATATGAGGCGACGCTGGCCGGCATCCCGGTCGGCAAGGGCGCCTGGACCATCGAGATCGGCGACGACCAGTTCCAGGCCTCGGCCGCCGGCGGCACCGCCGGATTGATGAAGACGTTTTCGTCAGGGGGCGGCACCGGCGCCTCGCAGGGCCGCGTCGTCAACGGCGCGCTGGTCGCGACCAATTATACCGCCTCGACCACGACGTCGAAGAAGTCCGAAACCATCCACATCACGCTCGACAAGGGCAATGTGAAGGAGTTCGGCATCGATCCCGTGCCGCCGGTCGACGCCGACCGCATTCCCGTCACCGACGCGCAGCGCCGCGGCGTGTTCGATCCGATGACGGCCTCGCTGCTGCGCGTGCCGGGCACCGGCGATCCGGTCAGCGCCGAGGCCTGCCACAATGCCGCGCCGATTTTCGACGGCCGCATGCGCTACGACCTCAAGCTCGATTTCAAGCGCATGGAAACCGTGAAGGCAGACAAGGGCTATCGCGGCCCCGCCGTGGTCTGCGCGGTCTATTTCACGCCGGTCGCGGGCTATATCCCGGACCGGCCGGTGATCAAATATCTCGCAGCCCGGCGCGACATCGAGATCACCTTCGCGCCCCTTGCGGGCACCCGCATCCTGGTGCCGTTTCGGCTCAGAATTCCGACCCCGCTCGGCATGGCGATGCTGGAGGCGAGCCAGTTCATCACCCAGGCCCTCCCGCCGCGCGTCGCCAAGACGCAGTAAGATTTTCTATACTCCGTCGTTCCGGGGCGCACGAAGTGCGAACCTCAGATGCGCAATTGCGCATCGGGGAATCTCGAGATTCCGGGTTCGATGCTGTCGCATCGCCCCGGAATGACGAAGCTGGGCCGCCCACGACGAGGGATATTCGAGTCGGAATCCTGTTGACTCTTTGCCGGTTCTGATTCGACTCCGGCGCTCTGAAAATTTAAGGATTCGCGTCGGGAAACCCCGGCTTGTCGGACCGGTTTAAACTTGATCTAGTGCTTATGCAAAAACCTCGACGCGAGATGTTGCGTGAACGAAGCCGGAAATCAAAGCGAGTCAGCGATTCGGGCGCCTTTCGTTCTCAAGTCGTTCCGAAGCTTAAACGGCACGCCGATTTCCGTCGCAATCTGAAACACTTCTGCAAGTCCGCGGGCCTCCGCGAGCGCCAATAGAAACACCAAAAAATTATGGCCTTCTCTCCTTCGGCAGCGTTCTCGAACGAACGGGCTCCCGGTTCCGGCGTCACCGCGGTGCTCGGGCCGACCAACACCGGCAAGACCCATCTGGCGATCGAGCGGCTGCTCGGGCATTCGTCCGGCATGATCGGCCTGCCGCTGCGGCTCTTGGCGCGCGAGGTCTACAACAAGATCGCCGCCCGCGCCGGTGTCGAGACCGTCGCGCTGATCACCGGCGAGGAGAAGATCAAGCCGAAGAATCCGCGCTACTGGGTCTCCACCGTCGAGGCGATGCCGCGCGATCTCGACGTGTCGTTTCTCGCCGTCGATGAAATCCAGATCGCGGCCGATCTCGAACGCGGGCATGTCTTCACCGACCGCATCCTCAATCGCCGCGGCCGCGACGAGACCTTGCTGCTCGGCGCTGCAACAATGCGCCCCATCATCGAAAGGCTGTTGCCGGGCGCCTCCATCGTCACCCGGCCGCGACTGTCGCAACTCGCATTCGCCGGCGACCGCAAGATCACCCGGCAGCCGCGGCGCACCGCGATCGTCGCGTTCTCGGCGGACGAGGTCTACGCCATCGCCGAACTGGTCCGCCGCCAGCATGGCGGCGCGGCCGTGGTGCTGGGCTCGCTGTCGCCGCGCACACGAAATGCGCAGGTGTCGATGTTCCAGAACGGCGATGTCGACTATCTCGTCGCCACCGACGCGGTCGGCATGGGGCTCAATCTCGACGTCGACCACGTCGCCTTCGCCTCCGACCGCAAATATGACGGCTATCAGTTCCGAAGGCTGAACCCGTCGGAGTTCGCGCAGATCGCGGGCCGCGCCGGCCGGGCCACCCGCGACGGCACCTTCGGCACCACGGGCCGCTGCGCGCCGTTCGAGCCGGAACTGGTCAATGCGTTGCAGAATCACACCTTCGATCATGTGAAAGTTCTGCAATGGCGCAATTCGAGGCTGGATTTTTCCTCGCTCGGCGCGCTGCAGGTGGCGCTGGCGCTGCCGCCCAATCATGAAGTCCTCACCCGCGCGCCGATTGCCGAGGATCTGCGCGTGCTCGACCACGCCGCCCGCGACGCCGAGGTGCGCGACATGGCGCATGGCAAGCAGGCGGTCGAACGTTTGTGGGACGCCTGCCAGATCCCGGATTATCGCAAGATCGCGCCGGCCGCTCATGCCGAACTGGTGACGACTTTGTTTGGTTTCCTGATGCGGGAGGGCAAGATACCCGATGCCTGGTTCGCGACCCAGGTCGACCAGGCCGACCGGATCGACGGCGATATCGACACGCTGTCGGGCCGGATCGCGCAAATCCGCACCTGGACCTTCGTCGCCAACCGCCTGGACTGGCTCAGAGATCCCGAGCATTGGCAGGAAACCACGCGCGAGGTCGAAAATAAATTATCTGACGCGTTGCATGAACGTCTCACGGAGCGTTTCGTTGACCGTCGGACCAGTGTATTGATGCGGCGCCTGCGGGAGAATGCGAGTTTGAATACCGAAATCGGCAAGACCGGCGAAGTCATCGTCGAGGGGCATGCGATCGGCCGCCTCGACGGATTCACGTTCGCCCCCGAAACGGCGGAAGCCGGCTCCGACGCCAAGGCGTTGCAGGCCGCAGCGCAAAAGGCGCTGGCCGGCGAGATCGACGCGCGGGCCGAGAAACTGGCCGCAGCACCGGATGAGAATTTCGTGCTCGCCTCCGACGGCACCGTCCGCTGGACGGGGGATGCGGTGGCCAAATTGATGGCGGCCGAGGATGCGCTGCATCCGAGGCTCCGCATCATCGCCGACGAGCGGCTGACCGGCGCCTCGCGCGAGAAAGTGCAGGCGCGGCTCGATCTGTGGCTGAAGACGCATATCGAGAAGCTCTTGGGGCCGCTGTTCGAGCTCAGCAAGGCCGAGGACATCACCGGCATCGCGCGCGGCATCGCGTTCCAGCTCGTCGAGGCGCTCGGCGTGCTGGAGCGCACCAGGATCGCGGCCGAGATGAAGGATCTCGATCAGCCCTCGCGCGCGGCGCTGCGCAAATATGGCGTGCGCTTCGGCGCCTATCACATCTATTTCCCGGGGCTGCTCAAGCCCGCCGCGCGCTCGCTGGCCTCGCTGCTGTGGGCGGAGAAGCAGGACAATGCCGATCTGGCGGCGCTGTCGGGCGCCCAGCACATGGCCTCGAGCGGCCGGACCTCGTTTCCGGTCGACAAGGCGTTGCCGCGCGACGCCTATCGCGTGCTCGGCTACCGGCTATGCGGCGAACGCGCGGTGCGCGTCGATATTCTGGAGCGGCTGGCCGACCTGATCCGGCCCGCGCTGGCGTGGCGCGAGACGACACCCGGCGCGAAGCCGCCCGGCGCGTTCGATGGCCGCGGTTTCGTGGTGACGCAGGCGATGACGTCGCTGACCGGCTCGGCGGGCGAGGATTTCGCCTCGGTGCTGCGCGCGCTCGGCTACCGCATGGATCGCCGCCCGCCGCTGCCGCCGAAGCCTGCGCCCGTGGAGACGCCCGCCGCCGAGTCTGCGCCAGTCGAGGCCGCGACAGCCGAATCCACGCCAGGCGAGACCGCGCCCGCGGAGGCGGCATCGATCGAGGCTGCGTCTTCGGAAGTCTCATCTTCGGAAACCTTGGATGCACCGGTCGAAGCGGCGTCCGACGCACCCGTTGAGGTCGCGGCCGAAGCGGCGAGCGAACCCGCAGCCGGTGAACCCGTCGCGATGGCGGTCTCCGGCGATCCGGCGCCTTCGTCCGCGCTGCTGCCCGACGTCACGCCGTTTGCGATGCAGATCGAGGAGGCGCCTGTCGTTGTCGAATCCTCGGCCGAATCCGCGCCCGAATCCGTGCCGGAGGCGCCGTCTCCGCCGGTCGAAGCGCCCGCGGAAGCCGCAGTTCAAGACCAGACGGCAACAGAAGCCGAGCCCGAAACGCCTGCGGAAGCGATTGCCTCCAGCGAGACGGCCCCCACTGACGCTCCAGCGGCAGATGCGCCTGCCGCCGCCAGCGCTGCGCCGGAGGCCGCCGCCGAGCCGGAGCTCGTCGAGGTCTGGCGGCCCGGCGGGCGGTCGGAGGAGCGGCGGCCGCGTCACGATCGCAACCGCCATCGCCATCAGCAGGCGCCGCAAGAGGGCGCGCAGGCGAGTACGACCGGCGAGGCCGGCGAGAAGCGCGAGCGGCACCGTCACGGGCGGCGCGACCGCAACAAGGATTTGCAGGATTTTCGCAGGCCCCGCGAGGGCGCGCCGGCCGTGGCCGCCGCCGCACCGGCTACAGCCGACGGCGCGCCGCGCCGCGAGGACAACAATCGTCCGCGCGAGCGCTTCGAGGGCAAGGGCAAGGATCGGGACAATCGCGACAACCGCGATCAGGAGCGCCGCCGCGACAACAAGTTCGGCGGCGATCGCAAGGGCGATCGCGGCGACCGGAAAGGCGGTCGCGACCGCGACAAGCGCGAGGGCGGCCCCTCGCATCGGCCGTTCGCCTCCAGCGCGTCGCCCCGCGAGCGTGATCGCCCGGTCGATCCCAACTCGCCGTTCGCCAAGCTGGCGGCGCTGAAGGAGCAGCTCGCCGCCAACCGCAAGGACTAATCCAAGGCGTTTTCGAGCGAAGTGGAGCCCGGCTCGCGTGAAGACAACGCGTCAGTAAAAGAGCGACAGTTGGATCGCCAGCGCCTCGACAAATGGCTGTGGCACGCGCGCGTGGTGAAGGCCCGCACCAGCGCCGCGGCCCTTGTCGAAGCCGGCCATGTCCGCATCAACGGCGTGCGCGAGACCGCGCCGGGCCATGCCATCAAGGCCGGCGACGTCCTGACCATCGCCCTCGACCGCACCGTCCGTGTGCTGAAGGTCACAGGCTTTTCAGAGCGGAGAGGCGATGCATCATCCGCGCGTGTGCTGTACGACGATTTGCAGGAGCGGAAGGAATGATTATCTGCCTCGAACCGATCCAGTTCGTGGCCCTGCTTCACTTGCAGCACCGCACCGTCTGCGCTAGGCAAACGCCAAATCCCTGCGCCAAATTGACCCGTTTCGGAGACCTGGATGACTTACGTCGTCACTGAAGCCTGCATCAAATGCAAATATACCGATTGCGTTGAGGTCTGCCCCGTGGACTGTTTCTACGAGGGCGACAACATGCTGGTCATTCATCCGGACGAATGCATCGATTGTGGCGTCTGCGAGCCCGAATGTCCCGCCGATGCCATCAAGCCCGACACCGAGCCCGGCCTCGAAAAATGGCTGGAAGTGAATACCGAATACGCCAAAAGCTGGCCGAATATTACCCAAAAGAAGGAGTCGCCGGCCGACGCCAAGGAATTTGAGGGCGTTGACGGCAAGTTTGAGAAATATTTTTCTCCAAAACCGGGCTCGGGAGACTGAACAAGGAAGGTTTCTCTTTAACCCTAATTTCGGGGACAGGCGCCAACCGGCCCATAAAACCTCTAAATCATTGATTTTTGCGGGAAATGTGCTATATTGGCCAAATTATAGCCCGAACCCCGTCAGCCCGCTTAGGCCCCTCTGGGTTCCCGTGAAACATCGAACAGGGGCGTGGCAGTTCCGCGCGCAGGCTGTGTCTCAGAAAACGCGTAAAAAGAGTACCTCGAAGCTTTCGAAAAAAGCCGCCGCGGCCAGCCGCAGCGCATCAAAAAGCCGTGCCCGCGTGTCAATTAGGGACACTCGGTCCGCCGGTAAGGCCTCGGCTGCAAAGTCCTCAAAGAACAAAAGAAGCGCAATGCCAAACAAGACTGCAAAAACTGCCGGGAAAGCTGCGGGCTCCAAGGCCACTGCTTCGAAGGTCGCTGCCAAGACTGCTCCGAAGGCCCCTGTTCCAACTCCGAAGGCTGCGGTCAAGCCGGTTGCCGCCGCCAAGCCGATTGCCGCTGCCAAGCCGGTTGCCGCTGCCAAGCCTATGGCGGCTGCGCCCCGCGTTGAAGAGAAGAAGGTCCTGACCCAGCGTCAGGGTTTCAAGACCAACGAATTCGTCGTCTATCCCGCGCACGGCGTTGGCCAGATCCTGGCCATCGAAGAGCAGGAGATCGCCGGCGCCAAGCTCGAGCTGTTCGTCATCAACTTCATCAAGGACAAGATGACGCTGCGGGTGCCGACCGCCAAGGTCGCCAATGTCGGCATGCGCAAGCTGTCCGATCCGGCGCTGGTCAAGAAGGCGCTCGAGACGCTGAAGGGCCGTGCCCGCGTCAAGCGCACGATGTGGTCGCGCCGCGCCCAGGAATACGAAGCCAAGATCAATTCGGGCGACATCGTCGCGATCGCCGAAGTGGTCCGCGACCTCTACCGTTCGGAATCGCAGCCCGAGCAGTCCTACAGCGAACGCCAGCTCTATGAAGCGGCGCTCGATCGGCTGTCGCGCGAAATCGCCGTCGTGCAGCACTCGACGGAAACCGAGGCCGTGAAGGAAATCGAAGCCCAGCTCGCCAAGAGCCCGCGTCGCGGCGCCAAGGCCGAAGCCGGCACCGAGGCCGACGGTGAAGCCGATGGCGACGTCGACGAGACCGACGAAGCCGATGGCGACAACACCGCTGTCAAGGACGAGGCGGCGTAAGCAGCGTCCTTACCCGTCAGACAATCAAGAGCCCGGCCGAAACGCCGGGCTTTTTGTTTGGCTCGGGCCTTTTTGTTGTCTTGCCCCATTTCCATCCACACGTCGTCCCCGCGAAAAGCGGGGATCCATAACCACAGCTGCTTGTTGTTGGCACAGGCTGGAGCGATCAGCCGGGCGCAAATAGACGCCTGTGGTTATGGGTCCCGGGTCGCGCGGAGCCTGTCATCGGGCGCGCATTCGCGCGACCCGTTGGCTTGCCCGGGACGACGATGGTGCGTGCACTGACCGCCGCGGGATGACGATGGTGGATTATCCCTCGCGATGACCCGCTTTCGCGGGTCAATCCACCACGATCTTGACGCGGTCGCGGACCTTGACCTGGGCGTGGGCATCGAGGCCGTTGAGCATGCGGAAGCGCTCGGTCGGACGGTCGACGCCGGCCATGCGATGCGACAGCGATTCCACTGTGTCGCCGGGCTGCACGGTGATCACCTTGATGCGCAGCGGGCGGGCCGCCTGGATTTCATCCAAGGTCAGGCGGCGGAACGAATTGACGGTCTCGCGCACGTTGCGGTCGCTCTCGGTGGTCTTCTGCCGCGTGGCGAAAATGAAGCGGTAGACGTCGGGGCCGACCTTGAGCGCATAGACGCGGAACTGCCATTGATCGCCCTGCGCGACCGTGGAGGCCGCCGGGAAGCCGTTGATCGTCAATTCCTCGGTCTGGGTCTTGTCGACATTCTCCATCCATCCGGAATTGAGATAGTCGCCGAGCGTCTGCTCCGCCGGCACCCGCACCACGTCGAAGCGCATCGCCTGCGCGCCGCCCTCGCGCACGCCGATCACCGCCTGCGCGGTGTTGTCGAGAGTGAAGGCTTCGGGCGCCTGGAAGGTGAAGCCGAGCTTCGGATGCAGGAAGCGCCGGCCGCGCACGAAGCCTTCGCTGGGGTCCTCGCCATAGACGAGATTGTCGATCGCCGAGAGATAATCCTCGCGGTCGCGTTCGGTGTTGTCAGGCGAAGCGTATTGCTTGGCGGCGTTCTGCGCGCGCTGCACGCGCTCCGGCGTCGCCGGATGCGACGACAGGAAGTCCTGCACGCGCGGATCGAGCGAACTCTTGCCCGCCTTCAGCTCCGCGTTCCGCTCCATCGAGGTCAGAAAGCGCGACGCGCCGTAGGGATCGAAATGGGCGCGCGCGGAAATCGCGACCCCCATGTCGTCCGCCTCGAACTCCTGCACGCGCGAGAAGCTCGCCATCGTCAGTTTGCTCTTGGCGAGCGTGAAGGCGGTGACATCGGGGTCGTTGCTCATGTCCGTGACGACGCGGGCGACGACCGCTGCCTGCCGCGCCTGGTCTTCCCTGATCGCGGCATGCTTCGACAGCACATGCGCCATCTCATGGGACAAGACCGACGACAATTCGGAGGTGTCGCTGGCGAGCGCGACCAGGCCGCGCGTCACGTAGAGCTGCCCGGTCGGCAGCGCGAAGGCATTCACCGCGCCGGAATTGAGGATCGTGACCTTGTAGGCCTGATCCGGACGATCGGATGCGGCCACCAGCCGGTCGACCACCTTGCCGATCAGGGCTTCCAGTTTCGGATCGTCATAGGTGCCGCCATAGGCGGCCAGGATTCGCTCGTGCTCGCGCTCGGTCGCAGGCGTCGGCGTGATCGTGGTTTTCGGCTTGGGAACGGGGATCGGCGTCGCGGCCGTCTGGTAGCGGCCCATCTCGCCGCAGCCGGCCAGCGCCACGGCGAGGCACAGCAATGCCGACGCAGCCCAAAGGCGGCGGCCTATGCCCCTGTTACGCCGTCCGTCGAACCCATTCACGTCGATTGCTCGCACGTCGGTTACTCGTGTCGCCTTTTGCGGGCTAGTTTCCGCTGAGCACTTCGATCTGCCCTGCCCGGAGCAGTTCGATGCGCGGACCGGTGCGCGCCTCCACCCAGCCGCGTACCCGAATCTGCCGATTTTCGAGCGATTTAAGGGCGACGCCGGCGGCTTCGATCGCCGGCAAAGCGCGCCTTGAAATAGTCACAGCGAAGTCCCGTGTCCAGTTCCGCCCGAAATTTAAGTAAGTTGTTGAACCAGCTTGTCTTACCGACAAAACCTTGCCCTCGACCACCGCAAATCGCCCGATCCTCGCCAGAATATCGTCTGGAATTTCCGCGTTTTTTATGGCCGTAGAACGATTCCAGGTTCCTTTTTTTGCATGGCGCGCCTCGCCTTCTGCGGTCATCAAGGTTCCCTGGCATTCCTTGTCGGCGATATCGCCGTTCACCAGCGCTTCGCCCTCTGTCAGCAGCAGGCTCTGAACCAGGGTTTCGGAGGGCGCCAGAAACACGAAGGCGGTTTGCCGGCCATAACGATCGGGCGTGTCGTCGTCAGCACGGAGCGTGACGTCGCGTCCGGCCAGGATGGCGCTCAGCGCGCTGGTGCCATTCACCGCATCTTTTTCCGATGGGACCGGCTCGATCCCGGCCAGGCGAATCTCCCGGCCGTCCGCAAGGCGAAAGCTTCGTCCATCGATGATCTCGGCGACACGTCCCTCTCCCTGCGGCGCGAAGCTGCATCCCGCCGCATGGGCCGATGCCGCCGGTGCGGCAGCCGACAGCATGGCGAGCAGCGGCAGGACGACGACGCGCACAGATCGAAGCCGGGACCGAATGGCCGATACGAACATGCTGCGATGCTCGCACATTTTGCTCATTCCGTTGAATGGAAATAGTCGAGCGCGCGGTGTGGCTTGCCGCTGCGGAGGGCATACGGCATGATCGCAATTTGAGAGAAGGGAACGCCGCGGCCAAGCGGCGCGTCCCGTTAAGGGAGGCGTTTTTCAAGATGATTCGACTGCTCACCGGCCTATTCGCATCCGTGTTGGCACTTTCTGTCACCGCCGCGCATGCGCAGAGCAAGCCGCCGCTGAAGATCGGCGGAATCCTGGACATGTCCAGTCTCTATGCCGACATCACCGGCGCCGGCAGCCTGGAAGCGGCGAAGATGGCCGCCGAGGATTTCGGCGGCGAGGTGCTCGGCCGCAAGATCGAGGTCATCGCCGCAGATCATCTCAACAAGGCGGATCTCGCCGCCAACATCGCCCGCGACATGCTCGACAATCAGGGCGTCGAAATGATCTACGACGTCGCCGCGTCCGCGACCGCGCTGGCTGCAGGCGAGATCGCAAAGGCGCGGGGCAAGATCGTCATGTTCAACGGCCCCGGCTCGATCCGGCTCTCCAACGAAGCCTGCGGTCCTTATACTGTGCACTACGTGTTCGACACCTTTGCGCAGGCCAATGTGACCGGGCTTGCCGCGGTCAAATCCGGCCTCGACAGCTGGTTCTTCCTGACCGCGGACTATGCGTTCGG
>WNFD01024062.1_pt1 | contig 10628 bp, 13 predicted proteins | sample 5400491 | NCBI WGS metagenome assembly WNFD01 (sample SAMN13153343, study PRJNA577476) | soil metagenome | isolation source: 120 cm saprolite under Douglas fir tree site 2 hole 2 replicate 2 | place: USA:California | collected 2015-04-18 | reverse complement strand
AGCGGCCGGGGTCCCATGCTATCCTATGCGGCGGCCGGGGTGCCCGGCGCCACAGCAAGGAGGCGAGCCCGATGACCAGGTTCAAGGACTGGGTGCCAGAGGGCGTCATTCCGGCCGTGCTGCTGGCCGGGTCAAGCCCAGCCACGGGACATTTTTGGTTGTGGCAGCGGCGGGAACCGGGGCGGTGGATAGCGGGCTGGCAGGACTGATCGCCGCCGAGACGGTGCTGAGCCACAGCGATGGCGCGCGCGGCATCCTGTGGGTGCGCGGCCACACCCTCGCCGAGCTGGTCGCCGATTTCGGCTACGAGGGCGCGGTCGGCCTCTTGTGGGAAGGGTTCGCCGGTGATGGGCTGAGCCGCGAGGCGATGCGCGCCCGGCTCGGCGCCGCGCGCGAGCTGGCCTTTGCCCGCCTCGGCGATTGGCTCGACGCCGCGCGGGCGCGGCCGCTCGTCGAAGGCGTCCGGCTGGCCCTCGCCGACCTGCCGGAAGACCGCGCGCCCGCGGCGATCCTCGCCACCCTGCCGGTCGCGATCGCGGCATTGCTGCGAACCCACGCCGGCGCCGCGCCGCTCGCTCCCGACCCGGCGCGCGACACCGCCGACGACCTCCTGCGCATGGTCCGTGGCGAGCCGGTTATGCCGGTTACGGCCGAGGCGCTCGATGCCTATTTCACCGCGGTCATCGATAATGGCCTCAATACTTCGGCCTTTACCGCCCGGGTCATCGCATCGAGCCAGGCTTCCCTAGTATCGGCCGCGCTCGGCGCCTATTGCGCGTTTACCGGGCCGCTCCATGGCGGCGCGCCGGGGCCGACCCTCGACATGCTCGATGAGGCGGCGGCGAGCGGCGATGTCGCCGTCTGGGCCGAGGAGAAGCTCGCCGCGGGCGAGCGGCTGATGGGGTTCGGCCATCGCGTGTTCCGGCTCGGCGATCCGCGCGCCCAGCTGTTGCGCGCCGCGCTGGAGCGGCTGGCTGACCGACTCGGCCCCGGTGCGGGGCGGCTGGCCTTCGCCGCCGAGGTCGAGCGCGCGGTCGGCGCCGCCTTCGCTCGCCTCAAGCCGGACCGCCCGCCGCTGCAGCCCAATGTCGAGATCAATGCCGCGCTGCTGCTCGACGCGGTCGGCCTGCCGCGCGACGCGTTCACGCCGGTTTTCGCGGTGGCGCGGTGCGCCGGCTGGCTCGCCCATGCGATGGAGCAGCAACGAGAGGGGCGGCTGGTCCGCCCCTCCTCGGCTTATGTGGGGCCGCGACCGAAGGACGTTGCCTGAGCGCCCTCGGGCCGCCGCCTAATCGATCGCCCAGCGGTAGCCGACCGTCGGGGCTCGCGGGAGCATCTTGCTTAGCCCGAATGCCGGCCCGGTATAGGCCGGTGTCGGTTCGGCCGCCGGTGCGGTTTTGGCCGGGGCGGCGATGCGCTCGCCGGCGACGATCTGCTGGGAAATCTGCGGAACACCGTCGAGATTGACGCAATTGCGCGATTGGCCCGGCGGGCATGCCGACCACGCCGTGCTGCCGGCCAGGACCGAAACTGCGACAATTGCGGCCGATACGCCAGCGCGCATCGCTGTCCCCTGTTCTCGTCGGTACCAATTGTTACAGGAAAAATTCGCAATAGACGAATCGGAAAATCGACGACGCCTCACCAGCGCTATAGGCGCGGATCGGCGCGCGTTGCGCCGGTTGAAGAAACCCCGTAGGGTCGGTCCAATCTAGCTGTTATCAATGTTATAGAAACTAATCGCGTATAGATTGAAGGAGCGCATCGGTTGTGCGGCCGCTCCCCTGCGCCGTGCGGCTCGACCCGGGAACCCGGGGATGGCGGTGCCCGTTTCCAACCCGCAGCGGTACCAACGAGGCGATTGTGTTCATACCCCCCAAGATCGCCGGAAATAGCCGTCTCCGTCGGCGCGGCTGGGCCGGTCGTGGCGTCACGGCGCTTGCCGCCGCCGGTTTGCTGGCGGCGGCAAGCGCCAGCGCCGAAGTGCCCGGGAGTGGCACGGCTCCGCTGCTTTCCGCCTCGTTGCAGTCGCCGGACACGGCAGCGACGGCGAGCCCCCCGGCCGGCAACGACAGCCTCATCAGGAGCCGCATCGAAAGCGCGACGGGGCTCGTCGTTGCCGGCGAGAAGCTGCACGGCGCGCTGTTGCGGCAATTCTATGCCGCGCACAATTTCGAGCCGGTTTGGCCGACGCGGCAACCGCAAGCGCAAGCGCTGCTGAATGCCGTGCTACGGGCCGGCGAACACGGGCTCGACCCCGATCTTTTTCATGGCGCGCTCTTGCGCAACGCGGCGGCGCTGCCGCCGATCGAGCGCGAGCTGGTGCTGTCGGATGCGTTTCTGGCCTATGCCGACGCACTCGCCCGCGGTGCCGTGCCGATCGAAATTCGCATGGATGACGAGGATCTGACGCCAGGGCCGATCGACCTCGCCGCGACGCTCGATACTGCCACCAGCAGCGCCGATCCGGCGGCGGCGATCGAAGCGCTGGCGCCGAATTCGCCGGCCTATGCGACGCTGCGGCGCGCCTTGCAGTCCTATCGCTCGGGCGCCGCAGACGGTGAGATGGCGCGGATCGGCGCTGACCATTCCGGCGCTCGCCAGCCGCGCTCGTTGTCGCCCGATGCGACCATCGAGGCGCGGCTGCGACAGATCGCGGTGAACCTCGAACGACAACGCTGGCTGCCGCGCAACCTCCCGGCCGACCGCGTCTGGGTCAATACCGCCGACGCGCAGCTCGTACTTTACCGCGATGACCGGCCGGTATTCACGACCCGCGTCGTCGTCGGCGAGGTCGACAAGCAGACCCCGGAATTCCAGACGACAATCGACAGCCTGTTGTTCAATCCGCCCTGGAATGTCCCCCCTTCGATCGCGACCCAGGAAATCCGGCCCAAACTGGCCCAAGACCCCGAATATTTGAGCCGCCACCACATGGTTGTGCGCGGCAACGGTGCGATCCAGCAGCTGCCTGGCGCGGGAACCGCCCTGGGCCAGCTCAAATTCGAAATGCAGGACCGGTTCGATGTCTACCTCCACGACACCCCGCTGAAGAACTTGTTCAGCCGCGACAACCGCCGCCAGAGCCATGGTTGCGTGCGGGTGCAGAACCCGCGCGAGCTGGGCGCGTTGTTGCTGCAGCAACCGGTCGCGGCGATCAATCAGGGGATTGCGCTGGGCTACACCAATCGCCGCATGCTGCCGGCGTCAATCGCGGTGTTCATGGTCTACCAGACCGCGTTTGCCAATGCGGACGGCACGATCGAGTTTCGCCCGGACTTCTACCAGCGCGATGCGGAGATCTGGCAGCACCTGCGCCCGACGCGGCAAGCACCCGAGGCGCAGGACAGCCCGACGAGCCAACGTCGAAGCTGAATACGCCGACAAGCAGATCAACCAACAAAAGAAAAATCGCGGAAACCGCGGTTTGCCCGGCTTTGAATCTCGATAACAGGCTTGTTTGAGCGGCGGGCGGGTGCTATGGCGTCCCTGGGGGTTATTGGGGGATTAGCCATTGCGAGCAGCTTCTCTGCTGACCCGGCGCCGGGTTTTGGGCGCCGGCGCGGCTGCGGCGGCCGTTGTTTTCATCAGGCCGGCGCCGGCCGTCTCCTTCGCACCGCGTTCGGTGTCCTTGTACAACACGCACACCGGCGAGTGGGTCCGCACCGTCTACTGGGCCGATGGCCATTACATCCGCGAGGCGGTGCGCGACATCAACTGGGTCCTGCGCGACCATCACTCGGACGAAGTGCGGCCGATGAATGCCGGGATGCTGGACATCCTCGGCATGCTGCGCAGCCGCCTCGACTGCCATGACCCGTTCCTGGTGATCTGCGGCTACCGGTCGGCTGATACCAACCACCGCATGTACCTGCGCGGTGACGGGGTTGCGAGCAACAGCTACCACGTCAAGGGGATGGCCATCGATTTGCGCTGCGAGCGGCGCGACCTGTCGCACGTCCGCGGCGCGGCGATGAGTTTGCGCGGCGGCGGCGTCGGCTATTATCCGCGCTCGGATTTCGTCCACGTCGATTGCGGGCCGGTGCGCTACTGGTAGGCTGTCGCGCGCGCCGCTTCGCGATCGGGCTGGTCCGGAACCGGAAATAACCGCGCCGGGTTGGTAGAAGAAATACCAACTACAGGCGGTCGTGCCATGGGCACCATCCTTCTCATCATTCTGATTCTGATCCTGATCGGCGCGCTGCCGACTTGGCCCCACAGCAGCGGCTGGGGCTATTACCCGAGCAGCGGGGCCGGCCTCATCGTCATCATCCTGATTGTCCTCTTGCTGACCGGCCGGATATAGCGGCCATGGCGTCCAGGCTCAGGCCTGCCGACTGCGGCGCAGCCCCTCGAGCCGCAGCGGCAGCGGGGCGCCGAGCCACAGCGCGTGGATCGCGTGATCATCGTAGGCATCGCCGGTCTGCGGATGAACGAGGACGCTGAGGCCCCCGCGGTTCAGCATCAGCCAGGGCACCAGCTTGGGGAACTCGGCGACGGGGAAGGCGACCTGATACATCGAGATGGGGTGCGGGCCGACCGGCTCGTCGTGCCAACGCCCGAGTTCGACCGAGAACCCGCCGCCGATCGCCTCGCGCAATCGTTCCGCCACGACCCGGGTGTCCGGGTCATAATAAATGTGCGCGTGATAGCTGCGGACTTGCCCCGGATCGACAAAATTCTCTGCCATGCTGATCTCCTCGAATGGCGCCCGGTCACTCGGGCAGGCTGGTGGCGCCCGCGCCGAGCGCGCGCTGCATCAACATGATATCGATCCAGCGGCCGAATTTGAAACCCACGGCGGGCAAGACGCCGACATGGCTAAAGCCAAGAGCCTCGTGCAGCCGGATCGACGGGATCGTCTCGCGGCCGCCGATCACCGCAACCATCTGGCGGTAGCCGAGCTCGATAGAGCGGGCCAGCAGCGGCTCCAACAGCGCTCGGCCGATGCCGCGCCCGATTTCGGCCGCATCGACATAGATCGAATCTTCGAGCGTGAAACGATAGCCTGGCCGAGGCCGGAACAACCCGGCATAGCAATAGCCGACGACCCGCGCCCCGCGCTCGGCGACCAGATAAGGCAGGCCCCGGGCCACGATCTCGCCGCGCCGGCGGGCGATCTCCTCGACCGCTGGCGGCACCTCCTCGAACGAGGCAACCCCGTGCAACACGTGGTAGCCATAGATCGCCGCGATCGCGCCGACATCATCGTCGCGCGACGGACGGATCAGTAGCGCCTCGTCGCTCATCGCCTCGGCAAATCCTCAGATCACCCGGACCGGCTTGCCGTCGAGAAAACCGAGGACGTCTTCGACGATCTGCGGGTAGGAGCTGTGATAGTTCTCGTCGGTCACATAGCCGATATGCGGCGTCAGGATCACGTTCGGCGCCTGGCGCAGCGGATGATTGATCGGCAGCGGTTCCTGGTCGTAGACGTCAAACCCGGCATAGGCGAGCCGCCCAGCCTTCAAGGCTTCGATGACCGCCTCGGTGTCGCAAATCGGCCCGCGCGAGGTGTTGACGAGGATCGCGCTCGACTTCATCAGCCCGATCTCGCGCTTGCCGACAAGGCCGCGCCTGCTCGGCGGCCTTCTCGGCGGTCAAATTCTGGCTCCAGGCGATCGCCTTCATGCCAAAGGCGAGCCCGACCCGGGCAACCGCGCTGCCGAGCCGGCCGAGGCCCAGAAGGCCGATCGTCTTGCCGGCGACGCGATGGCCGATGCGGGTCTGCCAGCCGCCCTGGCGCATGAACTGGTGGTCTTCGGCGATGCGCCGCGCCGCGCCGAGGATGAGGCCCCAGGCGAGCTCGGCGGTGTCTTCATTGCCGCCGCCGGGGCCGCCGGTGCCGCATACGGTGACCCCGCGCTCCTTCAACGCCGCCATGTCGAAGGAGGCGTTGCGCATCCCGGTGGTGATCAGGAGCTTCAGCTTCGGCAGGCGATCGACGACGCGCTTGGGGAATGGCGTGCGCTCGCGCATCGCCGCGACGACTTCGGATTCGGCGAGCGAGCGCACCACATCGTCCTCGTCGGCAAAGGGGAAACGCTCGACCGCGATCTCAATTCCGCGGTCCCTGACTCGCGACCAGTCCGCCATGTCGAGCGCGACGCCCTGGTAATCATCCAAAATGCTGAGCCGCATCGCCGTTCTCCCCTGCCTGTAGATTGTTTGAAGGATGTCATTGCGAGCCGAGCGACGCAATCGCGGCACCGACTAACCCTCTCCCGCACCGCGGGAGAAGGGGGACCCGGCCCGGAGGGCCGGGTGGGTGAGGGTCTTTCCGGCGGAACACCCTCACCCGCCTCGCTATTCTCGGTTTTACTTCACGCCAGCAGCGGCACGTACTCGTCGCGGATGCGCAGGATCGACGAACTGTAATTTGTTAGGCGACGCGGCTCGCTGCCGGCGCGATTGCTGGAGGTGCCATGGCCTCGGCGAGAACCGGCGGCAGCGCATCGCCTTCGAGCGCGGCGATCGGACCGGTTCTCGGAGCCACGGTGTGCAAGGTCAAGGCGCCCGAGGCGAACGCGATGCCCTTTTCGGTAAATGCCCGATACAGGGTCTTCAGATATTCGCGCTGGATCCAGCTCGGCTTGATCGGGCGCGCGGTGAACTTGAACCGGAACACCACCGCGTTGTCGGCGACCTCGGCGATGCCCTGCATCTTGAGCGGCAACATCACTTCAGTCGCGATCTCGGGAATCTCCTGCATGTCGAGGCCGACGCGCTTCGCCGTCTTGCGGACAAGCTCGATGTCGGTGCCGGGTTCGAGCCGCAGATTGAATTTGATCGTGGCAAAGTCGCGGCTCTGATTGGTCACCGCGCCGAGCTGGCCATAGGGGATCGTGTGCAAGGGGCCGTTGTGATGGCGCAGTTTCACCGAGCGAATGCCGAGCGCCTCGACGGTTCCCTTTAGGCGGCCGGTGTCGATGTATTCGCCGACCCGGAACGCATCGTCCCACAGGTAGAAGAGGCCGGAAATAATGTCCCGCACCAGCGACTGCGCGCCAAACGAGATCGCCAGCCCAAACACCCCGGCGCCGGCGATCAAGGGCGCGGTGTCGATGCCGAGATGCGACAGCACGATCAGCGTCACGACGACCGCGATCAGCACCCCGAAGGCGGCGCGCAGCACCGGCAGGATGGTTTGTAGACGCGAGCCCGGCGCCGCTTCGTCGTCCTCATTGCTGCCCGGCAGCCTTGGCCCGGCGGCGACATTTTGCAGGTGGCGGTCGATCCCCAGCCGAGCCAACTCCCAGGCGAGATAGGCGACAAACAATGTCAGGACCGCCGCCACGCTCGACTGCATCGCGCGGGCGGCGTCGACCGGCGGCAGCTCGACCGCATCGATCCAGATCCAGGCCAGCGTCGTCGCCGCAACGAGCAGGAAAATCGCCCGTAGGATGCGGTGGCAGCCCTGCGCCACCAGCCGGTCGGCAGAGCCCCCGGCATTGGCGATAGCCGGATCGGCATCGTGCCAGCCCCGCTCGGTCATCCGCTCGATGACGAGCAGCACCAGCAGCACGCCGAGCGTCGAGACGATGGCGTGAAAGTACGACAACAGTCCGAGCGACAACCCGAACACAAAAAGCACGAACAGCCCGATGACGATCGTCAGACCGATCGCCAGCCAGGCGCGCGCGATGGCCGCGCGCAGCGCACCGATCAGCCCGCCGCTGCGGCCGCGGATCAACGCCTCGGCGGCGCTGCGCGTGCGGAAGACGATGAGGGCGTTGAGCGCGCACGCGATGGCGGCGACGAACAGTCCGATAACATGGGGCGCGCCGCTGTCCTCGTCGGCAAGGCCATAGCGACCGAAGCCGATAAACACGACGATCGCCAGCACGGTGAGGGAGAGAAATCGTGCGAGGCGACGCGCCTCGTCGTCGGGGATGTCGATCAGGCGCGCTACCGGTTCGTTCGGCCGAAGCACGATTCGCGGGATCAGCGATATCAGGCGCCAGCGGATCAGCCATTGGGCGGCCAATGCGATCAGGCTGCCGGTGACGCCGACCGCCATCATCCAGTGACGGCTATAGACGAAGACGCCGGCAAAAACCGCCACTCCGATCAGGTCGCAGAGCAGCAGCAGCAAGAGGCGATTAAGTGTCAGCCCCTCGGAACGTCCCCCCATCAGGCGGCGGACCCGGCGGCTGAGCCCGCGGGCGACGCCCCTCTCGGCCAAGAGCGCGATGCCGCCGGCAAGCACCACCCAACCGAGATTGATCAACGCCCCCAGGGCAGAGCCGTCGCGGTCGAAGGAGCGCCATTCGCGCGCCAATGCTGCCGTGGTGTCCGGCAACATGCTGATATCCGACATCGCCTCGCTTTCGAGCTTCATGGCGATGTGTTCGACCCAGCCGGCAGAGCTCATCTCGCGGCCCATGGCCGAGGCCGCCGGGACCGCTGCGGCAGCCGCCTCGGGCGCCGGGGGCATAGGGGGCGCATCGGCCGCCCGGGCCGTCACGGCCGGACCCAGGACCAACGCCAGGATGGCGAGCCAGATCAGACGCCGCCCCGATCGGGGCGCGCCTCCCACGCCTATGAACCGCAGCCGCATGCCCCCGCCTCCCGCAGGACGCGGCGATTCTAGGCCATTTACCCGTGTCGGGCGCGGTCTTTTTAGTCCGCGGTCGCGACCCGGCTATCGATCGGCCGCTCGGTTGCGAGAGGTGTGGATCAGATAGGCCGTCAGGTAGCCGATCGCGCTGGCGACCAGCAACGCAGGCAGCGGATATTGATTGATGTTGCGCGTCACATAGCGACCGGCACGAGCGCTTCGCTGATAGAGCGCATCGCCCGCCGCGGACGCCTGATCGCCGACATGGCGGGCCGTCGCCGTGGCATGTTCGAGCGCCTGGTTGGCGATGCCAGAAGCCTGGGCAAGGCTCGGGTCGAGCATATCTTTGCCTGCTCGCGCGGCGCTTCCCACCGTCTTGGGCACCTGCCTCGCCGCGGCCTTCAGCGCACCGACCTTGCGGGCGACGATCTTCACCTCCTCTTGCGTCAGGGTGTCGTCTATCAGGATTTTCTCCATCACTTATCCTCACTTTTCTGTTTACGCTGCGCAAAAACACCCAAAGATTAAACATTCGCCATGTGCGAATGCTCCATGAACCCCGCGTCAACCTTGGTTGGACAATGTCTTCACTGATACTCGTTGAAAAACGAGCCAAATGTCCTGAGAAGGAAAACGCGTTTCCAGGACGACGATGACCGCGGCGTTCGCGGTAACGTCGGAGCCTCGGAACCGGGCGCGACACGCCCCTGTTCACCGACAAGGAAAGGCGATCCCGGGGAGGGCCGATGCCCAAAACGACGATGGCCATGGCTTCTGCGGTGATGATGGCAGCCGGGATCACGATGGCCAGCGCGCAAACCGCGCTAACGCTGCGCGGCGGGGTGACCACCAACCATATGTTGCCGGGTCAGATCCGCGTCAGCGACATGACCGGCGCCGCCGTCTATGACAGCCAGAACCAGAACATCGGCTCGATCAAGGACGTCGTACTCGATCCCGACGGGCGCGTCGCCGCGGTCGTCCTCAATGTCCGCGGGACCCTCGGAATGGGCGGTAGATACGTCGCCATCGGCATCGAGGACCTCAAGATCACGGATGCCAACGCAAAGCCACGCTTCACGGTTGTCCTGTTGAAGGGCCAGCTCAAGACCGCCCAGACCTACGACCTCCACGACGCCGACCGGGCCGGGGCAACGGCCCCGCCTCCGCCCGACGATCGCCCCCCGCCAGCGGATCCCGAGCGCTAACGTTCTCGCTCGCAGCGGCCGGTCCGGCTTGATCCGGGGCGGGGCTCGTGCCACGGTTTCCTCCGCTATCCGATCACCAGCAGAAAGGGGGCAGCCCATGGCGTATGTCGATCCCCGCTTGCGCGGCAAGCCGGCGCCAACCGTGTCGATCGAGCAGATGGAACGGCAGAATGTCGCGCGCCTCGACGCGATGAGGGGTTCCGATCTCGCCTTCCTCGACCAGCGGATCCCGGGCTATCAGCGCGAGATCATCAATATCATCGGGATGGGCGTCGTCGAAAACCTCGACGATCCCGATCTGCGGCCCAAGATAGCGGCGCCGGCGCACGGCTTTGCCGTCACCTATGTGCGGAACACCCCGAAAGGCCACGGCGCGGCATTGCACCGCCACCCGACCGAAGAGGTGTTCATCGCCGCCAAGGGGCCCTGGGAGGTGTTCTGGCTCGAAGGTACGGTCGAGCGCACGATCACGCTCCAGCCCGGCGACATCGTCAACGTGCCGATCGGGATCTACCGCGGGTTCCGCAACGCGGGCGAGGATCCCGAGGCGACGCTGATCGCCGTGGTCGGCGGACCCGACACCGGCAAGGTCGACTGGCATCCCAGCGTCATCGAGGCGGCGCGCAAGACCGGGCTCTCGGTCGATGACGACGGCAAGCTGATCGTCGCCGAGGCGGCCCAATAAGCCCCCGCGTCGTAGATCCGACCTTCGCTCGATCCTCCGCGCCGCCATTCCATTCCGTGTCATACCGGCGAAGGCCGGTATCCACGGCGGGGTGGATCCCGGCCTGCGCCTGGCCTGCGCCGGGATGACAAGTTTGGAGATGCCGCAAACTTCCGGCTCAGGACACGAGCGGCTA
>WNFD01007712.1_pt1 | contig 10629 bp, 7 predicted proteins | sample 5400491 | NCBI WGS metagenome assembly WNFD01 (sample SAMN13153343, study PRJNA577476) | soil metagenome | isolation source: 120 cm saprolite under Douglas fir tree site 2 hole 2 replicate 2 | place: USA:California | collected 2015-04-18 | reverse complement strand
GTGCAAATGGTTTTGGTGGCCCGTTGCCTCCGACTGGGACTTGTATTGGGCGCAGCGCTTGCGTCAGGCGCGACGGCGGCTGGCGTCGCGGTTGCGGCGGTGCCGGACAAGCTCAGTCAACAGATCCTGGACGCCCAGAAGGCCCAGGCCGAACGGCACTTCGGCAAGGCCTTGGACATCTACGGCCGCGCGATAACCCCGGGCGCGAACGATCAAGATCTTCGGTTGCTTCTGAAGAAACGTGCTTTGGTCTTTGAGCAAATCCGTCAAACGACCAAGGCCGAAGCCGATTTCACCGCCGCCCTAGGGGTCGAGCCCATCGACCCCGCACTCTATGCCGATCGCGGTTATTTCTATCTGCGTCAAAGTCGCTACGACAAGGCGCTGGCGGATTTCGTGACTGGAGCGCGTATCGATCCGGCCAATCCGTTGTTCGTGTTTGCGACCGGACGCGTGCGAGCGGCGATGGCGGACTACCGAGGCGCGATAGAGCGCTACAACGCTGCGCTCTTGATCGACGGCAAGTATGCTATCGCTATTCTCTCCCGCGCCGAAGCCTACGTTCATCTCGACATGCTGCAAGAGGCGAAGGAAGACTACGACAAGGCGATGGGGCTCAGGTTCATGCGCGAAGGAGACCGTTTTTTCGCGTTTCTTGGCCGCGGCTACGTCAACATATTGTTGGAAGACTTCGACACCGCGGTCCAAGATCTTGATCAGGCGCTCGAGGCTGAACCGAGCAATCTGAACGCGCTGTTGTATCGAGGTTACGCATATGAACGGCGCGGCGATGATGAGCTCGCGCTGCGCGATTACGAGCGCGCCTTTGCAGCTAGTCCGGACAACGTCTGGGTGCGCACGGGCTTGCAGCGGCTGCGGTCCAATTGAGAACCAGCCGACGTCACGGGCTTGATCGGCGCTATCGAATTGGGACGAGGGTCTCCTCGCCCGCTCCAGACTGCCAAAGTCCTGAAAGCGTACCGTCGCGCTGCAATGCATAGACGACTGGGCTTGAGTCGCCCCAGTCGACCGTGAGGACGTTGCTCGCAAGCGTACCGCTTCCTCGGTAGTTGCTGCTGCCAACTTTCCAATCCACCACGTATTGCCCGGATCGATTGACGATCGAGACCGTGCCCGAATAGCTGTTACCGTCGGGACCGCGGCCGCTGACACGATATTGCCCGCCGGGAGCTGTTACCGACCCTGCGGCGGCTTGCGAGAACAGCTCCAGTCTTTCGGTGGCGGAGCCGTCAGCCCATTCCCCGTCGAGGCTGGCGTCTCTTTTGATTGTGTAGACGACAGGGCTTTTTTGACCCCAATTGACCACTAGCATGCGGCCAGCGAATTGACCCGATCCGGTGAAGGTCTGGCGTCCGATCCACCACTTGAACAGGAAGTCCTTGCCGAACGGAGTCAATGTCAGCATGCCGCGGTAGCGACTGCCATTTGGATTTGAACCCTCCACGCGATAGACGCCCGTTAGGGTTGGTAGTGATGCGGGCAGCATTCCGAGCGCGGCTTCGCGCGAAGCTGGTTGCGGTGCCGGAAGAACCCGGCCCGGGTGGAAGATGAAATCGCCGAAAAAGGAGGAGGAAATCCAAGGGGTCTGCTGTCCGCGGGTTTCCTGGTAGACGCCCTTTAGCGTCTGCTTGAAGGTTTCTTCGATGCTCAAGTCAGTTTTTCGGATCGCTGCGACCAGGTTCTTCGTATAAGGGCTGTTGCGGCCGTCACCATCGAGGGCGACCGAACCCGGTGATGTCGAATAGGAAACGAACAGACTGGCATTGCTGTCGACACGCGAAAGCCCACGGGTGCCGCCATGGCTCAACGGATTGTCGCGACATGCATCGAGGATGACAATGTTGAGACCGTTGCGTGCCGACGCCATCGCGTCGACCACGTCGGCAGCACCCAAAGCGTGCGCCTTCAGTGCGTCGTCGGTCGCCTCCCCCTGCATAATCGGCAGGATGTAGTTCTCGCCGCTCACCTGCATGCCGTGTCCAGCAAAATAGAAGAGCCCGACGCCTCCCTTGTTCTTGAGCGCCGCGTTGAAGGTGAGGACTGCCTCCTGCATGTTCTGCAGGTCGGTATCGGTCTTCAGCGTCACGTCGAACCCGGCGCCGCGCAGCGCCTGCGCGATGTCCGTTGCATCATTGGCGGGATTGGCGAGCGTGGCAAAAGGGTAAGCCGAATTCCCGATAACGAGTGCCGTGCGCGGCTCGGCGCCTTGCTGTGCCAGCGCGATGCTCGGGGATACGGCGACAAGAGACAGGCTGAGGAGGAAGAGGAGGCGTTGCAGGATCTTGGTCATTCATACCCCACCGATCTAATCTGCGAGGACGCTTTTCAAAGGTCGATTGAACGCGAAGATAACAGCGCTTGCCGCTCCTGCGATGGCCGCGATCAACAAAAAGAAGTGCGCCTTATCCATGGTGTTCCAGAAGCTGCCGAGCCAGCCAGCAATGAAATTGCCGGTGAAACTCGTGGCCAGCCACACGCCCATCAGCATCGACAGGAATCGCGCCGGCGCGATCTTCGAGACCAGGGATAGACCGGTCGGCGACAGATAGAGCTCGCCCACCGTAATCACGATGAAATAGGCGAGGATCCAAAGCCAGCTGACGGAATTCGTGGGCTGCGCGCCTAACGCTGCGACCACCATGATCAGATTGGCAACGGCGACCCCGAGACAGCCGAGCGCCATTTTGGTCACCGTCGAGGGTTCGCGCCCGGAGGCGGCCTGGCGCGCCCACAGGGCAACGATAACAGGCGTGAATGCAAAAATCATGAACGGATTGAATGCTTGAAACCAGGTGGTCGGAATCTCACCAACCCAGAAAAGCAGATTGATCGTACGGTCGGTATAGGTGTCGGCCCACAGTGCAAGCGTATTGCCCTGCTGCTCGTATGTCGCCCAGAAGAACGTCACGGGCAGGAAGAGGCTCAGGAGCGCGATCACACCGCGTTGCTCTTCCGATGTGAGCCCCTGGGGCTCCCTGCGCGCGGCCTTATGCAACTCGTCCTCGGGTAGGAGCGGCCAAGCGTAGAGATAGGTGAAAAGGCCAATCAGCATGCCGACGCCGGCGGCGGCAAACCCATAGTGCCAGCCGACGGTTTCGCCGAGCGTGCCGCAAACAAGGGGAGCAAAGAACGCCCCGAGATTGATGCCGACGTAAAAGATGGAATAGGCGCGATCGCGGCGGTGATCGCCGGGAGCGTACAGTCCGCCAACTTGGGTCGAGATATTCGGCTTGAAGGCGCCGTTGCCCAGAATCAGCGTCAGTAAGGCCAGCAGCAGCAGATGCTCGAACGCCATCATGAAATGACCGATGGCCATCAGCGTCGCGCCGATGATGACGGTTCGGCGCTGGCCCAAAACGCGATCCGCAAGAAGGCCGCCAAAAAAAGGAGTGAGATAGACGAGCCCGGTGTAGAAGCCATAGATCTGCGAGGCGAGGGGTTGAACGTCGAGCGGTCCGGAGAGCGTCTCCAACGCAGCCCTCACCGCGCTCAGCCCGAGCACGTTGTCCATGTGTCCGGGCTGGAACAGATATTTCACGAGGTAAAGGACAAGGAGCGCGCGCATCCCGTAATAGGAGAAACGCTCCCACATTTCGGTCGCGAACAGGAATGTGAGACCTCGGGGGTGACCGAGGAAGTCATTGGCGCCAACTGCGACGTGGTCTTTCAGTACGGCTTCGGAGGGGTCTGACACAGCGGAGAATTGCTCTCGTGTTTAGCGCGGGAGATATGAGCCGCGAGCCATCGGCAATATCGTATAATCTCGGCCGCGGGTGCGCCATGGTTGAATGGCGAAATCAAAGCGGAGCGGGGCGAGCAGCTAGCTTGGCGTCCATCAGCATCCATGACCGATACGGCCGACAAACCAGGAGTGATCGTGCTGCCACCGCTCTTGGCGCTGGGCACGCTGGTCCTGGGCTTTGCGCTGAGCTGGGTGGCGCCGACGTTCGTTCTGCGGGTGGTGCTGCCCTTTCAACTGCGCGTGGCGATAGGGCTGGCATTGGCGGCAGGAGGCGTGGCGCTCGCGGTCGCCGGAGCACGCACGTTTCGAGAGGTGGGCACCAACGTCACGTCGACGCAACCGGCGCTGAAACTCGTGACCGTCGGCGCTTATGCGCACCTGCGCAACCCAATGTATGTCGGCCTCGGCTTGCTGGTCGCCGGGATCGGGGTCGGCTTTGCGTCCGATTGGACCTTGGTGCTGCTTGTTCCGGCCGTCCTCGTCATTCATTACGGCGTGGTGCTGCGCGAAGAGGCCTATCTCGTACGCAAATTCGGCGAAACCTATCGGCGCTATGAAGACGCGGTGCCACGTTACGGATGGCCGGTGTGAACTCAGCGCGTCGATTGGGTCGCCTGCAGGATCTCGGCCCATTTTGGAATTTCGTGCTGTAGCAACGTGTGGAGTTCCTCCGGCGTGCTTGCGATGGGATCAAAACCAATCTCGGCGCAACGGGCGCGCACATCCGGATGAGACAGAACCTCGCGCACATCGGCATTCAGCTTGGCAATGACATCAGGAGGCGCTCCTGTTGGTGCGAACAGGCCATACCAGCTCGGTGCCGTATAGTCTGGTGCCCCAGCTTGCGCAAAAGTCGGAACCTCGGGCAGCGCTTCGAGGCGCGATTGCCCTGACACCGCGAGCGCGCGAAAAAGCCCCGCCTTGATTTGCGGTATATAGCCGGCAATCGTCGGCAGCATGAGGGAAAGCCGGCCGGTCGCGACGTCGGCATAAGCCTGGGTCGTAGCGGCGTTGTAGGGAACATGGGTCGCCTTGAGGCCGGTTTGCTGTTTGAGAAGCTCGACGCCGAGATGGCCGACGGTGCCGACACCGGCAGAACCATAGGTCAGTTCGTCCGGATTCAGATTGGAATAGGCGACCAATTCGGTGAGTGTCCGATAGGGCGCATGGGGCGGCACAATAAGAATTGATGGCGCGCGCGCGACCAACATTATCGGATCGAGGTGCCGCATTGGGTCGATCTGTTGGTTCGGCAAGAACGTCACGTTCACGGCCAGTGATTGCGTCGCGAGCAGCAGCGTATAGCCGTCAGGTGAAGCCTGTCCGACCACAACGGCAGCGAGATTGCCACTCGCGCCTGGCCGATTCTCGATCACGACCGGTTGGTGCCACCGCTCGCTGAGTCTTTGCCCGATCACGCGCGCGATGACATCCGTCGTCCCGCCGACGCCAAAGGCTACGACGATGCGCACGCTCCGATCGGGAAACATCGCTTGCGCCGGCAGCGATGCGCCGCTCGCAATCAAGACGACTGCGGAAACGGCTAGGGCTCTGCACACGAACGACGCCTGCACGCTTTCCATCCCCCTTCTCCAAGGCATTGAACGTCCATCATTGTTTGGCTTCGTTCGGCCAAAGCAACCGGGTAAGTGCGGATGTCAACCTTCAGTTGAAGAAATTATATATGAACGTAAAAATAGAAAATCATCGATCCGAGCCATTGTTTTGCACGGTCAGTTTGGCTGGGCGTCCCGCTGAAGCCGACAATCGTGCTCGAGGAGGGCCTTCAACCCTAACTCTGCGCGTACACGTAGCGCAGCAGATCCGCGGCCTGGTTCGGCGGCAGACGGCGAATTTCCTCAAGCAGGGCGCGCGCGATCTGGCAGTAGGTCGCGTATTCGGAGGGGGCGAGGTTCTTTTTCGAAAGCAGCGCCAACTGACGGTCGAAGCGCTGGGTCAGTTGCGTTTGGACCGTATTCAGCTGCGGCTGGATTTGAGGCTCGCCCGGAACGGGTTGCGAGCTGCCGGCAGCGGTCGTCAAGATGCGCTCATTCACCGCGAGCTCACGATCGAAGATGTCCGGAAACTGCTTGAGCAGATTGGCGCGCAATCGTGCCCCGGTCGATTGGTCGTTGATGGCGACGCAGCTTTCGGGATCGCTCACCTGAAGCGCGCTCATGTAGGCCACCATGACGTCCGTCATGTCGAGGATGGCGTCTTCAGAGGCGCGCGGGGTGTATTGCTTGATGGTCGCTCCGAGCACCGACCTCGCTTGTGAGAATATGACGTCCTCACTGGCGCCCGGCTGGGATTCTTCCGCGACTTGACCGGTGATGTTGTCAAACGCCTTCGGATCCAAGCGCCGGAGGGTGGCATAGACCGGGACCTTGGCGAGGGCGTCTCGCACCTTTTCCGTCGCGGCAGCGGCGGCCAGCGTGCTGGAGCTCGCAAACCGCGAGCTGTCGACGACCCCAAAGATAACGGCGGCAGACGCGCCGACAACGACCATGGCTTGGGCGGCGCGCGCCCAGAAGGCCGAACCGCCTCGCTCCTGATGCTGCGCTGCCGAGCGCCACGTGCCGACCAGTTGCCAGGCAACGATTACGAGAACGAGAAATCCAAAGAGGATCCACGCGCTCAGCGCCACCGGTCCGCTTGGGACGCCTGAATTTTGTAGCGCGGCTTGCAATGCAAATGCCGAAAAGCAGATTGCGACGACAGCCAAAACCATATTGACCCAATATGATTTCGGCAGGCTCAGCTCTCCAAGCCAATGCCTGACGAAGTAGTTTCGACCCGGCTGTTCAGTAACGTCCGGGGCTTCGTGATCGTGGTGGAGATTGCTGCCCTCGCTGATGCGTTTGACGTCATCGCGCAGGAATGAGAGGTCGTCGGTCCACTCCTGCGAGCTATCCGCAGTGAATTGGATGTCAGGTGCCCCGGAGCGATCGGTTGCCGGAACATGATCTGTTCGCAGAACATGATCCGTGTCGTCGGAGACTGTCGTCTTGGTATCTGCGTCGCGGGCGGCTGTCGTCTTTGCGCTCGGTGGTGGCGGAGGGGAAAGGCCATCTGCTGCGGCCCGCAATTTCAGTCCAAGCGCCTCTGGATTCTTGCGTTCCGCATCCGTGAGCTCTATCGGAGGGTCGATAATCGGGGGGCCGCCCAGCAGTTCCGCGGCGGCGCGCCCACTGCGCCAGTCGGCCCAGCCTGGCCGCCAGATGAGATGATCCTTCGTGATCGTCCCTTCTTCGACCGCCTTGAGGAACGCGGAAATGGGAAAAGGTCCGTGCCGCTGACCCTCATGCAGCAGATACCACGCGTCCGCTCCCGCCTTCGGTAGCTCAGCCATGCCGGAACTCTTTTACGCTACAGAACGCCCACCACCCTACAAAGATACTAGCGACGGTGGAAAGGTATGGCAATCGGTGCGACGCCCCCACCGCAACTTTTGTCCTGGGGTTACCGCAGGCGTCCGCGCGCGGCTGGGTCTAGTTGAGGAAATTCAACCCGTTGGACGGATCTGATGAGGTTGCTGAGAGTGAATCGGCGCCTTACACGTCGAGCAATTCCTCGCGGGCAAATTCGGCCCGTTCCTGGATGAAGTCGAACCTGGCCTCCGCCTTGGTGCCCATGAGACGCTCGACCGAATCGTCCGTACTCGCCCGCTCGTCGTCGACAAGCACGACCTTCAACAAGGGTCGCTTGCGCGGGTCCATGGTGGTTTCCTTGAGTTGGGCCGCCATCATCTCACCCAAGCCCTTGAACCGGCCGATCTCGACCTTGGCGTTGGCGTGAAACTCCGTCTTCAGCAGTTCATCCCGATGTTTTTCGTCGCGGGCGTAGAACACCTTGCCGCCGTGCGAGAGGCGGTACAGCGGCGGCACGGCGAGGTAGAGGTGGCCGTTTTCAATCATCGGTCGCATCTGTCGATAAAAGAACGTAATCAGCAACGAGGCGATGTGCGCGCCGTCGACGTCGGCGTCGGTCATGACGATCACGCGCCCGTAACGCAGATCCTGCTCACGGTAATGCGTGCCTGTGCCGCAGCCGAGCGCTTGCACCAGATCGGAAAGCTGCTGATTCTGAGCGAGCTTGTCCTTGCCGGCGGAGGCGACGTTCAAGATCTTGCCGCGCAGCGGCATAATCGCCTGCGAAGCCCGGTCGCGCGCCTGCTTGGCGCTGCCGCCGGCGGAATCGCCTTCGACGATGAAGATTTCGGATCCCTCGAGTGCGCTGTTGGTGCAATCGGCGAGCTTGCCGGGTAGCCGCGCCTTGCGCGTGGCGCTCTTGCGCGAAATCTCCTTTTCCTGACGGCGACGAATGCGCTCCTCGGCACGATCGACCACGTAGTCGAGCAGCTTGTTGGCCTGGGCCGGGTTGCCGGCGAGCCAATGATCGAACTGGTCGCGCACCGCGTCGTCAACGATGCGCTGGGCGGCCGCTGTGGCGAGGCGATCCTTGGTCTGACCCTGGAATTCCGGCTCCCGAACGAACACCGAAAGCATCGCCGCGGTGCCGTCCAGGATATCGTCACTGGTAATCGCGGTGGCGCGCTTGCCTTGATTGACGCGTTCGGCGTGATCTTTTAGCCCGCGCAGCAGCGCCGAGCGCAGGCCGGATTCGTGCGTGCCGCCCTCAGCGGTCGGGATCGTGTTGCAATACGAAGAAAGGAAACCGTCGGTGTCGGACGTCCATGCGATCGCCCACTCGACCGAGCCGTTGGAGCCGGGATCACCTGACTTGCCGGTGAAAATGTCGGGATGCACGAGCGTCGCACCGTTGATGGTGACGGCGAGATAGTCCTTGAGACCATCCGGGAAGTGGAACTTGTCTTCTTCGGGCACCCCCTCGATGCCCTGCAGAAGCTCCTTGTCGCAGTGCCAGCGGATTTCGATGCCGCCGAAGAGATAAGCCTTGGCGCGCGCCATCTTGAACAGGCGCTGCGGATTGAACTTCACCTTGGCGCCGAAAATCTCGGCGTCCGGCTTGAACCGCACTTTGGTGCCGCGCCGGTTGGAGATCTTGCCGAGTGCTTCCAGGCCGGACTTGGGCTTGCCGCGCTGGTAAATCTGCCGGTAGAGCTGCCCGCCGCGTGCGACCTCGACTTCCATCCGCTCGGAGAGCGCATTGACGACCGAGATGCCGACGCCATGCAGGCCGCCGGAGGTGGCGTACACTTCGGAATCGAATTTTCCGCCCGCGTGCAACGTGCACATGATGACCTCGAGGGCGGATTTCTTTGGAAACTTTGGGTGGGGATCGACCGGGATACCGCGCCCGTTGTCGGTCACGGTGAGATAGCCGTCGGCACCGAGCTCGACCTCGATGAAGGTCGCATGCCCCGCCAGCGCTTCGTCCATGGAATTGTCGATCGCCTCGGCAAAGAGGTGGTGCAGGGCCTTCTCGTCGGTGCCGCCAATATACATGCCGGGCCGCCGGCGGACCGGCTCGAGCCCTTCCAGCACCTCAATGTGGCGCGCGGTGTAGCCGCCTTCGGCCCCGCTACCCACGCTTGCGGCCACCTTTGCACGTGCCTGAGCAGGCCTGACCGCTGCCTGAGCAGGCCTGACCGCCGCCTGAGCAGGCCTGACCGCGGCTTTCGGCGCTACCGAGAACAGGTCGCTGATCTTGCGGGACATTGCCCTGAAGGGGTTGACGGTCTTTGATTTCTTGGCTTTTGATTTCTCAGCTTTTGCCATGCGATATCAGCTCGATAAGGGGAAACGATTTCGAATCGGAAGCGTCATTATGCCATGGGCGCATGCCATGGGCGCGGCCCAATCGTGGCCAGTGAGGTTGATTTGCCGCCCTGGTTTATGCGCCGCGGTCACGGTACATGGTCGTTGCAGACCAAGCCTCGCCGCGCCGGTGCTCATCAATGCCCGCTAGAATCCTACGTCCAACAGACCATCGACTTCGTTCGCACGCACGAAGTGTGGGCCGCGCCGATCGTTGCGGCGAATCGCTTGCGTTCATTTCGCTCCTATACCTTCTTTGGGCGCACTTGTCGGTGTCGGGGCCCCGATCGGTCCAAGTGGGGTCAATTTCTGGCCGATCTGGATTGCCGGATCGATTGGCGCAGCGCTGGGCGACTGGCTCTCCTATTGGATCGGTCTCAAGATCGGACCCAAGGTTGTGTGTGTCTGGCCGCTATCGCGGCACCCCGTCCTGATCCCGCGTGGCGAAAGGTTCATGAAAACCTAGGGGGATCGCCGGCATCTTCATCGGGCGCTTTTTCGGTCCGCTGCGCGCATCGGCACCACTCGTCGCTGGTATCTTCGAAATGCCGTACTGGCAATTTCAAATCGCAAACGTCGTCTCCGCTTTCGTGTGGGCCGGCGCTCTGCTGACCCTTGGTGGCAGCCTTTCCTACTTCATAACACGAATGTGGGGATGATGCCGGTGAGATAACAGTCCGCTTGCGCCCTGTGATATCGTTGTCATCCGCGTTCCGGTCGGAGTGCTTCCCGCATCACGTTGACGACGCGCTCCAGATCGATCTCAGGCCGCACTACCCGCGCGACCATCACGCCATCGAGAAAGACTGACACCAGTCGGGCCAAGTCCGTGGCCCGCGGCTGTGCGACGCCGATTTCGCGGCGGATGGCGCTGGCGAGGATCTCGACTTCCGTATTGTAAAACCGTGCAATGGCATCGTCGGTGAGCGGAGACTGGCGCTCGGAATGAGCGTAGTCGAGAACGATTTTGAGGAAGTTTGAAATTTCCTCCGACAGAAGCAAGTTGCTGGACAACCACGCTTCCAGTCCACCAATCGCGGCATGCCTGTGTCTTAATCGCTCGTAAACCGATAGCGCGTCCGCGAGCGCCTTGCGGACCACAAACTGAAAAAGGTCGTCCCTGTT
>WNFD01019041.1_pt1 | contig 10630 bp, 6 predicted proteins | sample 5400491 | NCBI WGS metagenome assembly WNFD01 (sample SAMN13153343, study PRJNA577476) | soil metagenome | isolation source: 120 cm saprolite under Douglas fir tree site 2 hole 2 replicate 2 | place: USA:California | collected 2015-04-18 | reverse complement strand
CGATCGTAAATGCAGTCCCCCACAGGACCGCCCTCATCCCTGATGGCTCAAGAGCTTAATCCTTCTTCTAGACGAACATCAAGAAAAATATAAGCACTCCGGCACACCCCATCTGCTGGAAAGAGATACCGCAGCTGGGAAATTGTCTGGCCGCACGCCTTCTTTTGTCCTAGAATTCCCGTTTTCAACTACCGCCGCCATCCAGAGTGGCCTCAGGCCGCGAAGGACGTGGCCTTTATCAACAAAATACATAGGTTCGTCGGTCGCTGATACATTCTCAGAACGATAGAAAACGGAAGAAGAGGAGAGGACCTCTTGAGAAAAACCCCGTGCCTAGCTGTCATGATCGCGCTGGCCTGCAGCGTGCTTCTATCAGCACAAGTGATCGCGGTAAAAGCTGGAAAGCTCGTCGATCCCGAAGCTGCGACTGTCCTAAAAGACCAGCTTATTCTGATTCGGGATGGCAAGATCGCCGCTCTCGGCCACAATCTGGCCATTCCCGCCGGAACTCAAACTATCGATCTGTCAGCCGACACCGTTCTGCCTGGGCTCATCGATTGCCACACCCACTTGGCCGACGGCGCACATGGCGATGGAGATCCGGTAAGCGTGTTCCGCAAGACCGCGGCGCAACTGGCTCTGGAATCCGTCCCCAATGCCAAGGTGACCCTTGAGTCCGGCTTCACCACCGTCCGCGATGTGGGCACCTACCGCGCGTTGGGGGATATTGCTCTTCGCGACGCCATCAACCACGATTACATCGTCGGACCTCGTATGTTCGTCGCCGGTGCTTACGTAACGATCACGGGTGGCGCCGGAGCCGACAGTGGCCTGGCGCCGGACATGCCCTTGCCATGGGACATGCACTACGGCGAAGCGAACAGCCCCTGGGAAGTTCGGCAAGTGATACGCAAACTGGCCCATGACGGTGTAGATCACATTAAGGTTCTCTCCAGCGGCGCGGTCTTGACCCACGGCAGCAATCCGAGATCTCAGGAGTTCACCCTTGAGGAACTGCAGGCCGCAGTCGATGAAGCCGGCCATTTCGGACTTCGCGTGGAGTCTCACGCTCACTCCCCGGAAGGAATCAAGAACGCGATCCGCGCCGGCGTAGCGTCGGTCGAGCATGCCACCATGATTGATGAAGAAGGCATCGCGCTGGCCAAAAAGAACGGCACATGCCCAAGGATTTTCTCGAGCATGATGCTGCCTTGGGCCAAATTCAGCGTGACAACTTCCGCAAAGCGGTCCAGGCGGGCGTGAAGATGTCCTTCGGCACTGATGCTGGCGTCTGCCCTTACGGCATCAGCGCACGGCAGTTCGCCTTCATGGTCAAGTACGGCATGACGCCAATGCAGGCAATTCAATCTGCGACCATCAATGCTGCCGATCTGCTGGGTAAGCGTGAGTTATTAGGATCGATTAAGCCGGCCAAATACGCAGACCTCATTGCGGTGAGTGGTGACCCGCTCCTGGATGTTTCCGTCCTCGAGCGGGTGGAATTTGTGATGAAAGAGGGAAAGATCTACAAGCACAAATGAATCCCAGGGTGATCGTAAACCGTTGCCCAGAGCACTCGTTCCACAATGGCTTTGGTCAGCTAGTTGAGCAGACAGTTCTTCCCGATGATGTCCCCGGGCTTTTTGTCTACCGTGGCCGAAATGATGACTGGTATAACGTCACGGGATTCCGAGGTCCGGATTCTCTTACCATGTCCTTGGACGAATCCTTGGCCCTCTGTCATCACCAAAAACTGGTCTGCCTCCACATTTTCGAACTTTTCAATTAAGCCACTCGGCCAACGCACTTCGAGGTAACCGACACGAGTATCGCGGCCTAGTCCGAAATGCAGGCGCGAATCATTATTCGAGAGATAACTTCCTCCACTTTGTACCTCCGCAACCTGTTTTCGCTCGCCGACCCCAATCGTTGCTCGTGCTCCGATGGCGTCTCGATTACTCTTAGTACCGATCAACTTCAAGGTAAGCCAATGATTTCGGTTTCCACCGTCATTGCGGAGCAAAGTCGGACGGTCATTTAGATTGACGATTAAGAGATCAAGATCGCCATCGTTATCGTAATCTCCGTAAGCAACCCCGCGACTGGTCTTTTCACTCAAAAGTCCACCTCCGACTTCTGCTGTAACCTCGCGGAACGTTCCATTTCCCAGATTCTGATAAAGCTGTTTGCGTTCCTTATACGTGGATCCAACCGCAAACCGATCTATCTCAGGGTAAACATGCCCATTGGCTACAAAAAGATCCAGAAAACCGTCGTTGTCGAGGTCTACGAACACGGTTCCCCAGCCGAGATAGGGCATCGACGATTGGCCAAAACCAGCCGAAGACGTAGCGTCTGTAAAAGTGCCGTCCTTATTATTCTTGAAGAGAGTAGCAATATCATGAGAAAACACCGTGACGTAAAAATCAAGGTAGCCATCATTGTTGTAATCACCAACGGCTACCCCCATGTTGGACTGCTCCCGGCCCTCTCCGTTCAGCGCGACGCCAGAAAACAACCCCACTTCTGAAAATGTGCCGTCGTGATTGTTGTGGAACAAGAAGTTGCGGGCAGAATCGTTTGCCACAAAGATATCCGGCCAGCCATCATTGTCGAAATCGGTAAACACTACGGCGAAACCAGGATATCCGGGGTCCTGGATGCCGGCTCGTCGAGTGACATCAGTGAAGGTACCGTCGCGGTTGTTGTGATAGAGGATATCTGGTTCACCGGGCAGACCTCGTGGTCCGCACATGACGTCAATGCCCATATACTTGCAAAATGGGCTGCTTCCTCGTTTTGGGACCGTTTTTTGATCAAAAGCAATGTAGTTGGCAACATAGAGATCGACATATCCGTCCCTGTCGTAATCCCCAAAAGAACAACCTGTACTCCAGTGCGAACCTTTGATTCCTGCCCGCTCCGTTACATCTGTAAAGGTGCCGTCCCCGTTATTGCGAAACAGGGAGTTCGTGCCAAAACCGGTAACAAAAATGTCTTCAAACCCGTCATTGTCGTAATCGGCAATGCACACGCCCATCCCCCATCCTCTCTTGGTCAGTCCGGCTTTCACAGTAACATCGGTGAAAGTACCATCTCCGTTATTTCTGTACAATGCAACTATCTGGTCGCCACCACCTTTCATGTGCTCCAACGTCGAGCCGTTGACGACTAGGACGTCAATGTACCCATCATTGTCATAATCAAAAAATGCTACCCCATTGCCATTTACTTCTACGATGTAGTCTTTGCTTTGCTCGCCCGTGATATTTATCAGTCTAAGTCCTGCTTGATCGGCGACGTCGATAAGCCTGATTCCCATAGACTTTGCAGGCCCTTGCGATGGTCCGGCCGATAGCGATGCCAGCAAGAGTAACAACATCGCTCCGTAATGGCAGATCTGCTTGATCGAGGTCATTGTTTGTACTGAACTGGCGGGGATTCTCCCTTGCTCTCAGGCCGTCGGGCTTTGAGGAGCATGGGATTTCTGTCGCTCCATGATTTATGGAACGGTTCTCGACGAACGATTCCCTTACCTTCTACAATAGTCAAAACACAATTAAGGTCTACGTTTTGCATGATGTCCGCGATTCCACTGGGCCATCGAACTTCGAGCCGGTCAACGCGTTCGGCTTTGCCCAAGCCAAAGTGGACCCGCATGTCGCTCTGGCTTAGATAACTGGACCCTGCTTTGACCTCACGCGTTTGAGTCTGAGGACCTATAATGAGCTTCAGCCGCGCGCCCACCCCGTCGCGGTTACTTTTTGTTCCCACGGTGCGGATGATCACGGCACTGTTTCCATCGTCAGCGTCGTTGTGAAGCAATTCGGGTCGCTGCCCATTGTTGCTTACCAGCAGATCCAGGTGACCGTCGTTGTCAATGTCTGCGACTGCCAGGCCACGGCCAACCCTTTGTACTGCAAAAGCAGGACCAGAACTGAGCCCAACCTCTCTGAATACGCCCTTGCCTTCATTGTGGAAGAGCAACTTTCTTTGCGCATAGGAAGCGCTTTCGCGAAAATAACTGGCATTGTCCAGAACGTTTCCATTAGCCACCACGAGGTCCAGCTGACCATCGTTGTCATAGTCGAAAAAGGCGGTGCCAAAACCGACGAACGGCAGGCTGGGTTGGCCCACGCCGCTTTCATAGCTGTCAAGAAAAATGCCATGATCGTTGTGGTAAAGCGTATGGGCTTCGAGGTCCAAGTGGGTTACAAAAATGTCCAGCCAACCATCATTGTCGTAGTCGGCGATATCAGCGCCCATACCGGCACCCGGGCTGCCATTTCCATTAACGGCGACTCCCGCCCACAACCCAACTTCCTTAAACGTTCCATCTCCCTGATTTGCAAAAAGGAAGTTCGGGACCGAATCGTTTGCGACAAAAATGTCGATCCAACCATCATTGTTATAGTCTCCAAAAACCACCCCCAGACCCTTTCCGAGGGTGCTTTCGATTCCAGCCTTGCGGGTGATGTCAGTAAATGTGCCATTGCCATTATTGCGGTACAGTTTGTCAGATAATCCGTTATATACGTTGGGATGACAGTAGGCACGAACGCCTCTAAGGTAATCACCGCAGTATTTGTTGTTGTGCAAACCAAAATCTACGTAATTCGTCACAAACAGATCCACGTAACCATCGTTATCGATGTCGCCGAACGCACAACTGGTGCTCCAGGAGTTCAAACCTACACCAGCTTTAGCGGTTACGTCGGTGAATGTACCATCCCCGTTATTATGGTATAAACCGTTTTGTCCGAATGCGGTGATATAAAGATCCTCCCAGCCGTCATTGTCGTAGTCGGCAGCACACGCGCCCATCCCATAGCCGTGAACAATAACACCTGACTCAGATGTGACGTCAGTAAACGTCCCGTCCCCATTGTTCCTGTACAATCTACTTCGGGTCTGAGAAGAAACGTCGTCCTTATCCACCAAAGATCCGCCGTTCACGAGAAAAATGTCCACGTAACCGTCGTTGTTGAAATCGAAGAAAACGACGCCAGAGCCCATCGTCTCAGGCATGTACTTGTCTGGAGTCAGACCGTTAACGTGCCGGAAGTCAATCCCTGACTGGAGAGTGATGTCTCGGAAAAGAGGCCGGGAATGGGAGTCATCCATTCGAGCCGATCTGGTACTCGGACGTACGCTGGGCTGTTGCCTGGTCTTAACTAGAGGGGTATTACCGATGTTCGGATTTGCCTTGACCCCGGTGTTCTTTACCAACACGACTAACGCGAACGAGAACAGCAACAAGACCCGCAGGATAACTTGTTGGCCCATTGAAGTTCGATACCTTATCTCTGCTCGCTCTGCACTCTCACTCGCTCTTCTTGCATTTTGGTATAAGTGCTGTGTTCCTTCGCGCTGTCTTCCAATCTGCCCATAGCCTTGTATTCTTCGGCTAGGTAGCGATGGATTTGTGGAAGATCGAAATTGAGTTCTAGCGCTTTTCGTAAATTTGTAACGGCTTGTTCGTGGTCGCCCGTTTTCATCAATACGAAACCGAGCCTCGCGTAGGGGAGTCCCATTCCAGGGTCCTGTGCAATCGCACGGCGAAGCAAAGTGATTGCTTTGTCATACTGATATTCCTGCACCGCCGATAGAGCTTCCTGGTTCAAGCTCAACTCTTCCCGAACGTGGTGCTCTTCCGCTTCTGCTTCTGCTTCCATGTGTTGGAATTTGGTCAGTTCTGTGTGGCCTTGGTCGAGCAGACCGACCCGTATGAGCGCCTGGGCAACAGTGTATTCCGCTTGCCTCTGGCGGGGGTCGAGCTCCAGGGCCTTTCTCCCCGCCTCGATGGCTCGATCGTACTTCGATGTTCTGAGGTAGATCTGCGCCAAATTGGCGTACACGTCCGGGCGGTTAGGCTCCGAACTAAGGATGGTAGAGTATTCTTTCAGTGCTTCATCGTAGCGGCTTTGTCGCGCATAAAGACCAGCCAAGCCAAGGCGAGCCACAACTAGGTTGGGATTGATTTGCAAAGCTCGTGCGAACGATCGGGTCGCATTGTCGAAATCGAGCTGATTGGAATAGACAATGCCAGCCTTGGCATGGATGCGGTCTAGACCTATGTCGGTCCCTGCCGCGGCCGCTTTTTGAAACTCGCCAAGCGCCTCGCCGAACCTTCCCTGGACGCGGTACAGTTCACCCAAGTTGTAATGCGCTCGTTGTGAATGTGGGTTGGCCTGAATTGCATCCTTGAGGACCTGTTCCGCATCGTGCCAACGTTTGAGCCACACTAGGGCCTCGGCAAGATTCATGCGCAACTGTTCATCGTCGGGCTTTATCCGAACCGCTTCTCTGTACTGCTCGACACATTGATCGAACCGTCCGTCATTGAAATAGGCAAGTCCCAGCAGCCGATGTGCTTCGCTGCTGTCACCACGTACCTCAACCGCAGCATTCAAGTGCGTAATGGCTTTCTCCATCTCACCCAGCTGCAGAGCGACGCTGCCGAGGTTGAGTTGCGCAAGGGCAAAGTTCCTATCCAGGGTAATAGCCTGCTCAAAAGCGCTCTCCGCATCGGACTCGCGTTCCAGGTCAAGATCGATCTCTCCCAGCTGGTTGAAGTAGTTTGCATTGTCGTCATAAATGACGATGGCACGCTGGGTAGCTTCCAGCGCTTGCCTCGGCTTGCCTGTGTTCTTGTAGGCATTGCCCAGGTAAAAGTAAGCGCCGGCATTGACCGGATCGAGAGCCACGGCTTTTTCCAAAGTGGCGATGGCTGATTCGTAGTTTACTTGCTTCAGGAACACAAACCCGAGAGAATAGAGAGCCGGGACAAAATCTGCATCCATTTCAACGATTTGCTGCAGTAACTCGGCAGCTTGTGGTAACTCTCCCTGACTCACTTTCGCGGTCGCCGTCATGAACGTGGTATCCAGCCTTGAAGCACGCTGCTGTGCTTCGAGTTCCTGCCTCTCTAGCTCCCGAAACCGCTCCAGTTCCTCCAGGCCCTTTTCTTTCTGCCCCAGCTGCATGAAACCCTGCGCCAGGGCGTAACGCGCCATTTTGTCTTTTGGGTTGAGGCTTACGGCTTTGCTTTCCGCCTGGACCTGCTGCGTTGTTTGTCTATCCCGGCCGTATGCCAAGCCGAGGAGAGCGTAAATTTCCGCGTTGTCCGGTGCGAGGCGGATAGCCGAGAGAAGTTGCCGGATCGCATCACCGAGTCGATTGCTTTGGACATAAGCTTTGGCCAGCGCGACTTGCACTTGTACGTCGTCGTGCCGAATCCTGAGAGCTGAGTTAAACGCACGTATGGCATCATCCCACTGCAGCAGCTGTTCACGTGCATAACCTATGTTCGTCCACACCTTTTCGGGCTGTTTTATCCGCTTGTCGGTCAATGCCTGGTAAAGCTCTTTCAGCGCATCCTGGGCATTGCGGTCTTCGAGGAGAATGGCGCCCAGCAAATTGTGGTAGGCGCCCTTTCGGGGATCGAGTTCAATGGCCTTGCGTGCATAATGGGTTGACATCTGATACTGGTGCATTCCCGCGTAAATGGTGCCAAGGTAGAAGTAAGCATCAGTACAATCGGGCTGCCGATGAATGACTTGCTTAAGGTTTGCGAGGGCTTCGTAAATCCTGCCGGCATCCAGGTCTTGCATGGCGGCATCAAGGCCTCCACATTTAATATGTTTTGGCTGTTTGGCGGCGTTTGCTCCCGAGGGCAGGTAGGTTAGGGACAGCACGATCAGCAAACAAGAACAGATTTCAGTGGCATACCGAAGCACACTGGGGCGAAGTTGGAGCTGGAGGATTTCATTGGAAGAGAAATGCGAGCGGCTTACCAACAAGACCAAGAACTCCGGCAATAGCTCCAGTGCTAAGGCTTTATGATGTTAATCGTTTGGGTCAAATTGTTCAAAATCTGTCCATCACCATTCCAAGTGCAGCACGTAGCCGTGGTGCCGTCCAATAGGATTCCGGTTAAGCTGCTTGTGCCGGAAACCGTGGCAAAACGACTTGATCCATTGCTTGTTACGTGAAACAAATTGCCTTGAGCAGCCATGTGCTGCTGCGTCGTGGTCTTGACGAGCGGAGAGATTGGCGCCCCCCAAGTCAAATCAAAGGTCACTCCCGAAAAGACTGGGTCCGGGCTCACAAGGGTTGTGCTCAGGTGCGCTGAATCCAAAGTCTTGGGGGTGTTGAACGCGAATTCGCCTGGTTGGAGCACTTGCTCAGTTGTGCCGAAGACGCCGGTGAGAGAATCAAACGCCTGAACCGTCAAGCAGTTCGGGGCGGAAGGATTCCCCGCGCAGGAAATGGAGGGATTCGTCGGGTTCTCGGGCACTGACAGGGAAATAAACACGCCGCCGGTGCCGTCGCTGAGCGTTCCTGTGGTTTGAGCTCCCAGAGCTCGCGATATGGTTTTAGTGACATTCGTAGACTGATACGACACCTCCGTCGATTGCTTCCTCTTCTATTCTTTGCTCGACCATCCGGTCTCCAACAAATGTCTCCCGATACCTTTAACGCAAGCCGTAGACACTTAGGCCAGTTTCCGTACCGACGTAGACCTTGCCATTGACCACGGTGGGCACCGTAAATTTGACTGCAGGACCCGGACTATCGCGCCGACTGTTCTGGTCACTGTTATACAGCTCCACCAAATTGGTTGCATTGTAGGCGCGAAGTATGGCGCGACCTTTGACCCCGAATTGGTCAGTCTGCAGCACCCACGCAATCCCATTGGCGTTGCCCTGGGCCGAGATCGACGCGGTTGCCCCGGGGAACCCAAATGCCGTATTCCCCATCGCGAAAGGAGTTGTCGAAATCAGTCCATTATTCAGCAGAAAACCTCGCAGAACGTCACCGCTACCTAGAAAGTAGAGAGCATTATTCCAATACGCTGCCATGCTCCACATTCCACCAACCGAGTATGGAATGGATTGCACGATCTGAGTGTCGCCTGCAAAATTGAAGCCACCCATGTTGTCGCGATCGATGAGGTAAATCTTGCCTTCTTTCGCAGCTTGTACCAGGAGATGTGGGTGGGCTCCGGGTTGATCCGGGAGGAGCAATATTCCGCCTGAGCCCAGGTCAGCGTCGAGAACATTGAGCGCACCTTGGTTGAACGGCGTGAAATAATCTTCGCGCTGCAAGCTAGACCCCAGCTTGAGTTTTAGCATGCTGTCGGCAAAGTCGCCCGCGCCATCGAATGTCCCATTTCCCGTCGCAACAAAGATATTGCTAAAACTATCCGCAGCCGGTGCTGCTCCGGCAGCCCAAAAACCTCCTCTTATTCCATTGGGTGTGGAATTGAATACTCCTAACTGGGCCAGAGTGCCGCCATTGTAAGCAAGGAGCCAGCCATGGTAAGGACCGCCGTCGCAATGGCCCGCCCATCCAATGTAAACAACCCCACTTTGCAACAGCAGGCCAGGACGCTGGTTTGCTAGTAGGGGATCAATTGTTATGGTTGTACCGTTTCCGCCCAATCCGGTACCGGGAGCGGACGCTTGAATCTCGACTGGCCCACCGAACTTTTCCGCTCCGGTACTCACGCTCAATGCGTGCAAACGTTGCACATAGGATCCGTTTTCCTTAGTTTTGGCCACCACGTACAACGTCCCGCTGCTCGCGTCGATTACAGGGGTACCCGTGATGCCAATTTCCGGGACGATGTCATAGCAAGCCGCGTCGTTATTCGGAACCGTGGTTATGCCTGCCAAGGGATTTATGAAACTAACTTTCCATAGAGGAGTGGCGTTACTCCCCGAGTTACTATCGGCGTCAAAGGCATACACACTGTCGTGTTCAGTGGCCACAAACACTGCGTTGTGAGTGCCACGCCCCGGAATCGAGACGTTCGGCAGATACAACGGCTGCGCGTAGACGTAGCCGTCCACGCTTTGCGTAAACAATTTGCCAAACTGGATGTGGTTGACATTCAATGGATTCAGAATGGTTTCCGCAAAGTTCAGCCCGGTGCGGAAATTGTCATTGTGATATGTGGTTACACGGACCTGAGCCGATGCTGTTGGCGCTTGTAGCGAGCAAAAAAAACAAGCCCATGCGGCGAGCACGCGAGTATACCGGTAGTCCATGGCGCTCGTGCGGGTGCTCTGGGTGTGATACCCGGAGTTTTTCCGCCCTCCTTACAAGCTATAGTTACGGGTTCGCGCCTTGATTTCGGGGTTATTCTGGCCTGGGACCTTGTCGTCCCGGGGCAGTGAAAAAGTGGGACGACGAATTCTCTTCCCGAATGCGCCCCAAGTCAAGCCCGAAAGTGGATTTGTTTTCTGAGAGTTGCAGAGATTCACGATGGCAACGGGGTTCCGAGAGAGAAAGCGATCGTCATGATTGCTTCCGCAAGACATCGAACGGATTGCAATGGGCAGAATCTTGGCGGTGCTGTTTCTGGGTAGTCGGGATGTTCGTTCCACCACTGTTTCTGGCTGTCGCGCACGACCTGGAAATACTCCGGGTCGATCGCCACCTTCTTCCGGTGATAATCACTGCGGCGCCGACGTTGGCACTCCGGCCGACTGCACACGCTCTGTTGAGGACGATAAACGGAGGGTAGAAACGAACTTTGGCAGTAAGGACAACGGCGCGCCTTGCTCAAGCCGACTCCTCGGGGATCATGGGGATGAATCACTGAGGAGAATCGAAAACACAC
>WNFD01009465.1_pt1 | contig 10630 bp, 12 predicted proteins | sample 5400491 | NCBI WGS metagenome assembly WNFD01 (sample SAMN13153343, study PRJNA577476) | soil metagenome | isolation source: 120 cm saprolite under Douglas fir tree site 2 hole 2 replicate 2 | place: USA:California | collected 2015-04-18 | reverse complement strand
GGGCCGCGGCGGCGACCCGGAGAGCGACGAGCCAGGTGAACTCAAGAACATCGCGAACAAAATCCGCGCCGGACACGAGAAGGTCATCGACCATGCCCCGCGCAACTCGGAGGCGAGGCCGTAAACAGGCCAAGCTTGACCACTACGTGAACACTTCCTGCTGAGCAGGTAGGCAACCAAAGGTAACTTGACTCCTGGTCAAGCCGCCGCATCCTCGAGGGGAATGGAAGTCGGTGAGCGTCGGGGCGCGGCTCGGCACCAGGGTGTCGCATCGGGTGAAGAAGAGCTTCCCGTTGAAAGCATGTTGCCGTCTTTCGACGGGGCGACCGGGTGGCTCAACTCTCAGCCGTTGACCCCAGGTGGTCTGCGCGGAAGTGTGGTGCTGGTTCAGTTCTGAACATACACCTGCATCAACTGGTTGCGTACGTTGCCCTACATCCGTGCTTGGGCTGAGAAGTACAAGGATGTGGGTTTCGTTGTCATCGGCGTGCATACTCCCGAGTTCGAGTTCGAGAAAGAGCCAGACAACGTTGGGCGCGCTGCAAACGACATGGGGATCCACTACCCCATTGCGATCGACAACGACTACGAGGTCTGGCGCGCGTTCGCCAACAATTACTGGCCCGCCTTCTATTTCGCCGACGTGCAGGGTCGTATTCGTCACCATCGATTCGGCGAGGGTGACTACGAGCGGTCGGAAATGGTCATCCGGCAGCTCCTGGCCGACGCTGGGAGGGATGCCCTTCCTCAGGGACTGGTCCAGGTCGATGCCACCGGTCCAGAGGCCGCCGCCGATTGGGGCGACCTGGGTTCGCCGGAAAACTATCTCGGATCTGACCGCACCAGCAACCTGGACGAAACACCGACCCGCCTAAGGCTGAACCATTGGGCGCTCACAGGCGAATGGACGGTTGCGCCCGGCTCGATTCACCTGAACCAGCCCGGTGGCCGGATTGCTTACCGGTTTCATGCCCGCGATCTGCATTTAGTAATGGGGCCTGCCGCACACGTGACCTCCGTGCGCTTTCGCGTGCTGATCGACGGGCAGGCGCCAGGACCGGCCCACGGCGTCGATGTCGACGCCAAGGGAAACGGCATTTCGCGTTCACGTTCGGGTGATCCATCCGAATGAGAGGAGTGTTTGAATGCTGACACGACAAGACCTCCGCCACTTCCAGGAACGTCTCGAGTCAGAGCGCGACGCCATCAAGGCTCGCATGGCGGCGCGAAGCCGCGCCAGCCAGGAGACTGTCCGCCAAGAGTCTGGCGTCGGTGATTCCGGCGATGAAGCGACCCGTCTGAATGATCTGGAAGTCGAGGCGGATGAAGATGCAGTCGATCGCGTCACGCTCGCACATGTCGAGAGAGCACTCGGTCGAATCGAAGACGGCACGTACGGAGTCAGCGAATTCTCGGGCAAGCCGATTCCGAGAGTGCGCCTCGAAGCCGTGCCGTACGCGGCGACCCTCGCAGACGAGCCATCGAATGAACCGGCGTAACAACCGGGTCGGAGACCGTCTTACGCCAGGAGTTCACGGACGCGAGGGATGACCTGGGTGCCGTAAAGCTCGATGTTGCTCATGAGTGCCTCATGCGACAGGCCCCCCATGCCGTATTTCAGGTCGAAACGGTTGGCGCCGAGAGCGGTGAGGTTGGTCGCAATCTTCTGGGCGACGGTTTCCGGTGATCCGACGTAGAGCGCCCCGCGTGGCCCGACTTCATACATGAAGGACTCCCTCGTCGGGATGGCAAATCCGCGAGTCTCCGCCACGTGGGTGATCACCTCCAGGTAGCGCGGCCAGAAGTCTTCTCGGGCCTTCTCGTCAGTTTCGGCGACGTGGCCGGGCGAGTGCACTCCGACCGGCAGCGGGCCGCGGCCGAAGGTCTTGAGGGCTTGATGGAAGAGCCGCGAGAAAGGTGCAAAACGCGCGGGGGATCCGCCGATGATCGCAAGCATCAGTGAGAATCCATAATGCGCGGCGCGCACGACAGACTGGGGGCTCCCGCCGACGCCGATCCACGCCGGAAAAGGGCCGAATTCGGTGTGAGGCACGACATCCTGGTTGCTGAGCGGCGCGCGCGTCTTGCCCTCCCAGGTGACCGGCCCGCCCTTGAGTAGCTCCGCAAACAGGTTGACCTTCTCTTCGAATAGCTCCTCGTAATCGGCAAGGTCGTACCCGAAGAGCGGAAACGAGTCGATGCTGGATCCTCGTCCGAGGATGACTTCCGCACGACCGTCGGAGAGGGCGTTGAGCGTGGAGTAGCGCTGAAACACCCTGACGGGATCATCCGAGCTCAATACCGTGACGGCCGACCCGACGTGGATGCGCTTGGTGCGGGCGGCGATCGCGGCCAGGACCACATCAGCTGCCGACAGGGGGAAGTCGTCGGTGTGGTGCTCACCGATGCCGAAGAAATCCACGCCTACCTGCTCGGCAAATACACCCTCTTCGACGAGGTTCCGGATCGTTTGGGCATGCGAGAGTGGGCGGTCGTCAGCATCGTGGGTGACATCGCCGAAGGTGTCGAGGCCGAATACGAGCGGGAAGTGCGCGGGTTCGCTTGGGGAATCACGCACGAAATCTGAAGTTGGTGTGGTCATGTGCGGCCTCTACGCGGCTCTGGCGCGGAGGGCCGCCTCGAACTCGGATCGACTGAGCAGCGCACCGAACACAGGCCCGCCAGGCTCGAGGAGGCGGCCTGCGCTCAAGCTGTCCAGCCGGACGGAGTCGTAGCCCAAGCGCTCGATGACCTCCTCCACGACCTCGGTCGCGTGAGAGTCGTCGCCCGCGACGCCGATCGCGCGGCGTTCCGGCGAGCCCGCGGGCCGGCGAGCGTCTTCCAGGTCCTGGTAGCCGATGTGGTTCAGGGCTTTGACGACGGTCGAGCCGGCCAGCCGGCGCTGAACGATCTCGCTGCTCGAATACCGTCGATCCTCGAAAATCTCCTCGACGCCGTCGGCCGCCGGCCAGTAGTTCATCGCGTCAACCACAAGCTTGCCGGCCACCGGGGCAGGGTCGAAGGACGCGAACCTGTGAAGCGGGAAGGCCAGCACCACGACATCGGCGGCTTCGACAGCATCCCCAGCCCATCGCGGCTTTGCTCCTGGTATCACCACCTGGGTCATGAGTGCGATCTTCTCCGGGCTGCCGGAACCGGCAATCGCCACCTCAAATCCCGCGTCCAGCGCGAGTCTTGCAATAACCGGCCCAACGTGGCCGGCGCCAAGCACGGCGATTCGCGTCATGTCCGACTATCCCCAGGGCGAGCCACGAGGTAAGGATGTAGGTGGTGCTGCAGCGACCGCAGGATGTCGGCGAGGGTCTCGAACTGCTCAGGCGTCAAGGCGTCTGCGAAATGCTTCTTGATCGACCTCATGTGGGGAGCGGTCGCACGCCGGAAGACTCGCGCTCCCTCCGCTGTCAGGACGACCTCAGCACCGCGGCTGTCGGTGGCGCAGTCGTCACGGCGGATGAGGCGCCTTCGCTCCATCCGTCGAAGGTGATGGGATAGCCGGCTCCGCTCCCAATCGATGGTCCTCGCAAGCTCCGATGACCGCATGTGCCGACCGTCTGCCTCGCTCAGTGCCAGGAGCACCTGGTAGTCAGCGGGCGAGAGGCTCGACTCCTGCAGCTCCGCACCAAGAACTCTCCGAAGCTCCGCGGTAGTGTCGATGAGCGACCGCCAGATCGCCAGCTCGCGTGACGTCATGCGCCGCCGGACTCCCGAATGGGCCGCCGTGGCGTTTACGCCGCCGGCTGACATCTGAATCGTTGACACGTCCACATGTTACCCAGATGATTGATACGTCAATCACTTCGGTACAATTCCAACGAGCGCCGATGAAACGTCGTAATTTCGTAGGGGTCCACAAAGCACCGCACACTGGAAGCAAGGGGGAGACGTTCATGACCTCGGGTTCAAAGACTGCAGACAAGCGATTGCGGGTGCTGGCGGATGGCAACTCCATCCCAGTGCTCGGCCTGGGCGTCTGGCAGATTCCCAACGGGCCTACGTGCGTCAACGCAGTGCGGTGGGCGCTCGAGCTCGGGTACCGGCACCTCGACACCGCTCAGGCCTACGGCAACGAGGAGAGCGTCGGGCGGGCTCTGAAACAAAGCGGACTGCGGCGCGAGGATGTGTTCATCACGACGAAGTTCTACCCTGGCAGCGAGGACCCTGTTGCCGAGGTTCAGGGCAGCCTTAAGCGGCTCGGCGTCGACTACGTCGACCTCTACATCATTCACTGGCCGCAGGGTGGTCCGACATGGGCCTGGCCCGGGCTGGAACGGGCCAAGGAGTTGGGCTACGCCCGCTCGATCGGTGTGTCCAACTTCGACGTTCTGGAGCTGGAGCAGGTGATCGCTACGGCATCTGTCGCGCCGGTGGTTGACCAGGTGCAACTCAGTCCTTTTGAATACCGCCGAAGGCTGCTCGAGGCTGCCGGAAAGGTGCACGTCGCCGTGGAAGCCTACAGCCCGCTTGGGACCGGTCGCCATCTGGCGAACTCGACGATAAGGAGGATGGCGACGCGAGCTGGGCGAACGCCTGCGCAGGTGCTGCTGCGTTGGTGTTTGCAGCGCGGCATGGTCGTCATCACGAAATCGACCCATCGCGACCGCATAGAAGAGAACGCGGGCGTTTTCGACTTCACGCTCTCAAACAAAGATATGGCGGAACTGGATGCGCTCGATGAGACGGATGGCACCGACCGCGCTCTCGAAAGCAAGTGGTGGTGAGATGACAAAGCGTTGGCCGGCGCCTGATATAGCCGACCGCGACCATATTCGCGGCGCACCGGGTGCACCGATGCGATTGCTGATCTACGGCGACTATGAATGCCCGTATACCCGCGAGGCACTGATCAGCGTGGCGCAGGTTCGCGGCCGGCTGGGCGAAGCCCTCGTCTTCGCCTTTCGCAACTTTCCGCTGACCGAGATACACCCGCATGCTTTCAATGCCGCGCTGGCCGCGGAGGCCGCGGACTTCCAGGGAAAGTTCTGGGAGATGCATGACCTGTTGTTTCGCCGCCAGAGCGCGTTGACGGATCACGATTTGATGGCCCACGCCGCGGACATCGGTCTGGATGACGAAAGGTTTCGTGCTGATTTCGCGGCCCGGAAAGGCTTGCCGCGCATCGAAGCGGATGTCGAAAGCGGAATCCGAAGCGGTGTCGAGGGAACGCCGAGCATCTTCATCAATGGGAAGCCGCACATTGACGCTTACGACTCGACAAACCTGATCGATGCGTTGCGCTCGGCAATTGGCTAAGTAGGGACAGCCAACACCCGGTTCGCCCCCCTCGGGTGGTCATGTCGCGCTGGATGCGAGCGGGTGCTTCGGCTGGTAAATTCCGAGCTCACCGCCGCCCGGCAGACGGATGGTCGCCGTGCGCCCCCACCGCTCATCGTGCGGCGGGCGCTCGACCCGAATCCCCTTGCCCTCGAGCTCGCTCAGCGTTGTGTCAATGTCAGTGCAGAGCAGGTAGAGCTCGTGGCGGCCGCCGCTCTCGTCAGGATGGACCGCGACTTCGGTGGGGGGAAGCGCAAAGATCAGCCAGCCGCCGCCGGCGTCGACAAAGGGAAGCCCTAGCACGTCCTTGAGGAATGCACGATCTGCCTCGGCTTCGCGGCTGTAGATGATGGCGTGCGCCCCGCTGATCATTTCGAAGACCTCCTGCGTCTGGCCGTCATGCCGACGAGTAACCGTGACATTGACCCGTCTGGGCCGATCCGATCTCGATCCGCAACTTCCAATGGGCCTCGTATGACCGCCGCGGCCTCGATGATAGGGCGCCACGGCGTGGCGTCGAAGATGATGATGATCGAGGAGATTCGGCCCTCCGTGACGCGGAAATGCTCCGCGCAGCCCTGGATGCCGGCCGGCAACCCTCAGCCGGGCACACCAGGTACCGGCACGATCGTGGCCGTGATCTGCTGAAGAACTGGTCTTAGGCCTGCTCGGACTCCCAGCTTGGCCGCTGCTCGGCGACGACTGCATCGACGGCGTCGACGAACTGTTGAATGTCGTCCTCGATCATCGGCGTCGACAGCGCTCCCATCGCACGCGGGGCCATCAGAACACCGTGGTTCACGAGCCCAAGGAAGAAATCGTGCGTCATCTTCTTATTTGACGAGGCCATGGTCCGATAGTCGACCACGGGTGCTCCCGTGAAGTGGATGGCGAACAGCGATCCAACATTGTTGACCTGCGCGCGCACGCCGTGGGAAGCGAACACCTCGGACAGCTGTTCGGCGACCCGCGCGCCCTTCCGGTTGAGCTCGACGAACACGTCCGGTGTGAGCTCGGTCATCGCGGCCAGCCCGGCGGCCATTCCTAGCGGGTTGCCGTTGTAGGTCCCGCCGTGGGCGAGGTTTGGCTTTCTCCGCGGGTCCAGCACCTCCATCACGTCTGCGCGGCCGCCGAACGCAGCCACAGGCAGGCCCCCTCCGATGATCTTGCCAAGCGTGGTGAGATCCGGTGTGACGCCATAAAGCTGCTGCGCTCCGCCGGGAGCGACGCGGAATGAGATCACCTCGTCGAAGATCAGCAGGATGGCGAGCTCCCTGGTCACGCTCCTGAGGCGTTCGAGGTATTCCGCCGTGGCCGCAATCACTCCGCCCGCGCCAATGATCGGCTCGAGGATCACGGCCGCCAGGTGCTTGCCCTCTCGCCGGATGATGGCTTCGGCCGCGTCCGGGTTGTTGAACGGCAGTACGACCGTCTGTTCCAGCGCCCAGTCGGGCGTACCGATCGAATCAGGCCGGGCGATGGGTGCGTCCGGCGGTCCCGCCTCGGACACGTCGGGGTGCGTGCTCACCTCGGCGTAGTCATGAGTTCCGTGGTATCCACCTTCGATCCTCGCGATCTTCGGGCGGCCCGTAAAAGCCCGCGCGAGCCGCATGGCGAACATGGTCGCCTCGGTGCCGGAGTTGCAGAACCGGACCCCCTCAAGGCTCTGCACGCGTTCGCACAGAAGCTCCGCGAGCTTGACCTCGATTGGGTTGGCGGCGGCGAAGCCCGTGCCCTGCGCGGCCTGCTTGCGAATCGCCTCCACCACCTTGGGGTGCGCGTGCCCGAGGATCATCGCGGTGTAGTTGCCCAGCATGTCGATGCGTTCGGTGCCGTCCGCATCCCATATCCGGCAGCCCTCGCCGCGTGTGATGTAAAGGGGGTATGGGTCGAAGTAGGTGGTGGTGCGGGTGGTGCCTCCAGGCATGACCGCGACAGCGCGTTCGTGCAGAGCGCGAGATGCGGGCGTCTGCCGGCGGTAGGTCGTCTCTGGATCGACCATCACCGGCGAGGCTACAGTAACCACGAGCCGGGAGCGGAATATCCAGGCCTTCGCATCTATTGACGCCGGTGTGGCTCAAACCGGCACGAAGTCGATCTACGAGGTGGAGCTACCCCGCCTGAACGGCAATTCTGAAAGCCTGGCCGAGTACTCGGGAAAGGTCGTGCTTGCCGTCAACGTCGCCTCGCGCTGCGGCTTCACGCCGCAATACGGCGGCCTGCAGGCTCTCCAGGACCGCTACGCAGATCGCGGCTTCGTGGTACTTGGCTTCCCATGCAACCAGTTCTTCCACCAGGAGCCCGGCACGGCCGAGCAGATCCAGGAGTTTTGCAGCGTCAACTACGGCGTCACGTTTCCTCTCTTCGCGAAGCTGGACGTCAAAGGCGAGGGGCAGCATCCCCTGTACTCCATCCTCACCGAGTCTGCGGACGACTCAGGCAAAGCCGGCAACGTCAGCTGGAACTTCGAGAAGTTCCTCGTCGGCCGCGATGGTCGCGTTGTGCGACGGTTCCGGTCGAAGGTCACACCCGAAGATCCGAGGATCGTCGAAGCCATAGAGTCCGTTCTGTAGGCGCGCCGCTCAGCCTCCCGGCGCCTGGCGGCTCGAGTTGTGCACTACCTGGATCCATAACGGTTCCCGCGCGCCGGCATCCCGGGCCAGCTGTTCGAAAGTCTGCTGGAAATGCTCGAACGTCTCGTGGTGGCGCTTGCCATCGGCCGGATCGATGAGCCAGACGGTACTGCCGGCTGGCGAGCCGTCACCTTCCGCGCCGGTCATGATCCGAGCGTGGATGGCCACGATGCCGGAGGTGCCGACGTCGGTCGTAACCCATAGTGGGCCGTACGCCCGCATCATGTCCACGTACGCCTTCAGCGTGTAGTTGGCGGGCGCCTCTTCCTCGAAACCCAGCCGATGCAAGAAGGACGGCTTGTCGGCATGGGCCAGGGGGCGGTCGGCGTCGAAGCGAGCCCGGTACTCGGCTCCGGCCATGTCGCAGACAGTCGCGATCGGGTAGGAGGCCTGGTCACGCCAGGAGATCAGCATCGTCGCCGCGGTGGCCCAGCACGAGTTCGGACTCGGCTGCGCAATCTCGTCGATCACGCCCGGTACGTCGTAGCTGACGCTGGTGTCGTTCAGCGCCAGGCTGGGTGCGGCCAGCGCCAGCGCCTGGGTGGTGGTGGCGGTGTCGCGCAGCATTACGGTGGGGTCGATCCTCGGCACTCTTATGTAGCGCTGCTCACCCTGTCCGAACGACGCCTGGATGTGGGTGTGCGGGAACTGGGTGGCGCCGAGGTAGCCGACCAAGATCGGGTCGCCGCCACACAGCTCATCGGCGGTGAACCGGGCGTCTTTTCGAATGCGGGGGCCGTAATCGGTCCCCTTGCCGGTCGCCGCCCAGGTATCGGCCGAGATCACGTGGCCGTCGCCGTCCTTAGGTAGATGGGTGGGCGTGATCAGGTGCAGGTACTCGAGGTAGAGGGTGAAGGTGTCGGTCGTGCCGTCCGCCTTCGTGTAGGTGTACCGACAGGCCAGCCCGACCACCCCGCCGTAGTTCATGTCTTCGTTGCCTTCCCACGTTCCGCGGTCGGCGATGGCATGCGACAGCTCGGCCGTGCCATTGCTGTCGATGCCGACCCCGGTTCTGCTTTCGCCATTGCTCTTTACACGCACCGCCTTGAGGTCGGCGATGTCGATCCGGCGCTTGATCGCCGCGTAGACGGGCAGGCCGCGCCTTGAGTCTTCGGCACCGCCCCCGTGCGCATGGCTCAGGGAGACGTCGATGCCCAGGTGCTCGCGACCGGCCCCGGCGCCCATCAGCGCGCGCCCCTCGGTGCGGTCGCGGTAGAAGGGCTGGGTGATCACCCCGCCCGGCACGCCGTAGCCGAGCGTCACGGTGGCAAGCCCGAATGCGGCCGGAGAGCCGTGGCCGCCGATCGCAGCGGCCATGCGGCGGTTGCGCTCCTCGGCGCTCGCCACCGTCGAAGCGATCACCGCCAGGCTCTGGCTGCCCGCAGAAGGCGCCTTGAGGTGGCCGACGTAGGCCAGGTGGGTGGACAGCGCGACGTTCACGATGTCCTGCGGGCTGGCCCAGTTCGGCGGCGTGGAGGTCAGCGGGATGCCGGCGTCTGCATACGCCGCCAACACCAGCTGGGAGCAAAAGAAGGTGTCGCTGTTGCCGGCCCCGAGCACGACCCGCCCGACCCAGTTTCGGCATGTGGCCCGGAGCTCCCCCGGCAGCCCGTCGCAGTGCGTACTGTCGATCTGGAAGGCGGCCTGGCGGACGATGCCGACGTAGTTGTACGGGCGGCCCAGCTGGCGACCGGCAAAGTCGCGCACCATCAGCTGCTGCGTGCTCGTGATGCCCGGATAGCGGAAGGCGACGGCCACCGTGTCTTCGGCCAGCGCATCGCTCAAGCTGCGCAGGACGACGCCGTCGCCGATGGCCTCGACCACCTGCCCGCCCCCGATATAGATCGAGGCGTGGCTGATCTGAGAGCCGGTCCCGAACTGGATCAGCCGGGAGGTCGCGTGGGAGGTGGTGGACACGATGATGTCGCCGATCTGAAGTGCGCTCTCGCCGATCGATACCCCACCGGCGCCCGGGTCCAGCGGGGTGCCCTGCTGGTTGCGGAAGTAGTCGAGCAGCCGGCCGCCGATGAAGCTGGCCACGCCCAGGCTGTGGGTGGCGGCCGGCCCGCCGCCGGCCGCGGGTGCGCCAGCGCCGACCGGCACCGCGACCCGGTCCAGCACGGCGGCCGCCAGCGCCTCGGCCAGTTGCTGGCGGTACCCATCCACCTCGAGCCGTCGCGCCTGCTCGGGATTGGTCAGGAACGCGATCTCGACCAGGCAGGCCGCGGTGTTGGGCGCCAGCCGCGCCGGCAGGAGAACCCCGAGGTCGGCACGGCGGACACCCCGGTCAGCCACGCGAGTCAGGGCGACCAATCGGCGCACAACGTCCTGCGCAAAGGCGACTGACTCATGCGCCGCGCCCCGACTGGCCCAGGCCTCGGTGCCGTCCACCGCGCGGTCGTGGAAGCCGTTGAAGTGGATCGACAGGAAAACATCGGCGTGGTTGGCGCGGGCCACCGCCGCGCGGTCGGCGAGTGACAGGTTGGTGTCGTTGGTGCGGGTCAGGATCACCTGGGCATGCCCCGCCAGCGTCGACGCCGCCCGCCGGGCGATGTCCAGCGTGAGGTTCTTCTCGTGCAGGCCGTTGGGCCCGGTCGCGTTGTTGGGCGAGGAGCCGCCGACTTTGGCGGCGCCGCCGTGCCCGGGGTCGAGCACCACGATCGGCAGTGGTTGTCCGTTTGTCATCTTTCTCGGGCCTCAGTTCG
>WNFD01016469.1_pt1 | contig 10631 bp, 11 predicted proteins | sample 5400491 | NCBI WGS metagenome assembly WNFD01 (sample SAMN13153343, study PRJNA577476) | soil metagenome | isolation source: 120 cm saprolite under Douglas fir tree site 2 hole 2 replicate 2 | place: USA:California | collected 2015-04-18 | reverse complement strand
GCTGTCGCCATCGCAGGGCTGCGTGACTCCGAGCGCCTCAATACCCAGCTACAAGAGCGTGTTTCGGAGTTGCAGGCTATTCTCAGCACGATGGCTGACGCGCTCCTGATGGTGGACGCCCAGGGGCGACTGGTCGGGTTGAATCATGCGGCTCGTGTGCTCCTGTGCCTTCACGATGTCAGCATCGTGCTTGGACAGCCATTGGACCGCCAGGAATGGGGTAACTGGCCATTGGGGGCGCGCGAAGTTACAGAAACGCTCGCGCCAATGATTAGAGCGCTACAGCGCGGGGAAGTGCCACCTGAGGTCGAGGTTCACGTGCAACGCGGCGGGCGGCGTGTGCTCAGCTTCAGGGGTACGCCTTTGACGGACGCGCACGGTGCTCCCACCGGGAGCGTGCTTATTGTCCGCGATGTCACCGAGCACCGAAAGATTGAGGAGCTCAAAGACGAGATACTGTCGATCGCGTCGCACGATTTAAAGACGCCTGTGACTGTGATCAAGGTTCAGGCGCAACTCCTTCGACGAGGCATACGGGACGGGTCGACAACACTCAGCAGCGTCGACGACGGCCTCGCTTCGATTGTCGAACAGACCGACCGACTGGCAAAGCTCGTGCACTTACTGCTCGATCTGTCCCGCATCGAGGCCGGTCGCCTGGTCGTGGAGAAGAGACTCGTCGATCTCGGCTCTATTGTCTCGAGCGTCATCGCCAGCGAGCGAGTGACGACAGATAGGCACACTCTACGGTTGCACTGCTCGGGGCACGCAACGGGCTACTGGGACGAGAGCCGGTTGCAGCAAGTGCTGGTAAACCTGCTATCCAATGCCATCAAATACTCACCGCAAGGCGGGCCGATCGACGTGAACATCCGAACATGCCGCGATCGGGTAACGGTGTCTGTCCGTGATCGTGGCGTGGGAATCGCCCCCGAGGAGGCGCCTCACGTGTTCGAACGCTTCTTTCGTGCAAAATCGACGCGCAGATTGGAAGGTGACGGTCTCGGACTGTACATCTGCAAGTCGATCGTGGCAGCGCATGGAGGGCACATCTGGGTCGAGGCCGCAGGCCACGGTCACGGCAGCTCGTTTTGCTTTGTGCTGCCACGTGGTGAATCGGTGCCTGAGGCGCCGCAACCCGCCAGTTAGACATCAGGCTGCAGACCGTCCGACCGCTCCCTAAAACCAGCCTCTCAGGCGTAAAAGCTCAAACGGGCTAATCCCAAGGGATGTTCTCAGCCATCATAGGCCCGTGGCTGGGTCGGAAGTGATCGGTCAATGCTGGCTGCGCAGATCCTGATGTCGCCGCGAGCAGCAGGATCGTCGCAGAGATCAGTGTCCGCCCCACGGCTTTGGTCCACACGCCTTTTGTACGATAGCCCATGAGCCGATACGAGACATTTTTGGCCTGGTTGTGCATAAGTGCTTCCGATAAGTGATGTCGTGCAACACCATAGCAAGCTAACCTTCACAAAAGAGCCCATAAATCACCGCGCCTCACTCACAATTCTCGGAAGAAGTCTTGAGGAGTTTGTTAGCTCTTCGTTAGTGCACAGCAACTCGCATTGCAACGGCAGGCACAGCGGCGTGGATTGTGAGGTTGCGTTACCAATTCGAGATGCGCGAACGGCTGGTTCGGGTCGGGAATTGCATTCTGAGGGAAACGATTTTGCATGACGGGCGATTTTTTGGAACGGCGGGAGGACGCCAAAATGGCAGCGCGCGCGGAACCCAGCACTCCGATCATTCTGCTCGTGGAAGACGACGTTGCTGCACAGGGTGCACTGTCGAAGGCCCTTGAGCGGAGCGGATACTCCGTGTGCAGTGCCTCAACCACTTCCGCCGCTCGAACGGCGCTGACTCGGCTACGCCCGGGCGTGGTGATTCTAAGTCTGAGCGTACGGGACGAGCTTGCGCTCCAGTTCGCCGCACGGCTCAAGGCCCGCACCGACTTGCGTATCATTGTTTGCAGTGCTCGCCACGCCGGCATCCCTGAGGAACTTCGGGGCCAAACGTCGGTGGCCGAGTGGCTCAGCAGGCCGTTCGATCTGGACGAGCTAGAGGAACGGCTTGCGTTCCAGTTGCGCGAGCCAACAGCCGCTTGACAGTATGGGTGTTCGACGGATCCGCCGGGCCGGGCTCAGTGCCGTGGCGCTGGCCGATGCTCGCACAGAAGGCCGCCCGCGCGGGCGAGCTTGATCGCCTCGCGCAGGACAGTGGCGGTGCGGTAGGCGCCACGGGCCTCGAGATGATCCGCCTGGTGTGCAAACTCCAAGAGTGCGGCCTCCCAACCGCGACTCTCATCCTCGCTAACGAACGGCGGTCCTTGACTCGTGGGGGTCATGCGGGTGATCTCCAAGAACGATTTGTTCTCGAATCATCGTATGGCCCGATACTTTTCTTCGTTGAGAAGCCGTGTACCGCACGTCGTCGCATGCGTCCTATTTACGCTCGGTCAGCACGCGCCAGGTGTCCGTGGCGGTTATCACGAGCTTAGGTGGTCGCGGTGCGACCGTTTTGCGTGGCTGCCAGTGGAGTGCTGCAGGCCTGCTAACTGGATCCGTAAACTCCACGCCGCCGGCTCTGGCTGCTATTTGATGTTTGCCGCCACCCCGACTGGAACGTTGTCCAGGACCGCCGACGCAGACCGTTCCCGAGGGTTCTCCGACATTAGCGTGGGGTCGGTCGTGCGAGGAGAGGTGGGCCAGTGTCTTTTCGTCCTTTCGTGGCCGGTTCTACACGCCCTGGCCGAGCCGGTTGACGATGCCGGCAACGTAGCGGGCGCGCACATAGCTCCGTCCGCCAGCGTGTGGCAGCCCGGTACATGACGCAGCGACGAAGCCACGCTCGATCAATTGCATCGCGTCGAGGGTTGGGAGCAACCGCTTGGCGCAGTCGAGACTCTTGAGACCGCGCATGGGTCTCAAGCGCGACTTGACGTAGCCGTGGCTCCGCTCGCAGCGATTGGTCGAGATCACCCGGTTGTAGAAGCCGGTCGCCGTGTGCTTGGCGTCGGGCGCCCAGGCGCGAATTGCGGATGGGTAGAACGTCGCCTTGTCGGTGACTACGTGCACAGGCGTGCACTTGGTCGAGCCGATGGTGCGGCGAAAGAACGCTTCGGCTGCTGGCAAGTCGCGCGTGGCTGCCAGCCAACAGTCGAGCACCTGGCCATCGAGATCAACACCGCGATACAGGTAGTACCATTTGCCCGGGATCTTCACGTAGGTCTCGTGCCGCCATCCGCCAGCTTTACCTCATGCCCAGTGACTGGGCTCACGTCAGACGCATCGATTACCGGGGCGGAGTCGCGGCAAGCTGGATCAACGCGGTCCATCGTGAGGTACTCACGCAGAACGGCGAGACCATTGCCTACGATCGCCTGCTTCTGACAACAGGTGCGCTTCCGTTCGTGCCTACAATTGAGGGTTTCGGCCTGGGAGGCATCTTCGTGATGCGCACGATCGACGACGCCGTGCAACTTCAACAGCACATCCGGCGTCGACGCTGTCGCACGGCGGTCGTGGTGGGTGGAGGCTTGCAGAGCCTTGAGACTGCCTACAGCATGAGTCAGCTGGACGTTCGCGTGTTTGTTCTTGATCTTGCGAGCTGGCCGCTTTCGCGACAGCTCGACCGTCCAGGCGGCGCGCTTGCTGTGGCAGATGATGAGCGATCTGGGAGTCAAGATCCTTCCGCAGATGGAGGCCCGGCGCATACTCGGGACGGAGTGGGTAGAAGCGGTCGAGCTGTCCAATGGCAGCACTCTCAGCGCCGACCTGTGCCTGGTCGCGGCCGGCATTCGACCAAATGCGGCCCTCGCGGAGTCAGCCGGGCTGGTCGTCAGACGTGGCGTGGTCGTCGACGATCGCATGTGCACGTCCGATCCACACATCTTCGCCGCAGGCGATGCGGTGGAATTCGGAGAACGTCCGCTCGGACTATGGCCGGCGGCAATGGAGCAGGCTCACGCGGCAGTGGTGAATCTTCTGGGAAGCGAATGCAGATACGCGGGCGCAACGCCGCCGACCAGGCTCAAAGTCGCCGGCATTGACCTCCTGTCGGTGGGAGACATCGAGCCCCGCGGGCAGGATGGGCGCGTGGTGCGCGTCGACAGCGGCGATGGTCGCCAATACCAGAAGCTCATTGTTTCTAAAGGACGTATCCGCGGCGCGATTCTTATCGGTCACGAGGAACTCGCAGACTCCGTAGCGGCGGCCGTCGAGGCCCAGCTCGAAGTCAGCCATTTGCTTCCCAGCCTGGAACACGGCGACTGGTCCGTTCTGGCGGCTTAGTCCACCCTGCAATTCCGCGCAACCGCGGATTCGCCGCCCCTACTCTTGCTCACGTACCGTTGACAGCTGGGGTAACGTGCGGCACGGCCGCGCTGAGAGCAACCGAAGCTCAACCGCTTCTCAACGGTTCCTCCATCCAGGCACCCGTACCGTTGCGGGGTTAACGACCGATTTCAGGGTTCGCGGGAACTCGTGCCCGCCATTGAGCAACAGTTGGGAGGATCAAGATGGCCCTTCGACGATCCGTTCTCGGCGTTCTCCTCGCGGCATCCGTCGGTTTATTCGGTGCGTCTCCGGCGGCCGCGGACTATGGTCGCGAAAACTGGCAGATAGGCTTCGCTGGCACCGGAGTCGCGGCCGGTTCTGGTCAAAGCTTCGGCTTCTGGGGATGGTGCGCGTTCGGCGGCGGTGTCACCTCCGGCGACACCGGCGACTGCAATTTCGCGCAGTACTTTCATTCGACCTCCGGCGGCTCATTCACGTGTCACGAAGACCTCGATATCACCTCATGGAATACCGCTGGGGGCAGCTTCCACATCACGGGGACCGCTCTGGTGACTCCGACCGGGACAACAGCCCCGTGTCTGGCTTTCTTCCCGGGAAGCTCGACTTTCACAAACGTGGATAGCGGGATACCTGCCGCGGCCGGCCACTATAACTTTGGCGGCCTTGGCCCCGGCCTACGTGGCGAGTTCCAGATCCAGGTAACTCAGCTCAAATAGACCCAGCAGGGATCCTGGCTGACCAGTCCGTACAGCGAGCGGTCACCTCCGCTCGCCATGACCTCCGGCCGGCTCCGCTCACGCGGTGTCGCGTAACGGTGAAATAAGGATCCAGAGTCAAGTACCAGACCAGCGTGGTCAACCGGGGCGCCGGGAACGTCCGCCGGGCGGCGCGCCGGACGCAGACCCTTTCGTCGCAGAGCGGACCAAATCTCCTGGTTGCGCAGTCATTCGGGGCGCGGGTCATGCGGCTCGATACTGAGGCTCCGTCCGGATTCGGGTGATGTCCGCTGGGCAGCAGCCGGCTGCGCAGCACCTTTTGCCAGCGGCGTCGCGCCAGTCGCGGGCCGCAGGCAACGTCGAAAAGAGTTGACCGGTCGTCACGCCGACGCGGCTCAATGATCGTGACTCCTCGGCTCTGACTGCGGTCGCCCGATCGAGGCGACAGAACGCATTTGTACTTTTGCCTCGGATGAGCTATAAACGCGTCCCCTGACGGCCGCTGGCGTTTGCGGGTGGTTATTCGGTTTGTTCAGGAGGAGGGGAAGTGCTTAGTTTTCTGCGTCTTTCACGACTTGCGCATCGCGGGATGTCGCTACTTGGGGCGGTGACGTTGGCGGCGCTGACCTTTTCGAGCGCCGGGGCGGCCGGCCTGGCGGAGCCAAGTCCAAGTCTCCCCTCGCTACCCGACCTGCCCGACGTCGTCCCGGCCTGTCCCGGCCCGGCCCCTGAGGGCCACGCGCGCTGTCACGCACGGATCCGCAGGGCGGGCGGGCCCACGCCAGCCGGCAGCCCAACCTATGCTGGCGGGTACAAGCCGGGCGACCTCCAGTCAGCGTATGCGCTGGCTTCGGCGGCCCAATCTTACGGCAGTGGTCGCACGGTTGCGATTGTCGATGCCTTCCACAATCCCACCGCGGCGCAAGATCTCGCCAACTATCGCGCCTTTTTCGGGCTCTCCGCATGTACCGGTCCTTGCTTCCGACAGGTGGATCAATCTGGTGGAACGAATTACCCGGTAGTGAACACCGGCTGGGCATCCGAAATCGCGCTGGATATCGAAATGGTGAGCGCGATCTGTCCGGCGTGCTCCATCCTCTTGGTCGAAGCCAACTCCAACGCCTTCAGTGACCTGGGCGCCGCGGCGAACTACGCCGCGACTGTGCCGGGTGTGGTGGCGATCAGCAACAGCTACGGGGGCGGAGAGTTTGCACTGGAGACCAGCTACGAAGGCCCGTATAACCACCCCGGGATCGCCGTAACGGTCAGCTCAGGTGACGGCGGTTATGGTGTCGAGTTTCCGGCCGCGTCACGCTACGTGACGGCGGTAGGCGGCACAAGCCTCACCACTGCAAGCACGGCGCGTGGTTGGAGCGAGAGGGCGTGGAGTGGTGCGGGCAGCGGCTGCAGTCGCTACATCGGCAAGCCATCGTGGCAGAAGGACGCGGGCTGCGGGCGTCGGACCGTGGCGGATGTCGCTGCAGTGGCGGATCCAAATACTGGGGTGGCTGTCCTGGACACGACCGGCTCCGGCGGCTGGACTATTTTCGGCGGCACCAGTGTCGCTTCGCCGATTATCGCTTCAGTTTACGCACTGGCCGGCAACACGAGCGCTGTGACCTACGGCTCATATCCGTACACCCATACAGCGTCACTCAACGACGTCATCTCGGGCAGCAACGGCGGCTGCCGGCGGACCACGCAGTACCTGTGCACAAGCGTGAGTGGCTACGACGGACCGACCGGGAACGGGACGCCGAATGGCATCGGCGGTTTCTGACATTTGGGAAACAGTCTCAGTCTCCTGACGTGACACTGACTGCGGCGCCGGCTGGCTGCGCTCGGTTTTGACGGCGCGAGCGCGGGCATCGGCAGGGCTGGCGCTTGTTCTGGCGTTGGAAGTCCCGCTCCCGAGGTGGACGTCCGCCGCTCAGTCCCGGGCTACGGGGACCTAATCGCGACCAAGTCCGGCGACAACCGGCTGTGGGGCACCGAGCGGATCATAGGCGACCGGCGCAACATGCCCGGGCCGTCGATCTGTTGACGCTGCCCACGTTGACGTTCAAGACGCTGTTCGCCCACGGTCGGCGCGAACTGGTGCACGTCAACGTGACGGCTAACCGGACGACAGCCTGGGTGTGGCGGCAGATCATCGAGGCCATGCCCTGGGGCCAGAAACCACGCCCTCTCCTCCGCGATCGCGACGCCGTATATGGCTGCGATTTTCGGAAGCGCGCGCGGCGTATCGGCATCGACGCAGTCGCCACCCCTATCCACGCGCCAATGGCCAACGGGACCGTGCTGACAGAGTTCGTGCAGCACTACAACCAGGAGCGACCGCACGGCACGCTTGGATTGCAGACCTCACAGCCGAAGGTGGGTCCCACCCCAGGCATCGTCCGATCGCGTCCAGTGTTGAACGGGCTACACCACGTCTACGAACGGGCCGCCTGAGCACGACCGAGGTTTTGCCGCCCACACCCTGCCCGATGTAGAGCGCTGCGTGGCGCCACGAGACAGGTGGCGTCGCTCGCGGGTCGGCGGCTCCGGTCAGGTGGTAGACTTCGAGAGATGACACGGCTGCAGCGTCTCTCTAGCCGACTGTACCTCCCAGCGTTCAACGCGACGCTGCTATTGGTCTTTAGGCACCTTGGTGGCCGGTGACTTAGCCGGCCGGTGTCCTCCAGCCGAACAACGACACTAACTGGTGGGTGTCTGTCGCCCCGCACTTGGGACAGACGGGTGGCTCCTCCTTCAGCCGATCATGTTCGGCCATCGGCCTGTTGACTTCGAAACGTTCATTACACGCACGACACTCAAATTCGTAAGCGGCATCGCCGCACCTCCTGCTTGTGCTTGCGTCTACGTCAGCCGTGCCTGTTGCGGGCCGCGGGTTCCTGGCCGAGACCTCCTAGCGATGGCGGCCGAACCCCGCCACGGACGGCTGAACAAGCCGCGCGTAGTCGGCGTACTTGAGACTTAAAGCTGTGCGTGCCTGCCTGGACGACGATTGTGTCGTCCTCGGCCAGAGATGTGTCGACCACGACTGGCACGCCGTACAGATTTCCAAACGGCGGCATCGCGCCGACCTCGTAGTCAGGAAAAGTCTTAGCAAACTCGCTCTCGTGGGCCAAGCGGGCGTCCGCGGCCTCAAGGTACGTCCGTACCGCCGCTAGGTCGACCCGATGGGAGGCGGGCATCGCCAGCATGACTGTCTTCCCGTTGGCGATGACCATGACCACCTTGGCGATGAGTTTGCCAGGAACATGTTCAGTCGAAGCGATCTCCTGCGCTGTGAAGGCCCTGACGTGGTGCTGGACCTGAAAAGCCACATCGTTGCCGCGAAGATACGACTCCAATCTGTCCTTGCACTGCATGGTGTCACCCTCTTCCAAGCGCGGGACTTCCGGGTTGATGCCATGCCTTTACCGGGTAGAAGGGGCGACGAGAAGCGGTCACGGCACAGCCGCCCAAAGCCGTAGAAGAGTCCGACCAGGAGAAGGAGTGTCCCCGGATGTCCATGCCACCATCCCTGTCGGAACCGAAACGCCTTCGCCCCTTGTAGTCAGATTGTACGCCAGGCCCAGCGAAGCTCAAAGCGTTTCGGTAAGCAAAGCGCGCGGTACCCTAGCACCGTGAGGGCCGCGGACCTGCACCCGCGGTTGGAGGAGTTCGCTCCGTTGTCGACCCCACCCGCCGGAGCGCTAGAGAGCGAACAGCCATGGCCATGTGGACGCCAGGGCCGTGGCACTACGATCCGACAACCCGCACTGTCACCGGGCCCGATGGCACACGGGTGGCACTCATCCTGACCGAGGTCGACCCGGAGATCGTCGAGGCCAATAGCCGCCTGATCGCCGAGACGCCCGCTCTGTTCGAGGTGCTTGGCGAGGCTCAAGAGCTCGGCGCGTTTCTGCTCGCCGAACGCCGCTGGAGTCTTCAAACGGAGGAGCTCGTCCGAATCATCGTCGACCGCGTCAATGCGGTGATGGCCACCGTGACGGGTCCGCCGCGTCGTGGAACCGCTATGTGATTACGCTCGCACCAAGTCGCCGCACTGTTCGTCGCAAATTGCCATTACTGGCTACCAGCAGCCCGGCCGCAACGAGCGCCAGCGCCACCCCCGCCAGGCGCGCGGATCGCAGTAACGGCTTCCGTCGCTCAGTTTGCCTGAGTCGGTCTGCTACGCGCTCGGCGACTTCGATCCGTGGCTCGTTCGTGCGCAGAAGCCCGAGCCGAGGCATTGACAAGTTGGAGCGGCAGGCAAAGTAGGATCGGTCTCGTGTCCGCCAGCGCCGTGCCCGTCTCCGCGTTCCGAGGCTACCGTTTCCCGCCCGAGATCATCAGTCACGCCGTCTGGCTTTACCACCGCTTCTCCCTCAGCCACCGTGATGTCGAGGAGTTGCTCGCCGAACGTGGGATCCGGGACAGTTACGCGGCCATACGGCTCTGGTGCCGCAAGTTCGGCCCGCTGCTGGCAAGCGAGCTTCGCCGGCGTCATCCGCGTCGCGGCGACAAGTGGTATCTGGACGAAGTGGCGCTCACGATCAACAAGCGTCGGTACTGGCTGTGGCGCGCCGTGGATCAGGAGGGGACGGTGCTGGACATCCTGGTCCAGAATCGGCGTGACCAGCACGCCGCAGAGCGCTTCCTGCATCGTGTGCTGGACGCGGAGGCTGGCGTCGAGCCGCGGGTGATCATCACCGACAAGCTCGCCAGTTATATGCCAGCCATCAAGCGGGCCATGCCAAACGCTGATCACCGTCGACACAAGCGACTGGACAATGGAGCCGAGAACTCGCATCGACCGGTCCGCAAGCGGGAGAAGGCGATGCAGCGGTTCAAATCGCCGGAGCAGGCGCAAGCGATTCCTGGAGACCTTCAGCGCGGTATGCAACCACTTCCGTCCACGGCGGCATCGTCTCTCGGCTGAGCGCTACCGCCAGATCATGTGCGAGCGATTCCAACAATGGCGGGAGATCACCCGTCTGGCACCGATGGCCTGAGAGAGACACGCTCAGCCGACCACGACTTCACCCGTGGTTGTGTCCAACCAGTCGCAGCGCTCAACTTGTCAATGCCGTGCCCGGAGTGCGGCACCCGGATGTTCAAAATCGGCGCCATCAAGTAAGTCCGCGCACGCCGCTGCAAAAGAAATGGAAACAGCCGCGCGAAATGAAAAAAGCGCGTCCGGGCGGCGAAGCTTGTGCACCCGACTCCTGGCTGTGTGATGTGGGTGTGCTCAGCGTGCCGGCGCAGTCAGCGTCGCCTCTCTCCTGCGCCCAGCACCGACGGGCCGGCAAGCGGGACGGCCCGGCCACTTTGAGATCGGCCTCGACGGCGAGCTGACCGAGCCCTTCCAAAAAAGAACGTCTTGCCGGTCCCAGATGGGCCGCACACCACCAGGTTCTCATGGCGGCCGATCCACTCGAGCGTGCCCAACGCCGTCTGGGTCGGTGCTGGGATGGAGGAGAGGTTCGTGTCCCAGGTACTGAAGGTCTTGCCGGTCGGAAAAGCCGCTTGTGCACGCCGAGTGGCCAGAGCCGAACGCTCACATCCAGCGACCTCCTCGCCGAGCAGCACCTTGAGCACCTCGGCCGGATCCCAGCGCTGGGCTCTG
>WNFD01010918.1_pt1 | contig 10631 bp, 11 predicted proteins | sample 5400491 | NCBI WGS metagenome assembly WNFD01 (sample SAMN13153343, study PRJNA577476) | soil metagenome | isolation source: 120 cm saprolite under Douglas fir tree site 2 hole 2 replicate 2 | place: USA:California | collected 2015-04-18 | reverse complement strand
GTAGGGATTGGTGTAGGCGACCGAAATATTCGCCGACGGCCGCGGAAACGGATGCAGGCCCATCCCGGTCGCAGCCTTGGTGAACAACCCCTGCGCATAGCCCTGCTTCATCGGCGGCGTCGGGTAGTCGCGTTGGCGCGCGCCTTCGAACGGGTTGCCGCCCGCCTGGGTCTGCCCCTTGATGTTGCCGGCCTTACCCGAGATGCCCGCGACATATTCGAACTTGTCGTAGTAAGGCTCGAGCTCGTTGTAACTGACCGGCCAGTCCTGGATGTGATTTCCCTCGGGCATAATGCCTGCGCCGTAGCGTTCAGTCATGTGGCTGCGGATGCGGAAATCATCGGGAAGAAAACGCCAGGTCTGGCCGTTCCAATGCACGCCGGCGCCGCCGACGCCATTGCCGGGAAGAAAACTGCCCCATTTGCGGATGGGCAGCGCCGTCTGCGACGGATTGTTCCGCATCGTCAGCGTTTCCTGCCGCGGGCGGAGGAAGACATCATGGCGAACCGCATAGCGCAGCTCATCCGGCGCGGTCCCGATGTTGAAATCGGCGGCGGTGTCACGCCACGGGCCTCGCTCGATCGCGACGACTTCGAGGCCGGTTCGGGACAACTCGTAAGCGAGGATCGATCCGGTCCAGCCGAGACCAACGATGACGACATCCTTGCGTGGGAGACGGCGGGCCATCAGCGCTCTCCCCAGGCGGGACGGCCCTGTATGCCGACGGGCGGCAGCGCATAAGCCTGATTGGGCTTTTCAATCACGTCGCGATAATCGTAGCGAACGCCGGGAAAACCGACCAGCTTCCAGCCCACCATGTCGCGATTGCCGCCATAGATCGGGTCGGCGAAGTAGCCTTCCATCGTGTTGGCATAGACGGCGTTAAACAGCATCGTGCTGCTGAAACCTTCGAACTTCACCTCGCCCTTTTCCATGCCGGCGATCAGCTTGTCCTGCTCCTCGGCATTGAGCTGGACGAAACCGCGGCCGCCAAACGTCTTCGCACAATAGACCTCCAGCGCCGCCAGCCCCTGGCGATATTGCTGGCGCGGCGTCAGCGGCGATTGCAACCCCTGCGAGGGCAACGGCGTGGAAGAGAACGGCGCCTGCATATAGAGCCACTCGTGCCCGCCATACGGACCGGTCAACTGCCGGTCGATGAAGGTGGTCACCCCCGCATCCTTGGCGCCTGCGCCGAGATCATCGGTCGGAATCAGGCGCTCGACGAAGGCATCGACGACAGCAGCCTCCTGGGCCGTGAAGAACAGATAGCCGCCGGGCAAGACCGGCGTCACCGGATAGGCCTCGTTCGGTCTCCAGGGCAGAACCTTTGTCACCACCCGCGCGCCGGCCCCGGTCGCGGTGAATAAAAGCGCGGCGCTCGCCAACAGGCTTCTGCGCGTCACGCCGGAATGCCCCAGCTTCGCGGCGAAAGAGGCGTCGCCTCTCCGCTGCGGCAGGCGACCGTCACCATCTATCATCATACCCCCAGCCGGACGAATATCCGGTGCGCGCTTCTTGGGACAAATTCGTAAAGAAATCTGCATCCGATCGAATGCAAATCGCTCATGGGGCTCTGCGCCACATCGACGGACGCGCCTTCACTTGCTCCAGCAACGACCAGTCGCCCTGCTCCAGCGTGTATCCTTGCGGGAACGGCGGCCGCAGCTCCAACCCGAGCGAGCGCAGCACACGATCGTCACGGTAGTAACATTGCAGCACAACACGGACAAGTATTGCCGCCGCCGCGCCGCCGGTTGCACGGAATTCTCGCGCGACCGCGTCGCGTCGCGGATGATCGAGCGCCTCGGCGACCAGCCTGGTATCGCGGCCAACCGTCGCGAGAATGTCGGCCTGTATGGCGGCGTCATCCGCGCCGGGGGCTTTATATTCGGCGCTCGCTGGAATCATCATGGCGGCGATGACGCGGAGGTCGCCGCGTTGCCGGGGTGAAAGGGTATTTTCCGAAGACATGACGCACCTCAATCGAACAGATCGGCCAACCGGCGCTTCATCTGATCGGCGACGTAAAGCGCGATGGCCTGAATGGTGGAGGTCGGGTTCACCCCGCCTGAGGTCACGAAGACGCTGCCATCGACGATGAACAGGTTTTTCACATCGTGCGATCTGCCCCACTCGTTCACCACGGAACGCTCAGGATCGGTCCCCATCCGGGCCGTGCCGAGCAGATGCCAACCGCCGAAAGGGATCGGGGAGTTGACGCAGATGTCGGTCGCGCCCGCGGCAGTGAGGATATCCTTGCCGCGCGCGATGCCGTGTTCCATCATCTTCGCGCTGTTCGCGCTGATGGTATAATCGACGCGCGGCGCCGGAATGCCGTGGCTGTCCTTCAACACGGGATCGAGGGTGACGCGGTTGTGCTCTTCCGGCAGGTCCTCGCAGATCGCCGACGCCGTGAGCCGATGGCCGTTGAGCTTGCGAAAGACGCGGTGGTGATCTGTGCCCCAGGGCAAAATGCCCTTGCCTTCGCTCATGACGGCTTCCATGACCGGGCCGATGCCGCGGCCGAACTGGATAGCGTAGCCGCGCACGAAGCCGCGCGAGGTGTCGGTCTCGTAAAATTCCTTGCTCCACAAGCAGGTCGGCGGCGCGCGGTTGCTATCGGTCGGCTCTTCGACGTAACCATAAACCTGTGCGTAAGGGTGGAACATCAGGTTCTTGCCGACCAGTCCGCTGGAATTGGCGAGTCCGTTCGGGAAGCGGCCCGATGTTGAATTGAGCAATAACCTCGGCGTTCCGATGCCGTTGCAGGCGATGATGACGACTTCGGCCGGTTGAAATTGCTCGACGCCATCCTTGTCGTAATAGACGGCGCCGGAGGCCATGCCATGCGCGTTGGTCGTGATCTCGCGCACCCGGCAATGCGTGCGAAGCTCGACCCCGGCTCGCAGCGCGAGCGGCCAATAGGTAATGTCTGTGCTTGCCTTTGCGCCTTGCGCGCAGGCCGGCGTGCAGTGGCCGAGATTGATGCAGCGGGCCCGTCCCTCGTAGTCCGTGGTGGCGACCGTCGTATCCGACGGCCACCAGTGCCAGCCAAGCTTGTTCATCGCCTGGCCGAGCAGCGCGCCGGAGCGCCCGAGCGGCAGCGGCGGCATCGGCGGTTCGGTGGGCGGAAAGGCGGGATCGCCAGCAAGCCCGGAGACCCCCATGATCCGGTCGTTCTCGGCGAAGAACGGCGCGAGCGTCTCATAGTCGATCGGCCAATCGTCGGCGACGCCGTCGAGCGTCTTGACGCGGAAGTCGGACGGATGCAGGCGCGGGAAATGCGCCGTGTACATGATGGTTGAACCGCCGACGCCGTTGAAGTTGACGACCTTGATCGGCGAGTTGTTGTCGTTGATGGGATAGTCCTCCGGTCGGGCGCGGATGTTGGGGCTCGGCGAATAGTCGCCATAGAAACGCGCCTCCCAGTCCCGCCCGGTGCTGGGATATTCGGCTGGATTCATCCAGCCGCCCTGCTCCATGCACAGGATGTGCATTTTGGTTTCCGCAAGTGACCACGCCACCGCGGCGCCGGAAGCGCCGGCGCCGATGATCAGGACGTCAACGGGATCGTTCATTGCAGGTCCCTGAGAGTTATTCGTTCTCTACCGTCCTTGCGAGCTCGCAATGGCGATCCATAACGATCGGGGCCGGGCGGCAACGTGTCGCAGACATTCAGGGGATCATCGCTGACGTCGATCGAGGTCAGGGCGCGTAGCGCTTGGGGCATCGTTTCGCTCCTGCCTTCGCCTCGTTCCGGGCGATGGGCAAACCAACGATAGGATCAGATCCGGGGTTCGTCAAAGACCACAACGCTGCAACCCTGCCAAGCCACGATGCGGGTTTGTTCACCGGCGCGAGACCGGATAGCCTTGCATTGATCGCCTTGAATCAATCATGAGCTTCCGGGAGCAACGCCGCGTGGCCGCCTCACAGCCAAGACAAATTTCGCCGGTTATGACGTCCGCTCTGGACTATGAGGCCATCATCATCGGCGCCGGCATGTCCGGCCTGTACCAGCTCTACCGGCTGCGCGAACTCGGAATGAACGTGCGCGTCTTCGAGGCCGGCACCAATGTCGGCGGCACCTGGTACTGGAACCGCTATCCCGGCGCACGCTTCGATTCCGAGAGCTACTCCTACGGCTACTCGTTCTCCAAGGAGCTACTGGAGGAATGGGAATGGTCCGAGCATTTCGCCGGCCAGCCGGAGACCTTGCGCTATCTCAACTACGTCGCCGACAAGTTCGATCTGCGCCGCGATATCCGGTTTCAAAGCCGCGTAACTACGGCGATCTATGACGAGAACACGCGGAGCTGGGGCGTCACGCTGGAGGACGGCAGCCGCTTCCGCGCGCGCTTCCTGATCACCGCCATCGGCCCACTGTCGACCCCAACCTTGCCGCGCATCGAAGGCCGCGACGATTTCAAGGGACAATCCTTTCACACCGCGCGATGGCCGCGTGAACGGGTCGATTTCTCCGGCAAACGCGTTGCCGTGATCGGCACCGGCGCGACCGGCGTGCAGACCATCCAGACCATCGCCGCGGAGGTCGGGCATCTCACGGTGTTCCAGCGCACGCCGAACTGGTGCGCGCCGTTGCACAACGGCAAGATCGACGCCGAGACGCAGGCGAAGATCAAGGCCGGCTATCCCGAGATGTTCGCCCGTTGCCAGGAAACATTCGCCTGCTTCATCCATACGCCCGACCCGCGCGGCGCGTTCGAGGTGTCGGATCAGGAACGCGAGGCGTTCTACGAGAAGCTTTATGCCGCGCGCGGCTTCGGCATCTGGCAGGGCAATTTCCGCGACATTCTGACCGACCGCGAGGCGAATGCGACGATCAGCGACTTTGTGGCGCGGAAAATCCGCCAGCGCGTCAAGGACCCCAAGACCGCGGAAAAGCTGATCCCGAAAAATCACGGCTTCGGCACCCGCCGGCTGCCGCTCGAGACCTTCTATTACGAGGTCTATAACCGCGACAATGTCGAGCTCGTCGATCTCACGGAGACGCCGATCGACCGGATCACGCCTAATGGTATCAAGACCAGCGCAGAGGATTACAAATTCGACATCATCATCTACGCGACCGGCTTCGATGCCATCACCGGCAGTTTCGACAAGATCGATTTTCGGGGCATCGATGGCGCGCGCCTGAAGGACAAATGGAAGAGCGGGCCCCAGACCTATCTCGGCCTGATGGTCGATGGTTTTCCCAACATGATGATGCTGATGGGGCCGCATACGGCGCTCGGCAATATTCCGCGCAGCATCGAATATAGCGTCGACTGGGTCACCCGCCTGGTCCGCTTTGCACGCGAAAACAGCCTGACGCGCGTGGCGGCGACGACGGCCGGAGTTGCATCCTGGACCGATCACGTCAGGGCGCTCGGGGTCGGCCTGTTGTCCAACGAGGTCAATTCGTGGATGACAGGAATCAACTCCAACGTGGACGGCAAGCAAACACGTATCGTGGCGCGTTATAGCGGCAGCGCACCGGCCTACCGTGCCCGATGCGACGACGTGGCAGCCAACGGCTATGATGAGCTCATGCTGGCCTAGCGGCTTGATCCGGATATGCTAAGAAATCGAGATCAGTGCCTGAAGCATATTGTGGGAAAACATGCGGTTACGCGATTGTCTTTTGCCGTTTTGGCCGTTGCTCGCCCTCGCCATCATGATCCTGTCCTGGAGCCCCGGCTGGGCGGCAGGCATCATCGTACGGGATGGCGACACCATTCAAATCGGTGACATGACCTATAGGCTCGACGGCATCGACGCGCCGGAGGCCGATCAGATGTGCATCGACGACCACGCCGACCCCTGGACCTGCGGCATCGAGGCGCGCGACCAATTGACCAAGCTGATCAAGGGGCGCGCCGTGCGCTGCGAGGATCTCGGGCCGGACAAGACGTTCAAGAAGCGGCATATCGGCCTTTGCACCGCCGAGGGCGACACGCTGACCCTGAACCAGCAGCTGGTGCGCGAGGGCTTTGCCCTGAACGCCGATCCTTTCATCAAGGGCCAGTTCAAGGACGACGCCGCGGTCGCGAAGGACGATAGCAAGGGCCTCTGGAAGGGCTGTCTTATCGCCCCGCAGGAGTATCGCCTGGGCAAAAAGGATGGCGCCCTCCTCGGCAGCTCGTGCAGAGCCGACCGCGACAAGGAAATACGCGCGGCGCTGTTTCCCGAGGACCTCACCATGCCGCCGAACTGCAGCATCAAGGCTAAATTCGCCGTGCGCGCGCGGGTGACCGGCAATGTCGGCATCTATCATTTGCGGGGTTGCCCGAGCTACGCCGCGATGACCAAGCCCGACCGCTGGTTCTGCTCCGAGGACGACGCCCAGGCCTCGGGCTTCCGGAAGGCCTTCAATTGCCAGGCAAACCGCGCCAAGAAATAGCGCGTGGCCTATTGCTTGAGAGCTTTCTGCAGCCTTCCGGGAAACGCGGATTTTGGGGTCGTAGGATTTATTGGCCTAGAATTCGTAATTCCAGCCGATCCATTCGCAGAGGCTGCGGCCCATGACGTCTTCCAGGTCTTTGCCCTTCAGCCAGGGCAATTCCTCGGTGAAGAACGTCACGCACTGGCGGTAGCTGCAGGGCATGCGGGTGATATCGGTGCCCCAGAAGAAGCGCTTCGGCCCGTAGGCATCGAAGATGCGATGCAGGCCGTCCTGGATGTTGCGGAACGGATAGGCTTCCGTCGAATAATGTGGTGCGCCCGTCGCCTTCACCGCGACATTGGGCAGCTTCGCCAATGCCACCAGCTCGTCGAGATGGATAAAGGCCTCGGCGTCGCGGCCATGCCGGTTCAGCCCGCAATGATCGAGGATCATCCTCAGATGCGGATGGCGCTCGGCGATCTCGCGAAACTTCGCCAGGAACAGGCCGCCCATCATGGCGATCGGCAGCCTCTCCTGCTCTGCCGCCGGCCACAGCCAGTCGAGCGAGCCATCATCAAGCCACTTCTGCTGCTCCGCCAGCAGGAACGACCAGCGTAGACCCATCATGCCAGGCTGCTTGCGCCAGCCATGGATCAGCTTGCGGTTCCCGGGATCATCGAGCCGAAACTGGCCCATGACCGCGAAGCGGTCCGGGTGGTTTCGCGCGGTTTCGACAGCAAGCGCGTTCGCGTCCGGGTCCCAGCCCAAGGGCGGATGAATGAGGGCGGCGTCCACCCCGGCCGCGTCCATTTCGGACAACAGCTCCTCGGCGGTGAATCTGGAAACCTTGCGGTGCAGGCCCGAGGTCGGCACCACGGTCTGCGACCAGATATGCACTTGCGCATCGATGATCTTCACGGCGATCCCGCCCCTTTTTCTTACGGCCGAGATCATGCATGATCGGCAAGAGCGCGGCAACGCTCGTCGCCCTGACGACCCTTTAATCCCCCTTGTTGACTCTTTATTCAAAACTGGACCCTTGCAATGCTAGACGTCTCGAAACAGGCCGATAAATCCCACGCCGACGGCAAGATCCTGCAAAGCGTCACTGACGGCGTCGGAATCATCACCTTCAACAATCCCGAGAAGCGCAACGCCATGTCGCTCGAGATGTGGGAGGGGTTCGGCAATGCACTGGTCGAGTTGCGCGACGATCCCGACGTGCGCGTCGTGATCATGGTCGGCGCTGGCGACAAGGCGTTCGTCTCGGGCGCCGACATCAGCCAGTTCGAAAAGACCCGCCACAATGCGGAGGCATCCGAGGAATATTCCAGGCGCAGCGCCGCGCAACGCGCGCTGTTGGCGGATTACCCGAAGCCGACGATCGCCTGCATCCGCGGCTTCTGCCTCGGCGGCGGCATGCAGGTCGCGATGCTGGCCGATATCCGCATCGCCTCCGACAACAGCCAGTTCGGCATTCCCGCCGCCAAGCTCGGCATCGCCTATGGCTATGACGGATTGCGCAACCTGGTCTCGCTGGTCGGCCCGTCCTGGGCGCGGCTCATCATGTACACGGGCATGCGGATCGATTCCGCCGAGGGCTTGCGCATCGGCCTCGTCGACCGCGTCACGCCAGACGCCGATTTGTGGAACGCAACGATGGAGATCGCCACCACGATCTCCGGCAATGCACCGCTGGCGATCAAGGCCGCCAAGATCACCATCGCGCAGGTGTTGAAGGACCCCGAGCAGCGCGACATGAACGCGATCAAAGAGATCGGCACGGCCTGCATGGACTCCGAGGATTTCCGCGAAGGCCGCCGCGCCTTCATGGAAAAGCGCAAGCCGAAATTCAGCGGCCGGTAAGCCGCCAAAGCTTATCAGGACCGCATTCCCGCTCTTCTCTCCGAACCTGCGCGTTGCTAACGTGACCCTTAAAAGGGAAGAAGCACGATGCAAGGGCCCGAGGACGATGCCGGTCTCGCCGGCAAGGTGGCATTGATCTCCGGCGGCGGCGCGGCAGGCGATGGCATCGGCAATGGCCGGGCGGCCGCGATCCTGCTGGCTCGCGCCGGCGCCAAGGTGCTGGTCGCCGATCGCGAATTGGCGCTCGCCGAACGCACCGTCGAGATGATCGCAGCCGAGGGCGGCACGGCGGCGGCGCTTGCCGCCGACGTCACCGATGAGGCCGACTGCGAGCGGCTGGTGAATGCCACCGTCGATCGATTCGGCCGGCTCGATTTTCTCGACAACAATGTCGGCATCGGCAGCCGCGGCAGCGTCGTCGACGAGAAACCCGAGCAATACCGGCGGGTGATGCAAATCAACGTCGAGAGCATGTTCCTGCTCTCCAAATACGCGATCCCCGCCATGATCAAGACCGCGCAGGGCGGCGCGATCGTCAACATCTCCTCGATCTCGGCGCTCAGGCCGCGCGGACTGACCACCTACACCACCTCGAAAGCCGCCATCATCGGCCTGACCAGGGCGATGGCCGTCGATCACGGGCGCGACAATATCCGCGTCAACTGCATCTGCCCGGGGCCGATGTACACCCCGATGGTCTATGCCCGCGGCATGAGCGAGGCGGCCCGCACGCAGCGCGCCAAGGCCTCGGTGCTGAAGCGCGAAGGCACCGGCTGGGACGTCGGCCACGCCGTCAAATTCCTGCTCAGCGACTATGCCCGCTACATCACCGGCCAGGTTCTGGTGGTCGATGGCGGCGTCACGCTGCAGGCGCCGGAGCGCGAATCCCAAGATCACTGATCAAGAAGACCACTGATCGACAACAAGAAGGAAAAAACAATATGGCCCGCCTGCCCTATCTCGAGGCCGACCAGGTCGCGCCCGAGTATCGCGACATGCTCAAGCGCAACACCAACCTGCACAAGCTGTTGGTGAACTCGCCCGACATGGCGCGCGCCTTCAGCGGCATCGGCGGCTATATCCGCTTCAAGAGCAAGCTCGACCCGCGCCTGCGGGAGCTTGCGATCCTCCAGGTCGGCTGGCTGGAGAAGTCGGAATACGAGTTCACCCATCACGTGAAGATCGGCAAGGAGTTCGGCGTCACCGACGACGACATCGCCGGCCTCATGGCGGAGACCGAAGGCAAACCGTCGAAGCTCGAACCGCTGGCGAAGACGATCCTGAAAGGCGCCCGCGAGATGGTCCGCGAATTGGCGATGTCGGAGGCGACCTTCGCCGAAATCAAGAAGCAGCTCTCCGACGAGCACATGGTCGACCTCGTGCTCACCATCGCCTTCTATTGCGGCGTGGTGCGCGTGCTCGCGACCATGAAGATCGACAACGAACCCTATTACAAAGAGGTCCTGCAACAATATCCGATTCCGGGAGTGAACTGACATGCGCCTGAAGGATCGCGTCGCCATCGTCGTCGGCGCCGGGCAAAGTCCCGGCGAAGGCATGGGCAACGGCCGCGCCACCGCGCTGACCTTCGCACGCGAGGGCGCGAAGGTGCTGTGCGTCGATCACCATCTCGCGTCCGCGCAGGAGACGGTCGACATGATCGCCGCCAAGGGCGGAACGGCGGCGGCATGCAAGGCCGACGTCACCAGGGACGAAGAGATCAAGGCGATGGTGGCGGACGCCATGACGCGCTGGGGCAGGATCGATATCCTGCACAACAATGTCGGTGTCAGTCTTGCGGGCGGCGACGCCGAGCTGCTGTCGATCACCGAGGAAGCTTTCGACCGCTGCGTCGCGATCAACCTCAAGAGCTGCATCCTCGCCGCCAAGCATGTGATCCCGATCATGCGCAGCCAAGGAAGCGGCGCCATCATCAATATTTCCTCGATGGCGGCGATCACGACCTATCCTTACGTGGCCTACAAGGCGACCAAGTCGGCGATGATCGCGTTCACCGAACAGCTCGCCTATCAGAACGCCGAATACGGCATCCGCGCCAATGTCATCCTGCCGGGATTGATGAATACGCCGATGGCAGTCGACACCCGCGCCCGCGAGTTCAAGAAGAGCCGCGCCGAGGTCGAGGCCGAGCGCGACAGCAAGGTGCCGCTGCGCAAGAAGATGGGCACCGGCTGGGACGTCGCCAATGCCGCGTTGTTTCTCGCCTCGGACGAAGCCAACTTCATCACCGGGGTGACCTTGCCGGTGGACGGCGGCGCCAGCGTGCGGCGGGGGTAGCTTTTTTCCGTCATCCTCATGGTGAGGAGGCGCGCTCGCGCCTTCTCCGGACGATGCGTCGCATCGCCGGAGAACCATG
>WNFD01011396.1_pt1 | contig 10633 bp, 13 predicted proteins | sample 5400491 | NCBI WGS metagenome assembly WNFD01 (sample SAMN13153343, study PRJNA577476) | soil metagenome | isolation source: 120 cm saprolite under Douglas fir tree site 2 hole 2 replicate 2 | place: USA:California | collected 2015-04-18 | reverse complement strand
TCATCGCCGGTGTCTTTGCGGTGCTGCTGCGCCTGGTGGCGCTCTACGCGACGCATGACCTGACGCCGACGATGTTCTCGAATTTCGTCAACTCCGCGCTGGGTTTTCTGATCATCGGCGGCGCCGGTCGCAAGCTGGCCGCGTCGACGAAGACCACCAACCCGGCCTTGCAGCTGGGCGCGATCGCCGGCGGGATCAGCTCGTTGTTCTACGCCGTGGTCGCGACCCTCATCCTTTCCTATCTGCCGGCGGGCCAGGCCGCCTTCGACCGTCTCAGCCCGGTGGCGAAGCGCGAGGCCACCGACACGGGCGTCCAATTGTTCAACCTGGGCCTCTACCTGGCGGCGGGGATCGTGTTCGGTGCGATGATCGCCTGGCTGGGCGCCTGGTCGCTGCTGACGTTCCGGCCGCCCCGCGAACCGCAGGGCTGATGAGGCGGCGTCTGCCGGTAGTGGCGATTATGCTTGCCCTCGCGCCCGCGGCAGGCGGATGTGGGGCCTCCTCGGACGCTAATGGCAACAGTCCGACGCCGACGCCCCGCGACTGTCGCTCGCTGACGTTTCCGTATCCCACCGCGGACGCCACGCTGACGGCGGCAGACAGCGGCAAGATGGCCCACGTCCCAGTCGGCGGACTGGTCGAGGTCGACCTGCTGGGGTCGCCCGGCCGCCGCTGGTCGCCGATCGCCCTGACCGGGACGGCCGTCGTCTCGCTCGGCACGCAGGCCGAAACGCCCACCGTCGGCACGCGCTTGGGCGAGTATTGCGCGGTCGGTGCTGGGACGGCATCGCTGAGTGCTACCGACGGCACGGTCCAGTGGACGGCGACCATCGCCGTGCCTTAAGTCCTCCTTAGCAAAACTTATTGATTTCTGCGCTAGAAGCTGATACAAGAATTCGGCAGATTTAGCCGAGCCTGCGACATCACATAAAGCCTCAGGAGGGCAAACATGAATCGACTTGGGCGCGTGGTCGTACCCCTGGTTGCCTCCGGCGGACTCCTCATCTACCTGTCGACGAGTGCCGTGGCGACGGCCGGCGCTCAGCACAACGGAGCGGCGCACGTCATGCACGTCAAGGATGCGAAACCGGGCAAGCGGGGCGGCGGCGGCACACAGCTAGCCTCCCATGGCGGGCCGGTCGAACATGCGGCCAAGGTCTACATCACCTACTGGGGTTGGACCAGCGATCCCTCGGGCGAGGCAGCGTACCAGCAAAACTTCTTCAACGGCGTGGGCGGCAGCACCTGGATCAATTCGACCACCCAGTACTGCGACAACGTCCCAAGCGGGACGACCGACTGCACGAAAGTTGCGGGCGCGGTCTACACGGGAAATCCATCAGGGCTGCTGAAGGGAACCTGGTCTGACAATGCCAACCCCCTGCCGTCCCGGATCACCCAGAGCGCCCTGGCGGCGGAGGCGGCCAGGTCGGCAGCGCACTTCGGCAACCTCACGGCGGCGTCCAACGCGGACGCGCAGTACATCATCTCGACACCGACCGGCCACTCGACCAGTGGCTTCGGCATCCAGTTCTGTGCCTGGCACAGCTCGACCAGCTCGAGCTATGGCACGCTCGCCTATACGAACTTCCCGTACCAGACGGACGCCGGCGCGTCGTGCGGGCAGAACTTCGTCAACGGCGGCAGCGCCGGGCTGCTGGATGGCGTCAGCATCGTCGGCGGCCACGAGTACGGGGAGTCCATCAGCGACCCGTTCCCCAACACCGGTTGGCTCGACGGCAGCGGCAAGGAGAACGGCGACAAGTGCGCCTGGATCTCGAGCGGCCAGGGCGCCGCGGCGAACATCGGGCTGTCGACCGGCACCTTCGCGGTGCAGTCGCTCTGGAGCAACAACTTCAATAGCAACGCTGGTGGCTGCGTCATCTATTACGCCAGCGCGACGAACCAGCACTAGACCGTTTCTCGCACCCCCAACAGGGCCGCTCCGCGAAGGGGCGGCCCTCTTCTTGCGTTTAGGCACGCGCTAGACGGGGAGCCAGCGGTGCCCTGTACCCGCAATCCGCTTTAGCGGGGTCGAACTCCCCTTTGAGGGGTGCGCTGTCCGGAGCGTCGTTTCGTGCGACTGCGTTGATGGCTTGGTCCTGCGCGACCTGGTTCCGTGAACCCTGTCAGGTCCGGAAGGAAGCAGCAGTAAACGGGGTGCCGGGGGCGCCGCAGCCCACCGGGCCTGAGTGGTCCGCGTTGCGTGCCCGGGCGGCGTTACAACGAGAAGGGGTGCGCGGTCACTCATTCGCTCAGCAGTACGTGCTGGTCTGGTCGGGCGACCTGTTGTTTGCGAACAGCCGTTTGATTATTTCATTTGAAATTCGTCAACGACAGGGGTCTGAACTAGGTGTTGACAGGCTCGGGGGCGCCGTGCTGTAATACTGAGACTAGTAATCGACTAGTTAGGGGACTCTACGGGATGGCAGGAACTGACTCGGACGTCGTTGCGGAGCTTAGGGCGCAGACAAGGTGGCTGCGACTGCTCGGACTGCAGGCGTTGCGACCGCTCCTCACGCAAGTGCTTGCAACGGGCAAACAAAAGATCGTTTATGAGCTCAGCGATGGTAAACGGACGAGTCGGCAAATTGCACAAGAGGCAGGGGTTGGCGCCGGGAGTGTCTCTCGGCTCTGGGCAGGCTGGATCGCGGTTGGAATTTGCACCGAGTCTCGTGAACATCCTGGTCGTGCCGAACACCTAGCTTCCCTTACTTCCATCGGGATTGATGTGACACTGCCAGCCACGGTTCCTCAGGCAAACGGGGAGGAAGCTCTTCCGTTATGAATACGGATGATCAGGTGATCGCACTACTCGAGGAACTACTTGCCTGGACCAAATTCGCGAATCGAGGGGCGTTGGTAGAAACCCTAAAGGCCCAGCTGGCTGAACCGCGGCATCTGCGCGCATACGAGTTCTCGGACGGGACCAAAACACAAAAAGAGGTCGGAGACTTGGTGGGCCTGAGCCAGCAGTCGATTTCAGCCCTGTGGCAAAAATGGCGTCGACTCGGCATCGCTAAAGACCAGGCTGGGAGAGCCAAGCATATTGCCAGGCCGACTGACCTCGGGCTTACGGTCCTCGAAGTAGAAGCGGGCGTCCGAAAAACGCCTACGAACGGTGCTGCCAAGGATCTGGCTGAACAGGCAGAGCGGGCCGAATAAGGCGTGTCTTCAAGTGACGGCGCCGACATTGGTCGCAAACTTGACGAGATCATCTCTATTCTCCAGCTCGCGTTCCGGGATCAGATAGAGAGCGCTCGACAGAAGATTCTTGCTGATCCAGTAGCCGCCGCAATACTTGATGCCGCTGGTTCAGACGGCGCCGACGCCGGGCAGCTGCAGCAGCGTGTGGCGACCGCTACGAATCAGTCAACCCGCACCGTGCAGCGTCGAATAGCTGCCCTAATAGCGCAGGGGGCCATTGCTCAAAGTGGCAGCGGAGCCCGCATTCGTTATCGGAGCACGAATTTGCTATGAGGCACTCCCCGTGAGTGCACGAAGTGCCGGAGAGCGGGCGGAAGGTGAGAGGCTGGATAGCACCTCGATTCTCCTGGCGATACTGGCGCTACTCGTCGACGATCGAGAAGCACGTGCGGAACGGCCAGGACAGCGGCGCATTGAGATCGTCCTGGAGACGGCTGGACTAAGTGCCTCAGCAATCGCACTTCTGCTTAACAAGCCTCTAGGCACCGTGCAGCAGACCCTGTATCGAGCGAAGCGCAAGAGCCAGCCCGACTGAGTCGGTGATGACCGCATGAATGCCTGAAACGCCTGATTTATTCGCGGAAGTCGCTCAACTGCGAGACGAGGTTGAGGAGCAGGGCGACATGATCGACGCGCTCGTAAGGATGTCGGGGCACGAGCATAAGCAGCAAATCCTCGAGGAGATGGAAAAAGATCCCGGGCTTGCTCAGGTCTTCTTACTGGTGGATGGGTCGCGAAGTCAAGGCGAAATCTTGCGCATCCTCCAGGAAAAACAGGACAAAGGGGCAAGCAGCGCAACGGTGTCGCGGAAGCTGGATCATCTTCATAGAGACCTAAATCTGATCCACTTTGTCCGTCGATCGGCTGCGGGCAACGTCTATAGGCCTGGGCGTCTGGCTCATGTCCTAGGCATTGCGCGTTCCCTAAACAAGAAGGCATAGACACGAGGGAAATCAGCCCTCAGCGTGCAGTTCGCCTTGTACTTGACCTTTTTAAGTCGAACGGCTGGAGGGCCGGAGGGGATCTCGCCTTACCGATCGTCGAAGTAATTCGATCGCAGACGGGTCTCTACCCCAAGGCCCTGGAGCAAGTTATATCGGCGCGCTTCCTGATAGAAAACACGATAACTCCGGAGGATGTTATCGGTGAACTCGATCAAGCATTTCGGACCCTGAAAATCGGAGAGCCGCCTGAAATTATCCCGATGACCGAGATTGATAGCTTCTCCCTCGCATCGACTGTGGATGCCGGTAGGGTCCGGGAAATAAGCAGACCGCTGCCACTTCGGGAGGCGGTTGTAAAGCGAATCATTGCCCGGATCATCGGAGAACCGTTTGTTGGCAAGGATTGGGGTGGGGAGCGTGACGATCTATTCACTACGCGTGTCGTGCTTTCGGGACGGTCGACGCCAACAAGTCTAATTCTGAAAGGCCCCGGCCATAAAGGTCCGCTTACCCTTGCTGCTTTGGGAAAAGCAGGTGATCAGCTGGAGCGCATGACTCACCAACCAGCCGACCTCTTCGTCATTCAGCATTGTGATGAGGTAAAGCCGGCTGTGCGCATGCATCTAACCCACTTCATACGATCACTTCGCTCGTCTTCAAATCCACGCGCAATTGGCAGTATCTGGGATGGCAGCGACTGTGCGCGCCTATTCCTAGCGCACGGCTTTATTGATCCGAAAACTGGGCAGGAGGTGGCTGGCTGGGATGGATAAGCACTTTCGGCCCCCCCGGTGTCAGCCCGAACGCATCTAATGACGACCAGCGTTCCGCCGGTCAACCTGAACAAGCTCGGCCCTAGTACCCAATCGGCCATTCGCACCCTCTTGAATGAGTTCTACTACCGAGGATGGAAGGACAGAAGCGGGGCCGCGATCTCGATTGTGCGCGGGCTCGAGAGCGCGGGCGGAATCCTGTCAGCCAAGCAAGCGGCTCGCTTGGTACCCGCCGACTTTCTTGTCCAGAACGATCTGGACCGGGACAAGGTCGAGGATCTGCTGTTGACGTTAGCTAAACGCCAAAGTTAGAGCATCCGCCTGCAAGGGGTCGTAGCAGTCCAGGCTGAGGCTTGTAACGTCAGGCGAACCGGTTGATGACCTTGTCCTGCGCGACTTGGTTCCGTGAACCCAGTCAGGCCTGGAAGGAATCAGCAGTAAGCGGGTGTCCGGGGTCGCAGGCCGGCGGGCCGGAGTGGTCCGCGGTGCGTGCCCCGGTGGCGTCACGCCGAGACGGGGTGCGCGATCAACAAAATCCTGGGCCGGCGGCGGGACCGCGTCGTGTTACCAGTAGTACCCGATAAGGCTCAGGCGATTACTCCAGGAGCGATGCGGGAAGCTCCTCCGATCTGGCAGCTACCCAGGTATTGCGAGATCCAGCGCCACCGCCCCCTTCAAATTGAAACCAATGCCGAAGGTCACCAAACTGCCAGCTTTGAGCTTCTCGGCCAGAGGAACAGGTAGCTGCCGATAGGCGAAGTAAACTTCAGTGGCGCCTTGGTCGATCTCAACCGAGCTCCAGCCCGTTGATATCCGGCGGACTCTGCCTTCGTAGGGCTTCGAGGTGGGCCCGAACTTATAATGTCGAATTTCCAAGCGCTCCGAACCGGGAACAACCAGCTCCTCAAGCGCGGCGAATTGTCTCTGTGCATCCGCATACTTTTTGGCGCCGAACAGATAGGCGCCGTAAGCTAGTCTCGGGGTGTAGTTACGTATAGCGCCTAGCAACGCAGCCTCGAAATGCGCAGTAATCGCAGCGTGTCGGTCGAATTGAACGGTTGCCATCAGAATTGCTATACGGCTATGTAGTTCTGGGCTATCGGCCGAAAAACTGAGGCCATCCTCCAACAGTTGGAGGGCTGCTTCGGGTTTGCCCTCACGCTCTTCAAGTCGGGCCGCCATCATGCGTGTAGTTATGTCGGTGGGTTTCTCTCGAAGCGCCCGGGAAAATGCGTGCCGAGCCTGGTCTGCATTTCCGAATCTCTGCTCGAGTTGAGCTAAGTACTGAAGGAGCATGGAAAGCGATCGACTTCGATCAATTCCTTTAAGCAGTGTTTCGTACGCGAGCCCTATATAGTGAAGGCTCTTCTCTTGGTTTGAGCGATAGAGTTCAGCCCACTGTGCATAAGTTTGAGCGAGATGCCGATAGCCGTAAGGTTCCTCCCTCGCGCGCTGAATATTGCGGGTAAAGATTTCCTCGGCGCGACCAAATTTTTCATTGGCTACCATTTCATCCTTTTCCGCGCTGGCGCTTGCTAACGCGAGCAGTCCTTCCGTGTCTCGAATCGCCGGATCGCCCGGTCTCAATTGATTAGCTCGGCCCAAATACCGAGCCGCGGCAGCAAGGTCACGCTGATCCAGTTCCATCATGGCGGCATGCTGATACGTGTAGGCATCGGTTGGATCTACCTTGATTAGCTGCCGCATTAGTTCTCGCTGGTTCGCGCTGTCTTTAAAATCCCTAAGCAGCTCGCGATTTTGGCTTCTTGTTAGCTTGCGATAGGCATCCGAATCACTCGCATAGCCTAGATCAAGATTTCTAATTACGTCCGAGTAGTACTCGAGACTGCGTCGTTCACTGGGCACCTTGCGGTCGTAAACAATGCTGGCAATCAGCATATGTCTGGTCGAGTAATACGGCTCGTTATCTCCCGCGACATCGCGGGGAATGATCACTTTGGTGGCGGGGCCGAATACCTTTTGGCCCAACTCCGTCAGGGGGATCTTCAAAGCACGGTGCAGTAAGCCGGCTCGGGTTAATATGCCTAGCCGATGCAATGCAGCAATTAGTAGGTAAGCTCGCTGGGCATCAATACTGGGAATTCGGTCAAACTCGTCAACAACGATTTCGTCGAATTTCTTGCCCTCAGTGGCCTCGCGGAGGGCAACCAACAACTGCTTATCGGCGCGCGACTGGAACGCCTCAACCTGTGCCTCCTTATTGGCGCCAGCTAGTAATCCGAGCTTGTGGTGATCTGACAGTGTCTCCAGGACACGATTGATTTCCCCGGCACTCAGCGGCCCGAGCTCAAATTCTTCGGCTCCAAGCACCAGGTCATCCTCTTGGGATTCGCGCCATTCGTTTGTGCGGGCGGCCGCAACGACCGTCAGTTTGACTTGGGCGATCCGGGCGCCGCGCAGGAGTTCAATTAACTCTCGTGCTACTGATGTCGCTTCGTCAACGACTAGGTATACGCGTTCTCCGGCTAGTCGTGCTAATCGCTCCAAATCCACGAGTTCGGGTGCGCCGTATGGCTTAAGTGCGACAACAAGGTGATTCCACTCGAGGGCAAGTTCCATCGCAATGCGGCGCAGGATTGTGGACTTGCCCGTTCCCGCTTCTGAATGGATCAAAACGAATTGAACGCCCTTACGGTCCAGTTCGGCGTCAACAATGATTGATTCCAACATCTCATCTTCTATGTCGCGGCGCGCGTCGGCCCGAGACGCTATAAGCCCCCAGTTTGGTGGGGCGCCAATAAAGAATTCGTCTGTGTTAGGCTGCGATGCGCAAACATCCTCGTCAACTATTTCGAAATTCGAACCCATTGCAGCGAGGACATCACCTGTAAGCTTGGGCTTTCGGGCTCGTAGCTTTTGATGCTTCGGATCAGTAGGCGTACCCGGTCCGGTCTTGCGAAGCTCTATCGAAATTTCGCTGTCGAGTCTGCCGAAAAACGCAGACGCGCTTTCTCCGATCAAAGTGACCCGCTTTCTTTCCCAGCGTTGCCTGTCAAAGTCGTTGAAGCCCGGCGCCAGGGCGTAGCTGCGCGGCAAATCAGCGAGGTCTTCGACCGAGCGGCCAACTTCCAGCAGGACACGCGTGAAGTCTGGATCTTCCCTCTTGAAACCGGCGTAGAAAACGGTGAAGTCGGACATCTCGTCGAGCAATCGGTTGAAGAGCCGTCGACGTCTATCCTGTACAGAAGCTAAGTCCTCCTGGGTCAGGATTAGTCTCCCGTCTTCTGAATTAGCTCTCGACAAACAGCCGTGGAGCTTGTACAGGGCGACCTCATCTGCTCCCAAAGTCCCTAAGGGATCTTTATCAGAATAGAAAGGACGGAGCGCTTGCAGCCGGCTGGAGGTTGAATCGTATGCCCTTTCGAGAAGAGTGTCGAAATTGACGGTGTAGATGGATCGCCAGCGAAACTTCGGTATCGTCAGCAGCGCCCCTGCCGGTTTGAGGTTGTTAAAACGATTTGCTAGCCAATCGTTCAGGACCTTTCGGCCGACGGAAGAAATGACGAGGTCGGCGACCTCTTCGAACGGATAAGTCCCTGGGTCTGCCAACAAGAATTCCGCGCTCATCTCGTCCGCAAGTTGTCGGCCCGTCGGCGCTCCGGAGTCCGTGGACACGCCAGCGCCCAGAAAGAGGACGCACTGCCCTCTCGCAATCAAGTCGGAGAGCCGATCGAGATGAGCGGTGGATTGGACCCCGCTGAGGCCGGATGAAGCAGCGGCTTCCTTCACATTCGCCACCGGTAGCTATCCTCCCCCACGCATTATGACAGTTGCCAAACGTGTCGACTTTCAAGGTCAATCGTAGAGTTTGCCCAGACGCCAATATTGGCTGGGTCTGAAGGTGGGCGCGTCGGCAGCGGGGTGCAGGGCGCAGCAGCCGAGCGGGCCGAAGTGGTCCGCGCTGCATGCCCGGGCAGCGTTACAACGAGAAGGGGTGCGACGGTCACTGTCCCCTACGCCCGAATCCGTCCCGGAAGGGGAGGGGAATCCAATCCTGGTCCCCCTAGGGATGAGGGGCCGAAACCGATGAGTTTTCCCGCGGCTGGGGTCTAAACAGCATGTCCACTTCATCACGCATCATCGACAGGAGAATTGACATGCCGCTGGAGAACACGACGGACCGGAGGTGGCTGGCGCTCTACATCCTGTGCGCCGGCTTCCTGATGATCGTTCTCGATATGACGATCGTCAACGTCGCGCTGCCGTCGATCAAGAACGACCTCGGCTTCTCGCAGGTCGGCCTGGCCTGGGTCGTCAATGCCTACCTGATCGCCTATGCCGGTCTCTTGCTCCTCGCCGGCCGGCTCGGCGATCTGATCGGTCGCAAGCGGATCTTCCTGATCGGCCTCGTCATGTTTACCGCCGCCTCATTGTTATGCGGCCTGTCGGTGAGCCAGCCGACGCTGATTGCCGCTCGCTTCCTGCAGGGAATCGGCGGGGCGGTTAGCTCCGCGGTCATCCTGGGCATGGTCGTGACGATGTTTCCCGAGCCCGCGGAACGCGCCCGGGCGATCGGTGTGTTCAGCTTCGTGGCCTCCGCTGGCGCCTCGATCGGCCTGCTGGCCGGTGGCATCATCACCCAGGCCGTCAGCTGGCACTGGATCTTCTTCGTCAACCTCCCGATCGGCATCGTGATCGCGGTGCTGGCCGCCCGGCTCCTCGAGTCCGATCGTGGCATCGGGATGGACGAGGGAGCCGACATCCTCGGCGCCTTCCTCGTCACCGCTGGATTGATGCTCGGCGTCTTCGCCATCGTGGAGTCGGCCCAGTATGGCCTGGTCTCGACGCATACCATCGGGTTTGGTGGCGTCGCGGTGATCCTGCTGGCCGCCTTCGTCCTCCGGCAGGCGACCGCGTCAAACCCGCTCCTTCCGCTTCGCCTGTTCCTCTCGCGAAACCTCTCGGCGTCCAACGTGATCCAGGCCATCGGTGGCGTAGCCATGTTCGGGTTTTTCTTCATGAGCTCGCTCGACATGCAGCGGGTGCTCGGCTACCGTCCCCTGACGATTGGCCTGGCCTTCCTACCGGTCTCCATGGGGATGGGCACGCTCTCGATTGGGCTTACCGCGAAGTTGATCATGCGATTCGGCGCCCGTAACGTGTTGCTCGTGGGGTTCGGCTTGATCAGCGTGGCCCTCTTGCTGGCTGCGCGCGGGCCCGTTCATGGCGATTACCTGCGGGATTGGCTTCCGGTGTTGGCATTCCTCGGAATCGGTGGTGGCCTGGCTTTCCCTTCGCTGGCCGTCGTGGCGATGGCCGGGACCACGCCAAATGACGCGGGGATCGCCTCGGGCCTGCTAAACACGACGGGCCAGGTCGGCGCCGCTCTCGGCCTCGCGGTGCTCGCCACGGTCTCGACGAGTCGGACGAGCGCCCTGATCGCACAGGGCCAAAGTACTGTTGCAGCCCTGAGCAGCGGCTACCACCTAGCCTGGGCAATCGGCGCGGGCCTCGCCATTGCCTCGGTAATGCTGGCGGCGACCTTATTGAAATCCGAAACGACCGTCAACAGCGATAGTGCAATCGAGGAAAAGGAAGAGGAGGCGTGCGGCTAACCGGGACAACCCGTTAAGGTATGGCGATTCGCTTAGAAAGGAGAATGCTATGACGGGTACGCACGATGCTGGGGGCCGCCCTCTCGCGCTGATAACTGGCGCCTCATCCGGAATTGGCCGGGCTTATGCGGAG
>WNFD01014164.1_pt1 | contig 10635 bp, 11 predicted proteins | sample 5400491 | NCBI WGS metagenome assembly WNFD01 (sample SAMN13153343, study PRJNA577476) | soil metagenome | isolation source: 120 cm saprolite under Douglas fir tree site 2 hole 2 replicate 2 | place: USA:California | collected 2015-04-18 | reverse complement strand
TCAGGACTGTGGGCACAGCCTGAAGGAAGAGTTCGCCTAGCTGGTGAACAATTGCTTGCATCGAAATTGGATCGCCTAAACTCGGTCAAGTGTGGCCGCCAACCGGCCACCAGGTTGGTAGCCGCGCTCCAACCCCGTAGGAGCGCACGGTGGGCTTATCGCTGCCGTCTCGAAACAGTATTTTATAGCATTCACGGCTGCTTTCCGTCAATGTGACCCTCGGGGGCAAATCAACGGTCGGAGAGTTGTCCTACTGGCGGGTTTGCGAGGGAATCGGAATGTCGTACACGTAGCGGATAACGAGTGGAGTGTTGTTGCGCCCGGTGGTCATGTGCAGTGTCTCGTAAAGTTGCCGGCCATCGGAAGAAAGCTCAAACGTGCGGCTCATCTTATTTCCGCGAGGATCTTTTTCGTCGCTAACCAAGCGGCTCCCGTCAAACTTAGCCGCGATCTCCTGATGATTTTCATCTTTGGATTTCTGTAATTTCCGTCCGTCGGTCATGAACGCCCGTTTACGGTCGCGGTCATCTACCAAATCGACTTCCGCTCCGGTCATCGAGAGCGTGATCGCTTTCGGCGGCGTGAAGAGTTCGCGCATCTTCTGCCGTTCTTCGTCGCTTTCTCCACCCCGCCTGCCGTAGCCGCCGTGACCACCGCCGGGATATCCGCCGCCCATGCGGCCGCGTCCGCCACCATAGCCCCCATTCGAACCTCTTGACTCTTGCCTCCTTTTGCTCGGGTCGTCGCTATCGTCCGGGTTGAACTTCCAGGCGCCAAGAATCCACGTGCGCGGCGCGGGCAGCGGCGCCGGATTCGCACCATTGGCTGTTGGCGGAGCGCTCTGTGACGGCGCTGCTGTTATTGGCCCGGATGGAGCTTGCGCAAGCGTTAGCTCCGCGGCCAGCAGCCCAAGCGCTGCAAACCCACTCAGCAATGTCAGTTTGAAAAAAAAGCCGGTTTTCATATTCGATCCCAACTTCATAAAACTTCCTCTTTATGTATTCCCCTCATGAGAGGAAAGAGTTCCCTCTCCGGGAGGTCAGAAATTCTTGATGGGGCTGGCTGAGTTTGGCCGAATTCGCAGTATCCTTTTCGGCGAGAGAGAGTCGTTCCAACGGCTCCGCAAAAAAATGTCCCTTCCTCGGATTCCAGCGGATTCCCGCCTGCAAAGCCGGTTCCGCGGATGCCTGCTCGGCGGCGCCGTGGGCGACGCCCTCGGCGCTCCCGTTGAATTTCTCGACCTGGACGAAATTGTCCGCGCCTATGGCGAACAAGGAATCCGCGACTACGCCCCCGCCTACGGTAAATTAGGCGCCATTACCGACGACACCCAGATGACGCTCTTCACCGCCGAAGCCGTTCTCTCCGCGCATCTCGCGGCGCTTCTGCAAAGCCAGGAGACGGACTTTTTTCGCGCGGCCGCAGCTTCTTACACGCGCTGGCTGATGACCCAGCAGAATTCTCGGTTGGGATCTTCGGAAACCCAAAAAACGAGCTGGTTGCTCCAACAGAAAAAACTCTTCAGCCGCCGAGCGCCAGGAACGACCTGCCTCTCTGCATTGCAAACCAGCCGCGGCAGGGTGACGCGAGCCATGAACGACAGCAAAGGCTGCGGCGGAGTGATGCGCATGGCCCCCGTGGGCATGTACTTCGCGCACTCTCTGAGCCGCGAGCGTAATCCAGACCGCTTGCTTTCGAATGTCTTTACAACCGGCGGCGATCTCGCCGCGATCACTCACGGACATCCTAGCGGCTGCCTCAGCGCGGGGACGTTTGCCGTCATCGTCGGCCTGACGCTTGTGGGCAGCTCGCTCACGGACGCGATTCACGCGGCGAAGCAAGAGCTCCACAAGCATCCATCCCACAAAGAAACTCTGGCCGCCATCGAGAAAGCTGAAAGCTTGGCAAAGTCTCGCCCCCGCGAACGCAGCGGTTTGCGCGAGCTCGGAAAAGGGTTCGTGGCCGAGGAAGCTCTGGCAATGGGGATCTATTGCGCGCTCGGAGCAAAAGACTTTGAGGACGGAATTATTCTCGCTGTGAATCACAGCGGAGACAGCGACTCGACGGGCTCGATCACCGGCAATCTTCTCGGCGCTGGCGCCGGAGTCGAAGCGATCCCCGAGCGCTGGCTCGCGCGGCTCGAATTGCGTTCGACCATTGAAGCCATCGCCGACGATCTTGCCGCGTTCCCCGATTGGCGGCTCCGCAGCCAGGGCGATGCGGAAGAACGCGCCTTCTACGCAAGCCGCTACCCCGCCGCCTAACCGGGACATCTCACAAAATCTATTTCAAAGTCCGAAATAATCCCGTCACTCGCGGGAGAAGCGCCAGTGCTCCTAGTTCACGGAAGCGCGCCGCACGCTGGCGGTAACCGTGCTCGCCCGGAGCAATGATGGCCATGAACGGAATTCCTGCATCACGCGCGGCTAGCGCATCGTCAACGTTATCACCGAGATAGAGCGCCTTCGCTGGATCGCGCCCTCCTAGAATCTTCTGCAATCCTTCCGGGTGCGGCTTCCTCTTCGCATCATCCATCGTGATGATCGTTCGAAAGTGCTTTGTGGCGGGCCAGTTCTTAAACGTAAAAGAAAACTCCTGCCGTGTGCGCCCCGTGAAAAGATTCAATTCGTAGCTGTGTGCCCACTTTTCAATCTGCCTCGGCGTCACCATCAGTTTTTCGTTTCGAACGTTTCCCGGCTTGCCGTCGTTTCCCCAATAGAATTTCTCGAACGCCGCGCGCGCCTCTTCGTACGAAGTGGGGTGCCCGAGCGAGCTTACCCACGCGGAGACCATGCTCCAATCGTCATTAAAACCGGGCTTGCTCTTCCATCGGTGCAACTCGGCATAGGTAACGCGCTTCCCCGTAATATAGCGCACCGTCTCCAGCGCCGAGCGCCAGTAGGTCTGGCGCACATCCACGAGCACGCCATCCACGTCAAAAATCAAAACCTCTAACGAGAGCTTATCCTTCATGATCCTCGGTGACGGCCCGCGCCCGGCCGTTTTGGACCACAGCGGGAGTTTCGTCCAACCAACGAAGGGGCGGAATCCTCAGCAGAATAACATGCAGGCAGGGAAGAATTTGCGTGCAAGCGTATGCGAAAAAAGTTTCACGCAACCAAATTTTACGGAGACAAAAACGCTGCATCCTGCTCAGCCTCGGCGTTTGGCCGCGCGGAAGCTGGATGCAGCCATGTTCCAAATGCGCAAGGGAGAAGACGCTTGGTATTTCTTCCAGGTGAACGAGGCGAGCACGTAGTTGCCAGCCTGAAACAGCTTCACCCATGGATGCCGAGCGTAAAACGACGATCGGGACCGGATTCGTTATCCGGTCCCGACCTGTGAATCGCTACGTGATGAAGGATTTGGTCAATTTGCCGTATCTATGGCCATTTCCATAGCATGCGATTCCGGCAAATGAGACGACGTTAGTAGGGAACCTCCCGGAAACTGATCAGGGTGTAGAGCCCAGTGTTCGGAGGTCCCAGCCCGCTGTTCTTGTCGAAATGGAATTTTCCATTTCCGCCATAGTCAATCGTATTGCCGATGATGCGGCCGAAGTATTCTCCGTTGCCATCAACCTGAACGGCGGCTTTCGGAGCGTCCACAATGGTGTAACTCTGCCCATTGCCCCCGAGATATACCGTGCCGGTGCCGCCATAGTTGATTTGAAAGTTGTTCGCTATATTCGTGGGGTTCAAGATGCCTTGGCCGGCGATACTCACGGGAGTCGGGCTTGCCGACGGAAAGTTCAATACCACTGCCCCTGGGGGGTTTACGGTGATGGAGCCATTGTTCCCCGTGAGGGAAAGGCTGTAAATGTTGTACACGCCCGGAGCCAGGCTGAGCACTTGTTTGCCACTTAGAGAAATGGCACCATAAGTTCCGGGTACCGCACAGGTTGTGTTAGGATCGGGTGGAACACATGGGTTGCTAGGGAGAGGACTACCTGCGGTTGGAGCAGGGACGGGATCCGGCGGAGGCGGAAATGTTTGGGGCAAAGTCGTTTGCAGTCCGTTCCCCGGGAGGTTTACCCAGCCAGCGCCGGGAGTGTTAGTGTAATCGCCCTGTGGGTAGGAGCAAGGATTGGGTAGTGCAGGCGGCGACGGCAACATGCTGACCACACCAATGGCGCCACCAACCGTGGCATTGCCGCTGAGGCTGACGCCACCGTTCGAGCCCACATCTCCGAAGTTATTGGACTGAGTTCCGGCGTAGGTTCCGCCATTCTTGCTGTTGAAGCTGTCGGTGATAGGATTACCGTGCATATTCAGGGCAGGACAGACAGTTCCTGTGGCGTACAGTCCGTAGGGGAAAGGCTGAGCAGGAGCAAGGGCCACCTCGGTCTGGACCATTTTTCGAGTGCTACCGGTGGCATTCGCCGCCAAGCTGGTTATCATGTAGACGGGATTGGTGGACCCGCAAGTGGGACAGAGCACAGTTGGCCCCATGGCCTGGCAGGTAGCTGCTCCGCTCAGGAGCACTTCCGTGGCCCCATTCCAGCACACCTGGGTCGCCGCATTGGGATCTATCAGCTGGTTTGGATTACCGTCAGTCGCATAATTCTGCACCGAACTGTTCACTTTCAAAGTTACGCGAACCCATTTGTAGGGCAAAGCAGCGGTGGTCCCGGACCACGGGTAGTTACTGGCCGCTGGTGCTCCCGGTACCAGCATGGCCGCGTTGGGCGCTGTCGTACACCGAACGTCCGATGCCGGTTGTGGTGCTTGAACACCCACGAAGTCATGGCAGAGTTCGTCGTCCATATAGGTGTTCCCTCCGGTCCAGGGTTGGACCGTGCCTGGCGCAGCTCCTTCGTTTAACACATACAGCACGCTTCCCGCTAACGGGGGAAAGACAGCCGGTAACTGGACCCCGTTGAGCTGCCCAGGGAGCAGGTTAGCCTGAGCGAGGGCCTGCATCCGGTCCCGAACCTCTTCGGCGCCCGCCTTGGCAGCCAATGCGGATACCCGCTCCGCGCGATAATTGCTGTTAACCGAAGTTTCCGTGTTGGTCATGAATACGAGCGAAACGGCAATCGCGGAAATCAAGAGCAGCGTAAACAGGGCAAACAGCAAGGCGACTCCGCGTTCGTGGTTGTTCGAATTTTCTACTTTCTTTCGCATCTGGTTCCTCCGCAAAAATCATCGTCTGTTCTAATTGAAGTTATGGATCTTCACTCCGGTGGACATGGTGATCGTGGGAAAAATTCCGTTGGAATCTTGCACCGGCGAGAGCACGTTCAAGGTGATTTCAATGGCCGCGAGATTATTGGAGGGCGCGCCGACCAGCGGAACATTGTTCCCCCCATTGTCGTATCCTTGAAATATGTTTACGTTATTGATATTATTGACTTCCGTATAATAGAAAGGCAGCGTTCCCGCCTGCCATGCCTGCTTTGAAACTGTCCCGCGCTGGATGATGCAGGGGCAGGGTCCATTAAGCGGGTTGAGCTGGATGAAGACCTCGCTGACCGTTCCGCTTCCGTCCACGTCGGCCTCGAACTGCACGGAGCTCGGCGTCACGTTTACCAGGCCCTGGGAAACGTAGAGGCTGTTCAATGTGGGTGCAGGGATCGCATTCGGGTCAAACATCTTCAAGCTGGGGTATCCCGATTGATGAATGTCGCTCACAATCTGGTCCATAAATTCGCGCGATTCCTGTGTCAGATCGACCTTGGTGACTTCCATGCTGTTTCGCTTCTGTAGCCTCGACAGGCCGTCGACAATGACGCTCGCGACTAATGTAAGGATGGCCATGCTCACCATCAACTCGAGCAGGGTGAATCCCTGTTGCCGGACCGGCTTCTCATTGCAGCCCATAAGTTTCATTTTCCGCATCTCCTCTCAGCTCCCGCCGACCGTGCGCAAAGTTATAGGCACAGCAAAGACCATGCCGCCGCCGTTGGACCCCAGCTGCCGCGCTGAGGCGGTAATCATCCGGGTGCTGTTTGCCGTGACGGTCATGATGTTCCAGCGCACGTCATAGACTGTTTGTCCGCCGTTCGGATCGCAGTCCACGTATTGCATGGAGAAACCCACGGGAACAGCGCCGATCGCTTGAGTGAAGTCGATGCCACCGTAAGCGAAGCTGGCGGGATTATTCACGAGAGTGGCTCCCTGGCCGGGGAATGCCGCGCCCTGTGTGGAGGGAATCTGCCAGTTGTTGCCGACGCAATCGGTCAGGGTTACCGCTACCGTGGCATTCGTGTTCTGCGCCGACAGTTCTTCGATCACCTTCTGGGCCAGAAGAGTAGCCGACGTGTCTTTGCTGTTGCGGTTATCCGTAAGCATGCTGCCCACGACCAGGGTCGTGAGAGCTCCGAGTCCCGTGGCCAGGATCAGCATGGCAATCATCAGCTCGATGAGGGTCGCCCCCCGTTCGGGCTTTTTGTGGAAAACGGCCGTTCGCTTGTATGTGCGTTTCATGTTGTCCTTCGGTCCATCAGAATTGAGTCCAGGTGCCCCCCGCGGGTGCGGCCGTAAAAAGCCATCTCTGGATTCTGCCGGCCGGCGTTACGGTGACGGCGCCCCAACTTTGTGAGACGGTGTTTTGGAAAAAAACCCAATAAGCCGTGGGCCCTCCCAGGCTGTCACAGACTGTGCCCCCAGCCTGCGCCGTCGGTGTGCAGGGAAGACCGCGAGGACCAAAAGTAACGGGAGTCCCGGCGGCACTTCCGTCTTTCACCAGCACAGGGGAAGCTGGCGGCAATATCAGTGCTCTGAGAGCCGCGGTGCTTGGCGCCGCCCCCGGAGGCTGTTGTAGGACCTCGCTATTTACTTGCACCACCGGGTCTCGGCCATTCGGATCGATCTTCGTCCCGTTGCTTCCGGAAGCTCCGTTCACGTTTTGGGGATATATGTCCACAAATCCTTGTTGAGGATTGTTGCCGTTTGCGGCGAGCACATAGACCGAATAATAGCGGTCATCATCCACGGCGCGGATTCGCGCAGCTTGCAATAGCGAGGCAAAATCGCTGTCCCCACCTCTCAAGCGGGATGCATGCATGGCGGCATTAAAGTTAGGGATCGCAATGCCTGCGATAATCAGGATGACAGCAACGGAGACCACCAGCTCGAGAAGGGTAAGTCCGCTCATCCGAGAGAGCTGCTGGGAATGTCTCATTCTTTTGTTGCTTTCCGTCATTGACCTGCCCCTTCCTGAAACATGTGCGTTTGGCTGTCCGACAAAATAAAGATCAGGTTCGATTCTCTGCTGGAAAGAAGCAGTTCGGCAGCCACTGCTCGAATGCCCGTAATCCATTGAAATCATTTATCTTAGAGGAACTTGCCATGGGGAACGCGTCAAACCCTGAGCTGGGATGGGTGAAAACGTTACAAGTTGGGAGGCTCTGAACAGTTGGTCTCTGTTATACAGATTAGCCGCCAACGAAGGTCATGTTTTCAGCCTATTCGAACGGAACGGCATGATAAGTAGCCAAAGTCGCTCCGCCCAAAGCTACTGACAGCCCTTCTTTTCGAATGGCAGTGTCAAACGATTCGAAGAATGTGAGCGAGCGTGGCAGGCCAGCCCGTCACTTTGTTGCTGCCACTTTCGGGGACTTGCTATACTCGGGGAGCAAGAGCCGTGGCCGAACGGAAATTCCTGGGAACGGCGCCCGCAGCAGTTCATTTCCCGAGGAGCTTTTCACGAGTGGCTGGACGCAGAGCGCGCCATCCATCTCTGCGCGCGCTGGCCTCGGCCGGGTCCGGGCCGTCACAAACGAGGAGAGAAGTATGGCCGGATATGGCGGAGTCGATTACATCGATTTTGATTCGCAACTGAACGACGAAGAAAAACTGGTGCGGCAGACAGCCCGGCAATTCGTCGAAAACGAAATTATTCCCATCATCGAAAAGCACAGCCGTGAAGCGACGTTTCCAAAACATTTGATTCCGCAGCTCGGCGAGTTGGGATTTTTTGGCGCGAACCTACACGGATACGGGTGCGCGGGCATGTCCAACGTTGCTTATGGACTGATGACGCAGGAATTGGAGCGCGGGGATTCCGGGTTGCGCAGTTTTGTTTCGGTGCAGGGCGCGCTGGTGATGTACCCGATTTATTCGTACGGAAGCGACGCGCAGAAGAACAAGTGGTTGCCGCTTTTGCAGCAGGGCAAAGCGATCGGATGTTTTGGCTTGACCGAACCGCAATTCGGTTCGAATCCGGGCGGGATGCTGGCGCGCGCGGTGAAAAAGGGCAACAAGTACATTTTGAACGGCGAAAAGATGTGGATCACCAGCGGATCGATCGCGGACGTGGCGGTGGTCTGGGCCAAAGCGGAGGACGACAAAGTCCGTGGATTCCTGGTGGAAAAAGGAGCGCCGGGATTCAAGGCCTGGGACGTGCACGGGAAATGGTCGCTGCGCGCGTCGGTGACTTCCGGATTAGCGTTCACCGACTGCGAAATCCCAGAAGAGAATTTGCTGCCTGGAGTTGTGGGATTGAAGGGACCGCTGAGTTGTCTGAATCAGGCGCGCTACGGAATCGGATGGGGCGCGCTGGGAGCCGCGATGGCGTGTTACGACACAGCGTTGCAGTATGCGAAAACGCGCAAGCAATTCGCAAACAAACCGATCGCATCACACCAACTCGTGCAGGAAAAACTGGCGTGGATGATTACGGAGATCGTGAAGGGCCAATTGCTGGCGCTGCACGTCGGCCGGTTAAAGGACAACGGAAAAGTCGATCCATCGCACATTTCGATGCTGAAGATGAACAACGTGGCGATTGCGCTGGACACGGCGCGCAAGGCACGCGATATTCTTGGCGCCAACGGTATCGTGGACGACTACTGTATCATGCGCCACATGAACAACCTCGAAAGCGTCTATACCTACGAGGGAACGAACGACATTCATAAGCTCGTGATCGGCGAGCGCATTACCGGAATTGCTGCGTTCGTGTAAAGCAATACGCGACTGGTGATTGGTGAAACCTCCGGCCGAGCGCGACTTGAGCGAGCCCCGGACATTCGCAATCCAACCAAGCAGGTACTGAGGGGAATCTTGTATGCTAATGGGGCGCTTGCCGCTGCGGGCGCACTTACAGGAGCATTGTCCCATGCGTCCAGATTCCATCAATTTCCTTCGATTCCTCCGCTGCTCAGCCGCTGTAATGTTGCTGGCTTTGGCCGGCAATTGCGGGATTGTTCGCGCGCAGGCGAAAAATTCACCGGCTCCCGCGAAACCCAAGATTCGGGCGATTACGGCTTTCATCAATCTGGATCGTGCGCAATACCAGCAGCAGGTGGCGGACGCGTTGAAAATGTTGCGGCGCGCGCAGACAACTTTTGAATCGCGCGGATACCAGGTCCAAACAATCCGCATCGCGACGCAGCCGTTTCCGGAATACACCAAGGGCCTGACGAAAGAACAAGCCATTGCATTTTTCAAGCAATACGACGACCTGGCGGTGAAGGAGAAATTCGCGGCGTCGATTGGAGCGGCGATGCTGAACGCCGGAGATAGCGATTCGCAGGCAGAGCTGCTTGGGGAAATTCTGAGCAACACGAAAAAACTGAATGGAACCGTCGTGGTGGCCGGCGAGGACGGCGTGCGCTGGAGCGCAGTGGGTGCCGCGGCCCGCATAATGAAGAAACTCGAAGAGTCGGAGCACAGCCAGGGCAATTTTCGTTTTGCGGCAATTGCGATGGTGCCGCCGCTGACGCCGTTTTTTCCAGCCGCGTATCATACCGGCTTCGGACATCAATTCGCGATTGCGCTGGAATCCGCGAACATTGTTGCCGTAGCGTTCAAAGATGCACGCGACCTCGGCATGGCCAGACAGCGGCTGACAGATTCGCTCGCGACCGTGGCCTTCGACGTTGAAGGACACGCGGGGCGCGTCGATCAGGAGACCGGCTGGGCCTACATGGGAATCGATCTTTCGCCGGCGCCGTCGGGAGATGTTTCCATCGGCGCGGCCATCGAAAATCTGACGACGCAACCAGTTGGCATGAGTGGAACGCTGACGGCGGCGGCCACGATTACCGCGGCAGTGAAAGACGTGAGAGTAAAACAAACCGGATACTCCGGCTTGATGCTGCCGATCCTGGAAGATTCGCGGCTGGCGCAGCGATGGAGCGAAGGACACCTCTCGCTGGATGCGCTGCTGAGCTATTCCGCGGTGTGCGGCACGGGCCTGGACACTATTCCTCTCCCCGGCGACATCAGCGTCCAACAGCTTTCGCTTATTATCGGCGACATGGCCACCCTGGCGGTGAAATGGCACAAACCGCTTTCCGCGCGGCTCCTTCCTGTTCTAGGAAAGGGCTGGGGGGAGATGACCGAGTTCAATGACCCGTTCCTCGTGAATGCTAAGCTGCAGCCGCTGGATGTGAAGTGACCTTTGCCTATGGCGAGGTGACCGACACGTTGTCGAAAGTGGCGGTCGCCAGCGAGGAGGTGCTCCGGCTGCTGACTGCCAGCCCCACGTACACGTTCTGCGCCATGCTCACCGTCTGGCTCGTCCCCAACGGTACCCAGTTCACGCTATCTGCGGAACCGTACATGCTGAACACATTCCCGCTTCTGGCCAGTTTGATCCAAGACGGCAGACTCCCACTTCCCAAAGACTGGTAAGAGCTGCTCGCTCCCGCGCTCGTGCGCTCCGTCAGGTACAGCGTCGAGGCAT
>WNFD01012712.1_pt1 | contig 10635 bp, 9 predicted proteins | sample 5400491 | NCBI WGS metagenome assembly WNFD01 (sample SAMN13153343, study PRJNA577476) | soil metagenome | isolation source: 120 cm saprolite under Douglas fir tree site 2 hole 2 replicate 2 | place: USA:California | collected 2015-04-18 | reverse complement strand
GGCACGCAATTCTATTTTGAGAAAGTGCGCGACCGGAACGTGTGGGACTTTCCACTGCTCAACGTGGCCTCGGCGAGCAAGATCTCGGGGACTCGGATCGACGGCATCCGCATCGCGGTGAACGGCGCGGCGGCCCGACCCCTGCGGCTGAAGTCGGTCGAAGACGCCGTGCGCGGCAGGCCGCGGAGCGCGGCGACCGGAGAGATGGCGGGGGAGCTGGCCGTCCGGGGAGCCGTCCCATTGCAGTTCAACGCCTACAAGATTCCGCTGATGAAGTACCTGGTGAAGCGAGCGATCGGCGGAGTGCAGGAGGCCACGTGGACTTCATAGAAAAAGCGATCGATCCCTGGGGCAAAGACGTCCCCATCCACATCGCCTGGTTTTTGATCCGGGTCGCCGCCATCGCCGGCTTGCTCTTCGTGGTCGTCCACGCGATCTACGTGCGGTATTACGCCAAAGCCCCGGAGGCTTCCGGAGCTTCGCCGGGAGTGGTGGCGCGGATTCCCGAGCGCGTGCCGAGACACTCACTGGCCTCGCGGCTGTACCACTGGCTGATGGCGGCCTCGATGCTCACGCTCTTGTTTACCGCCTTCCTTCCAAAAGTCGGGCTGGAGTTCGACTGGGTGACCGTCCATTGGAGCGCCGGCGCGGTGCTCACGGTGGCGGTGGTGTATCACATCATCCATGCTTCCTTCTGGCAGGACTTCTGGTCGATCTGGCCGGACCGGGCCGACCTGGTGGACGCGTGGAGAAGGGTCCAGCGGTTTTTCGGACGGGCGGCGCCTCCGCCGCGCAAATTTCCCAAATATCCCCTGGAGAACAAGCTCTATCACGGCGCGATCATCCTCACCGGTCTGACCGCGATCGTCACCGGGGTACTGATGATGTCCCGCGTCCGGACGATCTTCTTTCCCCGGAATCCATATCTGTTCAGCGACATGGCCTGGGGCTTCGTCTACGTGCTGCACGGGCTGTCGGGCGTCAGCCTGATTGCATTGGTGATCGTCCATATCTACTTCGCGATTCGGCCGGAAAAGCGGGCGATCACCAAGTCGATGATCTTCGGTTGGATGGGGCGCGATTTTTATTTGAAACACTATGACCAGGAGCGGTGGGCGGTCGAAGGTTCCGCGCGATCACCGCAAGCCAAGGGGACGGAGGGAAACCCCTGACCTATGCTGACCGGGATTGCAGAGCGCAGCAACGCGATCGAAGAGTGCTACGAGTTCATGCTCGCCTATGCCGCGCAGGGGCTCCCCAGCGAGGAAGGCAGCCCGTCCGGCGGACGGCTCCGCGAATTTCTCGGCCGCGCTGGCGAAGCGCTGTCCGGGCTGGCGGAGAGCTGCGCGGCGGCGGTGAAAGAGGAGGGCTTTGAGCGGCCGGAGCGCTACCGGGCGTTCTTCGCGGTGCTCGACCGCGACGCCTGCGACTCGCTGGCGGCGATCGAGCTCGTTCTAGCCCAGCCGGCGGTCAGCTCTCAGTTGATCGACAATCTGAACGCATCGATCCATCTGCGCGCGCTGCTCACGGATTTGTTCTTGCTGGCGGAGATCTTCAAGACGCAGCGCAACTGGGCGCAGCGGGCGGTTGCCGCCGAGGGCAGCTCGGCGATCGCGGCAGACGAGGCGCCTCGGTCGACGGTCTGAAGCAACTCGGCGATTGCCGGGCGAGGCGCCTCGGTCGACGGTTTGAAACAGCCTGGCGATTGCCCGGGCGAGCCGCCTCGGTCGACGGTTTGGAGCAGCTCGGCGATTGCCGGGCGAGCTGCCTCGGTTGACGGCTTGAAGAGGCTCGGCGATTGCCGGGCGAGCTACCTCGGTTGACGGCTTGAAGAGGCTCGGCGTTGGCGCCAGTTTGATGAACTGTGCGACATTTTGGGTCTTCGCGGCACCAAAATGTCACACACTACGAGCTGCGTCGATCGATGGCGTAGTGCAACTCGGCGGTCGCGCGTAACTCCGCTCCAGTTGCGGAGGGGCGGTCAGGACCCGCTGCCCTGGTTCGCTGGGTGCCCCGTTCAGTCGAGCTTCTTCAACTGCGCGCGAGCGAACTCCGGGGTCAGCGGCAGGTAATCGCCTTCGCGCAAGACATCCAGCTGCCCTTGCCGGCTAAGGACGTATCGAAGGAACTCCTTCAGCTTGGGATCGATCTTGGCTCGATCGCCGGTCGCCGTGTCCGGCGCCAAATAGATATAGGCGCTTCGCGCAAGCGGATAAGCTCGATTGGCCACGTTGGCGCGGGTCGGCTCGACGAAGGGCCCTCCCGCGTGTTCCGCCAAGGCCAGCGCCTTGACCTGCGACGTCTGATACGCCATCGCCGCGTAAGCAATGCCATGGCGATCCTTGGCGAGCGCTTGAAGCATCAGCTTGCGGTCCGCGTATTCCTGAAGCCCCGGATTCCAGGTATCGGCGCCGCCCATCACCCGCGTCTGGAAGAACGAGACTCCCCCGGGATACAAACCGGGAGGCCCATAAACATGAATCGGCTTGTCGGCCCATTCGCCGGTCAGCCCGAGCTGCCCCCATGTGCGGATGTTGTCTTTTGCGTCGCGCGCCGCCGACTCGACCCACTCGATTTTTTGCCAACCGCCGGTCCGTTGATCCCCGTAGATTGCATCCAACTGCTTCAATGTCAGCTTGGAAATCGGATTGTCCTTGTGCACGAAGACACCCAATGCCGTCGACTTGCCGCGCACGCGGTCACTCCCGGTCGCCGCTTCGATTTCCACCGGGTAAAGCTGTGAGCGCCGATAGATTCCATAGTACTCGTAGGGGAAGAGCTCGCGGCCGCTCAGGGCGAGGTCGGCGACGTTCACGTGCAAACCGAATTGCGCCGACGCGGTGCCCTTCAGCGAGTCCACAAAAAAGACGTTCGGCTGGTATTTGCGAAATCCCTCCTGCCAGTATTTCATTAGATTTCCCATCCGAGGGGTTCCCCAGCTCCTGATCACGCCGGAGAATTGGGCCTCGGGTTTGTAGTCCGGCAAGCTGGCGGATGCCGCGATTGAAAAACAGGTCAGGAATGGGCAAAGGCCGCGACTCACCGCAGCTTCCGGCGCTCTTCGCGCGCCGCCTCCGGATTGAGCGGCAGATACATTCCATCCTCGACCACGCTCTGCTGGCCCCGGCGGCTCAGGATGTAGCTCAGGAATTCCCTGACGCGCGGCGAGATCGGTTTGCCGGGTGGACGGTTGATGTAGATGTAGACAGCATTGCTGAGCGGATAGGTGCGCCGGTACATCGTTTCACGGGTGGGCGGGACGTAGGGACCGCGATCGCTCGCGGCGATGGCGAGCGCCTTGACCCGCGGTTCCTTCTCGACGGCGCGCATCAGATTGAACCCGATTGCGTATCTGTCCTCGGCGACCGCTTTCACGATCTGGGCGTCGGCTGGAGCCTTGCTCCCTCCACGGACCATCTCGTGAAGCGCCGGGTTCCACTTGTCGCCGCCGTTGAAGACGACGCGCTGGATCAAATCGGACCAGTTGCTCAGCGTTGCGTCGATCCCGTAAAGCCGGATCGTTTGCCTCGCCCAGTCGCCGGTGAGCCCCAGCTGCTCCCAGGTGCGAATGTCGTCGTTGGCGCTACGCGCCGCCTGGGTGGACCAGGTCAATCCATTCCAGCCACCGGTGCGCTCGGCTCCAAAAATCCCATCCAATTGTTTTACCGTGAGACCGGAGATCGGATTGTCTCTGTTCACGAAGACGATCACGCCGGGCGTATTTCCCTTTCCGAGGTTGAATCCGCCGGTGGCAAACATGATCTCGAACGGCGGATAGCCGTACACTTCCTCGAACGCCTTGAGGTCGGAGCGCCAGGCGCGATGCCCCATCAGATTGATGTCGGCGGTGCCCGCGGTCAGCCCGCTGAATCCGCTGGGCACGAAGTAATCCGAAAAGCGGATGTTGGGGTGAAGCTTGAGGAAACTGTCCTGCCACAGATGGACCAGGTGCTGGACGAGCTCGGTGCCGTGAATCCGGAGGACTCCCCATTCGCCGTCGCACACGTCGTTGTGGCAGTGTTTGCCGCGCTCGTACTCGGGACCCGGTTCCCACTTGTACGGCGGCAGAGAAGCGAGGTCGAAATCCTCCGCGCCGGCTCGACTCCCCACGAGCTCAACCGCCAGCAAGATGGCGACCGCCGCACGCGTGCCAATAACCGCGCGCCCGGTCATTCGAGCTTTCTCAGCTCGCGGGGGACATCCGCCGGATCGATCGGGACGAAACCATGCGTCACCGTCATCGACGCGATCAGCTCCTGACCCTCCTTCGAAAGAGCCAGTGTCAAGAATTCCTTGAGCCAGGGATCGAGCGGCTTTCCAGGCGCCTTGTCGACCACGAAACGCAGGCCGCCCGCCAGCGGATAGACGTCTCCGACTCGGCCGCGCGATGGCCTCGAGTGCTTGCTCCGAGCTAGCGGCAGGAAGCGCAGCTTGTCGGCAAGCTCCGCTGCGCGGTCCCATCCTTCGTCAGTCGGCCACCAGCCGATCAGGCCGATCCCGAAAGGGTCGTTGGCGACTGCGTTGATCACGTCTTCCATCATCGGCAAATGCTCGACGCGTCGGGACCAGGGATGACCGCCCAGTACCTGGCGCATGGTGGCTAGAATCGGCAGCCGTTCGAGCTTGGGCAGATAGGCGTGGATCTCGCGCTTGAAGTAGTCGGCGCCGTTGCCGCCGATCGGTCCTTCGTGACCTTCGAGCTGACCCCAAAACGTGAAGTCTCCCCTTCCGGAGCCGGTGGTGAAGATTCCGGCGATGTCTTCCATGGTCAGCCAGGGCGTGGGGTTCTTCGCGTTGACCCAGACGCCGGGCGGATATTTGCCCGGCGGTTGATGCTCGGCGTCAGGTGTGTTGTCCCAGCCAACCTGGATGTCGGTCAGAGGATAACCGTGGCGCGCGGCGAACGCGTCGGTCTCCTGAAAGCTGACGTCCCGCGCGATCGGGCCAAGCGCGGACTTACCGGAGTTGATGCCGGCGACCGACAGGCCCGAGGTATGCAGCTCCAGTTGGAACTTCAGCTCTGGGTGGCTCTTCCGGAACAGAGCAGTCAGCTTGTCCATGTACGGGGCCATCAGATCGTTGCCGGCGATGAGGATCGAGCCATCGCGCATCACGTACTTGGCACTCTTCGGCGGCGGCGGGACCTGCTTCGCCACGTACGCGGGCGAGGCGGCGGACGAGTAAATCCACACCGACAGGCAGGCCAGCGCTGCGGTCGTGGTCCGATTCACCGGATCACTCCAGCTTGCTCAATTCGGTGGACAGCTCCATCCCGTTGAGCGGCAGATATCCCTTCGCATCCGCGGCGATGGCGTCCTGGCCGTCCTTCGACAGGACCATGCGCAGGTATTCCTTGACGAAGGGATCGATCGCTTGGCCGCGAAAACGGCGCGCGTAGATGTAGATGAAGCGATCGAATGGATAGCGGCCGCTGAGCACATCTTCGCGCGTACCATGCATCGGCCTGCCCCAGTCCCCCGCAGTGATGCCCAGCACCTTCACGTCGCGAGTGACGCGATTGAGCGTGGTGATACCAATGCTCGCCGAGTCCTCTGTCACTCTCCTGGTCACCTCGGCGTAGGTGCGCTGCATCTGATACCCGCGCGCGTTGTGGCTCATGCCCCACTTGTCCCGGAAGAGATAGACGCCAAATCCTGAGTCTTCGGAAGGGTAGTGGTCGGACTCGGGCAGCCCGTAACCGCGTATTTCCTTGTCTGCGAGATCGCCTTTCACACCCACTTGCTTCCAGAAGACGATATCGGGCGCGCGCCCTCCGACGGTGAAGATGTGGAGCAGCTGGTCGGGGGAAAGCGTGTCGAGCGGGTTGCTGGGGTGAACGATAAAAGCGAGTGGGCTCAGCTTCGCGTTCGACTGAACGGCGCCGTGCGCGATGCGCAGGCTAAATACCGGGGCCTTCACCAGAGACCGATAGGCGGAGGCCAGATTGCTCGAGAATTCCATGCCGATCGGCGCGAAAGCGGTTTCGCCGAATATCAACGAGTGCTGGGGCGACATCAAATTTCCCGGGACGTACTTGAATCTGGTGCCCGGATGAGACTTCTCGTAGAGCGCGTTGAGTCTCTCGAAGATTCCGGACAGATCGTCCCAGCCCACTATCTGCACGGCGCCGTCCGACAGGACGTAGTCGGCCTCTTTCGGCGGAAATGCCGGCAGTGGCGAGTAGGGCGCCTGCGAATGCGCGCTCGTTGTCGCCAGCGCCAGGAGAACAAACCCGTTCTTGAATCGATAGCTCATCGCTCACTTCGGTTTGGCGTTCACGCTGAACGGCCAAGCTGACGACAACCTGAACCGATTCTTAAATCCTGTTCACGGGAGCGGAGTCTGCGGCCGCAGTGACCGGGAATGGCGGGTCCGCGATGAATATGGCTCGGCGGTCGGACCAGTCGAGTGGCCTCCCTCGGTGACTTGAAGGGATCCGCGATCGCGACAGACGAGCTGTCTCGGCTGACGATTTGAGGGGTCGGGCGATCGCGCCAGTTTTGATGAACTGGGCGACATTTTGGGCCCTCGCGGACTCGCGGGTACCAAAATGTCACACACTACGAGCTGCGTCGGTCGATGGCGTGAAGCAGCTCGGGGATTGCGCCAGTCGAGCCGCGGCGGTCGATGACTCGAAACAGGTTACGTACAGGCGTCAGACGAGCCGCTTCTGCTCAGATATGGAGCCCAAAACACTTTGTGCAACCAGTGCCGGTTTCCGGCATTGAATGCACAACGTATGGAGCAATCGTCGCCTTTCCATAATTGAAGCAGCTTCGCGATCGCGCTAGACGAGCAGCCATAGACGAGCTCAAGGAGTGCTGGTCTGCGCGTTTGAATGCCGTTTCCTGGAGGCCGAGATGGAATTGATGAAGGTTGGGGTCATCGGCGCCGGAGCAGTTGGTTCCGCTTCCTTGTTGTCATTGGTGCTCCGCGGCTGCGCCCGTGAAATCGTGATCGTCGATAGAACGCGCAAGCGAGCCATCGCCGTGGCCACCGACTTGCGCTATGGCGCATCGCTTTCTCCGACGGTGAGCATCCGCGATGGCGATTACCCGGATCTCGCCGGCGCGGCGTTGGTGATGATCACCGCCGGCGTGAATGAAAAAACCGGCGGCGCCACCGATCGCAACGATCCAGCGGGAAGGCTCAAGCTGCTGGAAACAAACATCCGCGTCTACAAAGACATCCTCCCCGCGATCTTCAAGGCAGCCCCCGAAACGGTCGTGTTGGTCCTCACCGATCCGCCGGATCCCCTGGCCGACTTCGTCCGCGCGTTTGGTTTCAAGCGAGTCCTCAGCAGCGGGACATTTCTCGACAGCCTGCGATTCCAATACCACCTGGCTGCGCGCCTGAATGTCGATCCGGCGTACGTCGAGGCCCAGGTTCTCGGCGAGCACGGGACCTCGGAAGTGCTGCTCTGGTCCTCGGCTCGGGTGGCCGGTGCGCCGATCTTAAGTGCCCTCGGAAACATCGATCAAAACCCCGAGGAGCTCCGAAGCAGTGTCGAGCGCGATGTCCGATACGCCAACATCGCGATCATCGAGGGCAATCAGGCAAGCCAATACGGGATCGGGATGGCGTCGGCGCGGATCGCGGAAATCGTGTTGCGCGACGAGCGGGCGGTTATTCCGATCGGCTCCTACAATCCGAAATATGGCATCACCCTTTCATTGCCGAGCGTGCTCGGGCGGCAGGGTGTCGCGCAGATCCTCGAGCCCGAGATGTCCGAACAGGAACGTCAAGCGCTGCAGCGCAGTGCGGAGACGCTTCGCCACGCGTTCGCCCAGGCTCGAGAGCGGGCCTGAGCGCAAAGGGCTTGGCACAGCACCGCGGTGCGGAGAACTGAGCGCAACGCAATCGGTGGGCGGCGCGAGGCTCTTGACGCAATGCCCTTTATCCCCGGCACGGACAGCGAGCGCAGTACGCGTGCGGTCGAGCGGAGCGAGGAGATCGGCTCCGGTGAACATCCCCCTGCGTGCATGATGTGTGTGACATTCGCTGGGTGGCGCATCGCGCCCCGCCGGCCTCCATTGGCTTCAGTGCGAATCAGGAACTGAAGGGTGGGTCGTCGGATCGCCATCTGGCGGCCGGTGGGTCGTGTACCGCTTGACGATCGCGGAGATGTCGAGATTGTCCGCTTGGGGCGTGATGTCCTCGAAGAGCGCGCGCGTTTCGATCGTGAGCGGCACTTCGGCGTTGGCGCGGCGATACACGTCGAGAGCCAGCTCGAGGTCTTTGATCAGGTCCCGGATGGCAAACATCGTCGGCTCGTACTGTCCCTGCAAAAATCCGGATTCCCTCATTTTGAGAGCCGGTACAAAGCGAGCCAGCACCCAGAAGAGTTGATCGCGATTCAGCCCGGCAGCCGTTCCCGCCGTCAAGAGCTCAGCCGCCGCCGCGCTGGTGATCGCGAGCATGCTGTTGGCCACCAGCTTGAGCCGGGCCGCGCTTCCGAGCTCACCGACGTAGTGAATCTCCCCGAGCCGCGATAAGACCGGTCGCGCCCGGACCAGATCGAGAGGGGCGCCACCGACGAGCACGGCGAGGGTTCCGCTCTCAACCGCCGGGACGCTGCCGAGGACCGGCGCTTCGAGCAAGCGAGCGCCCTTGGCCTTCGCCTCTCGAGCGAGCTGCTCGGCGATCTCGGGGCCCGCCGTGCTCATCTCGATCAGAAGCTTGCCCGCGGAATTCGTGAAGACCCCATTGGGACCCCAGTACACTCCCCGCACTGCGGCCGGGCCGGTCAAGCTGCTGATCACGATGTCCGCGCCGTGGATTGCCTCGGCGGGTGTCGAAGCGACCGCCCCGACGTTCAATCGCTGCGCTTTCTCCTTCGCGCGATTCCAGAGCGTCAGATCAAATCCCGACGCCTTGAGGCGTCTGGCGATCGCCCCGCCCATCCGGCCCGTACCCAGAACTGCGACTGCTCCCATCTGCATCACTCCTCTCACTAGAATCGACCGTCCACGGGGTGCTTCGTTACACGCGGGCCCGGGGCCGACGCGCGCCTCGGGGCCCGCGCCGATCGCGATGCGCCCGTCGGCGATCGCCGCCAGCACACTGCGTTCACCGAAATCTCACTCTCGAGCCCGTATTTGAGTCGACACTCGGCGCGCGCCAAATTGCACATTTTGCCTTGAATTGGCTTGAGCGAAACGCGATTCAGTGGCAACCCACGAAGGCCGACTCAATCCCGAGCGGCGCCATCCCAATGGGGGGTCGTAGATGAAAAAGACGAGCAAGAAGTTGTCCCTGAACAAGGAAACCCTGAAGCAGTTGGACCGTTCGGAAATGGACGAGGTCAAGGGCGGCGCGACCTTTACTTGCGCTTGCAGCGGGGCGCCCGACACGTGTGGTCCGGGCGCGTCTTGTTGTGGCGGACGATCGACCTGTCTGCCGGCGTAGAAAAGTGAGTCCACGGGGACGCGGAGCTCCCGCGTCCCCGCTTCCCTCGATTGACAAACGCCGGCGGAGGCGCAAGGACGTAGCGTGGAAGGGCGTTCACAATGGCCGTCAAATGCTGCGTGCGTTGGGCTGACCTGCGATGCCCAGCTGAGAGAGGGAGCTATGCACAAAAATAGGGGTCGGTTCTATGCTCTGGTCGCGCTTCTCTTCGGCTCGCCTCTATTCCGTGAGGCGCTCGCCCAGGGCGAGGTATCGTTTGGGACTCGAATAGATCTAGAAGCCCGATTTGGGCCTGTTTCAGTGGCAGTCAGCGATTTCAACGGCGATGCGATTCAGGATCTGGCGGTGGCTGCTTCCGGATTTCATTACGTGTACATTTTCCTCGGTGAGGGGAACGGCCGATTCGCACCCGCTCGAACATTGAACGTCGGACACTTGCTGGCCTCGATTACCTCCGCCGACTTTGATGGAGACGGCTACCAGGATCTCGCGGTGGCTGATGAGGAGACGAACACGGCACTCATTCTGATGGGCAGGGGCGACGGTACGTTTGGGCCGCCCCAATCCTTCGCGGTCGGCGTGGCGCCTCGGTTCATCACCACCGGTGACTTGAATGGCGATGGGATTCCGGATCTGGCGGTCGCCAATACCGGGCAGGCCTCCGGTACACCAGGCACGACCGTTTCCGTCCTGCTCGGGCTTGGTGACGGAACGTTTGCCGCGGCTCCACCCGTAAAGGTGGGAGACCGTCCATTTTCGATTGCGGTGGGAGACTTCAACGGGGATGGCCGTTCCGATTTGGCGGTGGCGAATCTGGCTTCGAGCGAGGTTTCGATCCTGATAGCAAGCGGCGCTGGAAGGTTTGAATCCGCGCGCCAATTCTGGGTCGGGAACGGCACTAGCTCCATCGCGGTGGGTGATTTCAACGGCGACGATGTTCTGGACCTGGTCGTGGCCGATGGCTCCGGTGATACTTTCGAGCGCACCAATTCGGTTGCTGTCCTGTTGGGAAACGGCGATGGAACTTTTGGGCCAGCCCGGCATTTCGAGGCGGGAAGCAATCCAAGCTCGGTCACCGTCGCGGACTTCAACGGAGACAAAATTGCGGATCTGGCGGTGGCCAGCTGGGGCACTGCCGGGTCGATCATCCTCCTTGGCAAAGGAGACGGCACGTTTCAATCGGGTCGAGATTTCAAGGTAGGCAGAGGACCGAGGTCGGTCGTGGTC
>WNFD01007703.1_pt1 | contig 10639 bp, 10 predicted proteins | sample 5400491 | NCBI WGS metagenome assembly WNFD01 (sample SAMN13153343, study PRJNA577476) | soil metagenome | isolation source: 120 cm saprolite under Douglas fir tree site 2 hole 2 replicate 2 | place: USA:California | collected 2015-04-18 | reverse complement strand
CCCCAAGGAAGGCGTGTCGGTCGCAAACAAGTTCGCCTCCGACGGCGTGAAATTCGTCATCGGCCACTTCAACTCCGGCGTCACCATCCCGGCCTCCGATGTCTACCTTGAGAACGGCATGCTGGTGATTACGCCGGCGGCCACCAATCCCAAGGTCACCGATCGCCCCGGTATGTGGAACGTTTTCCGGGTGTGCGGGCGCGACGACCAGCAGGGCATCGTGGCCGGCGCTCTCATTGCAGTGAAATTCAAGGGCAAACGCGTCGCCATTGTCCACGACAAGACCACCTACGGCCAAGGCCTCGCCGAGGAGACGCGCAAGGCGATCAACGCAAAGGGCCTCAAGGAGGTCATGTTCGAAGGCGTGAACAAGGACGACAAGGACTTCACCGCCCTCGCCTCCAAGGTCAAGTCGGCAAATCCTGACCTCGTCTACTGGGGCGGCTTGCACGACACCGGCGGCCTGATCGTGCGCCAGATGCGCGACCAGGGCATCAAGGCGCCGCTGATGGGCGGCGACGGCCTCGCCGACGACGAGTTTGCCGCGATCGCGGGGCCCGGCGCCGACGGGACGCTGATGACCTACTCGCCCGACCCGCGCAACAATCCGAAGAACAAAGAAATTGTCGAGCTGTTCCGCAAGAAGCGCGGTTTCGAGCCCCAGGCCTATACGCTCTACAGCTATGCCGCCGTGCAGATCATCAAGCAGGCGGCCGAAGCTGCGAAGTCGCTCGATCCCAAGAAAGTTGCCGAGGTGATGCATTCCGGCAAGACGTTCGACACGGTCGCTGGCGGCATTTCCTTCGACAAGAAGGGCGACGTTTCCAGCGACGGCTACCTCATCGCCGGCAAGAAGAAAGAGCGCTACGTGCTCTACACCTGGAAGAAGGGCCCGGACGGCAAGATCAGCTATTTCGAGAACGAGTAGGCAAGCACGTGCCGTAGGGTGGGTTGAGCGCAGCGAAGCCCACCGTCGGTCTCGCCTCCGGAATGCCCTGATGGGTTTCGCTATCGCTCAACCCATCCTACGGCCCTACGCCCGCTCGACGCGGCACTGGTAGCAACCATAAGCCGCGTTGTGCACGTGCAGACTGACGATCCCGTCGCGCCGGAACAGTCGACCGACGACCTCTGGCAGCGCATCGCCAGTCGTCACTTCTGCGGCGACGATCATGTTATGGCGATCGTAGGCGCGCAGCGACAGCCGCCGTGCCTGCAGCACTGGCGGAACCTCGTTGACACGATCAAAGATCGGGCCGGGATCGCGCCGCACGAAAATCGGGCCGAGCGAGCGGTAAGGCGACTGCGGATCGGCGAGATGGACGTAGTTGGTGAGAATGACGGTCTCACCGGGCGCCGCGTGGCGCAGACTTACGCGACACGGATATGTCGAATCCGGAGGCGCAACACGACGGACGCTGCCGTGCTTTTGCAACGCGCGCTCGCTCATCTCGAACAACGCCGCGAAAGGTTCGTAAGCCAGCCCGCAGATGCGAAAGTCCATGGCGATCTCCTCAGTTTCTCCATGGCGTTATGGCGGACCGGCGTTCGCGTTCCCACCCGGTTTCCGAAAACGCGAGTCGACGAGAATCCGGAATGCGATGTCGGAAAGAGTGGAACCGTAGGCGGATCAAAGCACGTCGGATGGCACGGGAGATTGAGGGTGCTTGCAACGATTTGATATGGCTCAGTTTTTAGGGGGTATTTCGTTTTGCCCGTTTTGCCAAAATGGCCGCGCCGCTCCGTCGCATCGTCCGGTATTACTGCACCTTCTACCCGATCTCTAACGCCCACTCAATCCGCTCAACTTTTCTTGCTTTTATCAACTAATCACTGAGCTTACCCAGAAAAAGGAATCTTTGATTTCCTAGTCTATAGGAATTAAATCTATGATCATCTATGGCTTCCTAAACGCTTGCGAGATCACTATCAGGAATCTATATGTGATTAAATTGGCCTCAGTGACTGTAGAATGAAATGCTAGTAAATTAAGGCTGAGCATGGCTTTAAGAAAGGCTGAAATCCTCTTCAAAGACCAACCCGCTGGCATCCTCGAAGAGATCGCGAGCGGAGGGAGCCGCTTTATCTACGCTCCGAAATGGCAAACGCAAATCGCATGCTCTCTCCCAATTCTGCAACGAGAGCACGAATGGGCGCAGGGCCCGCATCCTTTCTTTCAGCATCTCGGTCCAGAGGGTTGGCTCCGGGAGAGACAAGCGCGCGTCGGGCATATCGCCGAGGAAGATGATTTCGGTTTGCTCCTCCGCTACGGGCTGGATTGCATCGGCGCGGTCGGAGTCCGTCCTCCGCCCGAAACTGAAGCAACGGACACTCCTCCCGTTACCGAAGTTACGGCAAGCCCCGGCCGAACCATTTCCGGCATTCAAAGAAAGCTTCTCGTTGTCAAAGACGAGAACAGCTTCACACCAGCCGGGCCGAAGGGCCTTGCGCCCTACATCGCGAAATTCAGTTCCGAAAGCGAGCGCATTGGGTCATTGGTCCGCAATGAACAGCTGAGCCTTCGCTGGAGTGCCGAACTGCTGGGAAAGGAAGAAATCAACGCGTTCGTGGTCGGTACGGTATCAGTCCTGAATGAGACCGCCCTCGTCGTGACGCGTTTTGACCGAAAGCCGGATGGCAGCAAGCTTCGGCAGGAAGACTTCGCGCAAATTCTCAACAAACCGACCGGCCGCAATTTAGGTGGAAAGTACGATGGGTCCTATGAGGACGTGGCCGCGGTCATCAAGCAGCATTCGGTCCGCTCCGAAATCGACCTTGCCCGCTTCTTCCGCCGTCTCATCGTCTTCGTGCTCGTCGGCAACTGCGACGCGCATCTTAAGAACTTTTCCTTGCTGGAGACCGACGTCGGCCTGCGGCTGTCGCCCGCCTATGATATTGCCAACACCGCCCTCTACGATGGTTTCGATCAAAGCATCGCGCTCTCGATCAACGGCAAGAAGCCGCATCTTGATCAGGTCACGCGCGCCCTTCTGAAAAAATTCGGACAGAGCATCGGGCTCCCAGCGCGCGTCATCGACCAGACCTTCACGGACTTGCACAACCGCGTGCGCCGTGCCGCCAAGCTCTTGACCCCGCCGCAAGGCGAGCCACCCGACGGATTTATTCATCGCTATTCCGAGATCGTGAGCCGAGCATGCCTGAGAATCCTCGGGGAATAAACCCGCTCAACTGGACCGCGCTGGTAGCGGAAACCATTCGCCGCCGCAAGGCGGAGAAGCTCACGCAGCGCGAACACGCCGCACTGGCCAGCGTCAGCATTCCGACGATCGTCGGCTTCGACCGCGGCGAGCGGACGCTCACCCTGGCCAAGGCCTTCGACATTCTCCGTGTTGTAGGATTAGTCGAGGAACCGGCAGAGGTCGGCGCGCAGGAAGTCTTCGTGCAGGAAGCTTTCGCGCGCTGGCGCGAACTGACGGCAAAGCTGCCAGAAGATTCTCCAGGCCGCTTTCCAGACGGCTGGTATCGATTTGACTATGCCCTGGAAGGCGACCTCAAGGACATTGAGCTTCATCGGCTGCCCGCCTTACTCCGACAGGCGGTGGTTCCCCACCCGGGTTGGCCTTTGTTTCTGTTTCCCGGTAGGGCAGAGCTTGAGCCGAGAGAAGTCGACGACGTGATTGAGTGTTGGTTGAAGCCCGCCGATGCAGGCGCCAACCGGCCTCTCGGCGACGCCGCTCACTGCGATTTCTGGCGCGCTGCCGCGAACGGGCGTGCCTTCCTGATCCGGGGCTATCAAGAGGATAGTCAGGACACGTTCGCACCACGCACGATCTTTGACACCACACTTCCAACTTGGCGTTTGGGAGAATGCGTCCTTCACGCAAAGCAGTTCGCCGCGCAGATCGCAGTCGAACCATCGAAGACCTATGTTCGGCTTCGCGCGCTCTACACGGGCTTGAGCGGAAGGGTGCTCAGGGCGTGGGGAAACCCATTGAGCGATCTTATGTTCGAGGGCAGCCCGGCCCGTGGCGATGAGGCAATGCTCGAAACGGTCATTCCGGTCGATGAGATCGAGACAAGACTTGCCGAACACCTTCACCCAATCATCGCATCGCTCTTTGAGCGGTTCGGTGCCACAGGGCTGTCGGTTGACCGCGTCGCCGCCGAACTGGAGAGGATGAAGAAGAACTTTTCTTCTGTTCGCAGCTATAGCGGTTCCCGGTCGATCTGATCCACTCGGTCGTCATGCGCGGGCTTGACCCGCGCATCCATCATCTTTGCAAAATCTATGCGAAGAAAGATGGACCCGCGGGTCAAGCCCGCGGGTGACGGCGGTGGATAAACGAGCGCCGACTCAAATCAACCGGGAACTGCTATAGCGCCTCATCCCGCGCCGACAGGTGAAGAAGCCCCTACCCGATCCGTCCCAGCGCCGGGAACCACTCCAGGAGATAGTAGCTCGCCTCGCTGACGAAGCCGGCGAGGAACGCAATGCCGGTGAGCACCAGCAGCCCGCCCATTGCCTTTTCAACGGTTTCCAGATGGCGCTTGAAGCGTGCGATGAAGGCGGCGCAGGGCTCGACGGCGAGCGCCGCAACGATGAACGGAATGCCGAGCCCGGCAGAATAGACCGCGAGCAGGCCGGCGCCCTTCGTGACCGTCTCCTTGGAGGCTGCCACGGCCAGGATCGCCGCGAGGATCGGCCCGATGCAGGGCGTCCAGCCGAACGCGAAGGCGAGCCCCATCGCATAGGCGCCCCACAGCCCGACCGGCCGCGCCATCGCGGCGCGCTTCTCGCGCATCAGCACGGCGACCCGGGTGAGGCCGAGGAAGTGCAGGCCCATGACGATGATGGCGATGCCGGCCACGATGCTGAGTTCCGCCGACCACGCCTGCACGAGGCCCCCGATGGCGCTCGCGCTCGCCCCGAATGCGATGAACACCGTCGAGAACCCGGCGACGAACAAGAGCGCCGCAAGCACCGTGTCGGTCCGTACCATCGGCTCGGGCTCGGCGTCGGCCAATCGCTCCAGCGAGGTGCCGGCAAGATAGACGAGATAAGGAGGCACCAGCGGCAGGACGCAGGGAGAGAGGAAACTCAGCACGCCGGCGAACAGGGCGGCGGCGATGGAAACATCGGCGGTCATGGACGCCTAGATGCGCCATCCGGATGGGCGAAGCAAGACTGGGGCCGGGCGGTAAACGGGGTCGTGATCAGGGCGTGATCGCCTCATTGCGATGGCTCGGGCGACGCAGTCCGTCGAGGTCCATTGGCAAGCGCGCGGGAGACCCAGTCGGGATTACTGGCAATGACCCTGAGATACGCCCGCGCCGGCTGGTCCGGCTCGGTACGCCCCTGCTCCCAATCGCGCAACGTACCGAGCGGAATATGGTAGCGCGCCGCGAATTCCTCCTGGGTCAACCCGAGTGCGCGGCGCAATGTCTTCACGCGGGGTGCACGCCGCGCCTTCGCCATTTGTTCCGGCGTCATCGGTCGCGCGTCCGGATCGGCCATGGCGGCGGCGTGGATTTCGGCCTCCGTCATTGGCCGCATAGGTGTCGTCGGCAAAGGCCGCTCGCTTCCGTCGTCAAGTATCTCCACAACAGTTCCGTCCGGACGAATTCTCGCGGTAGTAGTTGTCTTGCTCATGTCGCTCTGCCCGTCGGGCTGAAATAACTCGTATGCGCTCACCGCGCTCCGTATAGGTCACGTGCAGAAGAACGCCATCGCACATGCCAAGCGCATTGATACGCTCCTCGCCATAAGCCTCATGATCGTCAATCCATTCGATCCGGAATGGATCATCGATGGCCTTGATGGCGTGATCGAAAGCGACCCCATGGCGACGCCAGTTGCTCGCGGCCTTCTTGTTGTCCCATTCGAAACGCCCGCCCATAAGAATACGGAATATCCGTAGCCAAGTCAAAATGCAACGGATTCTACCCTGGACTATTTAACTGCAATCTAGACGCGCGAGCTTGCTTTGGCGTTCACAACAGTGGCGGTATGTTGCATACGCCTCCGTGCAGAGACAGCAGGCGTGCCGCGATTGCGACGAAAAAGCCCGACATTGTGACCCGAGTCCCCCGCAACCTTCTCACCGACATCCCCGGCATCCGGGTCGGACATGCCGACGACGCGCGCGCGGCTTCCGGGGTCACGGCCATCCTGTTCGACGAGCCATTCGTGACGGCGGTCGACATACGCGGCGGGGGACCCGGCACCCGCGAGACCGACCTCCTGGATCCGGCCCGCACCGTTGAGGGCATCGACGCGATCGTGCTGTCCGGCGGATCGGCGTTCGGGCTCGATGCGGCATCCGGCGTGCAGGCTTATTTGCGCGAGATCGGACGCGGCTATGCGGTCGGGACGGCGCGGGTGCCGCTGGTGCCCGGCGCGATTTTGTTCGACCTCCTCAATGGCGGCGACAAGAATTGGGGCCGCTACCCGCCCTATCGGGAGCTTGCCTATGCGGCGGCAGCGCGCGCGGGTGTGGATTTTGCGCTAGGCAGCGTCGGCGCGGGTCTCGGCGCCACCACGGTCAATTTCAAGGGCGGGATCGGGTCGGCGTCGGCGGTCGCAGGCGCCGGCTTCGCGGTCGGCGCGCTGGCGGCGGTCAACGCGGCCGGAAGCGTTGTGATCGATGACGGACCGTGGTTCTGGGCGGCGCCTTATGAGCAAAATGGCGAATTCGGCGGCCGCGGCTTTCCCTCCACCATGCCGGCCGGGGCGCTGGCGGGCCGCACCAAGGCAGCGCCGCGGCAGAGCACCACCCTGGTGGTGGTGGCGACCGACGCCAAGCTCTCCAAGGCGCAGGCGAGGCGCCTCGCCGTCATGGCCCAGGACGGCCTCGCCAGGGCCATCCACCCGGTCCATACGGGCCTTGACGGCGACATCGTCTTTGCGGCTGCCACCGGACAACGCCCGCTCCACAACGCGCTCTTCGACCTGACGGCGATCGGTACCGCGGCGGCTCACGTGGTCGCGCGCGCTATCGCGCGCGGCGTATTCGAAGCAAATTCCTTGAGTTTTCCGCTGTCTTCACCAGCATATAAACAAAAATTTTAAAGGTGCACTTTACACCCGGCACGGGGCAACGCACCTCCTGTAGCCCGGATGGAGCCACCGGGTCCGGCCTCCGGCCGGCCCGATGATAAACTCCGCGTAATCCGGGGTCAGCCTACCCCGGATTACGCTGCGCTCCATCCGGGCTACAAGGGGTGGGGTGGTTCTTGTTTCGCCGCCACAAAAAACCCACCAGGTGTGCGGTACGGTGCCGCATTGTCCGGTTGGAAACTCAAAATTTTGTTTATATGACGATAGTTGGGAATCAGGCGCGGGCTGGGGCTAGGGCGGCCCGGTGAATACGTTGGTCATGAATACGTTGGTCATGAATGCGTTGGTCCCAGGCAGGGACGGCATGTGAGGTAGTGATATGAGGCGCCAGGTTATCACAGGCGGAGTGATTGTCGTCATTTCGGTGGCATCGGCGGCCGCCTACAATATTGTGCAAGGCCGGTGGTTCAACGCCGCAACATCGCGGAGCGCAACGCAGGTCGAAACCGTCAGCGCGCCGAAAGCCGAAAACCAGGCCGAGGGGCCTCGCGCAGCGGCAGTGGGTGCGGGATGGCCCGAGCCAGGCGGGACGACGGAACCCGCAACTTCTGCAACTTCGGCACAGCAATCGACCGCGGTCGCGCAGGCCGGCGCCCGGCCGCTACAGGCCACGCCCCAAGCCGCAATGCCGCCCGCCGCCGCCAAGCCCGCCATCGCATGCGCCAATCCGAACGCCATGGGCGTCTCCCGCGTGGTGGAGATCGACACCGGCGGCGGGCCGGGCTTCGGTTCCCAGCACTTCAAGACCTACGATTTCCTGCGCGATCACGAGGTTGCGCTGACCTTCGACGACGGCCCCTGGCCCAGCAACACCCAGGCGGTGCTTAAGGCGCTCGCAGACCAGTGCTTGCGGGCGACTTTCTTCCCGATCGGAAAGCATGCCACCTACCACCCGGAGATCCTCAAACAAGTGGTCGCGGCTGGCCACACGATCGGCAGTCACACCTGGTCGCATGCAGACCTGCAGGTGGTCATGAAAAAGGGCGGCCAGGACGCCGCCATTGAGGAAATAGAGAAGGGCGCGAGCGCCGTACGCATGATGGCGGGCGCCCCGACTGCGCCATTCTTCCGCTTCCCCGACCTGCGCCACCCGCCCGAGATGCTCACTTATCTAGGCGGGCGGAACATCGCGAGCTTCTCCACCGACATCGACTCCTTCGATTTCAAGATCAAGAAGCCGGAGGAACTCACGAGATCCCTTATCGGCAAACTCAACAAGCTCGGCAAGGGCATCATCCTGATGCACGACTTCCAGAAGGGGACCGCGACCGCGTTGCCGCAAATCCTCGGTGAGCTCCAGAAGAACGGCTTCAAGGTTGTGCACATGGTGCCGAAGGGCACCCTCACCACGCTCCCGCAATACGACGAGGCCGTGCTTAAGGAGAACAAGTTACCGACGATGTCAGATAACAAGCCGGCGGAAAGCGTGGTGCGCACGATCGGTGGGCAGTGAATACGTCGCCCGCATTCGGTTAGGCGATAGCGAAGTCATGGCGATCTTGGCATCACCGCGCTTTGCGCATCTGAAAGACAAGCCGAGGGAAGAGCTTCTCAACCATCTCGAAGAAGGTGAACGCAGACTGAAGCGGTCTGAGGAGGCGTTGCGCATAGGTGTCACCGTGCTCGACGAGCGGACAGCCAAACTGACGTTGCCGGTCACGACCCGTGTCCCGCCATGAGTGTCCGGCCGAAGAGTTGGCCGGATGCTCAGGCTTTTCAGTCCGGGCTTACAGGGGTGGCGCTTGCCCGTCTTCGAGCTTGCGTACGCGATCGTTCATCCGTGCGATCTGCGTGTGAGGGGCGCGCAATTCGTCCAGCAGCACTGAGTGCGACCCGTCGAGCCGCATCGCAATGGCGGACAGGACGCGGATATCATCGCGCAGGCTTGTGGTATCGGTCTGTTGCCGTTGCGCCGCTGCTTGCAGGAAATGCAGGTCGGGCCACGAGTCGACCTTGGCCTTGATGGCATCCACGTCGGCCCGTAATGTGGTCAGTGCGGTTCCGTTTGCCGCGACGTCAGTCTTGACCGTGGTAAGGTCAGTCTTGACCACAGTAAGGTCGGCCTGCACCGGCGCGAGCGCGTCCGCCAGAATGGCTCTGATCTGTTCCAGGTCACTTTCGTTCATAGTTGCCCACCCTATCAAAAATCGCCCTGAGGAGTCCTGGTCGTTTCGGACGGTTTGCCACCGATTGCCGGATGAATCAACTTCAGAGTGCTATATATTTAGAATACATCTTTTCATCCACACCGGATGGCCTGCAGTGCGGTTGCCCGGAGGGGCCGGCGCCCCAGCGCTTTTGCGGTCGCTTACGCCCTCGCAAACCGCTCCGCCCCGTACGGCGCCGGATCGCAGAACGGTGTCGCTCCCGTCATCATCTCGGCGATGAGCCGGCCGGTCACCGGCCCGAGCGTCAACCCCCAATGGGCATGGCCGTAGGCAAGCCACAGCCCGGGCTGGCCCGGGGCGCGGCCGATCACCGGGCGCGAGTCCGCAAAGCACGGGCGCGCGCCAATCCAGGGCTCATCCTCGACCGCGTCGCCGAGGGGAAACAGGTCGCGCGCGGCCGGCAACACGCGGTTGAGCTGCACCGGCGTCGGCGCGGCGTCGCGGGCGGCAAATTCAGCGCCGGTGGTGATGCGGATGCCCTGCTCCATGGGCGCAATGCAATAACCGTTGTCAGCGTCGAGAACCGGCCGCGCCAGCCTCGCGTTGCCGCGCGCACCGAAGTGGCGGTGATAGCCGCGCTTGACGGCGAGCGGCAGATTGATGCCGAGCGGACCGAGCAGATCGGGTGCCCACGGCCCGAGTGTCACCACGGCGGCCTCGGCGTCGATCGGGCCTTGTGCGGTGTCGACCCGCCACCGCGTACTCAGGCGGTGCAGGCTGCGGGCGTCGCCCGTGGCGGTCACGCCGCCGAGCGCCGCAAAACGTGCCGCATAGGCGCGGGTGAGGGCGAGCGGGTTGGTTACACTGGCGGCGTCCTCCCAAAAGATGGCATGCCGGAATACCGGCGCCAGCGCAGGCTCAAGTACGCGCGCATCGTCCGCATCCATGACGTTCACCGGCAGGCCGAGTTCCGCCGCGAGCGCGCGTTCGCGCGCGGTGCCGGCGAAGCTGCTGTCGCTGCGATAAAGCTTGAGCCAACCGGTATGGCGCAAGTACCGGCGCGCCCGCGCCTCCGCCATCAGGGCCTCGTGCTCCGCGAGTGCGCCAGAGAACAGCGGCCGCATCGCCCGCATAGTGGCGACGAGACGCTCGGGCGCCGAATTGCGACGAAACGCCAGTAGCCACGGCATGACCCGGGCCAGAAAGCTCGCGTGATAATTCGCCTCGGGCGCCCACTTGAGGGCGATGCGGATGAGCGACTTCAGACTGGCCGGAAATGCGGCCGGAAACAGCGTATTGCTCTCGATGATGCCAGCGTTGCCGTAAGATGTGCCGCGGCCGGGTTCGCTGCGGTCGATAAGCGTCACCGCAAGGCCCCGTTTGACAAGATGGAGCGCCACCGAGACGCCGACGATGCCAGCGCCAAGTACGATCGCGTCGCTGCGGGCCATCG
>WNFD01019623.1_pt1 | contig 10640 bp, 10 predicted proteins | sample 5400491 | NCBI WGS metagenome assembly WNFD01 (sample SAMN13153343, study PRJNA577476) | soil metagenome | isolation source: 120 cm saprolite under Douglas fir tree site 2 hole 2 replicate 2 | place: USA:California | collected 2015-04-18 | reverse complement strand
CGCTATCCGCCGATTTCGATCTCGAACCCGGCCAGCTGCAATTCGTCGACAACCGCGTCCTCGGTCACGCCCGCACCGAATTCGCCGACTACCCCGAGCCCGAGCACCGCCGCCACCTCGTCCGCCTGTGGCTGCGCGACCACGGCCGGCGCGCCTACGCGGGGTGATCGGCGGAGGAACCCTCGGGAAGGGAGCCCCGTTCTTCCGTTTGCCTTGGTGTTGATCGGGTAGGTGGCGATGCGTCCGAAGGTCTCATTCGACAGCAGGAATATCTGGCGGCGGCTCGAAGTATGCAAAACCGTCGCACAGGCCTATGGCTGGCGCTCCGACGAGATCAGCAATTTCGGCAAAGAGGTCGAGCAGGCCTTCTCCTACGAAGAAGCCATGGCGGTCATCGAACGCAATTTCGATACCCTCAAGAAATGACAGGTTGAAACCGGCGAGCGAGCAGACCCCAGAGGGGCGGGTCTCGACGCGCCAAGGTGGATCAAGATCCGCCCTTCGGAGGCAGACCGAAGCCGTGGTGTGCCGCCATTGCGCGCGGCGATCGATTAGGAGTTGGCTCCATCCCGAGAGCCGGGATGGAAGGCTATTCCTCGCCTGCCGCGAGGCGCAGGCCTGACAGCACCAGGTCACGCTGCTCGGGATCGCGAAAATTGGCGGCAGTGGACCACCGGGCGGGTGTGTCGCCAAAGCGCGCGATCACCTCTCGCGCCTGATCGAGCCGGCCCATATGGGCGCAGCACGATGCGAGGGCGAGCTGTGTCAGCAGGTGGGCCGGATTGTCCTGCACCGCGACGAGCAGCGTTGCCAACGCCTCATCGAAATGTCGGCCGAAGAAATGCGCCAAGCCGATGACCCCCAACGGTGAGCCGATGCGGGCGCCCGCGCTGAGGCGCATCGAGACCTCGGTGTGCTCGATCGCCAGACTAAGCTGACACGCCCACAGTCTTAACCAACCGCTGATGTACCAGCCGCGTGCGAAGCTCGGGTTGAGCACCAGTGCGCGATCGACCAACGTCATCATCGCGCCGATATCTTCGCCGAAATACGCGAGCGCCAAGGCGACATTCGCCAGGACACCCGGGTCGCCGCCGGCCATTTGCAGGGCCCGCCGGGCAAAATCGGCGCCCTTGCGGCTGTCCGCGTCGGGGTCCTTGCTCCGGCCGTCGGCGCAAAGCCGCATACAGCAGATCGCGGCCCAGGCGAGCGCCGGCCCGTAACGCGGATCGCGCTCGATCGCCCGCTCGAAAAGAACGAGCGCGTCGGGGATTTGCTTGCCCGAGGAGAAGAACATCGCATAGGCGCGCAGATAGAGGTCGTAGGCGGTCAGATCGGCGGTCGGGCGGTTGGCCGAACGGGCGGTCTCGGCCACCTGCAATGTCGGTTCGATGACCCCGGCGACGCTCGATGCCACCTTGTCCTGCAGGTCGAACACATCTTCCAATGAGCCGTCGAACCGGTCGGCCCAGAGATGCGTGCCGGTGACCGCGTCGATCAATTGCGCCGTGATGCGTACCCGCCCGCCGCCCTTGCGAACCGAACCTTCGAGCGCATAACGCACGCCGAGCTCGCGCCCGACCTGCTTCACGTCCACCGATTGCCCTTTGTAGGTGAAGCTCGAATTACGGGCGATGACAAAGAGCCACGGGATGCGCGACAAGGCGGTGATGATCTCCTCGACCATGCCGTCGGCGAAATATTCCTGCTCCGGGTCGCCCGACATGTTCTGGAACGGCAACACCGCGATCGACGGCTTGTCGGGCAACGCCAGCGGTGGTGCGATCGGTTGGATCGCGGCCGTCCCGGCCGCGCCCCTCCCTAACCCTCCCCCGCTTGCGGGGGAGGGAAGGGTGGGGGCTGGCGGGCCGGAGGCTCGCGGTCCCAAGCGGTAAACCCGGACATTCCGGGCGATGTTCTTCAGCGTCTGCTCGCCCAAATCCTCGAAGGCGAGGTCGAGGCGGCCGGCGACGTCCTCCTGCACTCCTGCACCCGCGCCGAGACGCAGATCCCACCCGGTTCGGCCAGGCCTTCGAGTCGGGCCGCGACGTTGACCCCATCGCCGAAAATGTCGCCGTCCTCGACGACGATGTCGCCCTGGTGGATGCCGATGCGGAATTCGACGCGCTTGTCGGCGGGGAGCGTACCGTTGCGCTCGGTCATTTCGGCCTGCACCGCTGCGGCGCAGCGCACCGCATCGACGACGCTGGCGAACTCGACCAAGAGCCCGTCGCCGGTGGTCTTGACGATGCGCCCCTTATGCCCGGCGATGCCGGGGTCGACCAGCTCGCGCCGCAACGCCTTGAGCGCCGCGAGCGTCCCCTCCTCGTCCGCGCCGATCAGCCGCGAATAGCCGGCGACATCGGCGGCGAGGATCGCCGCCAGCCGCCGCTCGACTCGCACCTCCGCCATCGCATCGGCCCCCTTCGTCGAAGGCCATCATATCACTCGGCATTCCCGCGAAAGCGGGAATCCAGAGCCGCCGGGCGAATCGCTTGCCCTGGATGCCCGCTTTCACGGGAATGACGGACGAAGGGTGCCGCAAGCAGACCGCTCGGCAGCGGTTTATGCTACAACCGGCGCTGCCCAAAGGAGCGCCGATGACGACGACCCATCCCGCCAATATCAACATCGCCGCCGCGCTCGCCGAGGCGCAGGAAGAGTACCGAGCGCGGAACCCGAAGAGCCTCGCGCAATACGAGGAGGCCTGCGCCGCGCTGCCCGGCGGCAATACCCGCTCGGCGATCTTTGTCGAGCCGTTCCCGCTGACGATGGTGCGGGGCGAGGGGTCGCGCCTGTGGGACCTCGACGGTCACGAATACGTCGATTTCCTGTCCGAGTTCACCGCCGGCCTCTACGGCCATTCGCACAAGCTGATCCGCCGTGCACTCGACGATGCCCTCGACAGCGGGGTCAATTTCGGCGCGCACGGGCCTGCCGAGGGGCGCTTCGCGGCGGCGATCTGCGCGCGCTTTCCGTCGATCGAGCTGGTGCGCTTCACCAATAGCGGCACCGAAGCGAATCTGATGGCGGTCAGCGCCGCGGTCGCGTTGACGGGCCATGCCAAGATCCTGGTCTTCGCCGGCGGCTATCACGGCGGCGTCTTCTATTTCCGCGGCAAGGGCAGCGCGGTCAACGCGCCGTTCGAGTTTCTGATCGGCGATTACAACGACATCGCCAGCACCCGCGCCCTTGTCATGCCGCACCGCGACAATCTCGCCGCAATCCTCGTCGAGCCGATGCTCGGCGGCAGCGGCTGCATCCCGGCGTCGCGCGAGTTCCTTGCCGAGCTGCGCGCGCTGGCGAGCGAGACCGGCGCCATTCTGATCTTCGACGAGGTGATGACCTCGCGCCTCGCGCCGGGCGGGTTGCAGGAGGCGCATGGCATCCTCCCCGACATGACGACCCTCGGCAAATATGTCGGCGGCGGCATGAGCTTTGGCGCGTTTGGCGGCAAGGCGGCGCTGATGGAATGGTTCGACCCGCGTCGGAAGGACGGGTTCCAGCACGCCGGCACCTTCAACAACAACGTGCTGACGATGAATGCCGGGCTCATTGGCCTCACGGAAATCTACACGCCCGAGCGCGCCCGCGCCCTCAACGCCTTTGGCGAGGGTCTGCGCGAGCGACTCAACGCGACCATCCGCCGGCGCGGCCTTGCAATGCAATTCACCGGGATCGGCTCGATGATCGGAGTGCATATGACCGACACGCCGATCCGTTGCGAGGCCGACGCCGCCAAGGGCCACGCCGGACTCCTCGATCTGTTCTATTTCGACCTCCTGGCGCGCGGCGTCTGGTTCGCCAAGCGCGGCATGATGGCGCTGTCGATCGCACTCGACGCGGCCGATGCCGACCGGCTCGTCGCCGCCGTCGAGGAATTCGCCGAAAGCCGGAGACCGCTATTCATTTAGAACTCCCTCTCCCCCACCGGGGGAGAGGGTTGGGGTGAGGGGGCAATGCCCAGTTCGCTGCCGGCAACCCTCACCCGACCGCCGCTGCCGCGGCGGCCACCCTCTCCCGCAGTGCGGGAGAGGGGCTTTACGCCGGAAGCTAAGTGCGAAAGGAAGCAAGGCATGAACGAGCCGCGCGCCAACCACCGCGTCGCCTATTTCAACGGCCGGATCGTGCCCGAGCGCGAGGTGGTCGTGCCGTTCCGCGACCGCGGCTTCAAATACGGCGACGCCGCCTTCGACATGACCCGGACGTTTCATGGCCGGCCGTTCCGGCTCCAGGACCATGTCGATCGGCTCTACCGCTCGCTGCGCTATCTGCGCATCGACCCCGGGCTCAGCCCCGCCGAGATGGTCGCGGCCAGCGAACAGGTGCTGGAGCGCAACCGGCATTTTCTGACGCCGGACACCGATTACTGGCTGGGGCAAAGGGTCTCGCGCGGGGTCGATGCGGTCGGCGACGAGGGCTGGGACCATACCGGGCCGAACGTCATCGTCGAATGCGTGCCGTTGCCGCTGAAGGCGCGCGCCCGGCTCTTCCGCGATGGCATCGACATCGTCGTGCCGCCGACGCGGCGGGTCGCGCCCGAGGCGCTCTCCCCGCGCGCCAAGACGCACAATTACCTCAACCTGATCACCGCCGACATGGAGGCGAAGGCGCAGGACAATCAGGCGTGGTCGGTACTGCTCGACGCTGAGGGCCACCTCGCCGAAGGCATCGGCAGCAACATCTTCATCGTGCGCGACGGCGCGGTCGTGACGCCGCACGCGCGCTGGGTCCTGCCCGGGGTCAGCCGCGCGATGGTCATCGGATTGTGCGGCGAGCTCGGGATCGCCTGCCGGGAGGCCGATCTCGACCTATACGATGCGGCGACCGCCGACGAGATCTTCATGACCTCGACGAGCCTCTGTCTCTGCCCGGTGCGCAGCATTGGCGGCCGCGTGCTGCCCGGCCCGCTTCCCGGGCTGGTGACGCGCCAGCTCAGCGAGGCTTACGCGCACGAGGTCGGTTGCGACTTCGTCGCGCAGTACCTGCGCCACCTCTCGTGAATCGTAACGGGCGCAGCCGCTTTGGCTGCGCCCGCAATCGATCGCGGCCGGATTAACGGCTGCTGGGTGGCGGGGTCATCGGCGCCATCGGCGCGGCCCCGGACGGTGCCGTAGTCTTATGGCGGACACTGTGCCGGACTTTTTTCACGGTCCTCTTATGCCGCGCAACGTGGCGGCGCGGTGCGACGGGCGGCGCCACATAGGGCTCGGGCGGCGGGGCCGCCATCGGAGGCGGTGCGCTCATCGGGGCCACCACGGGCGGCGGCGGCGGCGAGCTGGCGCACGCAGCGAGCAGCGCCACGGCGGAGGCGACAATCAATGATTGAGTTATTTTGCGCACGACTTTCTCCCAGACAGGGCGGCACCACATGGTAATAACGCGGGAATAGCACTTCCGTTCATTCGACTAAAGCGGCGAATTGAACATATCTGCCGGTTGATGCTGGGCTGCGTCATTTTCGCGCTGCGCTGCCGGTCAGCCGCGACCGCCGGTCCCAGTGCACGCCGAATCGGTCAGTGGATCCCTCGCGCAATATGCCGCAGGCGATAATGCGATTCGACGGTCGCCGGCCCCTCGCTGGCGACGATGTCGCGGCCGATCAGATCGATCAGATGGGCCAGCACCGATCGCCCGGCAGCCCCCCGCAATGCCGGGTTGAGACCGACGTAAAGCCGCTCGACCATCGCATCGACAGTTGTGCATCCCGATTTGAGGCAATCGAGGATGCCGGCTTCGCGCTCCCGGCGATGGGCGATGAACGCGCGGACGTGGCGCTGCGGCTCGATGATCGCCGGGCCATGGGTCGGCCAATAGATCTGGTCGGGGCGTGAGAGGAGCTTGTCGAGCGAGGCCATGTAGTTTGCCATGTCGCCATCGGGCGGGGCAATCACGCTGGTTGACCAGCCCATCACATGGTCGCCGCTGAACAGAATGCCCGAATCGGGTAGCGCGAAGCAGAGGTGGTTCGAGGTATGGCCCGGCGTATGCACCGCCTCGAACCGCCAACCACCGCCCTCCATCCAGTCGCCGTCGCGGACCACGATATCGGGAACAAAATCCCAATCGCCGCCTTCCTCGATGCCGGGCTCGCCGCGCCTGCCGCCGGCATGCGGGCCAAAGCCATAGGTCGGCGCGCCGGTCGCTTCCTTCAGCGCCTTGGCCGCCGGCGAGTGGTCGCGATGGGTATGGGTGACGAGGATGTGGGTGACCGCTTCGTCACTGAGGCTCGCGATGAGTGCAGCGATGTGCTCGGCAAGCTCGGGGCCGGGGTCGATGACCGCGACCTCGCCCTCGCCGACGACATAGGTGCCGGTGCCCTTGAAGGTGAACGGCCCGGGATTGCGCGCGACGATGCGCCGGATGCCCGGTGCCACCGGTTCGAGCCGGCCGTATTCGAACGCGAGTTCGCGGCGATAGGGAATGTCGACAGCCATCCGTCAGGGCCTCACGAACGACGCTTTTCCTGGAGGTGACGCAGGCCGGCGAGCGGTCGTGCGTCCTTCGAGACGGCCGCTTCGCGGCCTCCTCAGGATGAGGTCTTTCTTAATGCCATCAATAACGTACCTCATCCTGAGGAGCGTCCCGAAGGGGCGCGTCTCGAAGGACGCACGACGCGCAACTGGGCCGGCCTACATCGCCCCCGCCATCCGAGTCGCGCGGCGTTTTGCGTACGCCTTGGCGCTCGGCCCGGTGGGCGCCGGGACGTCGGGCAGCCGCACGTTGGCGCGGCGGATTTCCCAATCCCACGCATCGCCGCCCATCTGGTAGCTCTGCTGGCTCTGTGTCGGGTTCCTATTGACCAGCGGGCGTGCATGGAGCGGGTGCGTCATGCTGCGGATCTCATGCTCGATCTCGAACAACACCTTGTTGGTCTTGGGATCGACGATGTTCTCCCAGCGGTACTGGTAGGCGTTGCTCTCCTCGGTCAGCAACTGGCGCTTCGCCATTTCCTTATGGGGACCTGAGAAGTCCTGGACATAGACCTGGATGTGGTGGCCGTCATAGGCCGGGATCGGCTTGTCGGTCTCGCGGAACAGCAGATCCTGGTGGTAGCCGACGTTGATCCGCGCGACCTGGCCCGTCCCATTGCCTTCGAGCTGGGTCTTGGCGCCGAAGATCTTCTTGTAGAAGCGCCTGATTCCCTGGGCGGTTCCCATCGGAACGTCGAATTCGAGATAGGGCATGCCGAGATTGATCGCGCCAAAGCGCTCGACATCGGGGCTGTGCATGTTGAAGCGGTTGCCCCACGGGCAGGTCACCTGGACGTAATCATTGTTTTCGGCGACGGCGAACTTGGTCCCCGCGAGCTGCTTCTTGACGCCGTCGAGGCGGGCGAGCAGGGCGTCGCGGTCGGGTGTCACCAGGCCGATGGCGCCGCGCAATACCCAGGGATCCCCGGTCGGCAGGTGGAACTGGCTCTTGCCGACATTGATCCACATGTTGGCGAGGCCGGTGTTCATATACGGGTCGCGCGTCAACCCGAGCCCTTGGATATAGAACAAATTCCCTTGCACCTGGTCGGGAATCTGCAGGTTGACGTGTTCGAGCCCGGTGATGTTGCCCAAATCCTCAGCTTTGCGATCATAATGTTGCGCCATTAGAACCTCCATTTCTCGATTTGTACTCTTAGGCTGTCACCACTTGTTGCGCAGTTCGCGCAATTTCAGGAACACCGTCTTTTGGTCGGGATGCTCGGGCAGGTCGGGGAAGGCTTCGCGCAGCCGCTTGATCACCGACGGGTTGCTCAGCCGGAAAAAGGTGTTGATCTCCTTCTCCAGCGCCAGCGTGGTGACCAGCGCCTTCGTCGTATCCTGCCTTTCCATTGCGGGCAGCAATGCCTTGGCCTTGGCGTTGTCCGGCTCGCGGTCGAGGGTAAAGCGCAGATTGTTGCTGATATAGTCGTGCCCCGGATAGACCAGCGTCGAATCCGGCAATTTGGCGAGCTGGGCGGCGAAGGTGTTGTAGAGCTCGTTGGGATGGCCGCCATTGTGGCAATTGCCGGCGCCGGCATTGAAGAGGGTGTCGCCGCAGAATAGCGCCGGCACGTCGCCGCGCGAGCGCACGCAGATATGGCTCATCGTGTGGCCTGGGGTATCGAGGCATTCGAGCTCGACGGTGCGGCCGACCTTGATCACATCGCCGGCCCTTAGGCCGCGATCGATGCCCTCGATCTGATCACTGGCGTTGGCATGCGCCAACAGCTTGGCATGAGTCGCCGCGACCACCTGGTCGTTCCCGCCGGTATGGTCGCGATGATGGTGCGTATTGAGGATCTGGGTGATCGTGGCATTTCGCGTGGTCGAGCGGATCGACCGCCAGCGCCTCGCCGGTTTCGCCGCAGGCGATCAGGTAGTTGAAATTGCGCCCGGAATTGGCGGTCCAGATCTGTTCGACGATCATCGCTTGCTCCCGGTCGGTTTAACCAAACGAAGTATAGGATCTCGACCCACCCGGCGCCATCCCTCGGTATCGATCGCAGCCCGGGGGTTTGACCCATTGCGGTGTCATTCCGGGATGCCGCCCCCGGGTCCGCGCTTCGCGCGGCCCGAGGACAGGCTCCGCGGCAGGCCCGGAACCCATATCCCAGAGGCCTATGTTTATGTTGGGGTGGACGGCCCCCGGGATGACGATTTTGTGCAAAGTCGCCACCGCGGTTCAATTCTGCTTGTAAAAGCGCGCCGCGTTGTCCCATAGCAGCTTCTTCCGCGTCGCCGAATTGAGGCTCGACCAGGCGAGGACGTTGTCGATCGACTCGGGGAACTGGCATTCCGAGTGCGGATAGTCCGAGGCGTACATCAGCACCCCGTCGCCGAGAAACCCGGTGACGGTGTTGAACATGTCCTCGCCCTCCTGATGCTCGATGCTGCAGAAGAAGCGGCCGCTCGACATATATTCGCTCGGCTTCATCTTGAGATCGGCGGTGCTGCCGACATAGGCGTATTGCTCGTCCATGCGCCTTCCCCAGAACGGCAGCCAGCCAAAGCCGCATTCGAGGACACCCATCTTGAGGCTCGGGTAGCGGTCGAAGATCCCGCCGCCGATAAACGACGCGACAAACCGCATCGCGCCCCACGGATGCGAGGCGAGGCGCCCGAGAAAGATGTTGTCCCAGTCATCCTGATGGCCCGGATAATAGGGCGGGTTCCAGGTCGAGCTGTGATGCACAATCGGCAGGTCATGATCGGCGGCGGCGCGCCAGATCGGGTCAAGGCTGGGATGGTCGGCCGGGATCTTGTCGATCGCCGGCTTGACCGCGACTGCCCATTTCGCATTGCCCCATTCGCGGATCTCCTTGACCGCCGCGTCAACGTCGCGCGTCGAGGCCACGATCGGGCCTTGCAGGCGATCGGGGAAGCGGCCGCAGAACGCGGCCATGTGGCGGTGAAAGGCACGGATCATCCCGGTTTCGAGCGACGGATCGTCGACGCCGATGAGCCCGCTCCAGCCACTCGGGACCAGGAAATGAACGTCAGTCCCTTCGTCGTCCATGTCGCTGACTCGGTTCGCCGCGTCGTCGTCCTGGACGCCCGGGCGCGGCAATTTGCTGCCGCGCCAGTTGGTCTCGCGCCCGGTATGGCCCTCGCGCGGCGCCGCTTCGCCGAGCACCCGGCGATAGAATTGCGGAGCGATCCGATAGCCGTGCAAACCGCCGCCCTGGTGCTCGGCCGATTGGCGGATCGGCACGCGGTAAGGCGCCAGCTCCGCCAGACGTGGCCGAAAGCCCGGGTCGACATAGCGCTCGATAACTTCGGCGGCAGGCAGGACATGCGTGTCGGAATCGTAAACGCGGAACCCGTTCTTCATGCTTCTTCTCCTCCCGGCGACGGCCTCCTATGGCCTTTTCCCCGTCATTCCCGCGAAAGCGGGAATCCAGGGCGGCAGGGATCCAGCTGTTGCCCTGGACCCCCGCTTGCGCGGGGGTGACGATAGCAGAATCTCACTCGGCCAGCGCCGACAGGCGTTCCTCGATCCACTCGGGCGTCGCGCCGGGCAGGCTGGCGAGTTCGGCGCGCGCCTCGGCTTTCGTCTGGGCGACGCAGGCGATCACATTAGGCGCCTCGCCATCCTCGGGCTGACAGGCGAATTCGAGGCGGATCCCGTTGGGATCGTAGAAATAGATGCCGAGCAATCCGGGCAGCTGCGGGATCGGCCCGATATAGTCGATGCCGCGCGCCTTGAGGCGCGCTTCGACCTCGCGGAAGCGCGAAGCGGTCACCGTGAAGGCACAATGCTGCATCGCGCCGATGGCGTTGCGGTTACCGGCCGACTCCTTGCCTTTGGGGATCTCGAAAAAGGCGAGGAGGCTGTCATTGCCCATATCGAAAAAATAGTGGCGGACCCGTTCGTAGGGCGGATTGCCGCGATTGCCCGGGCCGGTGCCGAGCCCCGGCGGCACCTTCATCGCATGCACCAGCGGCATGCCGAGCACGTCGACATAAAAGTCGACCGTCGCCTTCATGTCGTCGGTGCAGAGCGCGAGGTGGTGGACGCCCCGCGGCATCGGCGGCAGCAGCGTTTGGCGGTGCTGATCCTTCATGGCGACGCTCCTACCGGCAATGCGGCATGACCTCCCGGGCGAACAAGGTCATGGTCTGTCTGACCACGGCCGGGTCCATCAGCCCGCCCTGGTTGAAATA
>WNFD01023393.1_pt1 | contig 10641 bp, 10 predicted proteins | sample 5400491 | NCBI WGS metagenome assembly WNFD01 (sample SAMN13153343, study PRJNA577476) | soil metagenome | isolation source: 120 cm saprolite under Douglas fir tree site 2 hole 2 replicate 2 | place: USA:California | collected 2015-04-18 | reverse complement strand
GCACAAAATGTGGGAGGAACAGGCGCAGCCGCGTCTCGCGCGCCTGATCACCGGCGGCGTCATCGTGTCGCGCACGTTAAAGCTGGTGGGCATTGGGGAATCGCACGCCGAAGAGGCGCTCGGCGACCTGACCCATTCGCCCAATCCGACCCTGGCGACGTATGCCAAAAGCGACGGCATCCACCTGCGCCTGACCGCCAAAGCCGCTGCGCGCGCCGACGCCGAACGCCAGTTGGACGCATTCGAGCCGACCGTTCGCGAACGCGTCGCCGAGTGGGTCTATGGTAGCGAAAACGACAGTTTTCCGGCCGTCGTCGGCGACTTGTTACGCAGTAAAGGACTGCAACTCGCGGTCGCCGAAAGCGCTACTGGCGGTCAGCTCGCGAGCCTGATTACCGAAGCGCCGGGCGCATCAGACTATTTCATCGCCGGCTACGTCGTCTATTCGGCCAAAGCCAAAGAAGCGCTGGGTGTGAGTCCCGAAATCCTGGCCAAGCACGGCACTGTCGCCCAAGCCACAACACAAGCACTGGCCGCTGCGGCGCGTCAGGCAGCAGGTGCGGATGTCGCCATCGCCACGACGGGCAATGCGGGTCCAGCCGCGTCAGAGGACAAGCCGGTCGGCCTGCTGCACATGGTCGTCGACATCCAGGGCCGCCAGGTGTGTCAGGAAACGCGCTATTCGACCACGCGCTCCGAGTACAAACGCCGCGGCGCACTCGAGGCGCTGCACCTGCTCTGGCGTGAGCTCAAGTAAAGCAGTTGACGTGACCTCGAGCTCAGCCGAGGAGTGGCGCGAGACAACGCTGAAGAAGGCGCTCGAGCGCGCCCCGGAGCCCGCTGGCGTGTTCGAAACCACCGCGCACATTCCCCAGCAAATTGCGTACACGGGCGACGATCTGGCGTCACGGAATTGGTCAGAGCAGGAACGTTTGGGCTACCCGGGCGAGTACCCATTTACGCGTGGCGTGCAGCCGACCATGTACCGCGGCCGTCTGTGGACGATGCGCCAGTACGCCGGGTATGCGTCGGCGGAGGAGTCGAACGCGCGCTATCGCTACTTGCTCGAGCGCGGCCAGACCGGGCTATCCATCGCCTTCGATTTACCGACCCAGATGGGCTACGACCCCGACCATCCGATGGCCGAAGGCGAGGTCGGCAAAGTCGGCGTGTCGATCGCCTCGATCGACGATATGGATCAGTTGCTGGCGGGGATTCGGCTCGACAAAGTGACCACGTCGATGACCATCAACGCCACCGCGACCATCCTGCTGGCGTTCTACATCGCCGTGGCCAAGCGGCAAGGTCTGAATCCGAACGTCCTCAGTGGAACGATCCAGAACGACATCCTCAAGGAATATATTGCGCGCGGAACCTACATCTATCCACCGCGGCCGAGCCTGCGGCTGATCACCGATCTCTTTGCCTACGCGCAACGCGAAGTACCGCAATGGAACACGATCTCGATCAGCGGTTATCACATGCGCGAAGCCGGCGCGACGGCGGTTCAAGAGCTAGCGTTCACGCTCGCCAATGCCATCGAGTATGTTAACGCGGCGCTGCGCGTCGGTCTGGAAATCGACAGCTTCGCGCCGCGACTGGCGTTCTTCTTCGATAGCCACAACAATTTGCTCGAAGAAGTGGCCAAGTTCCGCGCCGCCCGGCGGATGTGGGCCAAGATTATGCGCGAGCGTTTTCGCGCGCAGGATCCACGTTCTTGGATGATGCGCTTTCACACGCAGACAGCCGGGGTGACGCTGCAAGCGCAGCAAATCGACAATAACGTCGTGCGCGTTACGGTACAAGCGCTGGCCGCGGTATTGGGCGGAACGCAGTCGCTACACACTAATGCAAAGGACGAAGCACTCGCGCTGCCGACCACTGAAACCGCTCAGGTTGCGCTGCGTACGCAGCAAGTTTTGGCGTATGAAAGCGGTGTTGCCGACGTGGTCGACCCACTAGCCGGCTCATACTACGTCGAATCACTCACCGACGAGATCGAACGTCGCGCCTGGGAGTACATCGAACGCATCGACCAACGTGGGGGTGCGCTGGCCGCCGTTGAAACCGGCTACATACAAGCAGAGATCCAGGAAGCCGCGTACGAATATCAGCGTCAGGTGGAACGCGGCGAACGGATTATCGTCGGGACCAATCGCTTTCAAAGTAGTGAGACAGAGCCGGCGATCGAGATTTTGACCGTCGACCCCAGTGTGCGCGAGCGTCAATGTGAGCGATTGCGCACGCTACGTGCGCGGCGAGACAACGAACGTTCTCGGCACGCGCTCGAACGCTTGCGAGCGGCGGCGCGCAACGAACACGAGAATTTGCTACCGCTGATCGTCGAGGCTGTCGAAGCGTACTGCACACTTGGCGAGATCTCTGATAGCTTCCGCGCAGAGTGGGGCGAAGCACGCGACTTCGGACACATCTAAACATCCGAACGTGTATGCTGGTGGGGGACTTTTCTGCTGAAGTATCACTGACCCCATTGTGCGGAGGTTTGACAAGAATTCGTGCCTGTACAAATTCGCAAGCTGTCTACTGATGAAGCCGCCAAGGTGTTTCCAAAGCGCGGACAGATGGACCTATCTGAGTACGCTGACGCACTGGGTGAGTTGCAGCCCGGCGACGCGGCCGAGATCGAGCTAGGGGCTCTTTCGAGCCGCGCATTGAAGCGTCGCCTCGGTCAGGCGGCCAAACAGACCGGCTATTCGCTCAAATGGGCGCGCGATGGTGGCACTGGAGTGCTGCGTTTTCAAGTACGCGAAGCGCGCGGCACGACGACGAAAGCGCGCAATGGCCGGCGCGGCCGGCGGCGCAAGGGCGAATAATCGCCGGTTCGTTTCGTCCGAAACGGCGCGGCTCTGAGCGTTTCGTCTAGATAGGCCCAGCGGGCGGTGCGGCGGCACGCGGTATGCGTAGCTGACTGCAATCGATCCCGCGGACGGGAGCCTGTCTACGATGCGAATGTCGTTCATCCTGGCGCGAATCGCCGCTCGCACGGGCGTGGCGATCTGGCGCCACCGGTTCGGCATGCTCCTGGTAGGCCTGCTTGTGGGCGGCCTGGGCGTCTATGAGCTGACGTACGCGGTGCCCAGCGTCGCCAATGGCGATTGCGCTGACGTGACCATGGCCGCGGTGACCACCGCCGATGATCAGGCGGCGCATGCCGCGTACGCCTGCCTTGCCCCGACCATGCGCAGCGCCACCGAAGACCAGTTCGTCGCTGGCATGCACCAGCGCAGCATGGCCGGTGGCCGCGCCAATCGAGTCGGCGATCAGCGCACGCCGGATGGTGGCCACATCGTGTTCTACACGGTGGAGCAGCAAGGCCAGGCGGTGGGGTACATCGTGTACCTCAACGCGCAGGGCAAAGTCGTCAAAGTCGAATAGCGATTCGAGCGCCCTTCGGGGAAACGTCGCCGACCAGTTATCGACCCCACTGGGGACCCCGCCGGGGAATTCACCCGCCGACAGGCATCGACCCCAGTGGGGGAATTCACCCGCCGACAGGCATCGACCCCAGTGGGGGAATTCACCCGCCGACAGGCATCGACCCCAGTGGGGACACCGCCGGGGAATTCACTCGCCGACAGGCATCGACCCCAGTGGGGACCCTGCCGGGGAATGCATGGCCCACAGGCTTTTGCCCCAGTCTTGTTGCTTCAGGCCGAGCCTGAGCGAGGCCTGCGGGCTAAGAAGACCATTGCGGCTGAGGTGGAGGTGAATGGCTCGCGCTGGTAGCCGCCGTAGACCGCCTCGACGGTGAAACCGGCCCGTTCGAGCAGGTGCTCAGCCTCAAAACGGTAGGTCCAGCGATAGGGCCATTCGACGAAGCGCTTGGCCACGACCGAGCCGTGATCGTCGATGATTTCGTAGGCCGAGCGAATGACGCGCACCTGGCGGGCCAGGTCGGTGCTGACCACGGATTCCACGCGCGAGAGGGTGAAGCCGCGGTCGGGCACGCGCTGCAGGAGGTCGTCGCGCATCGACCCAGGAGTGGCGGCGACCCACTCGGGGAGTGGGTGCATAAAGTCGATGGCCAGGAGTCCGCCTGGGCGGAGATGGGCGTGGATTTGCCTCAGGCAGCGCAGTTGATCGTCTGGCTCGGTGAGGTAAGCGAAGCTTTTGACGGCGACTATGGCCAGGTCGAAATCTGATTCGTCCAGCTGAAAGTCGCGCATGTCGGCCTGAACGAGGCGCTCAGTCGCGTTCGGAATCGCGTTGAGTTTGGCCTGGGCGAGGGCGAGCATGTGCGGCGACACGTCGATGCCAGTGACGTTGAAGCCAGCCCGCGCCAGCGGTACCAGCACCCGCCCGCTGCCGCAGGGGATTTCGAGCACTTTTTGGCCCTGCGCGCGGGCCAGGTCGAGGTAGAGCGGCAAATCGCCGTCGAAGACGAACGCGTCGTAGAGCTCCGCCAGCTGCGCATCGCCCCACGGCTGATCGGCGCGGACGAGCGCGCCGGATTGGGTGATTCCATCACGCAGCACTGATTCACAAGGGTAGCGGCCGACCCCTCGCGACCGTGCGGACATCGAGTAAATGCCAACCCGGCGCCCCAGGGCCCTTTGGGGTCGGCATCGCCAGTGCCAGCGATCATCTCCCAACGGGGGTCCCCTCTGGGGTAAATCTTCTTCTTCGACACTCGCAAAGGAGCCGCGCAGCGGCGGCGAGGCGCGCAGCGTGGCGTCCGAAGCATGCCGAAGGCAGCAGCCGCAAGATGGCCATTGTCCGCCTCGATCGCATCTCCTGGGTGGCACCGCGGCCATTCGCCTGCGCCACCGCCTGCATCCCTTCATGGCCTTCGCCGCGGGGGTGCTCGTCGCCACCGCGCTGGCGGATCTTCTCCCCGAAGCCACCACCCTCATCGGTACCGACGCCAACCCGATGCTGCCGGGCGCCGCGGCCGTCGTCGGCTTCCTGCTGTTCTCCGCGCTGGAGGCGTTCATCCACCGCGAGACTTGGGAGCACGAGCACGAGCGCAGCGCCTCCACCTCAGCGCCGACCGATGTCCACGAGCACCCGTCAGAAGCCAGAGGCGTCTCGCCGCTGAGCGTCGTCGGCCCGATCAGTCTGATCGCGCACAGCACGCTGGACGGCCTGGCGATCGGTCTGGCTTTCCGGGCGGGCGGAGAGGTCGGTTTGCTCGTCGGCCTGGCCGTCCTGGCCCACGATTTCGCCGACGGGATGAATGTCGTGACCCTGGCCCTGGCGCGCGACGCGCGGGTGAGCCTGGCGCGCGTCTTGTTGCTGCTCGACGCCCTCGCGCCACCCATTGGTGCGGCGATTGGCACGTTCGCCGAGCTGGACAACATGGTCCTCGGCTTCCTGCTAGCCGGGTTCGCCGGGGTGTTCCTAGCCGTCGGTGCGGGCCACCTGCTGCCGGAGGCGCACCATCACCGCCCGGGTGCGAGCCTGCAGCTAGTGCTGCTGACGACAGTCGGCGCCGCCGTGGTGCTGGCGATTCGCTACCTCGCGGGCTAGCTCAATGGCTCCGTTCGAAGCCGTCATCTTCGACATGGACGGCGTGCTCATCGACAGTGAGCCGCTGCACTTTGCGGTTCTGTCGGACCTGCTGGCGCGCGCCGGCCACACGCTGACGCGGGCGGAGAACGAGCAGTTCATCGGCACCACGAGCGAAGCCATGTTCTCGACGCTCATCGCCCGCCACGGACTCGCCGGCACGGTCGGCGAGTACATCGCCCGCTACGACGATATGCTCCTGCACGTGCTGCAGCAGCCGCACGATCCAGCACCCGGCGTCACCGCGCTCATGGCGCGCCTGCGCGAGCTGGGCAAACGTCTGGCGATTGCCTCGTCGTCCCGCCGCGACTGGGTTGACGCGACCGTGCAGTCACTGGGCCTGGCCGGCGCATTCGACGCCGAGGTCACCGGCGACGACGTTGAACACGGCAAGCCCGACCCGGCGATTTATCTGCTGACGGCGCAGCGGCTGGGCGTCACGCCTGACCGATGCGTCGCCATCGAAGATTCGCCCAACGGCGTCCAGTCCGCGCGCCTGGCCGGGATGACGGTCATCGGCGTGCGCACCGAGTACACCGCGCACCTGCACCTGGACGGTGTGGCGCACACCGTCGATTCTCTGGCCGACCTCGACCTCAGCGGCGAGGTCTTCTCCTGACCGTCGAACGCTGGCTCGACCAGGAGTTTGTCGACCGCGACCTGGACGACCTTGACCTGGTGGAAGCGGAGGTGCGCGGCTGCCGCTTCGAGCGGTGCCGGTTCCGCGACACCCGCCTGACCGAAGCGACGGTCACCAACTGCAGCTTCGACCACTGCGACTTTCGCGGTGCGCATCTGGGCAGCGCCACATTCAAGGGGTCGGCGCTGGTGGCGTGCGAGTTCGGCATGACCGACTTCTTTCTGACCACGTTTCGCGAATGCAAGCTCACCGGCAGCACCTTCACCGAGATCGACCTGAGCCACACGACCATCGCCGGTGGTGACTGGTCGCTGGTCAACCTGCGCGCGTGCAATCTGCACGGACTCGATTTGCGCAAGGTCCGCTTTGCTGAAGCGGACCTGTTTTCGGCCAACATGCGCGATGCGGACCTGCGCGAAGCGGACCTCACCAGCGCGAACCTCGACCGAGCGCGGTTGTCTGGGGCGGACCTGCGCGGTGCGCGCCTCGACGGACTCAATCTACCCATGTTGGATCTGCGCGGAGTCCACCTGGACATCGAGCAGGCGGTGTATCTCGCCCGATGTCACGGCGCGCTGGTGGAGTAGCCGGCTTTGGTTTCGGAGAGCAGCTCATGCAGACGACTCAAACAACGCCGATATTTCTTCTCGTAGCCACCGTGTCGGTAAGCGACTGAGAAGATCTCGCCCAACGGTAGACCGTTCAGCAGGGACATGCTGAGGCGCACTTCCTGGTCGTACAGCTTGTCGACGAAGTGGACCAGACGCAGGGCGACCGCCTGGTTGTCGATGTGGTCGAGGTCTTCGATGTACAGCGCCTCGAGCTGCGTGGCGATCTGGGCGTAGTGGACGGGGTGCACAGCTTCGAGCTCTTTTGCGACCTCGTGCCAGCGCAGGAGCACCTTTTTGTTCTCGGGCGCCGGATCTTCGTCGAAGGTCGCGCGTACCTGATGGTCTTGTTCGGCGCTCACTTGGGCGAGCTCGGCCCAGTGGCGGTGGCGATAGTCCTCGCCGTCGATCGTCAGCACCTCGAAACTCGCCGCGATGTCGCCGATGTCGCGCTGGAACGCCTCGGCAGCGAACCGTCCGCGACCCAGGTCGGACGGCAGGGTATTGGACGTGGTGATGATGGCGATGGGCCGCCCGCGGCGCTCCAGCAGTCGCTTCAAAAACATGGCCGCCATACGCGTCTGGGCGACGTCGTCGAGCTCGAACTCGTCGATGCACAGCACGCGCGTGGTCTCCATCGCCTCGAGCGTTGGCTCGAGGCCGAGCCGCGAGATGGTGTAGGCCAGCTCACCAAACGACAAGTAGAGCCGCTGCTCGCCGACCGCGTGGTACGTGGCCGCAAGCAAATGGGTCTTGCCGACGCCGTAGCCGCCGTCGAGGTAGATCGCCCGCGGCCCGGTTGCCTGTTTGCGCATAAGCCGGCCGAGCAGATCAGCGCGTCTCGTCTGATTAATCCCCGCCGCGAACTCGCTCAGCCGGTCGCGCGCGGCCCGCTGCCCCGGGTAGCGCGGATCTGGCTGATACGACTCGAACGACACATGCGCGAATCGCCGTGTCGGCACGAAGCTACGCACAACCTCGTCGATCGAGTGCACTGATACAGGCGGCAGATGCTCCACGCTGGATGCAGTATGCGTCTGCATCGCTTAGGAATCGTGCTGCCATAACTCCTTGGGTAGACAGGCTGAGCCAATGCGATCCAGGCCGCGGACATGAGGGCGAAGTTAGGGCCTCTGCAAGTGGGTGCCCGCAGAGGGACTCGAACCCCCGGCCAACGACTTAGAGAAGGGTTGACCTGAATCCGGCGAGCGGTAGGCCTCAGACCCCCCACGGATTGGGAAGGCTGCCTTGACTCTGGTACCCCGGACGGACTCGAACCGCCGACACTTGAAGTTAGCGCCCGCAGAGGGACTCGAACCCCCGGCCAACGACTTAGAGGATGGGTGGTGCCCCCGGCAGGACTCGAACCTGCGCCACCTCGGTTAGAAGCCGAGTGCTCTATCCACTGAGCTACGGGGGCGTGGCAATCGCAACTTTACCAATCCCAAAAACGTGCTCTCCATATTCAGGCGCGGGCCCGAACATCCGCCGAGGGTATGGAGGATCTCCGAGACGAGGAGCCGATCTTTGTCTCGCGCCGTGGTCGGCAGCTTTCTGATAGCGCCTTTCGGGTGCTTTGGAGGCGGTTGCGGCTCAAGGCCGAGCGAGCGTTTCGCGCCGCGCCGATACGGCTTCCGAAACTTACACCTCACGTGATACCCGCCACTTGCATGCCACGGAGCGCGTTGCCTTCGCGGCCGAGCTCGCCCACGGTGATCGCGAACGGCAGCAGGCGCTCGTCGCGACCGTGCAGCACGACCTGTTCTGGCAGAGCAGGGACACGGTGCAGATCTACAACCACGCCATCTCGAACGCCGAGGCGCATGAGCAGCTGCAGACTGCGTACATCGATCGGCTGAAAACGCAGCCAAGGTCGGCGCGTGAAGCTGCGGCGGTCATCGTTGGCAGCGACGCCGCCGAAGGCGGGCTGGCGCAGGAGGCCGTGCAGCGTCTGGCGCGTCTGAATCGGCTGCGCAGCGGAGGATCTTCCTGATGGCAATCGCTGCGTTGGAGTAGCAGGCCGAGGCTGCCGTTGATGAAGCTGCAATCCCTGTCCACCTCGATCCGCAACTAGCGTCCCGCCGACGTGACGCTACATATCGCTTCCGGTTACTCACGCCCGCACAGCAGGCAACGTACATGCTGCGCGAAATGCCCGCTGGGCTGCGCGGTGCACCCGCCATCGACTGGGCAAGCGTACCCACCAAGGCCGCGATATACCTCTTCTTTGGGCGAGGCCTCCAGGATCCCTGCCGCTGGCAGTTGTTGCTGGGAGCTGGAGTGCTCGGCACAGATGGACTGGAGCCCGCCACGATCGTGTTCGCGGTCGCCTGCGCCAAAGGGTTACCGGTTGCCTTGCAGGCCCAGTTCGGGGAGCAGGCCGCGCGCAGGGTGGCTGCGTCACAGTGGGCCGCTTTTGGAGCGGACCGGGCGCACATGGAGGTTCACTACGCAGAGGTCAGTCACTACTCGTCGCTGTGTAACCACCTCCGCGATTACCGCGCGCGGCTGACACCGGACCAACGGAAAGACCTGGCGGACTACTTTCTCCCCGAGATGCCGTCCCGCTTCGTCGATCGGTACGTGCCCACACGCGCAGTCCACCTCGCCCACCAACAGCGGCACAAGGCCAAGACTGACGTGCTGACGCCGATCGTGCACGTCCTGGTCGCGTTGATCGAGCGACGCAAAGCTGCCGCGCTGCGCCTGCTGACCCGATACCGCGAAGTGCGGGCGCAGATCGAGGCAGGTACCTGCGCGGCACCGGTGACGTTTGAGTATGACGACGTCGTGGCGGACGTCAACCGCGATGCCGCCCAAGTGGAAGACGTGCACTGGATCGAACGGCCGGTCCATCTCCGCTTCACCGTGTGGACACCGGCAGCCTGGATGGTCGCCCACGGTCGAGCCGTCTACTTGCGATACCACATCGGTAGAACGCGGGCGTACCACGATGGGTTCGAAGACCGCTATTTACTTGAGTGCCACCCGCCGTACTCCGACGTCCTCTGGTTTGGCGACGGTCTCGCTCGCGGCGGCTTCATTCGCGTCGGACGTTCGATCAACGGTCCGCGGAGTTCCCAATGGCGACGGGATCCCTCCGCTCCCACCTGGAGCGACATCCATTTCGCTGGACTGCTCATGCCATACGCGGGGCTGAGCAATTGGGCGCGTTCCGTTACCCCGAAGCCATCTTCATCGAGCCGGAGACGCTGTACCGGGGTGTGCTGTATGGAAGTGGCTACTCCATTCTGGGGCTCACCAGCGGCGCAACACGCCATTCGTCTTCGGCACACTCGACGCCCTGGACAGGCAGGACCTCGTGCCAGCAGGGTCGCCCGTCGGCGATCTCCCGACGCAGATGCAGGATGCCTGGATCGCCTTCGCCCATACCAGCGACCCTCAGACAGCCACTTTAGCGGGCTGGGAGCCGTACACTGCCGCTCGCCGCACCACGATGCTGCTCGGCGCGACTTGCGGCCCGGTCGAGGCCCCGTTCGAAGCCGAGCGACGGGTCTGGGATGCTCGCGTGCCATCCGGCAGAACCCCTGCCTAACTGGACACTCTTCCGCATCTCGCCGAAGCATCCGATTGAGGTGGCAGCGCCAAGCGATGAACGCGTGCTTCGGACAACCGTTCTGAGCCGATTGCAGATCGTTTGCCAGTAGCGGACGCCAATCCGAGAGGAGCTTTAGATGCTTGAAATTCCACACCTATTAAGAGGGTCTTCGGCAGAGTTGCCATGGGTATCGTCTCTGGCGAAACAGCAGCAATGGTCCAGGTGGCGGCGAGCAGGGCCGCCTTGCCGCGACTGGAGCTGGGTTACGCGCACTAACGGTGGCAAAGCTAATGGCTGAAGCGCTG
>WNFD01007700.1_pt1 | contig 10641 bp, 7 predicted proteins | sample 5400491 | NCBI WGS metagenome assembly WNFD01 (sample SAMN13153343, study PRJNA577476) | soil metagenome | isolation source: 120 cm saprolite under Douglas fir tree site 2 hole 2 replicate 2 | place: USA:California | collected 2015-04-18 | reverse complement strand
TGGGCGCGACACAGCTGCTGCGCGTGCTGCAAGCGACGATTCGCCTTTTTCACGGGCCACTTGTGAAATTGCTGGCGGACTATTTCCGGCAAAGAGATGCCGGCCTGCTGGTTTCCGTGATTCCCCATTTCAATCAGGAAATTGCCGAAGCCTGGAAATTGGTGCAACCGGAAAGACCATTTGTCACATTGATTACCGATATTGCGGATTTTCCTCCGCATTTCTGGATCGAGGCGGCGGAAAACCAATATGTGATCTGCGGTTCGGAGAAGGCAGCTCAACAGGCGCGGGCAATCGGAAAGGATTCCTCACATATATTTGCGACTTCCGGGATGATTTTGCGCCCGGATTTTTATTTGCCCGATGAATCGGATCCGCTGGCGATTCGCAGTGAGTTGGGACTGCAAGCGAATCTGACAACCGGCATGTTGCTTTTCGGGGGATTTGGTTCGAAGGTGATGCTCGAAATTGTCGAGCAATTAGACAATGCAAGAATGCCGTTACAGTTGATTGTGATCTGCGGGCGCAACGAGAAGCTGGCGGAAGCATTTCGCGGCCGGAAATGGAATTTACCGCTCCACATAGTGGGATTCACGAAGGAAGTGCATCGGCTGATGCGCGCCGCGGACTTTTTGATTGGCAAGCCGGGGCCGGGAAGTGTGGCCGAAGCCATGATGCGGAAACTGCCGGTGATCCTCGAATGCAATGCGTGGACGCTTCCGCAAGAACGCTACAACACCGAGTGGGTGAAGGAAAAGCGAGTCGGCATCGTGTTGCGGAATTTCCGGGAAATCGTTGGCGGCGTAAAGCAGCTTCTGGAGCCGGCCACGCTGGCCGAGTTTCGCCGGAACGTCGCGGGGCTCGAGAATCGGGCTATTTTTGAAGTCCCGGAAATCTTTGCGAAGTTGCTTGGCGAGACGCCCAGGCAAATCTAATTGCTGGCGCGCTCAGCGCGGGGCTTGCGCGGATAGTGAGGACCGGCTCCCGGAGTTTCCGCGGGCGGCTGCATGCGCGGCTTCATGCAACTCACGGCCCCCCAGCGCGACGCTTGTTTTGGCGACTCACACATTTTGGCGCAACCTGCGGAAGTTTTGGAATGCGCACAGCCGCAGTAGCACCCTCCGACACTCGTTTTACCGAGTTGGCCTCGCGTGTCGGCTGAAGTGGAAAGCGCCAGCGCTCCAGCGAACAGTGCCAAATCGAGAGTGGCCCAGGTGGCGAGGCGTCGCAGGCGGCGGAGCAGAGGAGACGTCATAGGTAGAGAGTGTCTTCTCGAATCGAAAAAAAACCGATAGCGCGGGATAACTAAGAGTTTTGTTACCGGGGTCATGGTACGAGGTCAAGGAGAGCGGGAAGGGGTGGAGGAGTGGGAAACCGAGGGTGAGTCCCAATTTGAATCTGGAAGCCAATTTTGGTTCAAGACATGGTTCTATCAGGGGCAACTAACTGTAAATGTTTGAGCAATTTATGAGAATGCTATAGGAGAAACGGCTTGGCGTCGCACGTGCAATAGAGAGACAGGTGGGCGCGTTTCAGAAACGAAGCGCACAGAATGGCAAGTGAGGGGGAAGGGGCTTACTTGCTGTTTTGGCGAATCGTTACCACCTGCCTCTGAGAGGGAAGCTAGGATGGATGACCCCACGCGCTGGTGTGAAAACGACACTGGCATCTGAGATGCGCCTTCCGGGGCTCCCCGATCCCAAGCGGGGGCCCCACTTTTTTGCGTTCACAATTCCGCCGTACAATCCGCATCCGCTCAAACTTCTAAAATGAGTCTTTCCTGCCTGTGAGGGATTCTAAAAAGTCGTGAGCTCTTTTTCGAGGCGCGTTCTTTCCCAGCTATCTGGGCAAGGATGCCTTTTCGAGAGGGAGCGCATCTGGGCCGCCATCCGACGCCAGCGTTCGCACAATGGGGATTCCGGCATGGCCGAGGAGATGGGCGATCTGGGTTTCACGCAAGCGCGAGGCGTCATATTCAAAGGCCAGGCGGCGCTGTTTTTCATCCACGCGGAAGCGGCGCAGGCCGTAAAGGTTGGCGAATTCGCCGAGGCGCTGAAGCTGCTCATTGGTTAGAGGCGAATGCAGTTCGTAGGTGATTTCGAGAAGTGTCATGCGGGAATTATACCAGCGCCGGCGTCGAATCGGGCAGGTACTAGAGCAGCCGACAGTCGACAGTCAACAGTCATCAGCCATCAGAAAAGCATGAATTAGCTGGCGCCCTCACGCACGGCTCTGCGGGCGAGAGGGCCGTTTATTCAGCCGACCTGAGAATTTGGGCTACTTGACAGTGAATAGCCCCTGGGGGTATAAATACCCCAGAGGGGTATAAAGTGATGGGAAAGCAGGCGCGCAAGGCGGCGGGAGTGGACAGGGAATTGAAAGCCGCGAATCTGAACCGGCTGAAGCGGATCGAGGGGCAGATCCGCGGGTTGCAGAAGATGGTGGAAGACGACCGCTATTGCGCGGACATCCTGGTGCAGGTCGCATCGGTGCAGGAGGCCCTGCGCGGCGTGGGGCGCAACCTGATGAAGAATCACCTGCAACACTGCGCCTTGAAGGCGATCAGCAGCGGCAAGCCAAAGGAAACGGCAGCGATGTACGACGAATTGCTGGAGCTGGTTTACAAGCATTTGCGGTGAAGGGAGCGGGGGGCCGGGCGAGCCCGGCCCCTACAAGTGAAGCAGAGGGCGAGGTGAGAAAAATGGAACGCGATCCTGTTTGTGGCATGAATGTTGATCCCGAAAAAGCCAAAGCAAAAGTAGTGCACGATGGAAAGAGCTACTACTTCTGCAGCGCGGGCTGTGCGAAGAGATTTGAGCAGGCACCTGGCCAATTTCTTTCCGGGACGCCGCCGGGTGCTGCCGCCCACGGAATTCAGATCGCCGCGGCCGCGAATCCCGCTATGACTTCGCTGCCGGTTCTTGCTGCAGCACCAAAAGTGAAGGACCCCGTTTGCGGAATGATGGTGGACCCGCAGAAGGCGGCGGGAAAGGTTGAGCACGCCGGGAAGACCTACTTTTTCTGTTCGCCGCGCTGCCTCGAGCGGTTCGAAAAAGAGCCGGAGAAATTCCTGGCAGAGCCAGGAACCGCCGGGATGGAACATACCCATGCGACACCGCCTCCGGCAAGCGCCCAGAACATTCGATACACCTGCCCGATGCACCCGGAAATTGTGCAGATTGGTCCCGGGAATTGCCCGATTTGCGGAATGGCTCTGGAACCGATGGATATCGTGGCCGGGGAGCAAGCCGATCCCGAGTACGACTCAATGCGCAAACGGCTCTGGGTCGGTGCGGCGCTGTCTTTGCCGCTGCTGGTGCTTTCGATGGCCGGCCACACACTTGGTCTTCATCTCGCTCCCGGCGTGACAAATGGAATTGAGCTTTTGCTTGCCTCGCCCGTCGTGATCTGGGGAGGCTGGCCTTTCTTCGAACGCTTCTGGGCATCGCTGGTGAATCGCAGCCCGAATATGTTCACGCTGATCGGCCTTGGCACGGGCGCGGCGTATCTCTACAGCCTGGCCGCGACGCTCTTCCCGCAATTCTTTCCGGATTCGTTCCGCGACGCGCATGGAGAGGTTTCCGTCTATTTCGAAGCCGCGGCGGTGATCACGACGTTGGTACTCGTCGGGCAGGTACTCGAACTGCGCGCGCGGCAACGCACCAGCGGGGCGATTCGGGAACTGTTGCATCTGGCGCCGCAGACGGCTCACGTGGTCGCAAATGGGGGCGACCGCGACGTTCCGCTTGAGCAGGTGAAACGCGGCGATCTGTTGCGCGTTCGCCCGGGCGAGCGTATTCCAGTCGATGGGACGGTTCGCGAAGGCGCAAGCGCTGTGGACGAGTCCATGGTTACAGGCGAGCCGTTGCCGGTGGAAAAGCAGCCGGGCGATAGCGTCACGGGCGGGACGCTGAATTCCAGCGGGAGCTTCGTGATGGTGGCCGAGCGCGTCGGCAGTGAAACGTTGCTCACGCGCATCGTCAAACTGGTCAGCGAAGCGCAACGCAGCCGCGCACCGATGCAACGGCTGGCAGGCAAAGTGGCGGGATATTTTGTGCCTGGTGTGGTGGCTGCGGCAATTCTCGCGTTTATCGGCTGGGCCTTGTTTGGGCCGGAGCCGCGATTCGCCCACGCCCTGTTGGCCGCAGTATCGGTTCTCATTATCGCGTGCCCGTGTGCGCTCGGATTGGCCACGCCCATGTCCATCATGGTGGCAGTCGGGCGCGGCGCGACCGCAGGAGTGCTCGTACGCAATGCCGAAGCACTCGAAACACTGGCAAGAGTGGACACCCTCGTCCTGGATAAGACTGGCACGCTAACGGAAGGGAAGCCTCGCGTCACAACCATTCTGCCGCTTGCAGACAGCGGGCTTTCCAAAGACGAGCTGCTTTCGATCGCCGCCAGCGTGGAACTGGCTAGCGAGCATCCGCTCGGACAAGCGATAGTCGAAGCCGCGAAGGAAAAGGGAGTGGATTTTGCGGAAGTCTCTGAATTTCAATCGACTCCCGGCGGAGGGGTTGTCGCACGCGTGCGCGGAGACCGAGTCGTTATCGGCACGCTCAAATTCTTGCAGCAGCAAGGAATCCACGCGCCTTCGGTTGAGGAGGGTCAATATCTCCCGATGGATAGCGGAACGGCGCGCCCGGCGGCGATCAGTAGGGTTTGGGTAGGGATTAATGAAACTTTTGTGGGTGTCCTGGAGTTAGCGGATGTGTTGAAGGAATCTACCCCAGGCGCCATAGCCAAGCTGCGAGCCGAAGGTTTGCGGCTGGTAATGCTCACCGGAGACCGCCGCGAGTCGGCAGCGATGATCGCGAAACAACTGGGCCTAACCGAAATTGAAGCCGAGGTCCGCCCGGAACAAAAGGCGGCAGTGATTGAGCGGCTCAAGAGAGAGGGCCGCATAGTAGCCATGGCTGGAGACGGAATTAACGATGCGCCGGCACTCGCGGCCGCCCACGTCGGCATCGCCATGGGTACCGGCACGGACATTGCAATGGAGAACGCGGGAATCACATTGGTGAAGGGCGACCTGCGGGGCATCGTGCGGGCGCGACGGTTGTCGCGCGCCACGGTCAGCAACATCAAGCAAAATCTCGCGTTTGCGTTCGTCTACAATCTGCTGGGAATTCCCATCGCGGCGGGGGTCTTCTTTCCGCTTTTCCACTGGCTCCTAAGCCCCATGATAGCCAGCGCGGCGATGAGCTTCAGTTCGGTTTCCGTCATCACCAATGCGCTGCGGCTCAGAGCGGCCAAACTCTAATCGCTACTTAAGAAGAGATAAAATTGTCATTCCGAGGCCCGTTCGTCCTCTGAACGGGCCTTGGAATCTGTTTTATCTTCGATCCAAGCGAAAAGCAGATCCCTCACCCGCAAAAGACGTGGGTTCGGGATGACAAATTTTCAGGAGTGACCCCAAAACCAGACCGATCTCCGCCTGACCGTACCCCATGTTCGTTCGTCTATAACCTCAAGAGCGGGAACATTTTGGGTGGAACTGCGTATTAATGTGCAGCAGCCCGAATGAATTCTGTTTTGGGGGTCGGTTATGTCCAGCAGTGGCAATGGTTTAACCAATGGGAAGACGGCCAAGAAGCGCCGCCGGCGCATTATCATCGGCAGCATCGTGGCGCTGATTCTGGTCGGCGGGGGATACGGTGTGTACGCCGCCCTGCGCCCGAACCACGAAATTGATCCCTCCAAACTGGCCGCGGCGGAACGCGGTGACCTGGCGAAGGTCGTCGTCGCCACGGGCAAGATCCAGCCTCTCTCCAAGGTCGAAGTGAAATCGAAGGCCAGCGGCATCGTGAAAAAACTTTACGTGGACTACGGCGACCATGTGAAGACGGGCCAGTTGCTCGCGGAACTGGACAAAATTCAGTTGGAAGCCAGCTTGCGCGCCGCGCAAGCGAATTATCAGGCGGCGCAAGCTGCGAAGGATTCGGCCAACGCCACGCTCGAGCGCAATAAAGTGGACGCGGAAGGGCCCGACGTGCCGTTTCTAAAGCTGAACATGGAGCGCGCGGAGCAGATGTTCAAGGACGGCGTGATGTCCAAGAGCCTGGTGGAAGATGCCGAGAAAAATTATCAACTCGCGCTGAACAAGCAAGTGAGCGCGCAGCGCAACCTGGCGGTATCGCGCGCGGAGATTGCCAAGGCCGTGGCGCAGGAAGCGCAAGCCAAGGCGGCGCTCGAAAACGCGGAAGAAGACCTGCGCAATTCCACAATCATCAGCCCGATCGACGGTTTGGTGTTGTCGCGCGACGTGAATGTCGGCGACGCCGTCAGCTCCATCCTGGTGCTCGGATCGCAGGCGACGCTGATCATGACGTTGGGCGACGTGAGCGAAGTCTACGTGCAGGGAAAAGTCGATGAAGCCGATATCGGCAAGGTGTACCTGAATCAGGCGGCGCGGATCGTGGTTGAATCGTTCAAGGACAAGAAATTCACGGGCAAAGTGACGAAGATTTCGCCTCTTGGGAAAGAGAAGGACAACGTCACCACGTTCGAAGTGCGAGTTTCCATTTCCAATTCCACCGGCGAACTGAAAGCCAATATGAGCGCGAACGCGGAAATTGTGCTGGAAGAGAAAAAGAACGTTCTGATGGTGCCGGAAGCTTCGCTGATCTATGACAAGGACCGCAAGGCATCGGTGGAAATTCCGGAGCCGAAGGCGGACAAGGGAAAGAAAAAGATTCCCGTGCAACTTGGAATCTCCAACGGCGTGAAGACCGAAATTATCTCGGGCCTCACCGAAAAACAGCAAGTGGTTCTTCAATAGCGAGGCGGAAATGACGTTTCGCGACCTGCTGAGAGACACGATCGCAACGCTCCTGGCCCACAAGCGGCGCACCTTGCTGACCATGTTCGGCATCGCCTGGGGCATCATTTCCATCACGCTCATGGTTGCTGCCGGCGAAGGCCTGGGCCGCGGCATACAAAAACAGCAAGAACATTTCGGCAAAGACGTGATGATCGTCTTCTCTGGCCGAACCAGCATGCAAGCTGGCGGCACGCGTTCCGGCCGCGCCGTCCACTGGATGGAGGATGACTACAAGCAAGTTGCCCAGGAATCACCTGCCTGCAAGTACGTGATGCCGGAGCTCGACAACGACCTGAAGGTCCACAGCGCATTCAACAGCGGGGATATCAATACCGCCGGCTCCCTTCCGCCCTTCACAGAAATTCGCAGCATAACCGTAGCGGAAGGACGCTTTTACAACTACGAGGACAACGAAGAAGGCCGGAGAGTGGCATTTCTCGGCAGCGACACGAAGAAGCAGTTGTTCGCCGACCGCGATGCAATTGGGCAGGTGGTGGAGCTGAATGGAATCCCATACACCGTCATCGGCGTAATGAAAACGAAAGACCAAAACTCCGACTACAACGGCGTGGATATCAGGAAAATCTTTATCCCTTTTAACGCGATGAAGAGGGATTTCCCGAACAAGCCGCCAGCCATGGAGCATTCTGTGAGCCGCTTGCTTGCAGCGCCCTGGTCGCTTGAGACGCATCCAGCTTGTGTGAGGCAGATCCGGCGCACGCTGGGGCGGCTGCATAGTTTCGATCCCCGCGATGAAGAGGCCGCAAGCATCTGGGATACGGTGAAGAACGCGCAAGCCAACCGGATGATTTTCGTGGGCATGGAAGTGTTCATGGGCGCGGTGGGCGTGGCCACAATTTTTCTGGGCGGACTGGGCGTGATGAACGTGATGCTGGTCAGCGTGCGCGAACGCACACGGGAGATCGGAGTCCGCAAGGCGCTGGGCGCCACACGCGAATCGATTCTGAAACAGTTTTTCCTGGAAACCGTGATCGTGGTGTTCATCAGCGGGGGCGTGGGCCTGATTATTTCCTATGGCCTTTGCGGACTGGTGAACCTCTTGCCCGCGGTTCCGTATTTTGACGGCTTGGATGCCAGTTGGAAACTTGCTGCGCTGACGATCAGCCTGTTGGGCCTGATTGCGGTGCTCTCCGCACTCTACCCCGCGAATCGAGCCGCATCCGTCGATCCGATTGAAGCGTTGCGCTTCGAGGCAGGCGGATAATGCTCATCGAAGTCTTCAAGGAGGCGTGGACAGCTTTAGGGCGCAATCGCGTGCGCAGCCTGTTGACTATGACCGGCATCTCCTGGGGAATTGTTGCCGTGACCTTGCTTCTAAGCTATGGCTCAGGGTTCCGCAGCGTGCTGCTCTACACCTTCGAAGTCTTCGGCAAGGGAGCGGTGATCTGCTGGCCCGGAACCACAAGCGAGCAAGCGGGCGGCGAGCGTGCCGGCAAGCCGGTGCGCTTCGAGCAAGAAGATGCGGATTGGGTGAAAGCACAGTCGCCGCTTGTCAAACGTGTGACGCTTGAAAACGTCAAATTTCTGGGAATTTCCCATGACGAGCGGCTTTCGGACACCGCGATTCGCGGCGTTTATCCCGAATACGGCGAGATGCGCAACGAAGTCCCTTCCGAGGGGCGATGGATTTCCGCGGAAGATATTGCTGACCGGCGACGCGTCGTTTTTTTGGGCGCGCGGCTGAAAAAGAAACTTTTCAGCGGGACTCCCGCGGTCGGAGAAACCGTGCGCATCAACGGCGTCCGCTTCACCGTCATCGGCACCATGGACATGAAATTCTCCGACAGTTGCTATTTCAATTGCGACGACGAGTCCGCCTTTATTCCATATCCAGCGGCCGCGGACATCTGGGACGCGCGCTATGCCAGCGTGATGATTTTCGAACCCGTGGCGCCCGAATTTGAAGCTCCGGCGATGCAGCAATTTCGCGATGCGATCGCGAATCGCCAGCATTTTTCGGCGAAAGACAAGCGAGCCATCACCATGTTTGGGCGGCAGGAATTCAAGCCCGTCTACGATGGGATCACGCTGGGCATCGAAGGCCTGCTGTTTCTGATTGGCTCGATGACGCTGGCGATCGGCGGCGTCGGTGTGATGAACATCATGCTCGTCTCCGTGGATGAACGCGTGCGCGAAATTGGCTTGCGGCGGGCGCTGGGTGCCAGAAAAGCACATATCCGCTGGCAATTCCTCCTGGAAGCGTTGGTGCTCACGCTGGCTGCCGGAGCGATTGGCATGCTTTTCTCCGCGGCACTCACCTCTGCGATTGGAACCTTGCCGTTCCTGGGTCCGGCTTACGAAGATGATTCAGGCAAGGTGGATATCCACCTCACCCTGTCCGTCACGACCATGGTGCTTTCGAGCCTCATCCTGATTATCGTAGGCGTGATCAGCGGGTGGATGCCCGCGATGCAGGCGGCGAAACTCGATCCAGTCGAAGCGCTGCGCTACGAATAAGCAGAATTTTCCGTCGACTCGCATCCTTACAGTTTCTTCTTCAAAAATCATGTCGCCTTTCGCGCCTGCCGGTAAAGTTGGGGCGAATCTCTCCCGCTGCTATAGTAGGGAAGAGGGGATTCCGCGCTACATTGGCCCCTCATTTGAGAGGAAAATAATGGACCGAAGGCTTGCAATCGTTCGAATTTTCGCAGCGACGGCCGCCTTGGCAGTGCTGCTCACCGCCGGCCGCCTGATCGAAGGGCACGCCATCTTGAAAGAGAGTTCTCCCGCGGCGAATGCCACCGTGGCGGGGCCGGACGTCTCCATCACGCTGAAATACAATGTCCGCGTGGATGCGGCACGCTCCAAGGTCCAGTTGTCGCATCCCGACGAAAGCGTCACCGAGCTGCCTCTCGTGAAGCAGGTTTCACCTGACACGTTATCGTCGAAGGCCACTGGCCTGGCGCCGGGAGCCTACAAAATTCAGTGGCAAGTGCTGGCTCCCGATGGACACATCACGCGCGGAGTGGTTCCGTTTGCTGTTAAGGCTTCCTGAGCACCCGCATGGCTGATCTGCTTGGCATGTTCGGTTTTCTTGTGGTGCTTTTGCGCGCCGCAATATTGGTCTTTCAGACGATCCTCGTCGGCGGCGTGATTTTTCTGTCTTTCGTGGCGTCAAACGAAAGTCTACGGCCGGAAGAGTTGACGCGGCCTGCCTGGAAGTTCATCCGCTGGAGTGGCGTGGGCCTCGCCCTGTGCCAAATCGCATTCCTGATTGTCAACTCGCTGGTTCTCGGCAATTCCACGGACATTTCGATTCGTGAAATGCTGGGCGCAAACTTCGCGATTGCTGGCGTTGTAGCGATTGCTGCCTCACTCGCTGTTGCGTTGTGGCCCGCGCGTCTGCAGAAAAGCGTCAATCGATCCGTGTTGGTCCCAGCGCTTCTCATCCTCGGTTCTTCCGTGGTTACCAGCCATTCGTTCTCCCGGATGGAAGGCCGCGGAACACTCGTTGGGTTGACGACGCTGCACCTTCTGGCGACCGCGAGTTGGATCGGCGGGCTTCCCTACCTGCTGCTGACGATGAAACGAATTTCCGAACAGGGCGTTCGGATCAGAATCGGCCAGCGATTTTCACGCCTCGCGCAGATCAGCGTCACCGTCCTATTTCTGGCCGGCCTGAGCATGAGCCTGGTATTCGTCGGTTCATGGAACGCGCTCTACGGCACGGCGTACGGCATCATGGTCGGAACGAAGGTGGTTTTGTTCGGCTGCCTGCTGCTTCTTGGCGCCGCAAACTATTTCATCGTCCGCGGGATTGGGGCGGCTTCCACCAGCGGGGCCACAAGCCTGATCCG
>WNFD01034569.1_pt1 | contig 10642 bp, 10 predicted proteins | sample 5400491 | NCBI WGS metagenome assembly WNFD01 (sample SAMN13153343, study PRJNA577476) | soil metagenome | isolation source: 120 cm saprolite under Douglas fir tree site 2 hole 2 replicate 2 | place: USA:California | collected 2015-04-18 | reverse complement strand
ACGTGGCTGAACCCGAGTTCCTCGACCCGTTCGGCGTAGGCACGCACCGCACCTGCGTCCGCGCCGATCTCGGTCTGGGGGAACACGACGCCGATGCGCATGGTGCCAGTTATACCTCGCGGGAGAACCGGGCGACGGCCTGGCCCCGCTCGTCTTCGACGGCGGGGCTTGCGCTTCGCGCGACGGCCTGGCTCCGCTCATCTTCGACGAAGGTGATGCTGCTTCCCGTGCTGTTCCTCCCCAGCCGCAAGTCCTGACCGGTCAGCGAGTCGCGGCGAAGCCGTCGGTTGCTGGGATTCCAGCGATGTCCACGGGGGCTCGCTCAGTGCCTGGCGGTCGCCGCGAACCGCACCCGGTCTCCCTCGACCTCGATGGTCGCATCGGCGAACCCGGCGTCGAGCAGCCGGTCGGCCAGAGTGGCGGACTCGACGGGCACGAAGATGTCGTCCTGGTGCAGGCGGCGCCTCTCCGGTGTGTCCATCCCGTCCGAGCCCACCAGCACGCCACCGGGCCGCAGCACTCGCGCCATCTCGGCCAGCGCGGCGTCCTGCAGCGCGGCCGACGGGATGTGGTGCAGCATGGTCAGGCAGGCGGCCGCCGAGAAGCGCCCGGCGGCGAACGGCAGTCGCGTCGCGTCGGCGGCGACCACCTCGACGTTGGTCCCGGCCAGCCGGGCCGCGAGCCGGTCAGCGAGGCCCACGTCCAGTTCCACCGCGGTGACGTGGGCGGCGCGCCGCCGCAGGACGTCGGTCGTCAGGCCGGGCCCTGCGCCGACCTCCAGCAGCTCATCGCCCAGGTCATGACCTTCCAGGACCCAAGGCAGCAACTCCTCTTCCACCAGCCTCGCCCACTCGGGACTGGAGCAGATGGCCAGGTGCGCCTCGTTCACAAGCGGCATCATAAGCGCCGCCCGAGCGAGGTGCCCGCGCCGGAGCCCGGAATTCGCGCGGGCGTGGTGCGGTTGGCACGGGCATGGCTAGAGGGCACCAGATCACCATCACCCCCACCGGGCAGCACGTTGAGGTCACCCTCAACGGCGAGAAGCTGGCCGAATCGGACCGGCCGGTTCTCCTCGACGAGACCGGCCTGCCAACCCGTTACTACCTGCCTCGCGAGGACGTGCGCACGGAGTTGCTCCGGCCCACGAGCAGCGAGACCACCTGCCCGTTCAAGGGCCAGGCCTCGTACTGGTCGGTGCAGGTTGGCCAGGAGGTCTACGACGATCTCGTCTGGAGCTACGAGACGCCGATCCCTCAGGCCAAAGGAATCGCCGGCCTCATGTGCTTCTACACCGAGCGCGTCCACCTGACGATCGACGGCGAGCGCCAGCCGGTCCACTAGGCACCCTCACGTGCCGGGGCTGACGCCGAACGTTATCTGGTAGTCGCACCTGCCTTTGCAGGTGAAGACGCTCGTGGCATCGTCATCGACATATGAGTAGGCATAGGGCTCGGCCTTCTTGAACACGGCGGCGTAGTCCACCGGCCACCTGGCCGGGTCGCACTGTGACCGGGGTGCCCACGCGCCGCGGCAGCAGTACTGGTCCGTGCCGATCCTCGCGCACGCGGACTCGCAGGCAACGGCGACCCCGCCCGCCTTCACTTGCAGCGCGCTCGGGCAGGCGACCGGCTTGGTGCAGCCGGCCGGTACGCAGCCCGTCCGGCTGATCTTGTCTGTGGTCTGCCCCGCGGTGATGTTGATATACATCGGCAGGTTGGAGCCATCGACCATGCTGACGTCATAGAAGTCCAGGCCGTCCCAGGCGTTCAGGTCGTACTCAGCCAGGGTCGCGGGAATGGCCCCGTTGCCGGCGCACTGGAACCGGCCATTGCAGTCGCCGGTCTGGCAGTGGCCCAGGCCCCCGTGAAAGACGCAGCCCGTGCGGCCCCAGAAGCGGCCGTTCCAGTTGTCGGGCACGGTAATCGTCAGGCTCTGCCCGGCCGGCAGCACCCAGCCGGTGGTCGCCAGCGGATGAGCCGGGTTCTGCGCCGCGGCCACCCAGATCGTCTGGCTGACCTTGTTAACGAAGGTCACCAGACGCTTCCCAGACGCGACCGCGGCCGCGTCGGGCACCGGCAACGGGTCACTGGTCCGGGGAGCAGCGGTTGACGGCGACGGACTAGCCCTCCGCGCGGCCGACGACGGCGTTCCCGTGGCGGAGCCCGGCGATGCTGCCGCTTGGCTGGACGCGACCGGCTCCGCGCTCTGGCCCGGCTGACCCGCCGTCGTGGCGCCGCCGGGCGAGGAGCACGCCACCACCAGCGCGGCGGCGGGCACCGCGGCCACGATCGACGTGGCTAGTTTCCACGTTCTGCTGAAAGCCATCCTGTCCGTCCTACGCTGCTCAAGGCGTCCGGCCTGGTGCGGCCCGCGTGCTGGGGACCGGCGGACCGCTGTGACATCCCCTGTCTTGGAGACGCTCGGACTGCGGCTGCATAACAGAAACTCCGATGGCGGAGTCGTCCCAGGTGCCGGCGGCTTTCGGCAGTTACGCCAACCCCTGGGCGGAGTTCTCCGGCCACGCGGCATCATGCGGATACGGAGTTTCTGTTATCCGCCCTGGTTTTCGGCGTCTCCACGTATGAGGCGCAGGGAACCGAAGCAGTGGCAGCGGAAGGGACACCGGCCGCCCCGGGCGGTGCCGGAGCGCGGCTGCGTCGGCCGACTTCGACGAAACGCGAGGTGGCGTGGGAATGCCCCGAGGCAGCGGGCCTGGCGTGCAGACGGTGATCGCCGCGCAGCAGGGCGACGAGGCGGCGCTGGACAACCTGCTCTCCGAGTACCTGCCGCTGATTTACAACATTGTCGGGCGGGCCCTGAACGGGCACGCCGATGTGGATGATGTCGTGCAAGAGACCATGCTGCGGGTCGTGCGCGGCATGCAGGACCTGCGCGATCCTGGCGCGTTCCGGTCCTGGCTGGTCGCTGTCGCCATCCGTCAGTTGCACGATCACCGCCAGGCACGGCAAGCCGCGCCGCTGTATGGCCTCCGGTCCGAGGTGGCCGACCCCGGGGCCGACTTCGTCGACCTGACCTTGCTGCGGCTCGGCTTGTCGGGCCAGCGCCAGGAAACCGCGCAGGCGACCCGCTGGCTCGACGCCACCGACCGCGACCTACTGGCGCTGTGGTGACTTGAGGCGGGCGGCGAGGTTGACCGCAGCGAGATCGCCGCCGCCCTGGGACTGCCGCCCGGCCACGTTGCGGTGCGCATCGCCAGGATGAAGGAGCAACTCACCACCGCGCGTGTCGTGATCCGGGCCCTGCAGTCGGCCCCGCTGTGCGATGGACTGGCCAACGCCACAGCGGACTGGGACCAGGTTCCGAGCCCGCTGTGGCGCAAGCGCATAGCCCGGCATACCCGCGACTGCCAGTCGTGCGGCAGGCACTATGACGGGCTGATTCCAGCCGAGCGACTGCTGGCCGGCCTGCCCCTGGTGCCGGCCGCGACCGCGGCCGGCCGTAGCTGGCTGCTGAGCCGGGGGCTGGCACGATCGCACAGCAGCCAGGCACAATCCCCGGGCTGCCAGGCACCGTCCGCTGGCAGCCAGGCATCATCCCCTGGCCGGCAGGCACCCTCCCCTGGCGGCCAGGCTCGTTCCCAAGGGCGCCAGGCGCTCCACCGGGCGGCCACCAGGTCCCACCACGGACGGATCCTGGCCAAGGCCGCAGCCTCCGTGCAGCCAAAACTGGTCGCCGTGACCCTGGCCGCTACCTGCGCCGTCGCCGGCACATTCGCCCTGGTGCACGCGCACAGGGCGCGGCCGGCCGCGCTGGCCGGCCATCCGGCGGCCGCCAGCCCCGCGGCACCGCCCAGCCCCGTCACGGCGGTGATCGCACGCCCGGATCGCAGCCCTTCGCCGCGGCGGGCGCCGGCGGCCGCCACCGCCAGCGCGCCCGCCGCGTCCACGGCGGCGGCCAATGCGAAGAAAGGGGTCAGCGCCTGGACGTTCACGGGCGTCGACCAGGCTCTCGCCGAATCCCGGGTGTCCTGGTACTACACCTGGTCATCTAGTCACGCGGGCATCACCAACCCGCCAGGCGTGCAGTTCGTCCCGATGATCTGGGGACCCGGCAGCGTCAACGCGGCGACGCTCAGCCAGGCCAAGGACGAGGGTCACATCCTGCTCGGCTTCAACGAGCCCGACATGAGTAGCCAGTCGAACATGATGGTCTCGCAGGCGCTCAGCCTGTGGCCTCAGTTGATGGCCACCGGGATGAGCCTGGGCAGCCCCGCCGTCGCTGTTAACGCGGCCACGCCGGGCGGCTGGCTGGACCAGTTCATGCGCGGCGCCGCCGCCCGTGGTTACCGGGTCAACTTCATCACGGTGCACTGGTACGGGGCGGACTTCACGACCGGCCCCGCGGTCCAGCAACTGGAGAGCTACCTTCAGGCGATCTACGCCCGGGATCGCTGACCTGTTCGCGGGGGTCCACCTAGGTACGGGTTGATCCGCATTCCGGCAGGTCAGAGTCCACTAGTGTCCGCCCCGGTGCGCCGCTGTCCATGGCGTTTTGCTCCCAGGTTGGCTCCCGATGGCTCCCATGCCTCGTCCAGCATGACTCGCCGTATCTCAACGGTCGTGGACGCCCGCGCTCGCTCCATCCCTGCCTTGGTCCTGGCCCGATGCTAGCGCGGAGCCGTCCACGGTAGTCCCGGTATGTCCTCTGACGTGCAATGTCCTGGTCTAGGCAGTCCACCCAAGTCCGCTGAAATCCCCCCAGGTAGATGGCCGTTGCCCCCCACCTTGCCCCCAACTCCCAAGCCCGCGGGGGCCATCCGCATCTCGTGGCTATGCACCCTCCCGGGCGGCAGTAGGGGTGACCGTTCATGAGCATGACCGGAAGCGGTGGCCCGCAGAACATGGCCGCACACCACGCTGCCCAGATGATCCGGCAGAGCCACGCCACCGTCCAGCAGAACATGATGTTCCAGCGGTCGAGGATTTTCACCGTCGTCCTACCGCCTGCCCCCAAGACGACGGCCATGGGGCTGGAAGTGACCAACACCTTCACCTTCACCATCCAGGAGACGGAGCCCATCGACGGCGCTGCTCAGTACGACCTGCTGGTGGACGGCGAATCTGTGTGGTCCGGCATGGGCGATAGCCTCGCGGACGCCTATTGCAGGCAGTCATGAGGGTCACCGGTGAAGAGGACGAGATCCCGAACGACTGACCGGAAAATCACCCAGCGGAAATGGGCGCGCGGCAGCGGACCCGGGCCTGGTGCGGTGATCGGGCCTGTTCAAGAGCGGTATGGGTTATCCGGCTTTGGTGAGGGCGATGGTGAAGCCGAGCGCCTGGATCTGCCGGATGTGGTTGCGGAGCTTGCGGTCGGTATCGGTGCGGGCCTGGTAGTAGCTGGGGCCGAGGTCGGTGAACCGGGCGGCCGGGTCAGCTAGCAGATGCCAGATGATGACCAGGATGGAGCGGGCGATGGCGACCTGGGCTTTGGCCTTGCCGCGGCGGCGGGCGATCCGGCTGTAGCGCTCGCCGAGGAAGGTGGCGGTGCGGGCCGCGTTGACCGCGGCCTGGCCGAGGGCCCCGCGCAGCCAGGTGTCGCCCTGGCCTTTCTTCCCGGCCCGGGACCGGGGGCCGGACTGGCGGGCTGAGGGGCACAGCCCGGCCCAGGACACCAGGTGGGCGGCGGTGGGGAACCGGGACATGTCCAGGCCGGTTTCGGCGATGATGGTCTGGGCCAGGCCGGGGCTGAGGCCGGGGATCTCGGCCAGCCGGGCTACCGCGTTCAGTACCGGGGCGCCCGGGCCGGTTCCGGCGCCGGGCGCGGTGGTGCCGTCCGCGTCGATGCCCCAGGCTCCGGGCATGGCCGAGGCCAGCTCGGCGGCCCGGGCGCCCAGCTGGGTGATCTTGGCGTCCAGGGCGGCGATCTGGTCCAGCAGCAGGGCGGCGAGCTCACCGTGGTGGTCGTCGAACATGCCGTCCAGGGCCTCGACGAGGGCATCGTGCTTGGCCTTCATGGTGCGGCACGCCACGCTCGACAGCTTGATCAGCGCGCCCTCCAGCAGCTTTTCCAGCCGCTGCCAGCAGCGGGTGCGCTCGTGGATGAGCCTGGTCCGGGCCCGGGTGTAATCCCGCAGGTCCCGGACCGCCTTCGGCGGCACGAATGAGGCGCGCAGCAGCCCCATCTCGGTCAGCCGGGCCAGCCACATCGCATCCAGCTTGTCCGTCTTGGGCCGGCCGGGCAGGTTCTTAGCCTGGGCCGCGCTGACCAGTTGCACCGCCAGCCCGCACGCCTCCAGGACGAAGAACCAGGTCCGCCAGTAGTCCAGCGTTATCCGGGGTGCAAATATGAGGAAATTGGACATTGCCCAGGTCGGGCCGTGGCGGACGCGTCTGTGACGGTGGCCGTCCTGGGTGCCACCGGCTCTGTGTCAGTGATCTGGGGCGCTCGGCGTTTGCGGCTGCTGGCCGAGACGACGGCGCAGCATGAGGTTCTCGCCGTGCGCGGCCTGGAGGGCGTGCTGTAGCTCGGCGATTTCTTCACGGTGACGGCGCTTGAGCTGGGTGAGTTCGCCGGTGAGTGCGGCGATGACGTTGCCGGGCTGGTCCGGTCCGGTGGCGCGGCGCTGGGCGGGGCGGGCCTGCGGCTGGGCGCGCAGCTGCTCGACGCGCTGCCGGATGGCGGGGTTGCGGTAGAGGAAGTCCAGTGACACCGGGGCGGCGGCGGCCAGGCCGCGGAAGGTGACCGGCTGCCCGGCGCGGAGCATGTGATCGAGTGCCGCTTCGGCGCGGACGGCCGTGGCGGCGGTGCGGGCAGCGGCGGCCTTCTGCAGGCTGGCCAGGTTGCCGGGCCGGGTGGCAGTCATGCCCGTGCGCCGCGGGGGCCGGGCCGGCTGGCCCGGCCGGCGATCTGGGCGGTGCGTGCGGTCACGCCGGCGCCGCGGACCGTCTGCTGTGGCGCGGGCGCGCCGGGCCCGGCTGGCCGGCCGGGCGTGCCTTCGGTGCCTGGGTGGTGCTGCAGCGTGGTGATGATGGCCTCCAGCGAGGCGGCTTCGCGGCGGCGGCCTTGCAGCCAGATGTTGTCCTCGCCCATCGGCGTGCCGGTGCGGGCGCAGAACGCCTGCTGCCGCTGGTCGATCAGGTGCAGGGTGCGGTCTTTTTGCTGCTGCAGCTCGGGCAGGAACGTGGCGTCGGTCGCGAACTTGTCGCAGGTCAGGCAGGCGTTGCCGCGGTCGCAGGATTGCCGGGGCGGCAGCAGGCACCACCCGTTGGGCAGGATCCGGTCGGTCCGCTGGTCGAGCTGCAGCATGTCGTAGAGGTCACGGGCGCCGATCTCGAGCTCGCGGGCGTCGGCGGTGAGCTTGCGGAACCGCAGGAACTCGGCTTCGTGGGTTTCGGCCAGGGTCTGGGCGTAGTGCATCGTCATCGCGGGCGAGAGATGCCCGGGGTAGCGCTGCACGACGTGGACCGGGACGCCGGCGTTGAGCAGGCTGGTGGCCCTGGTGTGCCGGAACCGGTGGGTCCGCTGGAAGTCGACCAGCCGGCCAGCGCTGTCGAGGATATCGAGCCGCCGGGCTAGCTCGGTGAGCGCCTTGTGCAGGGTCGCCGACGCGTAGGGCCGGTCGGCGTTGCGGTTGAACAGCAAGCCCAGGAACAGGTAGCGGGGACGCGCACCCGGCGCGGCGTGCCCGCGAAGCCAGGTAGCGGCCCATTCCTGCTGCGCCCGGATGATCGCAACGACCTCGGCGTCGACCAGGATCGTGTCCGGGGCCCCGTCGATCTTTGTCTGCTGGTAGCGGAGCCGGGCGGCCATCGCACCCGGCTCCTGGGCGGCGGCGGGCCCGGTGGCCAGGGGCAGCAGCGGGTCTGTGTCCAGCATGAGGATCTCGCTGATCCGGCGGCCGAGGCGGGCTTGCAGCATCATGATCCGCATCGCCTGCGGGTCATCCAGGCCGCCGCCGGCGGCCTTCTCGCCGAGCTGGCCGATCCCTGCCATGATCTTCGCCATGGCGGTGTCGTCGATGACGTCCAGGCCCGGGTCGCGCCGGGCGGGGCGGGGAAGCTCTCTGATCCGGTAGAAGCCGGCGTGCCCGGCTCCCAGTTCCCGCCATCCCGGCTCGCCGGTGGCGGCCGCGGCCGCGTCCTTGTGGTCGTGCATGAACAGGTAAAACTGCTCGGCGTGGACCAGCACCGTCTTGGCGTGCGCCGCCGATATCCGCTGCCCCTGGGTGGGGCCGCGGCTGGCCCGGGTGGCCCGCACCTGGCCGAGGAAGTCCTGCATCAGCTGGCGCACCCGGGACGGGTCGGCGTCCAGCCGCGGCTCGCTGATGCCGCGCCCGGCCAGGAACGCATCCAGCACGGTCAGCGCGAACACCCGCTGGCTGAGGGTCGACCAGCGCAGCACCCCGGTCTCCAGCGCGACCTTGCCGTGCCATTGCGCGGCGCGGCGCAACCACCGGGCGGTGATGCGGTGGAAATGGATGGCCTGGCGTCCCAGCGGCTCGTGCTGGCGCACCGGGATGCGGTGGTCTTCCACCGGGTGCCACGATTCCCGCTGCCACCACGGGCGGGTGTCGTAAGCCAGGTCCAGCAGCCACAAGAACCGCAGCAGCACCTGCCGCATCTGCATGAGCGACGACGGAGCCGGGAGCCTTCCCCGGCGCCGGTGCACCGCCAGCGGGATCTCCTGCAGCCAGGCGCGCGCGGGCAGGTCCATCAGCGAGCGCGGCGCCGCCCCGGCCCGGTGACCGGCGGTGATCTCGGTGAGCCGGCGGGCCAGCATGACGGTGCCGGGCATCTGGACCCTGCCGCCCAGCTCGATGACCCGGAACATGCACCAGGTCACCTCCTGGCGCATCGGCCCGGGCAGTGCGCTGACGTCCGCCACCGGGCATGACTTGCCGCCCCCGGCGAAGCCGCCCCGGTAGTGCTCCGGAACCGTGCCCGCCGACAGCCGGGGCAGCCGCATCCCCGGCGGCACCGATGCCCACAGGCGGCTCAGCACCGCGGCGTCATGCCCGCAGCCAGACGCCTCCCAGCAGTCCATCAGCTCTTCGGCGCTGATCCCGTTCACGCGCACCGCCCGGCCTGGGCGCCGGTCACCGAAACCGCCCGCCATCCCGCGGTGAACGCCCGCCATTCAGCGACCGACCGCATGTCCGCGTCCTCGGTCACGTGCGCATACAGCTCCAGCGTGGTCTGCACGTCGCCATGGCCAAGCCGGCGCGACACCACGTGCACCGGCACCCCGGCCATCAGCAGAGCGGTGGCGTGCGAATGCCTCATCCAGTGCGGGGTCCAGACAGCCGGGACCTGCCGCGCCAGGTCCCGGCGCAGCCGCCCGACCAGGTCATAGACGCTCTCGGGACGCCACGGCGCGAACCGCGTGCCGCCCGCGAGGTTCATGAAGACCGGCGCGGCGTCCATGTCCGCCACCGCCAGGTCGGCGCCGGCCTCACACAACTGCCACAAGTACTCCCCATAGAGCCGGTCCAGCACGTCGGAGATGAACACCCGCCGGTAGGCCCCGCCCTTGACCCGGACCCCGTGCGGATGGTCGCGGGGCACTACCTCGATGAACGGGGTGTCGCCGCGGCCGGAATGCCAGTCCCGGTGCTGCAACCCGAGCGCCTCCCCCAGGCGAAGGCCGGTCTCGGCAAGAAGCACCCACAACAGCCGGTCCCGGACCCGTCCCGTCCACTGCCCGCCCGCCGGATCGAACCGCGCGCACGCATCGCAGATCGCCTCGATCTGCCCCGGGGTGAGCACCGGCGGTGGCACGTGCTGCGGTGCCCGCACCCGGATCACCGCACGTTGCCGGCCCTTCCTGCGGGCCACGTGCTCCAGCATCGGCTTATAGGCCGCCCGGCCCCCGTGCACCACCCGCACCAGATCGCCGCCCAGCGCGACGCCGTTCAGCTCGTGGAACCGGTAACAGGAGGTCACCGCCCGCAGCCGGGTGCTGATCGTCGACTCGGCGAACCTCGCCGGCCGCGGCCCGATTGACACCACCCGCGGGCCGTCCCCGCTGCGCAGCCACGCCAGGAACCCGCCCACATCGGCCAGGGCCAGCTCATCCCACGCCAGCCCGAACACCGACAGGTAGGTCCACCACAACGCCAGCGCCCGGGCATAGGACTTCACCGTGTTCGGCGACGTGCCCTGCACCCGCAGGTACTCCAGGAACTCCTCGGCCGGCCCGACCACCCGGTGATCGCCTCCGAGCACTGTCCAGGTCGCCGCGCCGCCCCGCAGCACCAGCCGCTGCGTCCGGCACTCTCCGTCAAATGTCGTCACGCACTGTAACGTAGCGGCTGCGGATTACCCGGCTGCGACAGACACGCCGGCCACCTCGAAAGTCCTTCACCCGCCGTGGCAGACGGTCCCCTCATCACCCCGGATTACCGAGGTGGCCTCCATCACAACCCGGGTCACGCCCAGGCAGGCCAGGTGATCGGACATGCCCAGCAGGGAGCGGGTCATCGTGGAGCAGGCCTGCACCTCCTGCAGCCGCTTCCCCGGATGGTCCTCATCAGGCACCCGCACGCAGCACACCAGCTCGGCCTTGCCGATATCCAGTGCCGCGACCCGCTCGATCAGCTCCTCGTTGTCCTGCGTCGTGGTGAGCATCTGGCCTCCTGCCATGATCGGGCGGCCACTGCCCGCAGGAGCCATGGGCACAG
>WNFD01007698.1_pt1 | contig 10642 bp, 10 predicted proteins | sample 5400491 | NCBI WGS metagenome assembly WNFD01 (sample SAMN13153343, study PRJNA577476) | soil metagenome | isolation source: 120 cm saprolite under Douglas fir tree site 2 hole 2 replicate 2 | place: USA:California | collected 2015-04-18 | reverse complement strand
ACTATCACGTCTCGTTGTCACCCGCGAAGTTCCTCGAAAGCGAGGTTCCCATCGCAGAATCATCTCTTGTAGTGGGCTCCTTTTGAATTTAACCGCTGGCGTATCGAGAACCTATTCAGCGCAGTACACTCGCAAAAACAAAGTGGGCCCACGCCAACCTCAACAAGGGGAAAGTCCCATGACGTCTTCCGCCGTTCAGCTCCAGCAACTCGATAGTGTCCCCCTCGCTGTCATCCGACGCCAGGCGAGAGCATCCGAGCTCTCGCGCGTGGTACCGGAGTGCTGCGGCCTGGTCTGGAAAGCAGTGCGGGCGCAGCAGGCGAAGGCCGGTCGCCACGTCGCCATCTATTGGGACGGCAGCATTCGCCTCGAGGTCGGAGTGGAGCTTTATGGGCCATTTGCTGAGCAAGGCGAGGTCGTCCTCTCGGCAACACCCGCTGGCGCGATGGCATCGGCAACGCATTTCGGGCCTTATAGCGGCCTCGGCGCCGCGCACGATGCAATTCGCCAGTGGTGCAGAGCCAACAATCACAGCCTTGCGGGCCCAAATTGGGAGATATACGGTCACTGGCAGCCCGAGTGGAATACCGACCCGTCGAAGATTCGCACCGATGTCTATTACCAGCTGGCCCGTTGAAGCACACCGGCGTCATAGCAGAAGTAGATCAACTCCCCGGCGCGGAATGCACGTCGAAGAGAGCCATCTCCTCCGGTGTCGGTGCCTGGAACATCTCGAACCATCGCAACATCGCATCCCGTTCTATGGGCGGATTCTCCATGCCCCGTTGTTGAATCCTCTCGAAGAGAACATCCACCGGTGCCGTGAGATAGTGCAGCTCAACCGCAGCGCCAAGGGCCCGGGCTCCGAGCCGCAAGGTGTCCCGCTCAGACCTGCCCCACGTGCCCCACTCGATGATTACTGTGAGGCCAAGGGTGAGAAGGTCTCGAGCGAACTTCCACTGGAGAGCTTCGATCTTCGCGCGCGCCCCTTCGTCGTAGATATCCAGCGAAAGGGCATCCATCCATTCGTCTGGAGAAAAACGTATCGCTCGGAGGCTGCTCTCAAGCCGCTTCGCGAGTGTGGTCTTGCCCGAACCAGGCAAGCCGCACACGACAATCAACCTCGGGCTGCTGCCTGATCTATCCATAGGGGCATTATTCCGCGGGGCACGATTCCGCGGAAACACGTGCCCTGCCAAGAGTCTTTCGCGTTGCAAAACGGCCATCATTTCAGACTGACCCACTGCGCAAATCTTCCTCACTTGACAAAACCTCTCCTCCGGATTGGCTACAATGGAGAGAGCGGACTGAAAACCGTGCCGGTAGCCGTCGTAACCCCAGCTTCATCAGGACTTTGCACTTCACCGCTTAGTACTTACAAGACTTTCCAACTCTACGCCGCACCCTAGTCCAAACCTAAGCTTTGTATTTGGAAGACTTTAGCAGCTTTTCTACCAGGGGAGGGGTAACCCGCCCAATCGAGGTCAGCCTTGAAGATCGTTCTAGCCGAAAAAGTCTCGCCCGCCACCCTCGCCGTCTTCCAGCAGGAGCCCGGCTGGAAGATCGTCACGCCCGACCAGATTAAAAACGGTCTAGCCGCCGAACTGCACGACGCCGACGCCCTCGTCGTCCGCTCCGCCGTCCAGGCCGACGCCAAGCTCCTCGAGTCCGCCCCCAAACTCCGCGTCATCGGCCGCGCCGGCGTGGGAGTCGACAACATCGACACCGACGCCGCCACCCATCGCGGCATCGTCGTCATGAACACCCCCGGCGCCAATGCCGTAGCCGTCGCCGAGCTCACCCTCGGCCTCATGATCTCGCTCGCCCGCTCCATCCCCCGCGCCAACGCCACCATGCACCATGCCAAATGGGAGAAAAAATCCCTCCAGGGCTCCGAGCTGCGCGGCAAAACCCTCGGCATCGTCGGCCTAGGGCGAATCGGCCTCGAAGTCGCACGCCGCGCCGCCAGCTTCGGCATGCACCTCATCGGCTACGACCCCTTCGTCGCCCCCGTCATAGCACGCGAAAACAACGTCGCCCTAGTCCCCATCGACGAGATCCTGAAGTCCTCCGACTACCTCACCCTCCACGTCGGCCTCACCACCCAGACCGAAGGCCTCATCAACCAGACCTCCATCCGCATCATGAAGAAGGGTATCCGCATCATCAACTGCGCCCGCGGCGAGCTCATCGTCGATCAGGCCCTCGCCGACGCCATCAAATCCGGCCACGTCGCCGGCGCCGCCCTCGACGTCTTCCACCAGGAGCCCCTCAAAGACTCCCCCTTCTTCAACCTCGACAACGTCATCCTCTCCCCCCACATCGCCGGCGCAACGGACGAGGCCCAGGAGGCCATCGGCATCCAGCTCGCCATGCAGGTCCGCGACTACCTGAAGCTCGGCGTCGTCCAGAACGCCGTCAACCTCCCCTCGCTCTCCCACGAGGAGTACATCGAGATCGCGCCCTACATCGAGATGGCCGAGCGCCTCGGCCACTTCCTCTCCCACGCGACGCCGGGAAATCTCGAGAACATCCAGATCACCTACACCGGCCGCCTCGCCTCCGGCAAAACCGACCTGATCCGCAACGCCGCCATCGCCGGCATCTTCAACGGCACCGACGGCGATGCCACCACGGCCAACCGCATCAACGCCGCCTCTATCGCCCACGAACGCGGCATTCGCATCCAGGAAGACAAGAAGGAGTTCACCACCGGCGGCGTCGGCTCCGTCCTGAAGCTCGTCCTCCACTCCTCCGACGGAGACACCAGCGCCTCGGCCACCGTCCTCCACGGCAACTCGCCACGCCTGCTCAGCTATGACGGCATCGACATCGAAGCCCCCCTCCACGGCACCCTCGTAGCCATCCGCAACCACGACGTCCCCGGCGTCGTCGGCCGCATCGGAACCATCCTCGGCGAGCATTCGGTTAACATCGCCAACTTCGCCCTTGGCCGCGCGACCGATCCGGCCCGGGCGGCCGGAACCGATCGTTCCCGCCGCGTCCCCCAGGGTCAGGCCATCGCCGTCGTCCAGATCGACGTCTCCAGTGCCGCCTCCGCCAACGCAGCCCTCGAAGCCCTGCGCAAGGTAGAAGCCATCGCCAGCGTCCGCCTCATCGAACTTGGCAAACTATAACGATTCGACACCCGATGAGGCGTGAAATCGCATCTTCACGCGTCGTCCCGCATCACAGTAAGCTAGAAACAGAGAAAGAAATCATGCCGCTCTACGAATACGAATGCACCACCTGCCACAGGCACACAGAAAAGATCCAGAAGTTCTCCGACCCCGAAATCACCGCCTGCCCTCACTGCGGCGGCAAGCTGGAGCGCGTCCTCTCCGCTCCTGCCGTCAGCTTCAAAGGCCACGGCTGGTATGCCGACGGCTATGGCAACGCCAAACCCAAATCCTCCGGCGACGGCGCCAGCAAGGCCGGCAGCGACTCCAAACTCAGCACTGATTCGAAATCAACCACCGACTCGAAGTCCGGCAAGGAAAGCGTTGTTCCAGCAACGTCGGCGCCAGCGTCCGCTGCCCCAGCCGCAGCCTCATCCGACAAGAAATAACAACGCGAAGCGGTCATCTCGGGACTGCTTCGCGTTCGAATTTAACGCAACAAAAAAACTAGGACTTCTTCGGAGGAACCTTCTTCCCTTCCTTACGAGCCTCCGACAATCCGATCGCAATCGCCTGTTTGCGGCTTGTCACTTTTTTGCCGCTGCGGCCGCTCTTCAGCTTGCCCTGCTTCATCGCCTTCATCTCGCGTTCGACATTCTTGCCTGCTGACGGGCTGTACTCGCGCGATGAACTCGACTTCTTCGCGCCGCTCTTCTTCGATGCTGTCTTCTTGCTGGACTTCTTGGCTGCCTTCTTCGTCGCCATGGTTATTCTCCCTATTACATAGGAAGCCTCGACCCCGCAAACGAGTTGCATCACGAGCAACCAGCGCAGACGATCATTTCCGGGCTCTCCGGCGTCTCCACACCACGACGCCCGCCAGCATCACCAGCGCAGCCGCACCAACAAGCCGCAACGTCATCTTCTCCATCCACGATCGTGTCCGCTCCAGCGACCCATCCTGCCAGGCTGCATGCACAGCCTCCAGGTCAGCAGCCAATCCAGGAATCGTAATCGTCTGAAAGTCAGTGGTCGGCAACGACCCAAAGATCCTCGCCGGCGTCGGCGCCCCTCCATTCCGATCCTTAGGGATCGCGAGCATCATCTCGTTGATCTCCGCATCGCGAGGGTCATCCCACAACGCAGCCTCAGCGGTATTCGGAAACAGCGTGTCATGCCCGGTCATCTTCCTCTCGATCGCCGCCACGCCATCCTGACACACGCCCAGCGGATAGTACCCCCCGAACGGCAGATCGGGCCGCCGCAGATGCTGATCCACATACGCGATCAACATCTTCCCCACCAGCCGCGTCACCTCCAACGCCTCTGCGTCCCGATACTCATGCGCATGACGGCCAAGCACCCAAGCTTGATCGAGCGTATCCATCGTGCGAAACTCCGCCTTGCCGTCGATGCCAAAGTAAAAGCTCACGTCCGCATTCACTTTGGGTCCGCGAATCTCCCACTCATACTCCGCATGACTTACCGGGACAAGGAGCGAGCGCCGCGACCCTAAAGCCCGACTCGTCTTCGGAATTGCAATCTGCGAGTTCACGTAGAACGGCATCATCACATCCTGTCCCTTGTAGTGAAAGTGCCCGAAGTTGGCGAAGTACCGTGAATCGTAGATCACGAGCGAATGCCCCGTCGCAACCAGCGCCTGCATCAGCTCCTCCGGAGTTGTGGCCGTCTTCCCATCCACTTCCGCTGTCACCGTCGGCGCTCCTTGCAGCGCATTCAGGCCCAGCCGGTTCAGTACATCCGCCAATCGCTGGCTGTTAGGATGCATCGGCGCAAGCTTCGGATTCGCCACGTCGCCCCGCACGATGCCCGCCCCCACCTCACTCACCAACTCCGCGTTCGAAAGCCCTGGCAGAGTTGAGGGTTTGTCCAGACTCACCGTCTCGGCCTTCTCCGACGCGTAGCTTCCCAGGTCGAGATACTCCACAATCACTCCCTTGTCGGCACCCGATGGCCATGCTTCAGTCGGCGCTCCGGAAGGCGTTCCGACCGGCGTCTCCGGATGCTTCGTCACCACCTTGTTGATGACATCTACCGCCGGGTTCACCTCCTGCATCGTCCATCCCGGAAAGCGATCCAGCCCCTGCCAGTCATTACCGAGGATCAGCTCCCGCAGCCGCTTGATGAGCTTCGGGGTCATCAACGCCGGTCCCTTCTTGCCCCGCTTATCAAGCTGCGCCAGCAACGCGTCAATAAATCCCGGCGTAGCCGACAACTCCCGCATCATCTGCGACAGAAGTATCGTATTCGGAGGCGTCGGCGTCTCTGGCACCACATAGGGCGCCTCTGTTCGGCACCCGAAAAGAGCAAGCAGAACACTCACGCACACCCCGCGACGGACACCTTTGGATAGGTAGACACGCTTTCGCATCCGCCCATTAAACCTTAACCCACGTGCCCTGCCATCTAGTTATTTAGCTAGTGGTAGGAAAATTTGGACTAGAGATATCCGACAGAAAAAAACTTAGAAATCTGCATTTCCCGATTACTCGATCTCTAAAGCGAATCGAGCTTCTTGGTCACCAGTTCATTCAGCAGTACCGGATTCGCCTTCCCCTTCGACAGCCGCATCACGTTCCCCACAAAAAACGCGGCGACGGTCTTTTTCCCTCCGCGATACTGTTCCACCTGCTTTGGATTCGCCGCGATCACCTCGTCGATCATCGCCTCAATCGCACCCGTATCGGAGATCTGCTGCGGCTTCTCCCGCTTATAAACGACAGGGAAGTCCTCTTTCTTCTCAAAGCTGATGTCCAGCAGCTGCTTCAACATCTTGCTCGATAACTCACCCGACTCAGCCAGATCCGCCGCCATCACAATCCCGGCCATCGACACCGGCGACTGCTCCAACTCCAAACCTGCTAACCGCAAACGCATCGTCAACTCGCTCGTCAGTAGCGCAGCCACGCGGCGAGGACTCTTCGCCTTCTTCGCCGCCGCCTCAAAGCTATCGGCAAACTCCCGCGTCGCCGTCAACGTAGCCGCATCCTGCGCGCTGATCTCATACTCCGCGATCATCCGCGCCCGCCGCGCCTCTGGCAGCTCCGGCAGCATCTTCATAATCTCCGCCTGCCACTCCGCACCCACGACCAGCGGCGGCAAATCAGGCTCCGGAAAATACCTGTAGTCATGCGCCTGCTCCTTACTCCGCATCGAGTAAGTCCGTCCCTCCGCACTGTTCCAGAGCCGCGACTCCTGCACCACCCGTCCACCGTCTTCAATCACGCCGATCTGCCGCTCGATCTCGTACTCCACTGCAGCGCGAATATAGCGAAAGCTGTTAACGTTCTTCACTTCAGCCTTCGTCCCAAACTGCTTCGCTCCTTTGAGCATCACGCTCACATTCGCGTCGCAGCGCAGCGAGCCCTCTTCCATATTGCAGTCGCTCACGCCCGTGTACAGCAGAATCTCCTTCAGCTTGGTCAGATACTCGAAGACCTCGTCCGCTGTCCGCAGATCCGGCTCACTCACAATCTCCACCAGCGGAGTCCCGCATCGGTTTAGATCGATATACGTCTTCGACACCGAGTCCGCAAACCCATCGTGCAGGCTTTTGCCCGCATCTTCTTCCAGGTGAAGCCGCGTCACGCCGATCCGCTTCTTTATCGCGCCGCCGTTCGTATCGAGCGCCGGAACCTCAATCCACCCATGCTCCGCAATCGGCTTGTCGTACTGCGATATCTGGTACCCTTTGGGCGAGTCCGGATAAAAATAGTTCTTCCGTGCAAAAATACTTGTCTCACGGATCTCGCAGTTAATCGCCTTCGCTGCAAGCACCGCAAACTCCACCGCCCGCCGATTTAATACCGGCAGCGCTCCCGGCAACCCCAGGCAGGTCGGACAGATATGCGTATTCGGTTCGCCCCCATACTTATTGACGCAGCCACAAAATGCCTTCGACTTGGTCAAAAGCTGAACATGAACCTCCAGCCCAATCACAGGCTGGTACTTGGCAAGAATCTCGTGAGAAAGAGCTGTAGCGGTCGACATAATCTAATTATCCAGCAAGCTAATGCTCTGAATATTTGCGTTTTTTGTTAGCAGAATTCCGGGGCCTGAAATTGGGACCGGAACCCCGTCCTCACCCACCCACGAGGCTTGTTCAACGTATAGGGAGCATTCCTCAGCTGCATCCGAGTAGTAGGTTAGTAAACCTAAGATGCTTCGCCCGTCCCCAAGCTCAACCTGGACTACTTGGATATCCTTTGCCTCACGTTGAAAATGTCGTTCCAAACGGATCGGCGTGAAGTGCGCTCCGTGATCTTTGCTTTACGAAAAAGCCAGGTGAGCCGGCAATCGAGATCAGGAATGTGATCGCAGCAAGTTCAATAAGTTTATTAGGATGCCATTGGATCAGCGTATCCGTGCTCGGCGGTTTTGGCGGACTCACATCGAAAGGCAGAGCGCCGTGTGTGAACAAGACAAACGTCGCATAGATCAAAAAGCTATAGAGACATGCCTCGATAACCTTGTCCAAATCTGTTTGGCTTCCCCTTAATGCGAGAAGCTGAACAACATATGCCGCTGCAAATCCAGGCAAGAGGATGAGCAGTATTTCGAGTGCAACAATGCTCGTAGGCATTATTTCCCTTTAGATACCGTTGGCGGAGGTATCCTTACAGGAGGCGGCATCTTCACGGGCTTGGGAGCCTGCGGCTTTGCTCCTCTTTCCAAATGGACTGCACCAGTCTTCCTACCTTCATTCAAATATGGCATCGTGACTTCCTTTCTCGCGGCTTCCTCTGAAGAGGAAAAAAACCCTAACTTAGCATACAACTTGCAAATGACACCGAGGTCATCCGATGGGCCGTCGTACCTCCAAAAACGCATTTGGCCCACCCAAAGGCATCCATGAGAAAATCCGCACAACGCCCTTCACGACACAGATAACCGCAAATGAAAGAAAAGCCTCCCCCAAAGACGCGCAGCTATGGAGTCGACTCCCGGCACCTCCTTCCCATGCTCCGCGATCTCCTGGAACTGGCAACCGTTCGCCTCGCAAACAGTAAGACCCGCCGCCACGTCATCCAGCTCGGCCGCAGCGTCCGCCAGCATGCCTTCGACGCCCGCGATACGCTCCCGGTCATCGATCACCCAGCTCTCGCTGCGTTCCTCGGCTGTAACGAACCCCGCGAGATCATCCTCCCGCCGATCGACACCATCAGCCTCTCCGGCCTTGGCTTCGTCGTTCCCTATACCCTTCTCGCAACCATCGTCAGCGCACTCCGCCCAAAAAAAATCTTCGAGACCGGAACCTTTCGCGGCGTCGGCACCCTCACCATGGCGCTCAACGCCCCCGAGGCCGAAATCTACACCCTCGATCTCCCCGAACAATACACCGAAGCCGAGGTCGAAACCCTCAGCAAAGGCGACAAGGAGTGGGTCCGCCTCTCCCGCACCTCCACCGGCTTCGCCTTCCTCGGCCATCCCGCCGCCACCCGCATCCACCAACTCCGCGGCAACTCCCTCACCTTCACCCCGCCTGACTTCCTCACTGATACCGACCTCTGCTTCATCGACGGCGGCCACTCTTACGAGTGCATCAAAGCCGACACCGAGACAGCCCTCAAAATTCTCACTCCCAACGGCGTCATCGTCTGGGACGACTACGCCTGGTTCATCGACGGCGTCAGCCAGTACCTCACCGAACTTCGCAACTCGCTCCCGCTATACCGCATCGCCGGCAGCCAGCTCGTCATCTGCCGCGGCGATCGAGAACCGATTCCAACAACAATCTAACCTCATAGAAAGCATCACGCCTCACTATGGATCCCATAACTCACCTGATGACCGGAGTCTGCCTCGCCCGCGCCGGGTTCAACCGCAAGGCAGCCTACGCCACCGTCGCCATGACGCTCGCGGCCGAAGCCCCCGACCTCGACAGCCTCTGGGCCATCGACGGCCCCATCGCTACCTTCCAGCATCATCGCGGATGGACCCACACCTTCCTCGGCATTCCATTCGAGGCCGCGATCGTCGTCGGCGGTATCTGGCTCTTCCACCGCTGGCGCATGCGTCAAGCCGCCTCCAGCAAGCCAACCCGTGCCCCCATACGCTGGGGCCTGCTCTACTGCTTCGCTCTCATCGCCCTGCTCAGTCATCTCCTGCTGGACTGGACCAACAACTATGGCCTACGCCCCTTCTTCCCGTTTAATCCTCGCTGGTACGCAGGCTCCTTCGTCTTCATCTTCGAGCCTGTCCTCTTCCTGATCCTCTTGATCGCTCTCATCGCTCCATCCCTCTTCGGCCTCATCGGCAGCGAAGTAGGCGCACGCAAACCTGCCTTCCGCGGCCAGAGCTGGGCTATCGCCGCCCTTCTCGGCATGGCCGCGCTCTGGACCATTCGCTTCGTTGAGCATCAGAAGGCCATCCAAGTCGCACAAACTGCCGATTACAGAGGCGCGCCCGTTCTACGCGTGGCCGCCGACCCCTATCCGATCAACCCATTCAGTTGGCAGACCGTAGTCGAAACGCCACAGTTCTACCAGATCTCCACGGTCAACACGTTTAACAGCACCATCGCAACCAGCGATCGGGCTGACACAATCTACAAACCGCCCACCACACTCGCGACGCTCGTCGCCAAACGCAGCTGGCTCGGCGAGGTCTATCTCGACTGGTCCCAATATCCTGTCGTCACCGAAACAGACACCGATCCGGACGGCCTCACTACCGTGTCCTTCCGCGACCTGCGCTTCTTTTACAACACACCGTTCCTCTCCGGCCGGGAGAAGACCCCGCTTTCAGGCACGGTTTACGTCAACGCCGATCGCCGCGTCGTCCGCATGGAGATGAATGGCCGAATTCAGGACTAGCGGAAGATTCGCTAATCCTCTTCAACCGGCAGACTCGTCCCCCGCCGGCGATCGAACACTTTGCGCATCACATAGACCAGCAGCAGCACCAGTACAATTCCGCTCACCCCCAACACATAGTTCCGATGTTCATGAATGGTTCTCGTGATCGTTCCCAGAATGGCCGGTCCGTAGGTAATCGTAATAATCGCCCAGATCAGAAACCGCACAAATTTGCCCACGAAGATCGCACCGAAGAACCACAAGGGTTTCATCTCAAACACCCCAGCGGCAAACTCAAACAACTTCACCGGCATGGGTGGCGGCATCATCGCCGGAACCATGATGGCGAGAAACTCCTGCTTCTCAAAGCGGTCGCGAAGCTGCTCATACCGCTGCCGGTTGATCCGCTTCAGCAAAAACAGCTCTCCACCCGCGCGTCCCAGATAGTACGGCAACAGGCTGCCAACAGCGGAACCCAGCGCCGCCATGAAGCAATACAACAGAAACCGCTTATGGTCATTCGCAACATAGTCGATAAGCAGAGCGTCGATCGGTACCGGTATCGTCGACGAATCGATAACCGCCAGAGCGCCGATCCCCCACACGCCAAGCGGCTTCAGCGCCGCGAGCATCATGGCGTTCCATTTACTAATAAGTGCAACGGGGGAGATCTTCACGGGGTATGTCTCATTCTACCTGCGGTCC
>WNFD01007697.1_pt1 | contig 10642 bp, 11 predicted proteins | sample 5400491 | NCBI WGS metagenome assembly WNFD01 (sample SAMN13153343, study PRJNA577476) | soil metagenome | isolation source: 120 cm saprolite under Douglas fir tree site 2 hole 2 replicate 2 | place: USA:California | collected 2015-04-18 | reverse complement strand
ATACGAAGAAGCTGATTGGGGCCATGGTAGCGGCGTTCGTTATTCTGTTCGCGGCTGGGTTTCTAGTGCATAGCGTGTTGCTGGGACCGACATATCGCGAGATGCGCGACGCGGGGTTTTCGTTCCGTCCGGAAGACGCGATGCGCCACAAGCTCTGGGGCATTTGGGTGAGTGACGCACTGTATTCCATTCTCTTCGTATGGGTGTACGCGAAAGGGAAGGAAGAAAAGCCGTGGGTCGGTCAAGGAATCCGCTACGGGATCTTGATGACGCTCTTCACCGTGGTGCCGTCAACGATCAACGACTATGTTGTCTACAACCTGCCGCACACATTGGTATTGCACTGGATGATCGCCGGCCTGATTACCCTGGTCCTGATGGGCCTGGCCGCCGCTGCAATCCTGAAGAAGCCCCGCGCTGCGTGAGTCACGAAACGACCATCATAACCGCGGCATTCGCAAAAAGCCTGTATCGATAAGCTCTACGGCGCATCTATTTAGTGGCGACCGTAATGGAGAATCAATCAATCACATCGGCGGTTTCGCGCCGGCATTCAAGGCACGGGCGCCCGACCGCACTACTCATTCTTTTTGAGATTATTTCCTTCGTCGTTCTTGCGCGGTTTTCCTGGCCGCGCCGGGGAAACAAACTTTTGTTTTGGGGATTGATCGCAGTGACTGCCATGATCGCTGCTATGTACTTTTTGATGTTCAGGGATGTTCCTCTGCCTCCAGCCTACTGAAGCCGAGGCTACTTAGGACGCCGAGGTGTTTGCGCGCCTACCGGATCGTGCTATGACTGTCATTGGATTAGTGGCGGTTGGTTTATTCAGTGGCGGGTTCATGCTTTACGCCCTGTTTCAGTGGACGCGGGAGACGATTCGCAAACCGAAGGGGACCGCATTTTGGCGACGACGGTGCTGAAGCCGAGGGTTCTTACAACAGATATGAACCTTCAAATCTCAATCCGGGAATCCGGCGATGTCACTATTCTGGACCTGCAGGGAAGAGCGACAATCGGCGTTGACAGCGATCTGCTGATCAGCCATCTGCAAAGATTGGTCCACAACAGGGTGAGGAAGGTGTTGCTGAACCTGGCAGACGTGACGCAGTTGGATAGTTCGGGCATCAGCGCCATCACCGGGACGTATGTTTCCCTTGTCCGGCAAGGCGGTAGCTTGAAATTGCTCCGTCCGTGTGGTCGCGTGCGGGCTGTGCTGCGGGCGATCCGCTTGCCAGACATTATCCCAACCTTTGAGGATGAGACCCAAGCGCTGGCCAGCTTCCGACCGCAGGGTTACTCTGCTAGGCCCTGAAGCCGAGGGTTACTGGTTGAATCAAGCAGATTCGCAGTTCCCGCAGTCAAACCTTGCGACAGGCCCTTCACATTTTATTGACATGCAGCAAAATAACCGTCGTGCGGACGAGGGCGTCTAATTGATAAGGAGCCCGGTCCCATGAAATCTAATTCGGGTTACGCAGGGCGCACCATAGAACGAATAATTGAGTTGTCAGCGGATGCCCAAATAACCAGGCGTATGACAGCTAGAGACTCCCCGGCATTCCACAATTTGACCGGAGCGATAGCAGCCTACGGCAAAGCACTCGCGCTTCTCACCGCACTGCAAAAGAGGGAAGAGTTCTACTTAATAGTCGCCGCAGCCGCCTGACGAGGGGACGCCCCACTTCGATCTCTTGAGGTGCGTACTTGCGCCCCTCTTCAAATCCAGCAAACCACGCTTGCTTCCTCTTTCCATGTCCATATCTTTTTCCTCATGAGGTTCCCCGAGTCGGGCGGGCGCAGGCGCGGGCGCGGTCGAGGAGGAGGTCGCGCTCGCGGGCGTTGCGGGTTAGGGCGCCGGCGCGGGCGAACTCTTGCTGGGCTTCGGCGAAGCGGCCGAGCTTGAAGAGGAAGTCACCGCGTACGCTGGGCAGGAGATGGTAGGCCTTGAGCGAAGGCTCGGAGTTGAGCGTGTCGATGAGCGCGAGGCCAGCGGCGGGACCGAAGGCCATGGCGACGGCTACTGCACGATTTAGCTCCACGACCGGAGATGGGGTGAGTTGGGCGAGCTCCTCGTAGAGCGTGACGATGCGCGGCCAGTCTGTTTCTTCCGGCGTGAGCGCTCGGGCGTGGCAGGCAGCAATCGCAGCCTGGAGCGCGTAGGGGCCGCGCATGCCGCCGAGCTTTCCGGCACGGTCGAGTGCGGCTAGACCGCGGCGGATGAGGAGTTGGTCCCAGAGGGCGCGGTTTTGGTCGAGGAGGAGGATAGGCTCTCCGGATTCGCTCACGCGCGCGGCTGAACGTGACGCCTGGATTTCCATGAGGGCGACTAGGCCGTGGACCTCCGGCTCGTCGGGAGCGAGTTCGGCGAGGATGCGGCCGAGGCGCAGCGCCTCTTCGCAGAGGGCGGGGCGCATCCAGTCGTCGCCGGCGGTGGCGGAGTAGCCTTCGTTGAAGACAAGATAAATGACTTCGAGCACGGACGCGAGACGCGCGGCGAGGTCGGCCTTGCGAGGGATCTCGAAAGGAACGCGCGCTTCGGCGAGCGAACGCTTGGCGCGAACGATGCGCTGGGCGACGGTGGGCTCGGGGACGAGGAAGGCGCGGGCGATTTCGTCGGTGGTCAGGCCGCCGAGCAAGCGCAGGGTGAGCGCCACGCGGGCCTCCGGCGAGAGAACGGGATGACAGGAGATGAAGACGAGGCGAAGGAGGTCGTCGCCAACAGTGTCGTCGATTGCGGCGTCGAAATCCGGCACGGCCAACTCCTGCTGGGCCTCGAGCTCGCGGCCGAACTCCTGGTGCTTGCGCTCGAGAAGCTTGTTGCGGCGCCAGAGGTCGATCGCGCGATGCTTCGCGGTGGCCATGAGCCATGCGCCGGGGTTGTCCGGGATGCCCGACTCCGGCCACTGTTCGAGGGCGGCGACGAGGGCATCCTGCGCGAGTTCCTCGGCGATGCCGACGTCGTGGACGATGCGCGTGAGGCCGGCGATGATGCGGGCGGACTCGATGCGCCAGACGGCATCGATGGCGCGATGTGTGGGCGTGGACGTCACGGCTACCCATCACACCATCTTCAAATCGTTCGCGCAAGCGGGCCGCGATGTGCGGTGAATACACGGCATTTTCCTAGCTGTACGGAGGAGGAATCGCTCCTATGGGTGCGATCCTGCAATCGCCCGCCTGAAGGTGGCCGCTATGGTTTGCAATTGGCGAACTCTTCGGGGCCGAACATCTGGCGAATCTCCGTCTCGCCTTCCCAGCCCGGCCAGTATTTCTTGTGCAGTTCCATAAAACGAACCGCGCTTTCGACCGCTTCTTGCTTGGATTTCAACTCGAACTGGGCGTAGCCGCCGATAATCTCTTTGGCCTCGGTGAAAGGCCCGTCAATCACCGTGACTTTTCCATCGGAAAGACGGACGCGGGCTCCCAGCGCGGTGGGGCCGAGTCCACCGCCGCCGATCATGCTGCCGGATTTGTTGGCCTCTTCGCTGAGCTTGTCAATGGCTTCCATTAACTCCTTAGGTGGGAAACCCGAACGCTCAGCCGACTTAACTATCATCATGAATTTCATGGTCACATCTCCTTTTCTTTTCGTTTTCTGCGCGGAGCCGACTTCCGGAGGGTGGCCGCCGGCTGAACCTGGGCTCTATTGAAGCGTCGAACGAGAAGCAGCGAAATCGACATGCTACGCGGATTTCTTCTGCAACTCGGGCGGGAAATCGCTATTCTCGAACACCTGGCGAATCTCGATCAAGCCATTTTCCGGCAGGGGGCAGCGCTTGGCCCATTCCACGGCCTCCTCCTTTGACTTCACCTGAATGATCCAGAAGCCGGCAATCACTTCCTTGGCTTCGGCGAAGGGGCCGTCGGTTATGACGGGCTTGCCGCCGGACACGCGGAGGCGCGTGCCTTTGGAGGTGGGGTGGAGGCCCTCGGCGGCGAGCAGCACGCCAGCTTTGGCCATGTCCGCGTTGAACTTTCTCATCGGGAGGACGATATCTGGGCTGGGAACCGCGAACTTCTCTAGAGCTTGCGCCGGGGCGGGCAACAGCATCATGAATCGCATTGTTGTGTCTCCTTCTGGTTTAGGTTAGGGCCGCGGCTTCTTGCCGGTCTCGGCCGAATGAAACTGGGCTCCACTTAAGCGTCGAACGAGGAGGAAAGAAATCGACAGGTACGGTAGCGATTTTGGAAGAATTTGTGAAGGGCTCGCGAAACCGTGACACCGCCAGGTAAGGTTACCTGCCTGTCTAGCCAGCTATGACCCAAAGCAGCGGCCGGATGGATGCGACGATCTGCAGTAAATGCTGCAAGAGATTTGATGACTCACAAAGATGCGCCGGTACGGTTTGCCAGGCTGCTGAAATGGCCGGACGTAGCAACTGGAACGCCAGCCATGCCACGCTGTGGAACAGATGGCATCCTTGTGCCGTCACCGCATGGGGCATACAAAATAACGTGGCGAGCACGAAACCGGCGATCGCCACTTGCACGATTGGTTTTTGGTTCCTGGAGTATGTGTAGGGCCGCTTCATTTCTGCCTCCTGCATGACGGTGTTTCTTGGCTCTACTTATGTGTCGAACGAGGGGACCCGAAATCGACAGGCTCCGGGAGGATTTTGCGGGCGGTTGGCGACTCAGGTGGCCGGGAGGGCAATCCTGGACACGCCGCCGCGAAGTTTGCAACTTTATGATTCGGAGTGGGTTTAGTGTATGGAGGGGGGCGTGTATCTAAACGTTTCCCGAGCGTTTCTTGATTTGGGAGAGCGCGTATGAAATGTGCTAGCCGACCGTGCGCTGGAGCGACACAGTTTCGGAGCAGCGCAAAGTCGTTTCTATCGATTCTCCTTTCCGTTGTTTTCGTATTCCCTACTGGCATTGCTTTACCTACGCCTGCCGCCGCTGCGGCCGCTAAAGACAAGAAGCCGAAGCAAGACGCTGCGCTGAAGGGATTGCCGATCACCGAGTTGAGCGCGGATGAGGCGATTTTGCATGCTTTGAATCGGCTGGCGTATGGTCCGCGGCCGGGGGATGTGGAGCGCGTGCGGCAGATGGGGCTGGCGAAGTGGATTGAGCAGCAGTTAAATCCGAATGCGATTGATGACCGGGCAGTGGAGGCTCGGCTGGAGCAATTCCCTACTCTGCGGATGTCGAGCGCGAAATTGCTGGCGGAATACCCGCAGCCGAAGCAGCAACAAAAGCAGGCTGCTGCCAGGAACGTGCAGACGGAACGACCTGGGGACACGGCGGCGGCGACGGTCGCGAGAGACATAGCCGATAAGGGCGCGCAGTCACCGCAAAGCGGGCAGGCCCTCCAAGGCGAGCAGGCTGCGCAGGAGCCGACGCCGGGCGCGGAGAGCGCCGAGAGCATGAAGGATGAGGCGAATGCGACGGCAGCAATGAAACAAGCGCCTGCGGCGGAAATGAATGCGGCGACGCGCGGAGCGGGCAAGCGCGATGTACTGGGCGGCGGCGATCCGAATGCGGTGCCGCGGGCGATTGCGGACGACAGCAAGCGGCCGCAGCGCGTGGTGGAAGAGCTGGCGATGTCCAAAGTGGCGCGGGCGATATACAGCGAGCGGCAGTTGCAGCAGGTGATGGACGATTTTTGGTTTAACCACTTCAATGTGTTTGCGGGGAAGGGCGAGGACCGCTGGTTTCTGACGAGCTACGAGCGCGACGTGATCCAGCCGCATACGATGGGCAAGTTCAAGGACTTGCTTACGGCTACTGCGAAAAGCCCAGCAATGCTTTTTTATCTAGACAATTTTTTGAGCGCTGATCCGCGAGCGGGAGACCGGCTGGCGGCGGAGCGGGCGGCGCGGCAGATGCGGCACCGCGGATTTGGACGGCCGTGGCCACCGCGTGCTCCGCAACAACAGCAAGCGAAGAAAAATGTGCGCGGACTGAATGAGAATTACGGGCGCGAATTGATGGAGCTGCACACGCTGGGCGTGGACGGCGGCTACACGCAAAAAGATGTGACGGAAGTGGCGCGGTGTTTTACAGGCTGGACGATTGACAAGCCGCGGGAGTATGCGGATTTCAAATTCGATGAACGGTTGCATGATCCGGACCCGAAGATGGTGCTTGGCAAGAAGATTCATGCGGGCGGCATGAAGGATGGGGAGCAGGTGATTGAGCTGCTGGCGCGGCATCCGAGCACGGCGAAATTTATCTCGACGAAACTGGCGCGACGATTTGTGTCGGATACTCCGCCGCCAGCGTTGGTGGAGCGCATGGCGCAGACATTTCGGTCGAGCGACGGGGATATTCGCGCAGTGCTGAAGACGATGATTTATTCGCCGGAATTCTGGTCGCGCGAAGCGTACCGGGCAAAGATCAAGACACCGTTCGAACTGGTGGTGTCGACGGCGCGGGCGTTGGGAGCGGATGTGGACACGCCGATGCCGCTGGTGCAGTGGACGGGGCGCATCGGGGAGCCGCTGTATCAGTGCCAGCCGCCTACCGGTTACGCGGACAAGTCCGATGCCTGGGTGAATACCGGGGCGCTGCTGAACCGGCTGAATTATTCGCTGGCGCTGGCGGGAAACAAAGTGCGTGGCTCGCGAAGCGATGTGGGTTCGCTGCTGGGGCCGGAGGCAGATGGCGATGCGAAGGCGGCGCTGAATCGCGCGGTGCAGGTTTTGCTCGGTGGCCAAACGGCGCCGACCACGGTGGAGACGCTGCAGAAACAGCTCGACAGTCCGCAGGTGCTGCAGGCGAAATTGGATGATCCGGTGAAGCGCGTGGACTTGGGAGTGGTGGCAGGGTTGGTGTTAGGGGCGCCAGAGTTTCAGCGGAGATAGTCGACAGAGTTTTCAGACGCGCGATACGTCTGTGATGAAGTGTATGTTGAGGTTCTTCGGGCCAAACGGCGGCCCTCAGAATGACACCTTTTTCGCCAGCGAGCTGGCTTGGATTAGAGAGAGGCTGACATGAGCCATGAATGTTGCGAGGGCGTGCGGGGGTTGCGGTTTTCGCGGCGGTATTTTTTGAAGCGGGGCGGAATTGCGCTGGTGGGGATGAGCGCGATGCCGGCTTTTTTGCAGCGCGCCGCCGCAGCTACCGCGATGCCGAACAAGAAGCAGCTGGTGGTGCTGTTTCAGCGCGGAGCGGCCGACGGCTTGAACATCGTAGTTCCCTTCTCTGAGCCAAACTATTACCGGCTGCGGCCGACGATTGCGATTCCGCAGCCTCGGCGCGGCGGGGCGGATGCGGCGATCGACTTGGATGGATACTTCGGATTGCATCCGAGCCTCGCGCCGCTGGAGGCTCTGTTTCGAAAGGATCAGTTGGCGATTATGCATGCAGCGGGTTCGCCCGATCCTACGCGATCACATTTTGATGCGCAGGATTTCATGGAATCAGGGACGCCGGGCGTGAAGGCGACCGACGATGGATGGCTGAACCGCGCGATGAAGGCTGCGCCGGAAGAAAATGCTTCGCCATTTCGCGCCGTGGCGATGGGGCCGAATCTGCCACGCATGCTGCATGGGAGCGCTTCGGCCATTGCGCTGCCGGATTTGCGGCAGTTCAAGGTGATGCCGCAATCGCCAGCAATGGCGGCAACGGTACAAGGCGGGTTTGAGGCGATGTACGCGCAAACGGTGGACCATGCGCTGCACGGAACGGGGACGGAAACGTTTGAAGCGATCGACATGCTGCGGAAAGTTGATCCGAGCAAATATGCGCCGGAACATGGGGCGCAATACCCGACGAGCCGATTGGGGCAGAGTTTGCAGCAGATTGGGCAACTGCTGAAGGCGAACATCGGAGTGGAAGTGTTGTTTGTGGATTGCGGCGGCTGGGACAATCACGTGAATGAAGGCGGAGTGCAGGGGCAGCTTTCGAATTTGCTGAAGGATCTTGGACAGGGATTGGCGGCGTTTCACCAGGATATGGGCGACCGGATGCAGGACATCGTGGTGGTGACGATGAGCGAGTTTGGGCGCACGGCGAAAGAGAACGGCAATCGCGGGACGGATCACGGGCACGCGAACTGCATGTTTTTGATGGGCGGGGACGTGAAGGGTGGGCGCGTGTATGGCGCGTGGCCGGGACTGGCGGATCACCAGTTGAATGAAGGGCGTGATTTAGCGCTTACTACGGATTTTCGGTTGGTGCTGGGCGAGATATTGAGCAAGCACAATGGCGTTTTGGATTTGAATGCGGTGTTTCCGGGATTTGAAAATAATCCGCGAAAGTTTGCGGGACTGATCCGGGGCTGAGGAGCCCTTGGTCGCGCCGCGCGGTGCTTGCGAATATGGATTCGTCCCCGGCCTCGCGGGTTTCTGACTTTATCTCGAATCGCTTGCCCAAAAACTGAAGCGTAACTGACAGGCGGACCTTGTTGCGCTAGGAGCCGACGAGGGCTTTATGTTGCGCGCTGGTTAGCGGGACGACGGAAAGTCTGCCTTGGCGGACCAAGGGAGAATCAGCGAAGAGCGGATTGGCTTTGATCTGCGCGAGTGAAACAGGCTTGGGGAGAGCCTTGCCGGCTTTGATTTTCACCTGCGGGCTTTTGGGATCGGAGGCATCGACGGAGACTACCGTGGCGGTGCCGACGGCGGTCTTGTGGTCGCCGGTTTCGTAGATGATGAGGCGGTCGCCGGGTTGCATGCCACGGAGATTTCTGAGCGCGACGGGATTGGAGACGCCGTCCCAAATTGTCGCGCCGTCTTTTTGCAGGTCGGCAAAGGAATACTCGGACGGCTCGGTCTTTAGGAGATAGTCTGCCATAGCGCCTCCATTAGGAGCTTCGGAAAGAAAAGAATTTAACACAGAGGGCACGGTGAGTGCTGAGAACCACAGAGAAATGCAGGGCTCTCGTTTGCTAGAATCGCGTGCGACATGGGCGAAGGCGAGCGGCTGCGATTTGCGGTGGAGGGCGCGGGGGAGGTTTCCGCGATTCTGATGCGTCCGGCCGACGCGCGATGGTTGCTGGTGCTGGCGCATGGAGCGGGCGCGGGGATGACGCACCCATTCCTGGAAAAGCTTGCGCGGGAGCTCGCCGCTGTCGGTGTAGCGACATTTCGGTACCAATTCCCTTACATGGAGCAGCGGAGGCGAGTGCCGGATTCGGCGCCTGTGGCCACAGCCACTGTGTCCGGCGCGGTGCGAGCAACCGCGAAGGCCGCTGCCGGGCTCCCATTGTTCGCGGGAGGCAAGTCGTTCGGAGGAAGGATGAGTTCGCAAGCGGCATCACAAGGCCTGCTCGAGGGCGTCAAGGGATTGGTGTTTTTTGGATTTCCGCTGCACCCGCCCAACAAGCCAGGAACGAAGCGCGCTGAACACCTTGCGAAGGTGCAGATTCCGATGCTTTTTCTAGAGGGGACGCGCGACACGCTAGCGGACTTGAAGCTGCTGCGACCGATCTGCGCGGACCTGGGTGCTCGAGCGACGCTGCACACAATCGAGACGGCGGACCATTCGTTTCATGTGTTGAAGAGCTCTGGCAAGACCGATATAGATGTGTTGCGCGAATTGGCGCAAACCACGGCCTCTTGGGCTGAAAATCTACAAACAGAAGCGTAACCTTTCAGCGCCGACTGCAGTTATATCTAGCAGAGGGAGCATGGCGGCCCGTAAACCGGCGACGAAGGCGATCCGGGAAGACGCGGGGGAGCGTCTGCTGGTGGAGGCTGCGCAAAAGGATCCGGCAAGGTTCGGCGAACTGTATGACATTCATTTCGAGCGGATTTATGCGTTTGTCGCGCGGCGAATGCGCGACCGCGACAAAGCGGAAGATTTGACGGCCGAGGTCTTTCACAAGGCGCTGGCCAATCTGAAGAGTTATGAATGGAAGGGCATCCCTTTCGCAGCTTGGCTCTACCGCATTGCCGCGAACGCTGTTGCCGATTTTTCGAAGCGCGCGGCGCGCGAACCGATAAATGTGGAAGATCCGCCGGAGCCTAGCGGCGGGCCGGAACAGGAGGCCATCGAGGGTCGTGCGCGACTGTTTCGATTGGTCGACAAACTTCCCACCGAGCAGCGGCGTGTAGTGTTCGAGCGCTTCGTTGAGCAAAGGAGCATTCGGGAGATCGCCCAGCAGCTTGGGAAAAGCGAAGGAGCGGTGAAGCAACTGCAGTTCCGCGCGTTGGAGAGGCTGAGATCGCAGATGGAGGGTGCACATGCCTAAGCGCTCTCTGATCGAGCAGCTCGAAAACGCGATTCAGGCTATGCTGGCGCGGCCCGACAGCCGGGTTGTGGGCCCGCGCGAGGATTTCGATCCCAGCGTCGCGGCGCTGCTGCGCATCGCTCGCGATCTACGCGATTTACCTCGCGAGGATTTCAAGGTAAGACTGAGGACAAACTTGGAAAGGAGCTCACAAATGGAAAATGCAGCAAAGCAAGCAATTTCATCCGATGCGTCGAAACAAGCAGAGACGATGCCCAGCGGGTATCACACGATTGCGCCGTACATCATTGTGCCTCGGGCGGGCGAGTTCATCGAATTTTTGACGAACGCGTTTGGAGGAACGGAACGTTTTCGAGTGCCACGGGGACCGGGTTCGCAGTTGATCATGCATGCGGAGGTGGCGATCGGAAATTCGATTATTGAACTGGCTGACGCGAATGAGCAGATCCCTGCGGCGCCCATGGCGATTCATTTGTACTTTGACGATGCGGACGCGTTTTA
>WNFD01008554.1_pt1 | contig 10644 bp, 6 predicted proteins | sample 5400491 | NCBI WGS metagenome assembly WNFD01 (sample SAMN13153343, study PRJNA577476) | soil metagenome | isolation source: 120 cm saprolite under Douglas fir tree site 2 hole 2 replicate 2 | place: USA:California | collected 2015-04-18 | reverse complement strand
GGGGAGCTTCACCTCCCCTTCCTCGCAGGGAAGGTTGCGCGGGCGGCCGTAGACGGTCGTGCTGGAGAGGAGCAGGAAGGGCGCGCCGGCCTGGAGCGCAGCGGCCATCGCGCCGCGCACGCCCGCCAGCGCTTCGTCGCGCTCGGCCGCGCCGGGAAACGCGGCGTGCGCTACCAGCTGCGCGCCCCGCGCGCTCTCTGCCGCAGCGAGCGACCCTTCCGGGCGCGACAACTCGGCGAAGATCGGCTTCGCCCCCGCGGCCTGCGCCACGGACAGGTCGCTCTCCGGCCGATCGAGCGCGCGCACCTCCCACCCCGCCCGTGCGAACGCTTCGCACAAGTGCGACCCGATGAGCCCCGCCGCGCCGGTGACGAGCACCATCACGTGGGTGATCTGGCACGCGCCACCTCAGCCTGCAAGTTCGCGCACATGCGCGCGAATTCGTACCTACATTGTGGGTGCGGCACACGCATTTCCTTCCTTTCGCGCGCCCCTGTCGCCCCGTTATGCTGCACCAACTCCCCGGGGGGTCGGTTGATCCACGGCTTGGAACCGCTTCTCCTCGAGCGCTCGCCGGATTTCCTGGTAGTGCTGGACGGGTCTCTCCGGGCGAGGAGTTCCTCCGCTCGCTCGATGACGCATCCCAGGCGCGGCTGCGGCAGGCGCTGGCCCTCGATCACGAGGCCACCGGCGCGCTGGCGCTGGAGCTGGTGCACCGCGGGCGCGAGCGGCTCGTGCCGACGGCCTATCGCTTCTTCGGCCTCGAGCGGCCCTATGTCGGCGGGGTGGGGCGCGAGTCGGCCATTTCGCACGAACTGGTCGACCAGGTCGAGGCGCTGCGCCGGCGCTACCAGGAGTCGGTTTCGCAGCTCGCCTCGCTGACGGGCCGGCTGCGCGAGTTGGCGATGATCGACTCGCTCACGGGCGTGATGAACCGCCGCGCGTTTCTCGACCACGCCGAGGGGGAATGGGTGCGGCACCGCCGCCACAATCACCCCCTCTCCTGCGCGATGGTCGACGTCGACGGGTTCAAGAAGATCAACGACAACTTCGGCCACGCCGCGGGCGACGCGGTGCTGCAGCACATCGGGGCGACCTTGCGCGTGGCGCTGCGCGCGAGCGACCTGCCGGCGCGCCTCGGCGGGGACGAGTTCGTCGCGCTCATGCCTGAGACGAACATCGAGGGGGCCATCTCGCTCGCCGAGCGCCTTCTCGCCCGGCTCGAGGCGGCGCAACCGCTCTCCGTGCTCGACCAGAACCTCGCGACCACGGTGTCCGTCGGAGTGGCGAGCGCCGACGGGTGCAACTCTCTCGAGGAACTGCTGGCCAAGGCCGACGGCGCGCTCTACCGCGCGAAGAACGAAGGCCGCGCCCGCGTCAGCAAGGCCGATTAAAAACCCAAACCCGAGTTCAGGCGTGCGCCTGCGGCTCGGGGGGCTTCTCCCCGGCCGCTGCCGGCTGCTCCGCCGGGGGAGGATTCTTCTCCGCCTTGAGGAAGGGGTCCTCCTCCAGCGCCGAGCGCAGCACGTCGTCCATCGAGTGGGCGAAGATGAATTCCATCTCCTTCTTCGCCTGCTCGGGCACGTCGACCAGGTCCTTCTTGTTGCGCTCGGGAAGGATGATCCGCTTGATGCCGCCGCGGTGCGCCGCCAGCACTTTCTCCTTGATGCCGCCCACCGGCAGCACCAGCCCGCGCAGGGTCGCCTCGCCCGTCATGGCCACGTCGCCGCGGACGCGGATGCCCGTGAGCAGCGAGGTGAGCGCCGTGAAGATGGTCACGCCCGCGCTCGGCCCGTCCTTGGGGATCGCTCCCGCCGGGAAGTGGATGTGGATGTCGCTCTTCTCCAGGAAGCGCGGGTCGATGCCCAGCTTCTGCGCCTTGTTGCGCGTGTAGCTGAGCGCCGCCTGGCACGACTCCTTCATCACGTCGCCAAGCTGGCCGGTCAGGATGATGCCGCCCTTGCCTTGCATGCGCGTGCACTCGATGAAGAGCAGGTCGCCGCCGGCCGCCGTCCAGGCCAGGCCCGTGGCCACGCCCGGGAGTTCCGTGCGCTCCGCCGTCTCGGAGTAGTGCTTCTCGGGCCCGAGGATGATGTCGAGGTCCTCCGGCGTGATGGTCCGCTTGGCCGAGGAGCCCTTGGCCACGTCGACCGCCACCGCGCGGCACACGTCCGCGATGGTGCGCTCGAGGTTGCGGACGCCGGCCTCGCGCGTGTAGCTGCCGATGATCTTGCTCAGCGCCGCGTCGCTCAGCTCGATGTTGTCGACCGAGAGCCCGTGCTCCTTCACCTGCTTGGGGATGAGGTGGTTGCGCGCGATGTGCACCTTCTCGTCGAAGGTGTACCCGGGCAGCTCGATGACCTCCATGCGGTCGCGCAAGGGCGGCGGAATGGGGTCGAGCTGGTTGGCCGTGGCGATGAACATGATCTTCGACAAGTCGTAGGGCACGTCGAGGTAGTGATCGGAGAAGCTGTTGTTCTGCTCCGGATCGAGCACCTCGAGCAGCGCCGCGCTGGGGTCGCCGCGGAAGTCGGCGCCCAGCTTGTCGATCTCGTCGAGCATCATGACCGGGTTGACGGTGCCGGCCTTCTTCATCGACTGGATGATCCGGCCCGGCAGCGCGCCCACGTAGGTGCGCCGGTGGCCGCGGATCTCCGCCTCGTCGCGCACACCGCCCAGGCTGAGGCGCACGAACTTGCGGTTGGTGGCGCGGGCGATCGACTGCCCGAGCGATGTCTTGCCCACGCCGGGAGGCCCGACCAGGCAGAGGATGGGTCCTTTCATGTCGTTCTTCAGCTTGCGGACCGCCAGATACTCGAGGATGCGCTTCTTCACCTTCTCCAGCGAGTAGTGGTCCTTGTGCAGCACCTCGCGGGCATTCTCGACGTCGAGGTTGTCCTCGGTCTTCTTCGACCAAGGCAGATCCGCGATCCATTCCAGATACGTGCGCGCGACCGTGTACTCGGACGAGGCGGTGGGGATGCTCTTGAGGCGGTTGAGCTCCTTCTGCGCGACCTTCTCCACCTCGGGCGGCAGGCCGACCTTCTTCAGGCGCTCGCCCAGCTCGTCGAGCTCCTCCTCTTCCTCGCCCAGCTCGCCCAGCTCCTCCTTGATGGCCTTGAGCTGCTGGCGCAGGTAGTATTCGCGCTGGGTCTTGGACATCTCGCCCTTGACCTGCGAGTCGATCTTCGAGCTGAGCTTGAGGATCTCGCGCTTGCGATTCAAAAGCTCGAGGACGAGCTTCATCCTCTCCTTGAGGTCGACGGTCTCGAGGACTTGCTGCTTCTCCTCGATGGGCACGTCGACGTTGGCGGCGATGAGGTCGGCGAGGTGGCCGGGCTGCGTGATGCTCTCCACCAGCTCGGTGGCGGCGGCGGGCAGCTCGGGCATCATCTCGATCACTTCGCGGGCCAGCTTCTTCAAGTTGATGCCCAGCGCCTCGATCTCCACCTCGTCGAGCGAGGTCTTGTCCTCGACCGGCTCGATGCGGGCCTTGAGATAGGGGTGCTCCTGCACCAGCTCGACCACCCGGAAGCGGGCGAGCCCTTGCACGACGAGCGAGTAGTTGTCCTCGCCCATCTTGAGCAATTTGACGATGCGCGCCACCGTGCCCATCTGGTGAAGATCGGCGGCACCGGGGTCCTCTTCCTCGGCCTTGCGCTGCGTGACCACACCGATGACCTGGTCGTCGCGCACGGCATCCTTGATGAGCGCGATGGTCTTCTGCCGGCCCACCGCCAGCGGCAGCACCCCGCCGGGGAAGAACACGCTGTTGCGCAGCGGCAGGATGGGGAGGACGGACGGGATGTCCTCCTTGTTGATCAGCCCCGGCGCGGCGGGGGTCACGACTTTGCCTTTCTCGGACATCGTTGTCTCCCAGTCCTGCGAAACTTGATTCCTCGTGTCTTGTGTCTAACGAAGAAGCGCCAATGTAGCCATAGCAGACTCTCTGGCAATAGCTTTCCCCCGCAGACCGGACTGCCGGGCTTGCGGAGCCTTGACGGCACGGCGCGCCATCCAAACCTTGCCGCCGAACGGGGCCGCGCGGGGGAAGCCCACCATCATGCGAAGTCTCCTCTCATCCACCGTGCTCTGCCTCCTCTGCGCCTGCCAGAGCTACGTGGCCGTGCCTGTGCAGCCGGTGACACTGGTGGCGGTGTCTCAGCGCGCGAAGGTCAAGGTGACGACGAAGGCCGACGTGCTGCTGGTCGTCGACGACAGCCTCTCCATGTCCGGCAAGCAGCAGCGGCTCGCCGCGGCCTTGCGGAGTTTTACCGACGAGCTCGATGCCCTGCGCCCACCCGTGGAGTATCAGGTCGCGGTGACCACCACCAGCGTGGGGGAGCGACTCGGGGCCTGCGGGCCGGCCGGAAATCCCAACGCTGCCGCCCAGTGCAACAGCGATTGGGGAGCCACGGGGTTCGCCTGCGACGAGGGCCTGGCGTGCCTGCGCGCTTTCCCCTCGGCGGGAAGACTGTTCAAGGCTCCCGGCGCGCCGTCGGCCATCCTCCGGCGGCGCGACCTGTCGGCGGACCAGTTCGCGGCCTTGCTGAGCGCACAGGTCAAAGTGGGCGTGGACGGCTCGCGGCAGCCGCAGGGCATGGAGGCGATGAAGCTCGCGCTCGCCGACTCCAGTAGCGGCCTCTTGCGCGATGGCGCCAAAGTGGTCGTCGCCTTCTTCACCGACGCGGAGGACTGCTCCGACCCGGCGCATCGCTTCTCCGCGCTGGTGCTCGACCCGGCCACCGGGAACATCGTCGACATGTGCGCGAAGGAGAGCGCGGGCCGCGGCACCGGCCCCTCGCTCGAACCGGTCGCGTCGTACGTGAACTTCCTGCGCGGGCTGAAGAACGCCGACGGAAGCGCCAAGGAGATCGAGGTGGGGTCCATCGTCTCGCTCGCCGACGGCACGCGCGACCCTGGCGTGTGCTCCAACCCGGCTTGCGACGCGGAGTGCGACTCGACGGCCGGCAAGTCGCGCTGCGAGGCGCGTTGCGCCCTGGCGCCCACCTACCAAATCTGCCTGGCCGACTGCGCTTCCGAATGCCACCTCTTCTGCGGCGGACAGACCCCAGGGCGCCGCTATCTCGAGCTGGCTTATGCTTTCGAGGGGGCCGTCGCCAACGTGTGCAGCGAGGACGCCAGCCCGGCGCTGTCGAGGCTCACGGCGGTGATCGGCATCCCCAAGCTGGTCCAGCTCAAGGCCCGTCCCCAGACGCCCGACCTGCTCGACGTCAGGGTGGAGCGGGGGGGCGTGTCGATGTCGTGCCCGGCGGGAGTCGGCCACGAGCTGGTGGAGACGACCGATGGAACCGCGGTCCACTTCATCGGCCCCTGCGTGCTGCTGCCCGACGACGTCTGGGACGTGCGGTATTTGACCACGCGCTGACCTGTCGGCCGCGGCTCGCTTTCACGTTGCCCAGCCGCTCCCCGCGGTGGTACCCCTTCGCTCCCATGCGCGTTTCTGCTCTGGCTCTATTCTTTTCTTCCGCCGCTGTCGCCCAAGCCCCGACGGTCAGGCCTGCCGAGGCGGGTCCGCCCGTCGCGACGCAGCCCGGCCTGGCGCCCGCCGAGGGTCCTGCGGGGTGGAGGGAGCGCTTCGACGACTTGTGGCAGAAGCGCGACGAGCCGGGCGTCGAGAAGCAGCTCGAGGGCATCGTCCGCGAGCAGCTCTCCGTCGAGCCCCGCTCGTTCGAAGCCAACTGGCGCCTCGCCTCGCTCCTCAACTGGGAAGCCGACGGCACCGACGGCGACGAGAAGGCCGCGCTGGGAAAGCAGGCGTGGGAAGCCGGCGACAAGGCCATCCTCGCCAATCCGCAGGACGTGCGCGGCCACTATTACTCCGGTGTCGGCGTGGGGCTCTACTCGGAGGGCGTGGGCATCCTCACCGCGCTCTCCCAGGGGTCGGAAGGAAAGTTCCGCGACCGCCTCCAGGCCGCGCTGAAGATCGACAGGAACTTTCTCGACGGCGCGCCCCAGGTGGTCTGGGGGCGCTACTTCTACAAGCTGCCTTGGCCCAAGCGGGACGTGGACGAGTCGATCCGGGTCCTCACCCAGACGGTCAAGTCGCACCCGCGCAACTGGCGGGCGAAGATCTACCTCGCCGATTCGCTCGTCGGCGACGCGCGCTCGGACGAGGGCCGCAAGCTGGTACAGGAAGTCCTCGACGCCAAGCGCGGCGGCAGCGATCCACCCGATGACAAGCGCTTGAAGGACAGGGCAAGGAAGTGGATGGCCGACCACTAGCCCCGCAGGGAGCAACACCATGGCAACCGCAGAGAGCCACCTGAACGCGATGCAGAAGCAGCGCAACGAGCTGGCCAACGTCAACTCGGTGGCGCAGCTCTTCCAGCAGCGCGCGGCGCAAGACGCGCAGCGGACGGCGGCGCGGCGCAAGGTGGCAGGCGCGTGGCAGGACGTGAGCTGGGCCCAGCTCGCGCAGGAAGGCGAAGAGACCGCCTGGGGGCTGGTCGCGTTGGGCGTGAAGAAGGGCGAGATGGTCTCCATCATCGCCAACACGCGCGTCGAGTGGACCGTCGCCGACCTGGGCATCGCCCACGCGGGCGCCGTGGGGGTGCCCATCTACCAGTCGAACACCGCCGAGGAATGCCGGTTCATCCTCGACAACTGCGGGGCCGTGGTGGTGTTCGTCGAGGACCAGAAGCAGCTCGCCAAGCTGAATCAGGAGAAGGCCCGGCTGGAGAAAATCCGCCACGTCGTCGTCCTCGACGGCGCCGGCGAGGGCGATCGGGTCTTGACCCTCGCCCAGCTCAAGGAGAGGGGCCGCGAGTACAAGGGCCGCGTTCCCGGCGAGCTGCAGCAGCGGGTCTCGCAGGGGAAGCGCGAGGAGCTGGCGACCATCCTCTACACCTCGGGCACCACCGGCATGCCCAAGGGTGTGATGATCACCAACGACAACATGATCTTCGCCGCCGAGGTGGTGGTAGGGACGCGACTGCTCTCGCGCGAGGACAGCCACCTGCTCTTCTTGCCCTTCGCCCACTCCTTCGCGCAGATCATCAAGGCGGCGTGGTTCGGCAGCGGCATGACGATGATCTTCGCCGAGTCGGTCGACAAGCTGGCCGACAACGCCGGCGAGACGGGGCCCACCGTCCTCTCGGCCGTGCCTCGCGTCTATGAGAAGGCGTTCAACAACGTGATGACCGGCGGCATGTCGAACCCGGGCCTGCAAGGCACGCTCTTCCGCATGGCCATGCGCGAGTTCGAGCTCTACGCCAGGGCGAAGCAAAACGGCCAGAGCTACAACTCGCTCGCCTTCACGCTGGCGAAGAAGCTCGTCTTTCCCAAGGTGCGGCAGAAGCTGCTCAAGCGATTCGGCGGGCGCATCAACGAGTTCGTCTCGGGCGGAGCGCCGCTGGCGCGGAAGATCGCCTACTTCTTCGACCTGCTCGGTTTCAACCTCCTCGAGGGCTACGGGCTGACCGAGACCATCGCCGTCACCAGCGTCAACCTGCCCGGCCAGAACAAGCTGGGCACGGTGGGCCGGCCCTTCCCGGGCGTCGAGGTGAAGATCGCCGAGGACGGCGAGATCCTCGAGCGCGGCCGCAACGTCATGCGCGGGTACCTCGGGCTGCCCGAGGCGACGGCCGAGGTGATCGATCGCGACGGCTGGTTCCGGACCGGGGACATCGGCGAAATCGACAACGACGGCTATTTGAAAATTACCGATCGCAAGAAGGACCTCATCAAGACCTCCGGCGGCAAGTACATCGCCCCCCAGAGCATCGAGGGCGCGCTCAAGACGCAGAGCGAGGTGATTTCGCAGGTGGTGGTCATCGGCGACAAGCGCAAGTACGTGTCGGTGCTGCTGACGGTGGTCGAGGCGGAGGCGAAGAAGATCTCCGGCGCCGCCACCTACGCCGAGGCGACGCGCAGCGCGGCGGTGAAGCAGAAGGTCCAGGAGGCGATCGACAAGCTCAACCAGACGCTGCCCTCCTACGAGAGCATCAAGCGGTTCACCATCCTGGAACGCGATTTCTCCCAGGAGACGGGCGAGCTGACCCCGACCCTCAAAGTAAAGCGCAAGGCGGCCACGCAGAAGTTCAAGAAAGAGATCGACGCCATGTATGACGGGGAGACGCTCGACTGACTCAGCCGCAGTGGACCGGCCCGTCCCGCTGCTCGCTCACCATCCGACCGCCTTTGACCACCAGCCGGGCGTGCTCTACCCCCGCGTGGTAGGGCAGGTGGTTGGGGTCGCGCGTGGCGAACACGACCAGGTCGGCGCGAAGCCCGACCCGCAGAATGCCGCGATCGTCGAGCCGGAGAGCCCGCGCGGCGCCCGCCGTGCACGCCCAGAGCGCCTGCGCCGGCGTCAGACCCGCCAGCAGGCAACCCGCCGCCAGCAGCATCGAAACGCTCTCGATGCGCTGGCTGCCCGGGTTGATGTTGCTTCCCAGGGCGACGGTCACGCCCGCCGCCAGGAAAGGCCCGGCCTGCGCCGGCCGCGGCTCGCGCAGAAACCAGGCTGCGAGCGGCAGCAGCACCGCGGCCGTGCCGGCGCGGGCCATCGCCGCGATGCCCTCGGCGGTGGTGCGCTCGAGATGGTCCGCGCTGGCGCAGCCCAGCTCGGCAGCGAGATGCGCGCCGCCGCCCGGCGTGAGCTGGTCGGCGTGCAGGTGAGGCGCGAGGCCGGCGCGCGCCCCCGCTTCCAGAGCGATGCGGCACTCCGCGGGCGTGAACGCGCCCTCCTCGCAAAACGCGTCGCACCCGCGCGCGCCCAGACGAGCCGCCTCGGGAGTCAGCTCCTCGGCGACCTTGCGGACCCACGCCGAGCGATCCATCCCGGCCGGAACGGCGTGCAGCCCGAGCAGCGTCGGGACCGCGCCCGCGTCGCGGGCCAGCCGCAGCAGGCGCAGCTCTTGCTCCACGGACAAGCCGTAGCCGGTTTTCACCTCGACGGTCGTCACGCCGGAGCGCTCGAGGCGCGCCATGCGCTCGCGCGCGCCCGCCAGCAGCTCCTCGTCGCTTGCCGCCCGCGTCGCCCGCACGGTGCTGGCGATTCCGCCCCCGGCCTTGGCGATGTCCAGATAGCTCGAGCCCGTGAGCCGCTGCGCATGCTCGCGCGCCCGATCTCCCGCGAAGAGCAGGTGGGTATGTGGATCGACGAACCCCGGCGTCACCAGCGCGCCCCCCGCGTCGATGATCTGTTCCGCCGGCGGCGCGCCCGCGGCGGGGCCGAGCCAGGCGATGCGCTCGCCGTCGCAAGCGATGGCGCCGCTTTCCATCATGCCCAGCGGCGCTTCGCCCGAGGCTGCTTGCCGGCCCTCCATCGTCGCCAGGCGCGCGTTGCGGATGAGCAGCATCTCTAGCTCCCGCGCGTGAGGCCGGGGATCGACACGCCGCGCTCGCGGGCGACGCGGATGGCTTCCTCGTATCCCGCGTCGGCGTGGCGCAGGATGCCCATGGCGGGGTCGCTGGTGAGCACGCGCTCGAGCCGGCGGGCCGCGGCCGGCGTTCCGTCGGCGACGGTGACCTGGCCGGCATGCAGCGAGTACCCGATGCCAACGCCGCCGCCGTGGTGGAACGACACCCACGACGCGCCGTTCACGGCGTTGACCAGCGCATTGAGGATGGGCCAGTCGGCGATGGCGTCGGAGCCGTCCTTCATCGCCTCCGTCTCGCGGTTGGGCGAGGCGACGCTGCCGCAGTCGAGGTGGTCGCGCCCGATGACGATGGGCGCCTTCACGCGCCCGCTCGCCACCAGCTCGTTGAAGAGCAGGCCGGCCTTGGCGCGCTCGCCATACCCCAGCCAGCAGATGCGCGCCGGCAGCCCCTGGAACTGCACGCGCTCGCGCGCCAGCCGCAGCCAGCGGAGCAGCGCGGGCTTGTGGGGAAACGCCTCCATCAGCGCGTCGTCGGTGGCGCGGATGTCCGCCGGATCTCCCGACAGCGCCACCCAGCGGAACGGCCCCGCCCCCTCGCAGAACAGCGGCCGGATGTACGCAGGCACGAACCCCGGATAGGCGAACGCGTCGGCCACGCCGCCTTCCTGCGCCTCGGCCCGAAGGTTGTTCCCGTAGTCGAAGACGTGGCTGCCGCGGGCGCGGAAATCGAGCATGGCGCGCACGTGGCGGGCCATGCTCTCGCGGGCGCGGCGGACATATTCTTTCTCGTCGCGCACGCGCAACCCGGCCGCTTCCTCCAACGACAGCCCCGCCGGGATGTAGCCGTTCAAAGGGTCGTGCGCGCTGGTCTGGTCGGTCACCAGATCCGGCTTCACGCCGCGCCGGACCAGCTCGGGGAGCGCGTCGGCCGCGTTCATCACCACCCCGATGGAAAGCGCTTCGCCTTTTTCGCGCGCCTCTTCGACACGCTTGAGGGCCGCGTCGAGGCTCGGCGCCTCCTCGTCGAGATAGCGCTGCGCCAGCCGGCGCCGCAGCCGCGCCGGGTCGACCTCGAAGCCGAGGAACACCGCGCCGGCCATCGTCGCCGCCAGCGGCTGCGCGCCGCCCATGCCGCCCAGCCCGGCGCTCACCACCAGCCGGGAGGTGAGATTTTCCGTGCCGAAGTGCCGGCGGGCCGCCGCCACGAACGTCTCGTACGTGCCTTGCAAGATTCCCTGCGTGCCGATGTAGATCCACGACCCGGCGGTCATCTGCCCGTACATGGTCAGGCCCGCCC
>WNFD01010535.1_pt1 | contig 10645 bp, 10 predicted proteins | sample 5400491 | NCBI WGS metagenome assembly WNFD01 (sample SAMN13153343, study PRJNA577476) | soil metagenome | isolation source: 120 cm saprolite under Douglas fir tree site 2 hole 2 replicate 2 | place: USA:California | collected 2015-04-18 | reverse complement strand
CCGGGCGCCACTTTGCCGCCATCACCGACCCGGGCACCTCGCTGGAGAAGCTGGCCAAGGACCACGGCTTCCGCTGGATCTTTCGCAACCCGCCGGACATCGGCGGCCGCTACTCGGCCCTGAGCTATTTCGGCCTCGTACCGGGAGCGCTGATGGGCGTCGACGTGACCGAGATGCTGGAGCGCGCCGTGGAGATGGCGCATTCGTGCGCCGACACCGTGCCCGCCCCTGACAACCCGGGTGTTTGGCTGGGCGGGGTCATGGGCGAGCTCGCACTACGTGGCCGGAACAAGCTCACCCTCATAGCGTCGCCCAGGATCGCGACTTTCGGCTACTGGGTGGAGCAGCTGATCGCCGAGAGCACCGGCAAGGAGGGCAAGGGGATCGTGCCGGTGGAAGGCGAACCGCTGGGCAAACCGGTGGTGTATGGCGACGACCGCTTGTTCGTGTACATCCGCATGGACGCCGACCCGCCCAACAAGGCGGTCCAGGCGCTGGAGAAGGCGGGCCAGCCGGTGGTGACCCTGACGCTGCGCGACAAGCTGGACCTCGGCGGCGAGTTCCTGCGCTGGGAGATCGCGACCGCGATCGCGGGGTCGGTCCTAGGCATCGACGCGTTCGACCAGCCCAACGTGCAGGAGTCGAAGGACAACACCAAAAAGGTTCTCGCCAAGTACCGCGCCAGCGGCAAGCTCCCAAAGGCGGAGTCCGTGCCGGCGGCCAAGTCTCGAGCGGGGCTGAAAGCACTGCTCAGCCAGGCCAAGCGTGGGGCGTACTTCGCGATCATGGCCTACTCCACGCGCACTACCGCATCGCAAGCGGCCATCGCTTCGATCCGAACTTCGGTGCGGGATGCGACGCATTACGCGACCACCGCGGGCTACGGGCCTCGCTTTCTCCACTCGACCGGACAGCTGCACAAGGGCGGCCCGAAGGTCGGCCTCTTCCTGCAAATCGTCCAGGACGACACTCGCGACGTGCCCATCCCAGGCCAGCCGTACAGCTTCTCGATCCTCAAGCAGGCTCAGTCGCTTGGTGACCTGGAGTCGCTGACATCGCGCCGTCTCCCAGTGCTGCGGGTGACGCTCGGCAAAGAGGCGGCGGCGGGATGGAAGGCGTTGGCGGCGGCGGTCAGATCAGCAGGGGTCCCCGCGAACTCAAGGCGCAGCCTCTGAGTTCGTGGGGCAAGGTCAAGTAGCCAAGCACCGGAGGGGATGACCATGGAGATGGGGATGGTCGGCCTGGGCCGCATGGGCGGCAACATGGTCTTGCGTCTGATGAAGCGCGGCCACCGCATGATCGCGTACGACCAATCCGCCGACGCCGTCAACCAGAAGGAGTCGCAAGGCGCGGTCGGCGCGCATTCCTGGCAAGAGTTCGTTTCGAAGTTTCAATCGAAGCCGCGCGTGATGTGGGTGATGGTGCCGGCGGGCGATCCGACCACCGAAGCGATCGACCAGCTCATCGCTTTGGGCGACCCGGGCGACATCATCATCGACGGCGGCAACACCAACTGGAAGCTTGCAATGGATGACTGCGCGCGGGTCAAAGCCAAAGGCATGCACTACATGGACGCCGGGACATCCGGCGGCATCTGGGGCCTCGAGTACGGCTACTGCTTGATGGTCGGCGCGGAGCAGGACACCTACGACCACTGCCTGCCGCTGCTGAAGGACCTCGCCCCCGACGACGGCGGCCTGGTGCGCACCGGCCCCGAGGGCTCAGGGCACTTCGTGAAGATGGTGCACAACGGCGTCGAGTACGGGCTCATGCAGGCCTACGCCGAAGGTTTCCAGGTCATGAAGCTGTCGAAGACTTTCCCCGGCATGAGCATGCAAGGGATCGCTGAAGCCTGGCGCACGGGCAGCGTCGTGCGGTCGTGGCTGCTCGACCTGATCGCAAGGGGCCTCGAGGCGGATCCCGAGCTCTCCGCGATCAAGGGCTATGTAGAGGACACGGGTGAGGGCCGGTGGACCGTCGAGGCCGCGATCGACGAATCTGTGCCCGTCCCGATCATCGCCGAGTCGCTCTTCGCGCGCTTTCGGAGCCGGATGGAGAACACGTTCGGCGATCGGATGCTGGCGATGATGCGCAATCAATTCGGTGGGCATGCCGTAGTGACCGACGCCAAAGGCGAGACCGCCAAGAGTTGAGTACGGCCACCGTCGCGCCGAACCCACTCGCCGAAGGCCTGCACGACTACCGGGTCGCCGAACCGGCGCTCATGGTGATCTTCGGCGCCACCGGCGACCTGAGCGGGCGGAAGCTGCTTCCGGCCCTGTACAACCTGGCCAAGCAGCGATTGCTGCCGGCCGGTTTCGCCGTGGTGGGAGCGGCGATCGACGATCTCACCGACGACGCGTTTCGCAAGCGGGCCTCGGAGAAGATCTCGGAGTTCTCGCGGACGCAGCCGGTCGACGAGGCGGTGCTGCAGTCGTTTCTCGAGGGCCTGTTTTACATCAAGGTCGACTTCAGCAAGCTCGAGGACTTCAAGGGACTTGGACGCAGGCTTGACGACCTCGACCACGCACGGCATGTGGGCGGGAACCGTGTCTTCTATTGCGCGACGCCGCCGCCAACGTACGAGACGATCACCGAGCAGCTGAAGGCCGCCGGCCTGAATGCCGGCGATGGCTACCACCGGATCGTGATCGAGAAGCCGTTCGGCAACGACCTGAAGTCCGCCCGCGAGCTGAACAAGATGGTGCAGCGGGTCTTCCACGAGGACTCCGTCTTCCGGATCGACCACTACCTGGGCAAGGAGACTGTGCAGAACATCATGGCGTTCCGATTCGCGAACTCGATCTTCGAGCCGATCTGGAACTGCCACCTGATCGATTCGGTGCAGATCACGGCCGCGGAAGAGATCGGGGTCGAGAATCGAGGGGCGTACTACGACAAGGCGGGCACGCTGCGAGACATCGTCCAGAACCATGCGCTGCAGCTGCTCGCGCTCACGGCCATGGAGCCTCCCGTCGCATTCGAAGCCAACGCCGTCCGCGACGAGAAGGTGAAGGTGTTGCGAGCGATCCGTCCCATTACCGAAGAGGAGGCGGCGAAGGCCACCGTGCGCGGCCAGTACGCGAACGGATGGGTGCTCGGCGAGCACGTCCATGGGTACCGCGAAGAGCCCAACGTGGCGCCGGGCTCGCTGACCGAGACCTTCGTGGCGCTCAGGCTCTTCGTCGACAACTGGCGCTGGGCCGGGGTCCCCTTCTACATCCGCGCCGGCAAGCGGATGCCGAAGCGGGCGACCGAGATCCGCGTCCTCTTCAACCGCCCGCCCCACCTGACCTTTGGCCGCCAGGCCGCGCAAGAGCTCGACCCCAACGCCATCACCCTTCGCATCCAGCCCGAGGAGGGCATCTCGCTCAAGTTCGGCGCCAAGGTGCCAGCGGCCGGCATCCGGCTGCGCAGCGTGGCGATGGACTTTCTGTACGCGTCCTCGTTTCTCGTCGAAGTGCCGGAGGCGTACGAGCGCCTCTTGCTCGACTGCATGATCGGGGACCCGACGCTCTTCACGCGAGCCGACGAAGTGGAGACGGCGTGGACTTTGATCGATCCCATAGAAGCCGCATGGAGGGAGGGCCGGCCGCCGCTGCAGATGTATCCTGCCGGCGCCTGGGGGCCGGCGTCTGCCGCCAAGCTACTGGAGACAGAGGGGAGGGAATGGCACCGGCCATGAGCAGTCCGCCCGCCGACGTACTGGAATGGAAGGGCGAGGGGGTGACCATCGCGCAGGTCCTCGACGCCCTCACCCAGTTCAGGCGGAAATTCGCGCAAGCGCAATCCACCGACGACGACCATCCTCATCCGCGCAACTGCGTCATGACGCTGATCGCCGTGGTGGCGACGGAGGCGGAGGAGAAGGTTGCCCAACGCATTTGCACGGCGATCGCCGTCCACCACCCGTCGCTCGCAATCGTGGTGCGGGACCAGGCGAACGTCCAACCAGGCCGCATCGACGCCTCCATCACCGCGCCACCCCCGGTCCTGGTGACAGAACCGACGGCCACCAGCCCACCATCGCCTGCGCAGTACGAGCTCGTCACCCTGCAAGTCCGAGGCCCGGCGGCGACGCACCTCGCCGGGCTGGTCGATCCGCTCCTGGTCAGCGGTGTGCCGACGTACATCTGGTGGCTCGGGACCCCGCCGTTTGGGTCCAAGGAGCTGCACGACGCGCTGGACATCGCCGACGCCATGGTGGTGGACTCTGCGGGGTTCGCGCGTCCTTATCACTCCTTCCTGGCCTTGGCGGAGACGAGCGCACACGCCCATCGCCGCCTTGGGCTGGCCGACCTGCAATGGGCCCGACTCGATCCGTGGCGAGAATCGATCGCGCAGTTCTTCGCCCCGGTGGCTCGACGGCCCTTTCTGTCGGGCATCAGCGAGATCGGCATCGACTACGCGGGGGCGGGCCGTGGCAACCGGATCCCATCCGCCACGCTCATCGGTTGGATCTCGAGCGCCCTGGGCTGGAAGCTGCAGCGTGCGGTTGGAGGCGCGGGAGGAGTGGTATCGGCTCAGTTCGAGGCCGACCGCTGGAGGATCGTCGACGTGGCTTTCCGGTCAGTCGCCAAGCCTGGCCTGGTCGAGGGCGAGGTCGGCACAGTCCGGATCGTGGGCACAGCGGGCGGAACCACTTTCAGGCTGTCGATCGCACGCTCCCCGGAGCGGGCGCGGCGCCCAACTCCCGACCTGGGCGCGGGGCCTTTCCAATACCAGCACGCCACCGAAGGCGAGGATGAAGCGGGCATGGAGATCGCGCAGCGCAAAGCTGCGTGGCATCGCGAGATGGCGTTTCAAAACCGGGACTCACTCCATCACACCGCAACGGGCGATCCGCCCGGCGAAAGCGTGCCTCCACGTCCCACGGTGTTCGTGCGCGAGCGGAGAAGGGCGGACAACTCGATGGTGCTCCTCACCCTGATCGACATCGGAGGCGCGGACACCTTGCGGCACGTGCAGCGGATCGAATCCAACGATGACGCGTCGTTGCTGGTCGAGCTGCTTGCGTTGGGGGCCCACGATCCGGTGTTCGCGCGCTCGCTGGCGGCGGGAGCCGAGCTCATGCGAGCGCTGTAAAGGTTGGAGTTCACCGTCCTCGAGTCCGCCGAGGACGTGGCAGCGGCGGCCGCATCGGAGATCGCGTCAACCATCGCGGATGGAGCGAGGACGCTCGTCCTGGCCGGGGGCACGACTCCCCGGCGCTGCTATGAGCTGCTGACCCACCACGAGATCGAATGGGGCCGGGTCACGATCCTATTCGGCGACGAGCGCTGCGTGCGCCCGGACCATCCGGACAGCAACTACCGGATGGCGCGGGAGGCGATGCTGGATCGCGTTTCGCCCGCCACGGTGCATCGGATCCCCGCCGAGCTCGGGCCAGATGATGCAGCGGGCCTCTACTCGCACGTGGTCTCGGCGGTAGCGCCACTCGACATCGTGCTGCTGGGAGTCGGAGAGGACGGACACACTGCATCGCTGTTCCCAGGCCATCCCGCCGTTCAGGCGAAGGGGTGGGCGATCGGCATCCGCGACGCCCCCAAGCCGCCGCCGCAACGCGTGACGCTGACGCTGTCAACGCTGCGCGCTGCGCGCCGCGTGATCATCCTCGCGACCGGGGCGGGGAAGGCGGACGCTGTGGCGAAGGCGAAACGCGGCGAGGTCCCATCGGGGATGATTGCGGGCGCGCGATGGCTGATCGACCGCGAGGCCGCCGGGGCTCGGTGAGGAGGATCGAGGTCGTTCCATCGATCCTTTCCGCCGACGTGTCTCGCCTCGGCGATCAGGTGCGCGAGGCGGTGGCCGCCGGCGCAGACCGCATCCAGATCGACATCATGGACGGCCACTTCGTCCCCAACTTGACCTTTGGTCCGCTGGTGGTCGAGGCCGTGCGCAAAGTCACCGACCTGCCGATCGAGGCCCACCTGATGATCGAGCACCCCGAGCAGTTCATCGAGGCTTTCGCGAAAGCCGGGGCGAGCCTCATCGAGGTCCAGGTCGAGGCCACCACATCGCTGTATCGCACCGTGCAGGCGATCAAGGAGCTCGGTGCCGACGCCGGCGTGGCCATCAACCCCGCGACGTCCGTGGAAATGTTGCGTGAAATCCTTCCGTACATCGTTCTAGTCAATGTGATGACGGTCGAACCGGGCTTTGGGGGCCAGAAGTTCATTGTCCACAGCCCCGACAAGATCCGGCGGCTGCGGGCGATGGCGCCAGACGTGCAGATCGAGGTTGATGGCGGCATCGACGCCCAGACCGCGCCGCTGGTCGCGAGGGCGGGCGCAACCGTGCTGGTCGCCGGCAGCGCGGTGTTCGGGCACAAGGGCGGGATCGCCGCCGGCATCGCGGCCATTCGCAAAGCCGTTGGCTGATCAGATTCACCTCCCCACCACGTGGGGAGGTCGGGCCGAAGGCCCGGGTGGGGCGAACTGAGTAGCCAAGATGCCTTGAAGCGCGCGGCCGCGGAAAAGGCGCTGGAGCTCGTGCAGGACGGGATGCTGCTCGGGCTGGGCAGCGGGTCGACCGCGAAGTACTTCACCGAGGGCGTCGGCCGGCTCGTGGCGAGCGGGATGAAGCTGCGGTGCGTGCCGAGCTCGCGTGCGACCGCGGAGCTGGCCGCCAAGCTTGGAGTCCCGATCGTCCAGGAGTTGCTCGGCGCGATCGATTTGGCGGTGGATGGCGCGGACGAGGTGGACCCCAACCTGAACTTGATCAAGGGACGCGGAGGAGCGCTCTTCCGCGAGAAGATCGTCGCTGCGGCCGCGAAGCGCTTTGTGGTTGTCGTCGATGAATCCAAGCTGGTCAAGGAGCTGGGCGTGGGCGTGCTGCCGGTCGAGGTGTCGCCGTTCCTGTGGCGGACCACCGCCGAACGGCTGATCGCGCTAGGTTCGTCGCTCACCGTGCGAGGTGGGGCGGAGGTGCCCTTCATCACCGACAACGGCAACCTCATCCTCGACCTCATGTTCGAAAGTGGTATGGACAACCCGGTCGAGCTGGCGGCGGCGATCAAAGTCACCACCGGCGTGGTCGAGCACGGGCTGTTCGTCGGAATGACGGACACGTGCATCGTGGCGGGCCCCGGCGGCCCGCGGATGCTGGGTAGGTCAGCAGTCGCGCGCCACGTCCAGTTGCCGGGACCAGACGGTGGGCAGGGTCGAAAGGGCCGCCACTAGACTTCTCTGGCGGGACGGGTGGCCGAGTCCGGTCGAAGGCGCAGCACTGGAAATGCTGTACAGCCGCAAGGCTGTCTTGGGTTCAAATCCCAACCCGTCCGCCAGACTCGGTCAGGAGCTCCATGCTTTGAAGGCAGCGAGTCTCCGCGCCCGGCGTCCACCCAAATGCGGCGCGTAAGCTCCGGCTTATGTCCGCGTTCGCGCGGTGGTTGCCCGCGTCTGGCGTCTTGGCGGCGGTGGCCCTGGCGCTGACAGGACTCATCTCACCCCCGCCGCCTGTGGCGGGCGCTCCCGCATCCGACATAGCTGCTTACTACGCTCGCCACCACGTCGGCCTGGAGATCGAGAGCGTCGCCGACGGCGTCGGGGTAATGCTCCTCGTCATATTTTCGGCGGTGTTCCACGCCCGGATTCGGACCACCCCGTCTATGACGGCCTTGGTTGCGTCCGCGATCGTCGCCGCATGCACGCTGGTCGAGGTGGCGGCATTCCAGGCGCTGGCTTTCCGGCCCAACCCCGAGCTCGCGCGCGCTGCGCTCCTCAACGACCTCCAGACCTTTGGGTTCCAGGTCACGACCTTTCCCACGCTGCTGTTCCTGGCTGCCGCGGGCGCGGCGATCTTGAGCTCGGGTGCGCTCCCTCGCTGGCTAGGACCGGCGGCCGCGGTGGCAGCTGGTCTGCAGGCTGTCGCGTGGATCTCCTTCTTTGCGCCGTCGGGGATCCTTGCGGCGGGCGCCCTTCCCGACATCGTTGCCTTCGCCGCGTTGCTCGCGTGGCTGGTCACTTGCTCGGTCGTGATGCTGCGCAGGTAATGTGGACAGGGTGGAGACCCGGGATCCGGCCATAGCGCCGGGACCGAGCCAGGCTGGGCGGCCAAGTAACCTCTGGCTGGTCGTCGTGGCCACAGCCTTGCTGGAGATCCTGGTGCTTGGTGGGGGCAGCCTGGCTGCATACGAACTGCGCTCGAGCATGTACAGCCCCGAGCGGGCGGTCACGGATTACTTCGCCGCCCAGAGCCAGGGTGACGTGAGCGGCATGGTGGCCAACGCAACGTTCCAGCAGGGCTCAAATTTCGAGTTCTTCAGTGAGGCCGCCATCGCCGCGATGATGCAACTACCACAGAACAGGGACGTGCACAACGTCAAGGTGGTGTCGTCGCAGGCGATCGATGCAACGGCGCAAGCGGTGTCGGTCTCGATGATCTGGGGGGGCCAACATCGCAGCCAGACCTACACGGTGCGGAAGGACAACTCTCGGTTCCGCGATTTCGTCTTTCGTTACTGGCGGATCGTGATCCCGTTCGCCACGATCCACATCACACTGCCCAACCAACCGGGGCCGATCCAGGTCGACGGCATCACTCCGGCGACCTCCGACGTGAGCAGCGTCCAGGCTGTCGACGGGTACCACCGAGTCACGATGAGAGCCAACGACTTTTATGACCGCGCATCTCAAGTGGTCGACGGGGTGGACAGCCCACCAACCGCTGAATTTGCTCTGGCCGTCAGCTCGGGGGCGGTGGCACTGGCTGCGGCCGCCGTCAAGCTGGCCTTTCCAAACTGTGATGCATCCGTGTACACCGGCTGCTTTGGTGGGGGATCCGACCTCGGACATGAGGCTGGTCGTGCCCCCGGATGCCGGCAAGGTGAATGCCTCGGGCACCTGCACGATCACGGTGACATTCGACGGCACGTCGAACTACAACCTGGCGGGACCGTGGACGGCGACCCTTACGCTGGACGGTGGTCGGTTCACGGCGGATCTGGCCTCCAACTGCTGGGCGAGCAAAGCCTAAAACCTTCTTCAGGGCCCTCTCCCTGACCCTCGCCCCGAAGGGGAGAGGAGAATTTGCAACCAAACACCGAGCTGCCGCATCAAACAGGTGATATGCGACGCACCACCCTGACCCTTGCTCTGATGTTCATGTCCGCTTGCGGCCTAGCCAACAGCGGAAATGGACAGCCCGCCTCGGCGACGGCGAGCCCGGTCGCGCTCACCTGCACCGCCTCTGGCGCGGCGTCGTCTTTGTGGCCGGCCGTGCCGTCGGCTTCAGCCACGACCCCCCGCATCGTGTCGGCGGCAGCCGATGGCGATACGCTGAAACTCACATTTGCTTCAGGGACGCCGCAGTTCGCGGTCGTCCGGGTTGGCACCGCCCACTTCACGGTCGACCCCAGCGGCCGGCCCGTCGATCTCGCCGGCGCCTCGGGAGTCAAGATCGTGCTCCGCGGCTTTCGCGGTGACGTCAGCAACTACACCGGACCAGCGCGCCTGAGCTCGTTGGGTCCGATCTTGCTCGAAACGGGCGCGATCGGAGACTTCGAGGGCGTCGTCAGCTTCGGCGCCGGCGTGAGCCGGCCGGCCTGCGCAAGCGTGACCGCGAGCTCAGCCGCGCTCACCTTTCATTTCATCGCCTCGGGCAGCTAGGCAGCGCGTGGAGGTCGTGGGAACCAACATGATGAGCGCCGTGTTGGAGCAACGGCCGTCTGCCATGCAGCGTGCTGCCGAGGGTGATGCGGACTCCTTCGCGATGCTCATCGACCCTCTGCTCAATCCTGCCTACCGGCTAGCGGCCGTGATGCTCTCTGACCGCATGGCGGCCGAGGATGCCGTCCAGGAGGCTTCGGTGAAAGCGTGGCGCAACCTGCGCCAGCTTCGCGGCGATGAGAGCTCGCTGCGCGCGTGGTTCCTGTCCATCGTCGCCAACGAGTGCCGTATGACGCGGCGCCGGCGCTGGTGGTCCGTGGTGAAATCGGCGGCCGTCGAATCCGACCGGCGAACGGATGCGCCCAGCCAAGAGGCCGTGACCGACCTCAGGCGCGCTGTCGCTCGGCTCAGCCTCGAGGAGCGCCTGCCGCTGGTCCTCTACTTCTACCTCGACCTCCCTTTAGACGAAGTCGCGCGCACTCTGCGCGTGTCGCCGTCTGCCGCCAAATCGCGAATCTATCGGGCCGCCCGCCGGCTTCGCTCCGACCTGACCCTCGAGGAGGTGTCCTGACATGAGCCAGAATTTCCGCCGCGATCTCAATCGGGAGTTCGATGCGATCAGCGGCTCACCCAGCCCGGCTCTGTCTGCTCGTGTACGTGCAGCGCTGGCCGAGAACAGGCCGGCGCGGACCGGGCCGTTCTGGATGGCCGGCCTGGCAGCGGGGCTGATCGCAGCCATCGTCGTCGGCGTCCTGGTCGTGGCGAGCTTCAACCGGCACCAGACGAGCGTCCTCCCGGGAACCCCGCCGAGCCCGGCGCCCAGCCCGAGTTCTTCGCCACTAGCGACCCCGACCTCGAACTTGCCGGCCTTCGTGTGCGGCGTGAACACGTCACTGAACCCGCAGCAGGCACCCCCCTCGGCGTACGTCAGCGACGTTCGCACGGGCACGCATGCCGGCTATGACCGGATCACGATCACCTTCACCGATGGGCTGCCCGGCAGCATCAGCCTGAAGCCGCAGAATTCCGCGACTTTC
>WNFD01041169.1_pt1 | contig 10646 bp, 20 predicted proteins | sample 5400491 | NCBI WGS metagenome assembly WNFD01 (sample SAMN13153343, study PRJNA577476) | soil metagenome | isolation source: 120 cm saprolite under Douglas fir tree site 2 hole 2 replicate 2 | place: USA:California | collected 2015-04-18 | reverse complement strand
CATGACCGCAATGGTCGGTTATGGAGCGATAGGTACTACTGTTTCCAGCTGTTCACTCACTGTCATGGTCTCTAATATCTTCCTCCAACCGTAGTGTTCGACTTCCGTAGTCAGTACTGGATTTGGTCCCCTATTCTAGGCTCCGTTTGTGGCGGGTTGGTCGCCGCACTTCTCTATGATGTTTTCATCTACGTCGGCCCAGAGAGTCCTATCAATACCCCGTGAGTAACGTAACTACACTTCGACGCCATACCTCCTGGACTTAAACAGCATTATCTTTAGTAATGCGGCCTGCCGTAGTCACTTCGCACTTCAAAAGACTACGTCTCGTCCTTCGGGCTTCAATCTCGATGATGGCGTTCAAATTCATGCGGCCTGAGGATGCTTCAAGGTTTTCCCGTTTCTTTGATTTATTACGGAACGATGCACTTCGTGGTGCCTCCGGTACGATACACATTGCGCTCGGTTGCTCTATGTATTCTTAGTTTGCGTGGGCTCGACAAGTTGAGGGCCGAAGATGCGGGTCTGGACTCGGACGCGAGTTGGTTTTATTTGTCATCAGGTTGTCACCAGAAAGTCTGCCATCATCGGCTTCTCTCTTTTGTGACCACGTTACGTCTAATCGAATCCATCCAATAATTTCAATTTCAGCGCTGTGCAGATTACTGTACATGTGAGCAAACGCGTTTAAGAGCTTTCCTAGGACCAGGACCTGCTAATTCATACTCCGTCATGAGCATTGTGACTGACACGTGCGACTTCTCTCTGGCTCTGTTACAAAAGAACCTGGGTCCCAAGTCTGCACTAGACTCTTCCGTGTGTGCTACAAATCACATCAGCAGGCATCCAAACTCTTACAATGTGTCCTCATATCCATCATCAAGTCATCATCCTTCTGCACCTCTTCCGAGTCGATATCGACTTCCAAGGACCCAAATATGGGAACGCATGTTGCACGTAGGAGAACAGAGCTATGGCCTGCCAGTGTGGGTCGAGGATGTCAGTGGTCGGCGAAGTGAGTATCATAGTAACGCAAGTCCCTCTCACAACAATCGCTACGCAGGGTGGCACAGGCTCACTTGACTAACAAGTGACGACGTAGGAGGTCTGATGTGACACAAACTTTATCAATGTCTTGTCTCATACATTGGGACCCATCGTGACCGTCACGATGACCTTTCTATCATTGGCTGTGTTATATCATGTTTAATCTAATTTAATCTGCTGAATATGGCAATTGTGTTTCCAAAAAAAGGAAGGACCTATGATTACATACTTAGTCGGTTCGAGTGTTCGGAAAAAACCGACCCGCGGTCTTTGATTACGCTAGCAACACAACCGCGAGCCACAGACCGAACAGTACACCCACAACCTCGGGCCTGTTCCCAACTCCAATCGCACCGTTCGTACCAGATGAAAGAGGGGTTCCCGATCCACCCTGAGATGGCTGCTGCGTTGGGCTCAACGCGGTGGTCGGTGTGGTAACACCTCGTCCGTTATCCGATGTACCAGCACCAACGCTACTCGGAGGAGCCGCCGTTGGCGGATTTTGAATGGGTGTAGTTGTCGTTGCAGGGAGCACAGCTGTAGCAGGGGGCGGTGCCGTTGAAGGGGTCGATGCCACTGCAGGGGGTGCCGTTGCAGGGGGCGGTGCTTTTCCAACACGCGCTGCAGGGGTCGATGCTTTTGCAGGCGGCCGTGCCGTTGCAGGGCGGTGACGTGCCTTTGTAGTGGTTGATGCCTTTGCAGGCCGTGCTTTTACAGGGGGCGGAGCTTTTGCAGGGGGGAGCGCCGTTGCATGGGGCCGTGCCTTTGCAATACTCGATACCTTTCTATGAGGCCGCGGCGTTGCAGGAGGCGGTGCCTTTGCAGGAGGTGGCACCGTTGGACGGGGCGGTGCAGTGGAGAGCAGCGTTACAGGAACTGCGTTAAGCGGGAATCCATTCGCGTCGCAGTGGTTTACAAAATCTGTAACAAACAGAGGGTGCTGTATAAGTATTACGGAGAGATGTCATGCGGAAGAACGGGCGAGGCTGGAAAAACAAAAACTCAACTCCTTTGCGCCGTTCGGGCGTCTTGCACGTTCGTAGCTGACGGTTCCCATATCACGACACACTGCACGCAGTTGTGAAGCTCATTCAGGTTCTCAGCCGTGCATTGGCACGCTGCATCGGAGCAACTCTACGAATTCCGGAGTGGTAATTTAGGGTATGATACCTGCGCGAACCGTGGTTGGGGTGAGGGGTGCTTACATTGATGGTGGCTAGAATAGGGTTGCACATTGCGAAGCACTTTTCTGGCATGAGGAAATCTTGTCGTGCGTGCAGGTCGGATCCTCGCGGTTGGAAAGAAGCCAAGGGCACGGCATGACCCCCCACGGGGAATAATACCGCAGCTGCGACGGCTATGAGCGGGCCAGCCAACATAGCGGGGGCAATACCAATCATCAAGATTGGGGTGTAGGGGCAGAGGCAGAAGCCTGAGGTCGGCGTTGCTAGTTACTATATACTACGGACTGGTGTTGATGTTGTGTACCACCGAGTCGGTCCGAAAACCTTTCGTAGTTAGCGTTGGCGACCTGATGTGAAAAGTGTCATACGCTCCAATCTACCTACAACGGTAGTCAGGGTCCATTGAATAGGATTCTTTCATCAGCAGCAACTGAAGTCAGATTCACACTGTAGCACGACGGTCATCGCGGCGGTGAGTCCGCGATAGAGCTTTTTAGAGAGAGGAATGGGAGGGGAGAGTAAGCAATAGTACACTCTCTTCAAGTTGGCCAAGAGGGCTTCAGGGCAACGTTAAAGGCGCACGCTGTGATAGCAGTGGACGAGAATCTGGCGACGGGCGTCGTCAGCTGAGCTATACGGGTAGAAACATGACATAAGCGAATACTCACTTCAGTCTAAATGGTCAAAACTGAAGTGAATACTGCACCAAAAAACGTCCTTAAATACGCAGAATGGAGTGTCAATACATTTAAATGTACTTATAATTTTCATATGTTTTTCTGAATGAGTGTGAAAGCGCGCACCATCATTGTCTCTGTCTGCTCAATAAACAATAAACCACGAATTATTTTCCTACCAAATTATCTCGGTCCGTTCGGTCCGCACACGACGCGGCGGTTCGTACGCCTTGCCACCTGGCCGCGCATGTCAAACTAGTGTACCCCCCCGGAACATGGCGACAATCATTACTGACTTGAATGGCGACCTGGATCAAAGAAACGAGACACCTGGTGGCGCTGGTGGCGGTCGCAACCAGGCGCCACCCCCACGTGGCCACCCCTACTATAAGCAAAGTTCGTGGTGGGCCGGCGGTGCTTCCGCTCTTGGTTTTGATCACCGTCGTCGGGATCACCGGTGACAGGAAAGGTGGCGCTACGTGATGCCAGTAGTCTGGACCTCGAAGATTGAGAGTGGGTCTCCCGTCGACGAGGCCATACCGAAGACGGAGTTGAGCGGGATGCTTGATGTCGCGCAGGGCCTCGTGAGACGAAGGCGAGTTGTGTCGAGGTAAAAATGTCATCGGCCTCGTCTATTGAAGCCTGCTGGTTTAAGCAGTACGTTGGGACCAGGACCACAAAATGCAGGAAATGTTAAAGCGGCCGCTCTATTTCAAGCATCAAGTCTCCAGGCTGATTCGTTCTCCATCACGGCCACTGACATGAACTTGTCTCTGGCTCTGTTGCAAAAGAACCTTTATGCACCACAACTAGGAGCTTTTTATGGGTCGAGGATGTGAGTGATCGACAAGTAATGCGCAAGTCTCTCTCACAAGCACGCTGGCGCAGGCGGATTCTGTCAAACCGTTTGCTGAGCGATGGTCCACATTTGCCAAAGATGGCGATGCTGGATGTCTGGCTGACTTTCCCTATCATCATAAAGAAGAGTGGCATATCGACGTCGCTAATGAAGGGCATCGTTGCCGGCTTGAACACAACGATCGTGTATCCAAAACCGACGTTTGGGGTGTCCCAAGCATGCTTTTCAATAGATTCGCGGCAGCGAAGGATAGAGGACATGGTATAGATAGAGGACATAGTATAAACTACAAGTGTCTTGTCTCATACATCGGGACAATATAATGAGACTTGTGTTATTTTGTTTTATCCAATCTAATCTGCTGAATATGGCGATCGCCATTCCAAGAAAATAAGTACCCATGATAATTTACTCAATTGGTCCACGTCCCCAAGCCACTTTGGAAAAAACCGACCGGCCGTCTTTCTTTTCGACTCCAGAACCCCGGCCAGTGACATCCTAGCCGTCTTGATTATGCGAGGAACACAACCGTGAGACACAGACCAATTAGCATACTCATAACCTCGGCCCTGTCCCCGATTCCAATTGCACCGTTCGTACCAGATGGACGAGGGGTTCCCGATCCGTTGTTAGATGGCTGCAGCGTTTGGCTCAACACAGTGGTCGGTGTGATGCCATCTGCAGCATTATTCGATGTACTAGCACTAATGGCACTACCACTCGGAGACCCGACAAGGCCTGAGGTAAGCGGAACCACCGTTGGCGTCGACTTTGTCCGAGTCAGCGGCGAAGCTGTTGCGGCGGGTGGTGACTTTGCAGGAGGTGACTTTGCATGGGGCGGTGCCGTTGTAGGGGTCGATGCTGTTGCATGGGCCTGAGTCGATGCCTTTGCAATGCGTCGTGTAGTTGTAGTGTGTCTGTGTCGTGCAGTTGCAGCGGGCGGAGCCTTTGCAGAAGTCAATGCCTTTGCAGGGGGTGGTGCCTTTGCAGGGGGTGGTGACTTTGCAGAGCTCGATGCATTTGCATGGGACGGTGCTCGGGGTAGTGCCTTTGCAGGGGTTTGTGCCTTTTCAGGGGGTACAGGGGACAACACCGTTACAGGAAGCGCGTTAAGCTGGATTCCATTCGCATCGCAGTTGTGTACGAAATCTGTAACAAACCAATCAAACAGGCGGTGCTGTATAAGTATTGCAGGACAATGCCATGTAGAAGAACGGACGACGCTGGAAATCAAAACTCAACTGATTTGCGCCGTTCGGGCGTCTTGCTCGTTCGCGGCAGACGACGACCAGATCACGACACACTCCATACAGTCGCGGAGCTCATTCAGGTTCTCGGTCGTGCACTGGCACTCTGCATCGGGGCAACTCTACGAATTTCGGAGTGGCAATTTATGGTATGATACGTGCGCGAACCGTGCTTGGGTTGAAGGGTACTCACGTTGATGGTGGCTAGGACATGGTTGCAAATGGGGAAGCACTGTTCTGGCACGAGGAAATCTTGCCGTGCGTCGAGTTCGGATCCTCGCGGCTGGAAGGGAGCCAAGAGCGAGGCAATGGCCCCTACAGGAGACGATACCGCAATTGCGATGACCATGAACGGGGCAGCGAGCATAGCGGGGGAGAGAGCTTTCATACTGTAGACATACGTATGTTGATATTGTGTGCCTCGAGTCGTTTAGAAAACCTTTCATAGTTGGTGACTTGGTGTAGTGCCTCCGATCTTCCCAGAGCCGTGACAGTAGTTAGGGTCTATTGAATAAGATCCGTCCGAATTCCGTCGCGAGCTCATCACCGCGACTGAATTCAAATTCACACAGCAGCACGACGTCCATCGCACCGGTGAGTCCAAGATAGAGCGGTTTAGAGAGAGGAATGGGAGGGGAGAGTAAACAATAGCAGTCTCTCTTCAAGTTGGCCAAGAGGGCTTCGGAGAAACGTTCAAAGCGCACACCGTGACAGCAGTGGGCGAACCTGAGACTCGGCGACGCGCGCGTGGGTAATCTCATGAAGTAAATACGTGACATAAGCAAGCCTCAGTTTGAATGGAGCCTCGGATCGCTCATCAGGCGCTCACGCGTGTCCCCTGGTGCGAGCGCCCGTCAGATGTTCCATGATTTGCTGATGTGAATAGCGAATACTGCATAAAAATTCGTCCTGAAATACGCACAAGGGAGTGTCAATACATTTGGGCGTTTCTTTTAATTTCATATGCTTTTCTGAACGAGGATGAAAGGATGCGACATCAGGCATTGCCTCGGATTAACAGACTACGAATGGTCTTGCGAAATGTATCGAGTTACAGCAAAAAAAGTCCGGTTCCAAGTTACTGCCATAATCGCTCTATTGAGAACTGAGTACTGTACTGAGAACTCGATGTACTCGACCCCCATGCAAATGATCGGTATCGATCGGTATTTGTACAGTAGTGAATAAACGCAACACACAATAGCACACGATCGACTTGATTTGTCCACCCACACCAGTTTTCTCAAAGTCAGGACGATCTACGCTCAAAGACGCAGGGTATAGTAACGCCACATTCTGCTTTTCATAGAACGGCATATACCCTGGAACGTGGGCGACAATAACTACTGACTAGAATGGCAAAATGAATCAAAGACACGAAACAATGGGGTGGCGGCAGCGGTGGCGATGGTGGCGGCTCAAAATGCGTTGGGCCCGGCGATACTTCTCATTTTTGGGTTTAATCTCCGTCGTCGGGATCAACGGTGACAAAGAAGTGAAGTTGGTCACCCGCTACGGGGGTCTTCACCTCGAAGGTTGAGAGCGGGTTTCCCGTCGACGAGGCTGTAACGAAGACGGCGTGGAACAGGATGCCTGATGTTGCACAGGCCCTCATGAGAAGACGGCGAGTTGTGGCGGGGTAAAAAAAGTTGTCAGCCTCGTCTATAGAAGCCTGAGACAGTTGCCAGTGGGCGCCCGGCGGACACATGAGAGGGCGAGGGCGCATTGAAAGAACTGAATTCGTGCCAAATTGACGGTGCAAGGCGGTGTGCTGGGACACGGCCGCCACATAGACCATGGGACTAGTAGCCTTGCTTACGTTGCCGTGTAAAACGTTTGTCGAGGCGACAGCAAGATGGACAACGTTGAGAATATTTTCTTTCGTACACCTCCCTTGTCACGAAAATAAATATGGTTTCACTTTCTTGCTTTCTTGGCAGAGCATAATGGGTTGTGATGACCACGTCCAAGACCACGTGGTGTTTGCCGTTGGTACGATGAGAAGGGGGCGGCGATGGGAAAGAATTGGGGTAGAGTCAGCACACGAGTTGAGATGGAACGCCAAAGTAGAGGTGATGGTAGAAGGTTCGAACACTACGCGCATTGCGCACATAGCCATCGATGCTCACCGAGGGTGGTGTCTTCTGTCGGCTTTCTTCTGCAATCAAAATCCCCGCGGAGATAAAAAGGTTCTTGATCAGTCTTGACACCTCGGAACGTAACGAAAACAATTGCATACGCGCATACGGAACAAGGCTTTCACCGACAGGGGAAAGTTGATGATATGTGACCTGGCAACGATGTGCTGGCACTGCTCGCCGCCAAATTAGAGGTGGCTGGTTGCGCTGTTTTAAAGTTGAGTTTCGGCATCATCCGGTTTTCCAAAATTGGCAAAACCAGCCCACGACGGATGGATGTTTCAAACTTACATGACATAAGCAAGATCGCCTCCGACCTCAGAGCGCAGGACCCCTCAGGCTCACGTATTCACCACCTTCGCCCTTCCGACTGATCTTCCCAACCCAACCTATGCTCTCGCACACGACGAGCCAAAGCACCGTATCTGATAGGTCTGAATTCCGATGGAAGCACAATATTTTCGAGGTGTGGTATGGTATGAGTGGGCCAAGCGAGAGATGTGGTGGGATTGTATCGACATCAATCTGACTGCGCACCTTTCAACATCTACCATCTGGGTATCTGGTCTTATCAAGTTCTGTATATGGATCCGTTGTTGTTTATAAAACATCTTTACTTCCTGCTCAAAGCTTGGAGTTGCACATATTCGTAATAATCTCCGCGTCTAGCAATCAGTTCGTCATGTGTACCAGACTCGCATACTGTGCCGTCCTTGATAAAGTAACTGTGGAGAGATGAGTCCAACTTGGATAATGTCTGAAATATACGAAACACCCACATCCGATCCGCATTCTGAATCGTTGACAGGCGATGCGCAATTGCGATCGTAGTCCGGCCTGTAACTGCTTTGTCGAGTGCAGCCTGTACGACTTTCTCTGAATTCGAATCGAGAGCGGAGGTTGCCTGAGAATGATTGTACAGTAAGCAATAGCAAGGGATCCCATGTGACAAGTATTGACCTCATCAAGCAAGAGGACCTTCGGGTTGCGGAGGAGAGCCCGTGCGATCGCAATGCGCTCTGATTCTTTATTAGACGGAAGTAAAGCAACCGGCTAACCAGACGTACGCTTCTGACCACCTGACAGCTGCGAGCCTTTACCACCAACATTGGTTTCGAAGCCCCTGAAACAGTTTTTAGCCAATGATAAGATAAAACGGAGGTTAGCGCCTACTTGGGCAAGGACTGGATGAACTCCAAGATGTTGGAATCTCGGCAAGCCTCTTCGAGTTCCTCTTGGGTAACCTCTGAGACGGGTTTCGTGGCTCCAAGAAGGATGTTGAAGCGGATAGAGCCTGCGTAGAGAGTCTGACAAATAGACATCAGACAGAAAGAATTAATGATCACAGATTATAGATACTCACTGGCTCTTGAGATACGAGAGCAAGATGCTTTCGGTATTCTTGAACGTTGAGCTCCGAGATAGGTTGGTCATCAATTAAGATACTTCCGGACAGTGGATCGTAGAATCGCTCAACGAGCTGGATACTGAGCAACGTCAATGAGTGAGAAGATGTCCATATCAACAGATGGACTAGCTTACACTGTACTCTTACCACAGCCACTGGCACCGACAAGAGCGACATACGTGCCAGGTTCCACATTTACGCTGAGACCACGAAGCACCCGAATGCCAGGGCGTGTAGGATAGCAAAAGTGAACACCTTCGAGACGAATATGACCCTTGACATTTTTGGGAATCTTGCCTTCAGTAGATTCAGCGTCGACTTCAGGTCGCACGTCAAGTAGTTGAATGATGTCCGAGGCAGCACCAAGAGCCGATGAGATGTCAGGCACGAATGAAAAGAAACCGCCTGCCTGGACAGCCCCGAATACGGTCGCCTGTTCAATGGTGAGTCACATCAACGGCCTTGATGTCCATTCCAGCTTACCATGAGGCCAGTGAAAAATTGTTTCGAGGTAAACTCTTGGAATGACACCAGCCGCGAACCGTACCAGAACGTCAGTGCAATGACGAAGAATTCAAATGACTGTGAGATTGAGTACAACAGATTGCTCCAGAGTGCCGTTCTGTTGGAGTCGCGAAGGGGCTGTTCGAGGGTCTGGCTGTAAAGCTCTAAGCAATCATCCTCGCGTGTGAGAGACGCGACGGTGCGAATGGCTCCGGCAGCCTCGCATGCAAGTTGAGCAGAATCTTCGTGAGCATTCTTGTTGCGTTGGTCTTTCATAACGACGATGCGCTGAAGCAACGAGATTAAGCACTCTTAAGTAGAAAAGATAGACGAGGAAGACCTACCAGACGAATGTAGCCGCTGGACATGACGAAAGGTACACATGCTATGCCAAGCAGTCAGCATCAGTGAACCCTCCATGTTGATAAGTGTGAGAGAATATACCAAGTCCCACGAGGCCAACTTTCCAGATATAAAACAGTCCAACGATGAGGCCGATCGTAATGGTGGAAGTGGCTTGAACAATTCTGAACATGAGTATCAGCGTATGTAAATGTGAATGTAGGGACGTAGAGAGCACACACGCTCCAAGAGTGACGCCAGCCAAAATTCGCACATATGCTTTTCCATGGACACCACTGTACGCACATTGTTCTCCCGGTCGAAGTACTCAACTACAGAGTTGTGAGGACATTGTATCACGGAATTTAGATACAGACTTACTGTCTTGTCTCAAAATAGCACGCAAGCTGAGCGAGCGTAGCTTCCCAGAGAGAGATGAGGCAGAACACGAGAACAGATAGTTCTGGAAGCCAATGCTGATCATAGAAAGGACTGAGATGATAAATGACCTGAGGATACGATTGAGTTGCGAATTGTACGGGCAAATTAACACATGGTGATGACTCACCAAAGGGCGATGTGGTCACCAGCATGGCGGCGCTCTTGAGCGGTTGGGGCTGAGAAGCCTGTCACAGCCTTAGCTGTGTTCAGCACGAAAGAGTTAGCTCTACGGCAGCTGGGGAAGCGGTAATGTCGATGGACGCACCCCAGATAATACCGAAACATGGGAAGACGGCCCCAGTAGCTGCAAACTGACAGTGAGCAATCCAGACTTGTTCAACTAAAAGGAATATTGACCAATAGAAAACAGGCAACCGAAGAGGTAACTTTTCCATTCTCCTTGGTTGATCTTTCCCATCCGCTTGAAGAGGTAAAACATACTGTACTCCTTCTCGCGCTTTGCCGTGCCCTGTGCCTTGCCTTGCTCGATGATTTCACTTGCCAATGACCGATGGGTGTTGACACGGCCAAGAGAAACTTCTTCGGGTGCCGCCTTTTGGACATCTATATGACCCTCAACGGCATTCCCAGAAGACTGTCCGATGACGTCGTCCACGTCAACGCCTTCGCTTGCCTCACGGAGCCTCTGAGCGGTGACCAGACGCGTATATGGACCATCCTCGTTGCTGAGAAGCTCGTCGTGTTTGCCCATCTCTAACACAGCACCGTCACCCATGACATAGATGCAATCGGCATCCTTGATGGTCGAAAGGCGATGAGCAATGGTAATGGTGGTTCG